>WUUC01108909.1_pt1 | contig 57630 bp, 85 predicted proteins | sample 6278441 | NCBI WGS metagenome assembly WUUC01 (sample SAMN13675441, study PRJNA597444) | soil metagenome | isolation source: soil | place: USA: Washington | collected 2017-10
CACAGGTCGGGTTGGCGCAGGCCGGGTACTCACCGGACGGCTCCGCCTCCAGCACGCACGCCATTTCATCCTGGTCAATGGCAGACGACCAGCCCGGCGCGTCGATGCCGACCAGGTTCGGGTCCACCACGTAGTACCCCTCGCAAGCGACGAGGACGGCCGTGGTGTCCGAGGTGGTGGCGGTGATGATGTGCAGATAGTCCGCACGCGCCGCGCCAATGTCGGAGAAGTCATCGTTGCATTCGGGGCAGCGTGTGGTCAGGGGCGGGTTGATCGTCCCGGCAGTCAGGGCGTTGTCCACCGCCACCGCATATGCGAAGGTCGCGTCCTTGGAGCTGGCCGGTCCCATGTATTCCGAGAAGTTGAGGTAGATGATCATCGGGGTTCCCTTCGTCGTGTCCGTCATACCTACCCTACACGAAGGCCCGGCACCCCCGCAAGGGTCCGGGCCATAAACCTTCGTGGATCACCGGAGGATCAGGTTGCCGTCCACGTCCCAGGCCTCCGAGTCGTGCGCCGAGACCTCGAGCGCGTGCTGGATGGAATCGACCTTGAAGGTGACCGACGAGTCCCAATTGCGGACGAAGATGGCGTGCACGCCGTTGGGGTTCGACTCCCGCCACACCAGGGCGATCTCCGCGCGGTCGGCGTGGATGAGGATCCGCTTCTCCGCGTCGTTGAACCGTTCTCCGACCGTGACATCCAGGTCAGCCGCCCAGGCGAGCCGGATACCGTACGCGAGGATCTTCGGGACGTCGGCCAGGTCGTGCTCGGCCTTCAGGTGCGTGTTGGTCCGTTTGACATTCTTCAGGCCCTTGACCACACCGCCGTCGCCCTTGGTCCGGGGCACCACGGTCAGCGTCGCGGGCTTCAACGCCTTCGCCATCACCCCCGCAACGGAGGTCGGGATCGGGTTGCCGGTCAGCGGGGTGTCGCCGTTAGCCATTTGCTTGCGGCACGCAGCGCGGGCAGCCGGGGTGTTGGGGTGTTCGTGGTCCTTGTGCGAGATCGCCATGGTGTCCTCCGTCGTCGTTAGGTAAACCCTACCAGGGCCCGAAGGCCCCGGCAACAGGGGGTCAGGAATTGCAGGACCAGCACTTCGTGTTGCCCTTGCGGACGACGTTCTTGCGGCACTTGGTGCACAGGTTCCGAACCTCGCCGTTTACGATCTTCGTGGTGGCCGGGGCGGTGGTTGCCTTGTTCGTTGTCATGCCATTACTCTACACCCCGGCAGGCCGAAACCTAACCGGGGTGGCGAAAGATCTTCATCCGAACCAGCGGATCGGGGTCATTCTCCGGGGCGGGGGTGCCCAGGGATCGACAGGCACGGGCAGCCAGCCCCAGTGGGAGTCCCAGACCATCAGAACCCCTCGGTGTGCCAGCCGCAGGCGCAACGGCCAGCGCCGGTGTGCAGGGCAGCCTGGACGCAGGTCGTGTTGCGGGCAGCCACCCGGGCGCCACCCCGGCGCGGCTGGATGCGGATCTTAGCGGCGATCTGAGCGTTCCGGCCAGCGGTACGGGCCAGGCCACGCCGGTCAGCATTAGACCTGATCATCGCGTCTTCGGAGAAGTCAGCGGGCAGCGCCGCCACCTTACGAGACCGGGGCTTGATCCCGCCCCCGGCCAGGTCGAGCATCATGCCCGAGTCGCGGTTCGCCTGGCTGTCGCCGGTCCCGCCAGATGCGCGGCAGGCGCGTCGACCGGCAGCGGTGGCCGGGTGGTTGTGACCCGCGTGAGAGATTGCCATGATGACCCCCAGGTCTTCGTCGTTGTTAGGTAAACCCTACATGGGGGCCGAAGCCCCCGCAACCCCGATCAGTACTTGATCACGCGGCGGATCTGGTAGTCGTAGCCCCAGCGACCTTCGGCCACCCAGCCGGGAATGCCGTTCTTCACATCTTCGTCGACCTGGGTGACCGTGTACTCCGTGTCAGGACCGCCCCGGTTCTCCGCGATGACGACCGATCCAACGCGCACCTTGCCACCCGGCGTGTCGATCACCATCGAGGTATCCACGTTCTCCGGAGCCGCAACGTACGGGGCAGGCACGGGGAGAGTCACCTTCAACGCCTTGCGGCAGGCGGTCCGGGCAGCGGTGGTGTTCGGGTGGGTGTGGCCGGTGTGGTCGATGCGGTTCGTCATGCACCTAACGTACCAGGACCGGAGGCCAAACCTGACCCCCGGTCCCAAGATCTTTTAGCCTTCCAGCGACCGGTCCTCGCGCCCGATGCGGTTCTCCGTGGTGTGGCCTCGGGTGATGACCACACCTTCAGCGGCCGCAGCACCGGACGTCCGGCCAGCCCGCGCCGAGGACCCGTGCACCTTGTTGTTGTAGGCCAGTTCGTCGCGCTGCGTCCAGGCACGCGGCTTCAGGTACATGTGGTCCCGGCACCAGCGGCCTTCCTTGCACGCGGCCTTCACGCACGCCTTGCGGGGGTCAACCCATTCCGCAGCCGGAGACACATCCGTCGAGGGACGCGAGGCCGGGAACAGGTCGTAGAACGCGTCCATCACACGGTCCTCGCGCCCGTGGTGTACCGGCAGGCCCGACTTCGAGTTGGCCGCGTCACGAGCCACACGGAAGCGGTGGCGGAGGGTGGTGAGGAACGCGTCAGCGTACGCTTCCCGGTAGGTGGTGGAGTTGAACCCCAGACCCGACGCCAGGGCCGTCTCGCCGCGCTTGGCGACCTCGGCCTTGTAGATCCGTTGCACCTTGGACCGGTTGGCAGCCACCGCGCCAGCGCCGTTGCCCCAGGCTGCGTCAGCGATTTCCTGGCGCTTGATGCCCGCCTGACGCATGAGGTACACGTTTTCCGCCTCCGACCGCTCCGCCGACCAAGTCGGGTCGATCCGGGTGGAGAACATCAGGTGTGCCGCAGTCCACAGGAACTCGAAGTACCGCAGGTCACCATCGTAGCCGACAGCCGTCACGCGCCAGCCGTAACCCAGCGGGGCGAGGTGCACCTTGACCTCGGCGTGCTCCGCCACCGCCCGAACGACCTCCGTGTACTTGTACCGGAGGAAGGTGCCCGGAGCCAGCGTGATGTCCACCACGAGGTGAGTCGGCAGGACCGATCCGGGGTCCGTCGCCAGCGCCTCTTCCTCGGCGACCCGGTACTCCCGCATCAGTTCCTCCGCCTTTTCGCGGGCAGCGGCAGCCTCGTGAGGCGGGGTGTTGGCGTGGTCAGCGCGGGCCAGAAGGTGGCGGATCGTTGCGGCGTAGTCGCGGGCCATTGTGGGCCTCCCTCGGTGTGTGGTCCGGCCGGTCCGAACCAACACCCCTACCCTACCATGGTGCTGACATGTGCTGTCAACCCCATCGTGTGACGTCTCAGACGGACACCAGAGGCTCTGGGGGTTGCGGGGGTGGCACGTCCGAGTGTTCCCCCGGTCCCGGGATCTCCACGGGCACCTGAGAGGGCGGGGGGGTGCCAACCCACCAGATTGGTACGTCCAGTGCGGACGCGCGCACGGTGATCGTCACGTAGGCCCGAGATGGCGCAGGCGCAGCGAGCGTCACGACCGCGTCTCCGTTCGAGTTGTACCTAGGTACCGGGGAGACAGTCCATCGCTTCCCATTGGACATGAGGACGCTTGTCCTCAGCGCCATGCGCGAGGTGGGCCACAAGACGTCGGGCTGTTCCACGTCCGGGGCCTTGGGCATGACGCTGAGGTTGGGGATGACGGCCACTTCCACCCCGCCAATGGTGGTAACCGCTACGAGGGCGGAGAATCGATCCATCCGCCCATCGTAACGCGATCAGTCGTCGAGGCAGGACGAGCACACCATCGCGCACTTGTTGTCCGCCAGGTCCTCGGTCGCTCCGTCGTCCAGCTCGCACACGTCATCGCACACCGGGCACAGGAAGCACACGCGAGCACCGGTGTCGGACCACACCACCGACAACGTGACCTTGGCGGGGTCCACGTCAGCGTCAAGCTCGACCTCGACCACGGCCTCCCACAGGGTCATCACACCATCCGAGAAGGCGTTGGCAATCTCCCGGTCAACGTCCACCTCGAGGTTGATCGGGTCCATGTCGAGGAAGGGGAGCCCGCCATTGAGGGTGTTGATGACGATCGCTTCGCGAGTTTCCATGTCCGCCGCCTTCGTTGTCGTTGTTATGTCTACCGTACCACATCCGTCAGGCGTTGCGGGGGTCCAGGTGGATCGTCGCGCCGACGAAGTCAGCGGCGAACATCCAGACCTTGGTGGAGGACCAGCCACCGTCGCGGGTCCATTCCTTCACCTGGATCTCCGAGGTACCCCCGCACACCGCGTGCGTGACCACGAAGAACCGGCCGTCAGCGGTGTGAATGTGGTCGTGAATCCGCAGGCCGGACACCAGCGCCATCCCCTTGCGGCAGGCCGTACGTCCGGCCAAGTCGCGGGAATGGTCGCAGTGCGTGTGGTCCATGCGGTTGTTCATGAGATGAATCTACCAGGGCCCGGTAGCCCCCGCAACCACCGGGCGGAAGATCTTTTCAGTTGTGGGCAACGCCGTACTTGTTGCGGCAGGATTTGCAGTCCACGTCCAGGATGGTGCCGGTCCGGGCGAACACCGGCTGTTCCCGACCACAGCGGGTGGTGGTCCCATCCACGTAGTGGAGGCGGAGGCCGTTGCCAGAGGTGTACAGGTCCAGGGCGGGCTTGGCAGGCGCCTCGGGGGTGGCCTTCATGGCCTTGCGGCACGCCGTGCGAGCGGCAGTCGTGGAGGGGTGGTTGTGGCCGGTGTGGGAGATCCGCGTCGTGTTCATGAGATAAGTATATGGGACCTTCGGAGAACCCGCAATAGTTTGGTCCGAAGATCTTCGGGCAATCTCAGCTCCCGGGTAGTCCAGCCCGTACCTAGGTATCCCCGAGGCCTGCGCGGAGCCCAAACTCGCCGATAGGGCCCCGGAGGGCCCCAGGCGGTGAAGGGGTCAGGCGGTGGCGGTGGCCTTCGTCCGGGCCTTCGTGATCGAGGTCACGTTCTTGGCGGCAGGCTTCCGGGCGGCAGGGCGCTTGACCGGAGCGGGCTTCAGGGCAGCCGAGGCAATCGCCATCGGCAGGTCGATGATGATCGGGAACAGATGCGCGGTGACGGAGCCTTCCCCGGCAGCCAGCACCACCTCGACGATGTGCCAGTACGACATCCAGGCCGCAACCGCGATGACCGGCAGGATCATCCAGCGGACCCACTTCGGGTGGGTCGAGCCGTTCTCGAGAAGGTACAGGGCACCAAGAAGCATGACGGCCGGGAGAGCGCCAACGACCACACCAACCGGCGTGCCGTTCGAGGCCATCACGTTGGCAGCCAGGGAGGCGAAGGCCCCGAGACCGAAGACCGTCATCGCGGCGTAGCGTCCGTTCCGAGCTTTCCGGGCGGTGGGAGTCAGCTTCGCGGTGGTGTTCATGTCGTTCCCCTTCGTCGTTGTTATACCTACCCTACCGGAGGCGCGTAGGTCCGCGCAAGCTCAACGGCAGGTTTCCGTGTGGTCTATGTCACAAGTCCCCTCGGCCGGACTTGAACCGGCAAGGCTCCGGGATCAACTTAATGTCCCTATAACCGCGAGGGGGAGGGGGAGGCCCCGAAGGGCCCCCCGGTCGATCAGTTGGAAGCGATTGCCGGGGTGGCCTCGATGGCCTTGATCACGGCGCGGAATTCACCGGCGGAGAGGGCGTACTTCCGGCCCTTGCCGACACCCAGGCCCAGGGCCCGCAGGTGCACCCGCAGTTCCTTCGGGGTGAGGTCGCGGTCCAGGTAGTCCGACAGGGCCGCAGCCACCTCGGCGGTGGTGGCGCCATCCGAAACCTCGTTGGCGAGTTCCTCCATGCGGTCCGCCTCGTCGGTGTCCTCCAGGTCCTCGTCCAGCCCGGCCAGGGTGACCACCCGGTTGAGGCCGAAGGACCGAACCTTGCCGTCCACCTTCAGGTTGATCCCCTTCGAGTTGACCGAGACCGGCATGCCGGTGACCTCGGTACCGTCGACCAGGGTGACCGTCAGTTCGGTTTCGTCGTCCTTCGCGGTGGCGATGATGGCGGTGGCGGTGTCGGCGTTGATCATTTGAATCCCCATTCCGTGTGTCCCGTTGCCGTGTGCCCCGGTGACAAGAACTACATTACCCGGACGGTAGCCCGACTGCAACAGGCAAATCGGACAGACTTCAAGATCTTTTTGACGACTTCTGAATCGTTTCAATTCCGCTACCGTCCAGCGTGCGCCTCCGGGCTACACCACCAGATACCTAGGGTACGTGAGGCCTACCCCCTACGGCAAAAGCCCGCTGAGAGCATTTCTGCACGTCAGCGGGCCACACACCGAGCCTATCCCATCCGGTTGCGCAGGACCCGACCTCGAGCCGGTACGGGCTTGGCGTGGAAGTCCCGGGCCTTGCAATCCCTGGTCAGGTGCCGGGGGTCATCCACCCAGCCCCAGCACCCCGAGACCGTGCACTGCGTGCCCATGGCGTCCGGGTAGAACGGGTGCGCCTCGTACGCCACACGGTAGACCGGAGGGTACGTGCGGATGGGCTTGCCGACCGCCACCGGACGAGGCCTCCCCCTGGTCACGGCAGTCGCACGATCCGGAAGCGCCAGGGCCGCCCAGCGTGAATCTGTGCGTGGTTCAACCGCTCGGCCTCCACCAGGGCACCCGAGTACGTCCAGAACCGCCGGTAACCCGGCTCAGGCGGATCGGTGACCACGGCTACGTTGTTGCGCTTGTCGTACTTCTCGATGAGCCACCGGCGACGGAAGGGGTTACGCATGGATGAGACTCCAAATCATGTAGGCGATGGGATTGCGGGCCACGAGGACGCCGATAAGAACGATTCCAAGGAACGTCACCACCACCGCCCATGTCGGCGCCCATGGACGGCCGTTACGTGTCTCCACGGGCCACTGAGAGCCCTCGTCGAGGGCATCCATGACGCCGGTCATCGTCAACCCATCGGCCGGGGTCATGGATCGATCAGGACAGGTTCGGAGGCAGTACCCAGCGCGGCCACCGCACGAGGCACAGGAACGGGCGTTGCTCGAGGTGTAGACAGTCGTCATGACACTTTCCGGCGGGAGGGAGGGGTCCAACCCTGGGCCACGTGCAGCCCACGGGCGATCAGCAAGGTAGCCAGCCGGTCCTCAGCCGCCCGTGCGTCAGCCTTGACGCGAGCACGGATGCGGGGGTCGCGGATGTCCTCGAGCTTAATGGGCGCTTCTTCAGCCCAGACCTTCTCGTCCTGGATGCGCGGCTTGGCCTTCGGCGCCTTGGGCGCGGTGACCGGCTTCGCCTTGGCCTCCGGCCGGGGTGCCCCCTCGGTACGCCATGCGCTGAATCGCTTCGAGATGGTCGGCAACTCCGACTCGGTGAAGTCGTACCGGGCGCCGGACCCCACAGCCTGGAAGGTGGAGTAATCAGACCGCAAAAATGCACGCAAGGTGCGCGGTGTAGTCCCGATTCGCTTAGCGACTTCGGAGGTGTCCATGTTCGTGTTCCCCTCGGTTAAGCCACCCGGATGTGGCGTCAGATTCAGTTGTTAGCTTCAAGTGCGTCGGTAGCGGATTGCGTCATCCACTCCGGTTCTTCCTCTTCGTTGTCGGGGAGGATAGCCCCAACGGTGTTCCAGAACTGCGCGTGTCGCCGCTGGTGTGTGGCCCGGTCAGTGGGGGTCCATTCCTCGGGTGGCCCGATGGCCTCCGTGGAAAGGCCCAGGCGACCCATGAAGATCGCCCGGTCCAGTTCGCTCATGTCACATCTTCCCGATGCAGTCAGGGCCGATACCGCGAGCGCGGGACACGGCGTCGGTCAGGGTCCGTCCGCATCGACCACACGAGCCGATGAGCTGTCCGTAGGCGATCATGGATTCCTGCCACCCCATCGACCGGATGGCCGTGAGGATGGTTGCGCGATTCGCCTTGTTGCGGATCGGGTGGTAGTCGTCCGACGCCTGCACCTTCAGGAACCGGGTACCCGCCCACTGCGAGCCCGGACCGGCCGTCTTGAAGCGGTAGAACTTGATGATCCCGTCCGCCTCATCGACAACCGCGTAGCGTCCGTCCGGGATGTCATCGAACGCGTCGTAGGCAACCACGGCGGTGGAGGTGGCCGGACGCGCCTTGAGCTCCGCGACCTTGGCCTTCAGCCGGTCGATCCACCGGGAGGCGTTTTCGCCACGAGCGGGGTTCCACGCGTCGTGAGCGTCCATGTCGTCCATGTACTTGACGCCGAGTTCCCAGGCGGCCCGGTCCAGGTCCTTCAGGTCGTCCATCAAGCTGACCATGAAGCGCCGCTGCGGTTCGGTCGGACGGCCCTTGAAGGGGCGGGTGTCGATCGTGCCGGAGCCATCCGTGCGGACCATGCCAGCGTTGGGGTTCGCCACCCGAACGGTGGGCTTCAGGTCGTCAGCACCCTTCACGATGCGCACCATCTCCCGCTCCACCCGAGGGCGATACACGGCCGGAGCCACGTCCGAGAAGTCGCCGGTCACCTTATCGAGGTCAGCCACCGTCGTGTTCTTGATGCGGTCCAGGATGCCGGTCATCGTGGTCCCCTTCCGTTGTCGTCCGTTGCGATGAAGGCAACGCTACACGTCTCCACCGCGAGACGCAACCCCCAACGCCAAAGGGCCCGCCGACAAGCCACGGGGGCAACCTGTCGACGGACCCAGCTTGACACCCGGTGGCTAGATCGTCATGTGCAGCGCCCCAACCACCGGGACTTTTCGGCCAGATGCCCACTCGGGGAGCGACCCCTGAGCGCCAGCGTGCGGCTCATCACCTGCACTACCCGATCCTAGGTACGGGCGGCGGCCTTGGACGCAGACACCTGACAGTTTGGGAGGGACGGCGGCAGGTAGTCCGTGGATGGAAGCCCCCTGTCGCTCCGCCGTCCCAGCGCATCAGATCGTGGATGCCCCGACTATGGTCCCGGTCTCGTCCTCCACCGCCAAGCCACCCGACGTGTGAACGCCTCGTGCTGTCAATGAAAGTCCGAGCCATAGCGTGAGATGGGGAGGAATCGAACCTCCGCCCTTCGACTCGGCCGGTCCTCTTCAGGATCCCGACTCCCCCGGTGCTCCCCCATTGAGCTACCACCTCATTGCCTGGATTACCCGCCAGGCCGGGGTGTATCACTCCGCCGGAGTGGCAGCCCGACGACGCGTGGTCTTGGCCGGGGTCGCCTTGGCCGGTGCAGTCGCCTTGGCCGGAGCGGCGCGACGGGTGCGGGGCTTCGGGGCCTCTTCCACCTCGTCCTCGTCCTCGATCTCGTCGATCTCGTCGTCGCCCTCGTCCTCAGCCGCCGCCGCCGCTTCCTTGGCCGCCTTGGCCGCCGCCTTCTTGGCCTCGGCGTTGTCCTTGACGGCCTGGAGGCCTTCCTGGCGCAGGGCCTTCGCGGTGCCGTCCTTGACCATCGTCACGACGGCCTTGACGATCGGGTCGGACGGGCCGCTGAAGCTGTAGCGGTCCCGGGTCTCGCCGATGACGCGGGGCAGCGTGCCGTCCTTCGCCATCTTGCGGAGAAGCATCCGGACAGCCCGGCCGTCGTAGGTCTCGCCGGTCACCTCGGTGACGTGAGCGGCCAGCTCGGCGCTGCCGAACTTCGGCTTGTCCGACTTGGGCGCAGCGGCCGTCTTGTTGGCGACGGTCTTCGTGACCTTCTTGGGCTTCGGCGCCGGGGCCTCGGGCTCGTCCTCGAGCTCTTCCAGGTCCTCGTCGGCCTCGACGGCCTCGGTCTCGTCCATGTCCTCGAATTCGTCGTCCTCGGTCTCCACGACCGTGGTCTTCGCCTTGGTGCTGGTGGCCCGTGCAGCCATGGTGTCCTCATCCGTTCCGTTGTCTTGTGTTGGTGACGGCTCAAACATTACGTGGCTTTCGGCTAGCCGTCAAAGCCGGTCGCATTGGGCTTGTGAGCCGTCCGTAGCATGGCAACCATCCACGGACACCCGTCCACCCCGTTCACTCCCTCTGAGAGGATCTCAGGTGCCTTACATCGCCATCATCCACATTGCCGGGGACCACACACCCGACGGCATCATGTCACCGGAGCTGAATTGGCCGGAAGGGGCACAGCTTGTGGCTGTCCATGAGTACCCGGCCCGGAAAGAGCTGAAGTGTGACGGCAAGTGCCGGTCCGACAAAGGACCGCGTGCTCACTCTATCCGATCGCCCCGGGGCTTCATGTTCTGTTCCGCCTGCGGATTCCGGCACAAGAAAACGCGGTTCTTCGTAGCCCGGATGCTTTTCGATCTTCTCGGTGCCAACCTCTATCCGGGAGCCCCCGCCGCCTTCCGTACTCCGGAGGGTTACGACGATTCCACGCGATGAACTTACCCCATTTATTCAGCGTTGGGTATCCACTTCGTGGATATACCACGCCGTGCTGAATTAAATCGGGGAGTTCTGTTCCGGCTCGATAGGGGATCAGCTCGCTTGTTGATTAAATTAGCAACCGCTGAATTAAAGCGCTGATTTAACCGATGTTTACTGACCCCTGGCTACCTCACAAACATAGCGGCCCCGCTGATTTAACCGCTGGATTTGAGACCAGCCATTAAAAAGCGGGGCCGCTATGTTTGGGTCAGACGTTGTGCCGGGACCGCTCGTCGGGGGTGATCGTCCGGCCGGATTCCACGATGGTGACCGGCTGCGGGGTGAACGCGACACCGAGGCCACCGAGGAACAGGATGACCAGGTTCACCGCTTCCTGCATCGAGACACCGCCGACGATGAAGGTGTGGAGCGCGCCGAGAACCACGATGACCGCAGCCACGTAGGTCTTCATCTTGGTATACTGGGGCAGGTTGGCGGTCGCCCAGACGTTGAACGCCATCAGGCCACCGAGAACGACGAGGACCCACTCCTGATTGTCGATGTTGCTGTCCGAGAGCGCGTCCTGGAACACCGTGAAGACGGCCATGACGACAGTCGCCAAGATCGGCCAAATCAGCTTCTTCATTTGCTTCCCTTCGTGTGGTCCGTCACCCGGACCAGTCGACTTCCCTTGATGCGCGGTGCGAAGAACTGGGACCACACAAACGAAGCGAGGCTGATCCAGATCGACACACCGAAGAACCAGAATACCGCCGCCCTCACGATGAGGAACGACCCTTCCCACTCGGGGAATAGTTGCCGGAGTACAACGACCACCAGTACTGCCGACGTGGAGAACAAGACCCCGGCGATCACTCGCCCGAGCCAATCCGTCCACCACCTAACAGATACCAAGAACGCGACCGTGAAGGCGATGATCCCTCCGGCCCCGATCTGGTATCCGAGACTACCGAATTCAAGAATGCGCATTGGAGGCTATCCCCTTGCCAATCGATCGCAGCATCTGACGAAAGTTGTTGTCCTCTTGGGACTGTCGCCATCGCTGAGCAATCGTAACCCCCCGATCTCGCACTTGGGTCGCCTTCTCCAATGCGGCATGTGCGCGGTCTTTCGATTCGTCTGGCGTCGTCATGAGTCAATAGCCCTTCGGTGTGACTCGACTTGCCAAGCCGTGATGATGCGCAACATTGCTTCGCTTTGATCCTGGAGCGGTTCGATGCCCTGGGAAAGCATGGAGGCGACGCTCTCCCATTCCTTGGCTACATCTCGCCATTCCTTTTCTCGGGTAAGCGCATCGTCAACTCTCCCCTGGTACAGCTCGACAGTGCGGGTTAGGTGTTTTTCGTATCGGTCGGTGAGGGAAGTCTTCTCGCGTTCATGGTTGGTCGCCAGGGTTTTGACTTCACGCTCATGTTGCTTCACCACCTCATCGACCTGGCGTTTAGTCCATAGACGAGAGGTGGCAAGTCCGACGATCACAAAAGACACGAGGCTGCCGATTGAAAGCCCATTGAGAGCCCAAGTCGGCAGCCCCGCAATCTCGGGAGGCACTGCCGCCGCGAGGTAGAACACTAGATCCGGTGGCATGTCTCCCCGTTCGGGTCTTACGGGTTGGCGATGGCGTAGCGCACGCGAGCGACGATCGGGTCATCGTTGGCGACCCAGCCCGGGTCTCCGATGTCCATCGTCAGCATGCCGACCTGAGAGGCCAGGGCGGTCTGGCTGCCGGTGACGGCCGCGAGGTCGGTCGCCAGGGAATCGATGTCCGTCTGGAGACCCTGGATGTTGGTCCACAGCGGGGTGCGCGAGTCGCCGGACCGACGCGGGTACGAGGTGTTGAGAACCGCGTCACCCACGAGGGCGTGAGAGCCGCCCCCCGAACCCCAGGCCACCAGGGTGCACAGACCAACCGAAGAACTGCCGGAGATGAACGTCCGGTCAGCGTTGTCGAGAACAGCCACCATTACCTCTTTCGGAGGAACAGGGACGGGCTTGGGCTTCTTGGATGCCACGAAAGCGGCCAGCCCGAGGGAGCCCGTCCAGTTGTCGGCCTTCTGGGAATAGTCTCCCGAGAAGTGTGCGTGCTCGTTGTGCGCGTTGGCGCCGGTATAGGTGCGAGTCTTCCACCCATCCGTCTTACGCCAGATCCGGCCTCGGTAGATGATGTACCGGAACGGCAGGTAGACACCCGATCGCGCGAGCGTGATCAGGTACTGGACAACCATCTCCATGGTGATGCCGTAAGGCGCCATGAGGTCTTTGTCCAGGTCGATGGCGCGCACCTCGTTGAGGGGGTCACCATCTTTGTACTCGGCTCGGCCGGTCCTGTCGGGATTGTGGCCCGAAGTACCAGTCGAGTGGCTCTGGTCGCCGATCGTGCCGTCGCTGTCCTTCTTCCGCTTGTAGAAGACGACATTGAACTCGGTACGGACGGTGGTCAGGCCCTTAGTGAGTACCCAGGTCGCCATCAGTCACCCACCTCCGCATTCGGCCAGTCCGGCTGATTGTCGTCGTCCCAGGGGTCCGGGATTTCTTCTCCGGTGCACTGGTCGACTTCGTCGTCCGTGACGTTACAGTTCTCCACCTGTTCCCCCTTCCTTTGTTCCCATCATCGCACGTCGTCAATCTGAGACGCTGCGCAAAGGGCCACCAGATCCACGCACAGACGACCACACGCCGCGTGCATGGTTCCGGTGGCCCGATGGGCGCCCGTTGGCCCTAGAGCAATACTGCGGTGTCTCCGGGGTCCGGTCCCGAGTACTCGATGGTCAAGTCGAATGCCTCAGTGCCGGAAGCGAAGACGCCCAGCGCTCCCGTACCGGTGACTCGCTGTGCCGTGACGATGAATGAGGCGAACCCGTCCGCAGAGGCGAAATAGAAGCATGAGAACGGGATGATGTTCGACTGGCTGATGTTGAACTGCGTGTTACGCATCGATCCGATCTGCGTGCTGGCCGTGGTAGCCAGCGTGCCGGGAGAAGCGTTGAAAGCCACCCGGATCCTAGCCCACATCACGTCATTGGATACGTCAGTATCCATGTTGACGCCAGAGGTCATCAAACGATAAGCGCCGCCTGCGCGTACCGGCACGTTGTCCACTCGAAGGTATCCGAACTCTGTACCCGCAGAACCAGCCGCAACGTTCTTTGCGGTGATTCGGCGTCCTCGACCGACCATCGCTTGCTGGTTAGTTTCGAGCGTCAGCGCCCGAAGGTGCATATCCTCGATTGCTGCCTTTACCGGCGCTCCGAACAACGAAGACGAAATCGGTTGCTCGGATACCGGCGTCTGAATGGTGTAAGGCCCGGCCATGTCTATCCCTTCCTACGGTGCCCAGTTGACTTCATCCCAGCCGAGATCTGCGTGATCCCAGACGCCGAGAGGAAGGATGTAAGACATCTTCAATTCCTGCGTATACCTGCCGCCTGCGGCATCGTGCTTGACTGACCACACGCGCCACGTGCCTTCCGCCCGGGTGCCCTGAGAGTCCGCCAGTTCCACCAACTGGCCGGGACGTCGCCGAGGGTCTCCCATCACGTTGACGGTCACCTCAGGGCGCGGACGGGCCAACTCTGACACCATCAGGGACGCCAGTTCGGTAGCCACCTCGCGTGACTGAATCCAAGGCACATCCACGTCTAGTGCTCGTGTGCGTCGGGCAGAGATGGAGTTGGTGTCTCGCATGGTCACGTAGCCATCGGTCACCGACAGGCCATACCCGAGGATACGCAGGAATGGAACCTGTTCTCCGGTATTCGTCAGCCATACCGACTGGGCCATCTTATTGATGAACCGCAGTCGCACCGTAGACCCAGTCACCGCAATGATCCGGCCGGTGATCGATAGGCTGGTAAGAACAGTACCACTGCCATCCTGCAAGGTGTTTGCGGTGAAGTAATGCGCGTCTGTGGGAATGGTGCTCGGGGTGGCGATCTGCGCAGCCGTCAGCGGCGTGAGGGCCCATACCGGTCCCGAGGGCGAGGACTGACCATGGATCTCCACCGCTACGCGCTCGAGCGAGAACGTCCCCTCGCTGGTTCCCTTGGGGATCTCAACCGCTGACGTGATATCGAGGACAGGCGCGTATTTGGTGTCGGCCCTGGTGTCCTGGAACTTCACGGTGACGATGTTGCGCGTCTTGCTGGGGTCCTGGATGACGTCCAGTTCTGCCGCATTGACCTCGGTGTCTACGACCGTCGAAATCTCCAACTGTTCCGGTTCACCAAAGTACTTCGGGGGTAGGAACTCGAAGCTGTCTTCCTCGTTGGCCCGGTAGGCTGACATCGTGGCCCGCGCGAGCTGTGAGATCAATTCCCAACCCTGGACCGGCGTCGACTCGGCCACCGCCTTGATTGGTACGAAGGTAGGCCGCATGATGGCGTTCAGGCCCTGCGGGATCGGGTAGTGCCAGTCCCAGTTGTTGGTGAACGCCTCAGGCCCAGCCTCGACGCAGAAGTCGGAAATCGGCACATGTGAGTACAGGGCGTTGCTGTACGTGCCGCTCGCCGCTACGTGCTCCGTCTCCGTGTTTGGCAGAACTGTCGTGTCGTTGTCACCGGCTGCGGCATACGCGTTAGACACAGACGCCACGCCATCGACGAACACCTCTCCGCGTCCCTGGGCGAAGTCCCATTTGATCCCGACGAAGTGCCATTCTCCGTCAGTTGGGATTTGCTGGCCCGCCAGGTTGTAAACGATCTGCGTACTCCCGGTGTGGTCAGCTCCCATCCGAAGGTGCACATACCGGTTTGCCGAGCTGATCGACACCATCACGTAGCCAAGGAAAGTACCCGTGGAGTTCTGGCAGTACAAGTTGTACTTCAGGATGTGATCGTCACCAGCATCAAGCAAATACGTTGCTCCGCCAGCGATCGACGTCACTGCGTCGCCCCTGATCCAGAATGACACTCGGCCAGCCGAATTAGCCTTTGAGAACTGGTCGTGGAAGGGCCAATCGCTACCCAGGAACTCTCCGTAAGGACCCGGCAATCCTTCCTCTCGCGCCTGGTCTAGCCGGATCGAAACCGCTCGGATTTCCTCCGTGCGCCTATTGGTTTGCTGCCCATACATCGCAGACATGAATGGACCCTGGACTACCGAAGGCGGCTGGAGTCCGTAACCGCCCGGAGGCGTGCGGCTTGCGTCGTGGAATACGGCGGAGTTGTAAGACAACTCAGAAGCAAAATGCGCGTGAGTCGATCCGTAGAACGGCACCCACCATCGGGTGTATCGAGAGGGCGCCGGACCAGCGTACTGACCCCCTCGCGCCATGACCCAGGTAGCCAACCAGTCGACGGAACAGTTCTCCCGGTTACCGCTCACCACGGGCAGCACCAGGGAGCCGTCCATGTCGATCCGCGTCCGACTGATCGCACTCATCTCGGCAGCCCGGCCCTTAACGCCGATGTCTGCCATCTGTCCTGAGTGGATAGTCGTCGGGACCACACCTGCGGGCGTCACCACGCGGTTGAGAAGGTACGTCCGCGCCGTGTCTCGATCAAAGCCGTATACCGGGCTGTCCTTGTTGAACGGGGAGAAGTAAGCCCTCGCATCCATCGCCGGACGGTCCATGATGCGCAGAGGAACGCCTACCATAGCGACCGTGGAAGTGACCGCGCTGGTGTTAGCCGTGAGTGCTGCGGTGGTAGCCATATCCGAAGTGGACTGGCTCACCATGAGACGCGTGTTTCCCCCGGCCTCATTCAGCTCTACGCTAGACCCTCCGGCCGTCCAGGTCTGCGTGCCGGTAGCCCATACGCCGACCATCCAGCCACGCCGATCAAGAGTGACGGTAGGCAGGGTATGCGGGATCTGGCTTACGGCCTCACCAGCGCTGACGGCAGTTCCTGGTCGGATCGGCACCCAGACGCTGGGGTTCACTGTGCGGGCGTAAGCACTAACCGCAACCCAGCTGTACGCTCCGCTGGTGCTTGTCAATGCCACCAGAGGACCATTACTGGGGCTGTACTCCCTTCCCCAGACCCAGACACGGAGGTTCGCATCGGCCTGCATCTTAAGAAGTTTCCAGGCGTTGAGCCCGTCGGCTTCCGCATTGATGTCGATCATCGCAGTATCGACGCCGAGGGTGCTGATGGCTACGATCGTGTAATCGCCCCAAGTGCTGTCACTGGGCAGGACCGTCGTGATGGAGGACCCAACTCCGTTACCGGACTGGGGGTTGGCCCGCCAACCAAGCGTGGCTGCGACCACCCCCTGCCGCCCGTTCAGAGGCACCGTAGCCGTACCGGAAGCATCATTGCCGGTGGTCATCGTCACGGGGTCCGGCAGGCCGTCGTCGAGGGAATGAGTGGCGGTGTACTCACCCGTCAACTGGTCATTCATGTAGACGATGGCGTCTGGGTTGCCGGAGTCCACGACATCCGTCAGCGCCTCTTCCCAGAACGCGGTGAGGACAGGCGGAGCAAATACCGGCGCAGAGGTATTTAGCCCATCATCAAGATCTGTCACGGTGCCAACTCCCTCAAAGACATCTCAACGGGGAAGCGGAACCTCGCGTTAAAAGGCACCCGGTCAGACAAGGCCATGATCTCGACTGGCCGCAACCCCGTACCCGGTGCCCAGTCGTTCACCACCGTATCTTGCTCGAACATCGGCTCATCGATGTAGATGGAGCCTCCCACCGACATTGTCGATCCGGTGAGGACGTACAAAGGTCGAGCGTACACCGCCCCGAGGGGTGCCACACCAACGGCCGAGTATCGCAGCCAGCCCGTCATCACGATGTCTCCGCCAGACGTCTCGGACATCCAGCCGCCTGCCCCGTTGTACCAATGGATCTTCAGCGCCAACTGCACGCTGGCGTCTACCACTCCGTCAGGTCTGCACCACGACGAGAATGCGTAGGACTGGCCCGGGACGACAGGGATACCGAGCCAATTGCGATAGGTGGGTTCAAAGTACACCGCTGGGTACTCGTAGGGCGTAGCGTTGAACATCCACCGGACGTTCCGCGCGTTGTAGATGTTGTGCTGTGTGGTACCCCCGGCGCCGTTAGAGGACAGCACCCCACTGCCCGAGAACACGGTGTCCGTCAGCCATCCCGAGGTGTCGTTGAACAGCGACGAGGCTCCGGACTGGTTCGGCGTCAAGAGGTTCCGGTCAGACGGATCAATCAGCACGTAAGGACCATGCCCAGACGCGCCGGTCCAGAACCGCTCGAGGATGGCGTAGTTATCGACGTGCAGGCCTCGCCAGTTCAACGTGCGAAGACGAGACCCGCCAGCCAGCGATGAGACCTGGTGCTGACCCGATCCCGTGAGGAAATCGTGGACCAGTCGGTCAAAGGGCTTATCCATGCCGTCTCGGGGGTAAGGCAGTTTCAGCAACGCGCCCGGACGTCCGAAGTACACATCCGGCCAGTTGCGGTCAGCGCGGACCATCTCTACCTCCCGTTTCCAGCCCAGGCGGAACGCCGGGAGCCCTCGGTTACAGCCTTGCTCATTTCCACCGGCGCACCGGTCACGGCGTCAACTACCAGTTCGGCGAATGCCTTTTCGCCTATGCCGATCCGATAAACCCGCGTCGCGGCACCCGGCGCCATCGGCTGGATGGTCTTCTTAGCGGCCTCATTTCGCGCTGAGACGGCGTTTACCACGGTTGCACGGGCCAACCCACCCATGGACCCGGACAACGCCTCTGTGGGGCCACGACGCCCTTGTTCGATGCCCTTCGCAAAGTCCGCCATGAATCGGCGAGCACGCAAGAGTACGTAACCCTGACCAGACAACGGTCCTTCCTTGGCGGGAGATCCCGGGAGGAACCGCGTGACCGCGCCGACCACCGACGAGACCTTGTCCTTCACGGCGCCGATCATGGAGCCGATACCGTTGATGAAGCCCCGGATCAAATCTCGGCCCTTGTTGAACAGCAAGCTACCTAGGTTACCCAAGGCGCCAGTGATGCGGTTCTTGATGCCCTGGACGGCCGAGATCAAATTGGCGAGTTGCTGGACCGCAGCCGTACGGGCGTTACTGAATGCAGTTCGGACGATAGCGATGATCGCCCTGATGTTGTTGATCGTGTTTCTGATGTTATTGATCGCGCCTCGGATAACAGCGACGATTGCGGCCCAGATACCTTGGGCAACCGATCGCATTCCGTTAAGCCAAGAAGACCAAGCGGCCTTGATGAAGTTGATAACCGCTACGATGATCGCTCGGTAGGTATTGACGTATCCGCGAACAACAGCAACGATAGCCGACCAGACGGCTTGGATAACCGCCTTCATGTTGTTGACTGAGTTGCGGATGCCGACAACGATCAACTCAAAGAGCGTGGTGATCGTCTTCCACAATTGCTGAGCTGCGTTTTTGATCCAGTTCCAGGCCGCAGTCACCGCATTGCGGAAGCCTTCGTTATTGTTCCAGAGGTAGATGATTGCAGCGGTGATGAGGCCAATTGCGGTGATGATGAGGCCGATTGGACCCATGGCAAACCGCATCGCCACGCCCAGAGCCGTTGTGGTGGCCGTCCAGGCGATCGTGGCGATACGTGCAGCATTGGTGGCGATCGTACCCGCGATGATTGCTACGCGGTTAGCCACGATAGCGGCAGTGTTGACCGTCCAAGCCGCCACCGCCTGCGCGCCGGTAACCACCGCACCAGCCGCCATGGCTACGCGGTTAGCGACAGCCGCCGCAGTGCTTGCAACCCAGGCAGCCACGGACGCGAGAAGTTTGCTCTTCAACAGGTCCTGGGCCACACCAACGGCGGTGGCTCCCGCAGCGTACACCTTGTATGCGGCAGCCGCAGCCACGACCGCGCCCGCCACCGGGCCGAGCCAAGACATGTTCTGGGAAAGGAACTGAGCGACACCCGCCAGCAACGGTCCGAGAACCCCGAGAGCGGGCACGAGAACCGATGCGATCTGACCGGCCAGCTGAGCGATGCCCGGCGCGAGGGCGACGAGGACCGGAGCCAATGCTTGCAGAAGGGCAAGGAATACCTGCCCAGCCGCACCAGCAATCGCCTGCATCGCCTGACCCAAGGCCTGGAGTGCCGATTGGCCTTCGGCAGACGTAAGGAAGTCAGCCAGTTTACCGGTCAACTCGCCCAGGATACCGGCAGCGTTTGCGCCGTCGACATTGAAGACCCCGAACAACTGACCGGCGATCGTCGCCAGGTTGCCGAGGAATACCCCGAGACCCTGGACGATCGGAGCCGCCTTCGCGAAGATAGCCGCAGGGTCAAGCTGATTCAGCCAGTTAGTGAGCGAGATGATTGCGTCAGCGACCGACCCCCCAGCGATATCACCGAAGCCTAACGCCTCTGCGCCAAGCTTGACGAAGGCGGCGATCAAAGGGGCGATTGTAGGCGCAATTTGCTTGAAGAAAGCGGTGGTTCCCTGGAGGATCTTCCGGAGGTTTTCCAGCCGTTCACCAGAGGTGACGAAGTGGGCGATGTCTCGAGCGATGAACCCAAGCCATTTAGCCAACTGCGCCGCGTCTTTGCCGAGACTGGCGACGCCCCTGGAGACCCCGGCCACGTTCCCGGCTGCGCCCTTGAAGAACGCGTCCTGGATTTGCTTCTTGACTTGATCCATCACCGGAAGCACGCCCTTGTAAGCCCGAACGAACTTCTGGGCTTCCGGCGACAGCTTCTTCATTGCCTTATCGAACTTGGCGCCGCCTTCCGAGGCTGCGTCCATTGCGTCACCAACACCAGCCGTTGCAACCTTAGCAACGATCATGGCGGAGGCGTAGGCGAGAATGACACCTGGGGCTGCCACAAACCCTGCCGCTGCAAGGGGTCCGACCACGGCTAGAACGGCCGCAAGTCCACTAACCCCATTGGACAACAGGCTGATGGCACCAGCGGTCTTGACCGCTCCACCGGCGAACTTAGCGAACGCGGATAGGGCTTTGGTACTTGCCCCGTCCAGGTCTCCCAAAGAAGACTTGGCTTTGTCCGTGTCCCGAACTGCCTTGACGATTCCTGCGCCATCGTAGTCAATTTCGATGGTTCCTCGGATCGTCCCGAGCGTGTGGTTCCCGGCAGCCATGTGTCACCCCCCTTATCGTGAGTTCGGAGTACGGAATCGCTGAGGTTCGTCAGCGAGTTCTACCCCCAGGTATTCGTCCAAGACCTTTTGTCGAGCCCGATCGTGTGCCGCTGCCTTCGCGTTATCGGGGAGCCGTTTGGTCCGCGCATCCATCTCCGCCTCAATGGCTGAAGCAAGGGTCATAGTTGCGCGGTCCACGCAGAAGGCAAGGGCTGGGTCTTGGACACCGAGAAGTGTGGAAGGACGGCAATGCATTTTCTCCGCCATGGACCACACCTCCCAGATCAATCGCGGGTTATCCGCGAAACGCAAGCATCGCCTGGAGGCCGCCAGCCGCCCAATCAAAGAGGAACATCTTGTCACCGAAATCGACCTGGTCGGTGTAGATCACGCCGTCCTCGCGGTCCTCGACCGGAACGGTCTTGATCACCGTGGTCTTACCGACCGTGACCTCTTCGTAATGCATCTTCACGCGAGGACTGGTGACGATCTCTGGCAGGGCCCGGCAGAGCATGCCGTTCAAGGCCTTCATCGCCTGAGGGTCCTTCAGAAGGGCCATCGAATTGACCTCGGTGCCATCGGGCTTCTTGTTACCACCCTTGACCTTCCGCACGTGCTTGTTAACCGTAGCGGTGAGGACATCCGCGTCAGCCAAAACCCCGGCCTCGATCATGCCCTCGATGGACAGCTTCTTGGCTCGGCAGGTCTGGCCGGAAGGAAGGGTCAAGTCCTCTTCAACGCCGGTCGGAGCGGTAGAACCCCAGACGTTATTCGGGGTGAAAGAATCGGAGGAAGGCATCGTGTGCTCCAAGTTTCCGGTAGGGGTATTACACGTAGGTGTACGTCGACTGCGCACCGGCACCGTTGGCGCCAGCCGGAGTCGTGATGACGATGTTGCTTGCCCCGGCAGCGTGCGCCGGAGTGATGAGGGTCAGCTTCGTGTGGCTGTCCACCTGCCAGTCAGTCGCGGCAGTTCCGCCGACCGTGACCGCAGTCGCACCGGTGAATCCGTAGCCCGTGACGACGACGATCTCCCCACCGGCGATCGGGCCGCCCGAGTCGGAGATGGAGTACACCACCGGAGCGGCAGGCGTGTCGAGAACCGGAGCCGCAATGGCGCCGACCGTCTCGCGCTGGACGAAGTCGTACACGGAGTCGAGGATCTCGAGCCCGCCGACCATGCCAGTGACCTTGCACGGGAAGCCGATACCCGAGGCAGTCGGGATCAGGAACTGACCGTCACCCAGCTCGTGCTCGAGGTTGCCGGTGGCCCGAGCGCGCCAGATGATGCCCTGGAAGTCGCCACCGTTGTCCGAGATGGACATCCCGATGCCGGTGAAGAACGGACGCTGGTCCGTGCTCTTCTTCCGCAACCGCTTGATCTGGTTCGGCGAGATGCCCGACTCGATGACAGTCGCGCCGGAGATGACTCCACCGGCAGCGAAGGACATACCGCCGGACTCGATCTCCCACTCGACCTGGGCGCCCTGACCGTGCGAGGTCTGCAGAGCGTCATCGCCGCGCAGGTCCTCGTATTCCTCGGTCTCGTTGAAGGACATGGTGCGGGCGATCGGCAGGTCCACCAGAGTGGAACCGAAGGTATCCGCAGCCAGCGTCGGGTACTGAATGAGCTTGACGTCCCGTAGTCCGTACGGGAGGACAGTTCCCAGAGCCATTACTTTTCCCTCCCTTGGGGGGATCGGAACTGCCGGGTACCCAGCAATTCACCAGTTGAAGTGCTGAATAGATGCAGCACCGTTACGTCCTTCCGCCGACCACACCACCGCGACGGGCACGAGAATTCGACCAGGCCCATTTTTCCTTCAGAGGGCGCAATCAACTTCCCGAACAGTCGGTGTGGGCAGCGGAGGTCCATCAGCGGGTCTCAGAGCCCCGTGAAGCGTCCCGGGGCGACGTACCGCCACCGGTGGTGGTCCGGGGGGTGGAACGGTCTCCACCGGGATTCTGGCCCTCTTCCGTGGTGATGTCCGTCGCCGCGTTGCGTGACTCGTCGTCCATCAGGTCGACGCGGCCAGCCTCGAGCATGGCCGGGGTCACCGTAGCGGTGTGAGTCGGAGTCGGAACGAATTCCTTCTCGTCGTCCCCCTCGCCGGTGATGATCAGCATCGGGTCCGGGTCGATCGCCTTCCGGATCTGGTCATCGGTGAACTGGTCGAGCGGAACCGCGAAGCCGTTCTGCGGAATCCACACCACCGTGTCGGCCTGGACGCCGACGCCCGCCCAGTCCCGAGCGGTGATCTGCCGGGCGTGCGCAGGTCCGATGTACTTGACGTATCGCATTTACCTCTCCCTCACTGACCCGAGCCGACCAGCGAGAAGCTGGTGTATCGAGCGATTGTCTTGTGCCCATCGTCGATCAGGTCTTCGCTATCGCCGGTCCACTCTGCCGCCATGATGTTGCTAGTTCCTTCAAGCGACGGAAGAAGCAACCGCAATCGAAAGATGATCGAGTCGATTCTCCCATAGTCACCGCCTTCGTCGTGAACCCAGATATTGAGAGTTCGACGAGTGACTACGTCAAGGCCGATGTCGTTACGACCCCAGCGAAGCTGAAGGAAGGGGCGGTACTCCGGGGTGTCTACGTCTCCCGCGAAGCTATTTTCACTAGCGATGCCCAGGCCGATCAGCGTAGCGTCAGCGATAATCGCCTGGAACAGGGTTGTCCTCATGCCGTGTCCACCGCCCTTCTCACTGCCGCCGCCAGGTCTGCGGCCATTCTCGGAGCGATATCCACCATGGTAGGCCCGATGATCGCATATTTGCCTGACCACCGGACTTCGAGCCAGAACGTGTAGGGCATCGTGCCGTAGATCGTCAGCGTGTGGCGCTGCATCGGCTCGCCCTCGTGCTGGGCGAATAGGCCTGCCCGCGCGTTACCCGTCTCGTCAGACCACGGAGCGTTAGTCCGTGCGTACGTCTCAGCGATCGGCTCATACCGATCAAAGACTAGATCCACCGCTGCGTCTACGCGCGGGAGCAATCGCTGAAGAGCGGGTGTCAGGCTGTCGAATACGAAGGTCCCCATTACGGCCTCGCCCCTCGCGGGATGTGCCGCGCGACGATGGCCTTCGTCATGTAGTCCCAGCCCTCGGTCAGGGCGATCACATCGTAGCGAGTCCCGGCGTCGTCGATCCAGTAATCTCCGACCGCAATAGCCATGTCGTGTGGTCCGATGATGTGCAGGTCTGCGACCCGTTCCACGCCAGCCACAGTGACCACCGGCCGAGCGTCATAGCCCAGCAATGACAGCTTGAAGGTCTGGGGAGCTCGAGGCGCACCATCGACGTCCTGGTAGCCGCCCGAAGCCGTCTTGATCCGGGTGGTAGGCGTGAGGATGGCCGTAGTCGGATCGTCCGCGATGAACGCTGCCGTAACCGACCGCTGGGCCTCGAGAGTGTTCATACCCGCTCGATCTCCACGGTGAAGGTTCCGCCCCCGACGCCGGTATCAACTACCGGATTGAGCTTCTCCGCCATCTCCAAGTAACCTTTACGGAGCTGGCTCAGTTGGCGACTGGAGCCCGATTCGGTCGTGTCCACCAGTCCGGCCACCGACGCGGCCTTCTCGGTCCACACAGCGGCCACAGCGGCCTCAAAGCCCAGATCCTCGATCATGCCGTCGATGACGGCGTCTGTGTAAACCGCATCGTTGTCTTCAAGTGCGGTCATCCGGCGAAAGCGGGCCAGTTCCGATTCGGTAGCCATTGGTAGTCACCTCCATCTCTGAGATGTCCCCATCATATCGTATCGCGTTAGCTTAGAACTCTACGAAAGAGCCCGGCGGCTTTTACACCACCGGGCCCTATTCGTTGGATCAGTCCTTCAGCGCGTCCGGGTTTTTCTTGTCCCAGACCCGAAGGGCTGCGATCAGGTCGGGCTTCAGAACCTTGCCGTTGGCGCCGGTCGCCTCGATGACGATCCGAGAAGTGTCCGGCATGCCGTCGCGAGCGGTAACTTCCGCCTCCAGCTCGCCGACCTTCCACGAATCGTAGTCGTCGTCGATCTCGTCCTCATCGCCGGAACCCCCAGTGGGGTCCACCTCGAGAGGACCGTCGCCGGTGACCACACGCTCCCGGACGCGGTCGGCGCTCAGGCCGTCCCTCGTCACGGTGTCCTCCGGGATCTCGACCTCCGGAACCTCGGCCTTGTGCTGGCTCTGGTGCCGCTCGATCTGTTCCTCGGACATGAACCCCGCCTGACGGAGCCAGGCGACGTCATCCGGCGAGAGAGCCTCGTTCCAATCGATCTTCCGCATGGCTCCCCCGTCCTAGGCGTAGATCGTCGGGGCAGCGTACGCGCCAGCCGTGAGCTGGAGGACGATACCCGCACCGCGCTGCCGGACACCGGTACCGAAGCCCATCGCCCAGAACGAGTCGATGAGCGGGTAGTCGGCGTTCCGGCCCTTGACGAGCCGCAGCCCGCGCAGGTTGGTGTTGGCGTGCTCCCGCAGACCGATCGGGTTCTGGAGGCTCTCCGGTCCACCGGTCGCAAAGGCGAAGGTGTAGTCGGTCGGCATCCAGTCCTCGATGACGATCAGAAGCGGGCCGTAGGACCCGATGACCGTCAGGCCGTTGAGCGAACCGGCAGGCTGGGTCGCGCCGACGAGCTGAGTCGTCGCCGGGATGATCTGGCCGGGCTGGTTCGTCGCCGGGATGAAGTCGTAGCGACCGTAGTTGCCGCCGACCGCCTGCGCGGTGTTGACCGCCGACCGGAAGTTCCGGATCTGGTTGCCCACGGCGGTGTTCGCCATGAGGACCAGCCGGTACCCGTCCGCCTGCGTGTAGCCGTGCGAGGCGAAGTCGTCGATGATCATCGTGTCGAGGTCCTGGGCTTCCAGAACCGAGTTCGCGCCGGAGGTCTTGAAGTGCGTGTGCGACCCGTTGAACGTGTTGTTCTTGTACGTCGGAGGCACCGTGCCATCGGCGTTGTAGAACTTGTAGACGTTGTACGAGTTGCCCCGGATCGTCGCCGACAGGTTCGTCGGGTTGAATGCGGTCTTCAACACCTCGAAGAGCAGCTTGCGGTAGTACGCTTCAACCGCAGCGTTGGCGACGGAGTTCACCATGTCGTCAGTCGCGTCGGCCAGGTACTGCCAGGTGTAGCGCGAGGCCAAGTCCCACCACTTGAAGGTGTAACCCATCTGGAAGTACGTCGGCTGAATGCGCGAACCAACCGGCTCACCGAACTCGGACGCTTCCTCGAAGTCGACGCCCTGGCCCGGCTGGGTCACGGTGTCGGTCGGGGAGGTGACCGGGAAAATGAGGAAGTTGATCAGCGCCTGGCGCTGGCCGTTGACAGCGTTGAGAAGCGACATGAAGTCGCGCCACACGGCGTTGAGGTCGGTACCGTCTGCCGTCTGAGTGACGACATCGGCAGCGACGTGCGTGCCGAGCCGGTTCGCTGCGCCCATGACGGACTGCATGATGCCGAGGGCCCGCAGGTCGACCAGCTCCATGCCCTTCTTGGGCTGGCTGGCGAAGCGAGTGGGGACGACGATGTCCGGCGTCCAGAACTTGCGACTGGTGCTCACAGTCCACCCGCCAGTCCGGCGCGCACAACGAGGCGAGTTGCCTCGACCGTGGTGCCGATGTAGTAACCGATCGCGCCAGCAATCGGAGCGGTGGCGGCCAGCCGGGCTGCGGTGGCGTCGAAGTAATACTTCGTACCCGCAGCCGGTGTGGTACCGCCCTGGATGTCCGCGCCATCCAGCTCGACGACCTCGCAGTTGGTGAAGACGTCGATGACGTCCCCAGCCACGAAAGGCCGAGTGGCGAGCACGAAGCCGACGACGGAGACCGCAGTCGTGGCCTTGATGAGACGGCCGGAGCCGTTGAGCGCGACGCACAGGATTCGGTTGAGGTCGGTAACCGCAGCCGGTCCGGACGTAGCATTCAGAGCGATATTCAGCGGGGCACGGAAGTTGCCGATGGCCGAATTGCTCTTATCGATACGTGACATGTTCACTCCCTTCTTGTCATGAGAACATGGCCGTTCTTGTTACAGTTTTTCCGTAGGCCACAGACCCTTGGGAGTGTTACATCCGTCCGAGAACGGGAAACCTCTTCGCGAGGGCCTGTCGGGTCGGCTCAGCCTTTCCCTTGCCCTTGCGGTTACCGTTCATCGGTCCTGCGGAACGACGCGTGCTCGGCTCGTCATCGTCCTCTTCGTCGTCCTCGTCGTCTTCGTCCTTGGACTTCCGGCCACCGGCCTTGGGGTCGTCCTCGATCTTCTTGACGAGGTGCGGTTTCCGCTTCGCCAGTTCTTTCAAACCGCGCCGGAGTTCCCGCGTATCCACGGTACCATCCTCGTCAATCGCGTCGTCAAAGAGCCCAGAACGCTCGGCGACAGCGAATACATCGGACGGGTCTGCCCACACCACGCCGGGCACCGTGGTCTTGAAGAAGGCGAGCTGTGCCTGCATGACGCGAGTGATCTCGGTCAGCGACTGGACCTGGGTACGCGCGTCCGTGAGTTCACGGGACACGACCTCATCCGGGTCCTTGTCGCGGTCCTCGAGGGCCTTCAGTCGAGCATTCAGCTCGGCGTTCTTGGTCTCTTCGGCCCGCAGCCGCAGCCGGTATCGCTTGGCCTGACGAGCCGACTTGTACTTCAGTTCCTCTTCGTCGTCTTCGTCATCCTCATCGTCCTCATCCTCGTCTTTCGACTTGGCCTTGGTCGACTTCTTGGCCGGACGCTTCCGAGGCTTCTCTTCCTCGTCGTCTTCGTCTTCGTCGTCGTCATCGTCAGGGTCCGGACCGCCTCCCCCCACAAACTCGGGGTCGTCGGGGTCGTCCGAAGACGCGCCGAGAACGGGCCACACCGCTGTACCGTTCTTCAAGTATCCGATCGGCTGCAACGGCTCGCCGGTCTTGGGGTGGAGCTTGCCGGTGAGGTTCGCGGAACGCATCCCCGGCTTCGTGAGTCCCAGACTCATTTCGTACTCCCTGCGTCTTGAAGACTTTTCCAGTCCTCGTATTCTGTTTCTTTCCCTGGTTCCAACTGCCACACTATCTCATTTTTCTGAGTCGGTGTCGGCTCGTTGTGGGCATCTCCCCATACCAGAATGTTCTGCGGGATCTTCGGGAATGCCTTGCAGGCGTCACCCTTTTTCTTGTCCAAGTGAACGCAAGACAGGCATTGAACGGGCAGTTCCTGCATTAGTCGGCACCTTCCGCAATAACCTTTTTAAGGACATCGCCCACTCGCTTCAAGCGCGGTCGCGGCAATGCACTCATCGTATACTCAGCCCAGATCTCAGCCATCAATTCGGCCGCATTCGTGGCTGCGTACTTACTGACGCTGGTTTTGATCTTGCCCCTGTTCTTGGGGTGAGCGACGATTTCGTCCATCATCTGCGCGCTCATCCAATAGCGCCCCGCCCCGTACGGATTCGTGAGGCCGAGTTCCTGCACAAGCGCATCCGCAACTTCTCTCCGCTGATCGGAAGTCATCCGCTGGTTGTTGAGGAAGGCGTGGCCCATCTCGTGAGCGATAACCCCATCGAGAGGCTCAGCACCCGCCTTGCTAAACCACCCGGCAGCCCTCGACTTGCGGATGATGTCTTCTCGATTGTGTAGATCCTCGTTGAGGTGGATATGCCCAGTCTGAGTGCATACCGCCAAGGTTTGAGCGCTCAACCCCCAAGCCTTACCCGTTTCGCTATTCGGGGCGGGCAGTTTGCTATCAACGCTCTTGATGCGTGAGACCTTGTCTCCGACCACCGCCCGTTGGGCCTTAAGGGCTCGTTCTACGTTCGGCTTTACCTGGGCCTTGGTGTCGATCGGGATTGCTACCTTGGGACGTGCCGGAGGCGTACCCTGCCGAGCGGCAATCCTCGCCAGTCGCGCGTCCTGGTCTGCCTTGTTCCGCGCGATTCTGGCTCGGTCCGCGTCAGTTTGATTCAACTTCGCACCGATGCCGGACTTCTGTGCGTTCTTGACCGTAGTTCCCGTAACCTTGGTACCGAACATCACGCGACCGGCTTCTTCACGCGAAATAGGCTTTCCCGTGTCGATATTGATGGTCTTTTTACCAGAGTCCGGGGAAGGTCCCCCGGAATCCTTTTGAGCCATTATCCGCAAACGGTCAGCCAGATCTGCCTTTGCGCCTTGAAGGCTACGTGATCCCACTCGGTCATTGAAGAGGGCCGGGTTAGTGTCCTCGAACTGGTCCCGATCCAGTTTCACGAAGAACTTGGTGACCTTCGTGGCCTTGGCCGATCGGAGGTTAGTCCCCGGGATGTCCTTGAACTCTTCCGTGACCGTCTTGGTGATGGTACCTACCTCCACCCCCGAAAGGACGATCCCCTGGATGTCGGCAGTCTTGCGCTTCAAGGCGAAGTCGGTATTACCCTTCTTCTTGGTAGAAGGCTTTTCGGCGACAACATCCGGCTTACTCTTGGTGTCGACTACCTTCTTGGCCTCTTGTTCACGCGCTACGGAAGTAACCCGAGGCGTAGGGACCTTCGGCGCCGTGATGTCTGGGGTCCTCGGCTTGGAGGTCGTGGTCTTTTCCTTCTTGGGGGTGGTATCCCCCGTACCACCATTAGCCCGGCACAAGGCCCGTGCAGCGGGTGTAGAGGGGTGCGGATGCCCGGTGTGGTCAATCCGTGCGGCCATTATGCCTTGCCCTTCCCAGTCAATCGAGCGATGTTCTCACGTGTCCGCCGATCAATCTCGGCATCAAAGTCACCAGCCGCAAGAGCATCGCGGAACTTGGCAGGCGGCATCGTCACGTAGGTCAAATAACAGAAGCACTGCGGATGAGGTTTGTCGGGGATTTCTCCGGGATCGTAAGGCTCATGCGCAGCGTAGATGTTGCACTCGTCGGGCACTTTGTGAGAACCAGACAGGTTCCACTTGACGGCCGAGACACCGGGTCGCTTGGCGCCCTCAATCTGGCGCTCATGGAAAGCATTATTGATCTCCGTGCGAGCCAACCGGAGGGCCGCATACGAGGCACCACCGGGCGTCTTGGGGCTGACGTACTGATACACCGTAGCCGCCAACTCACGAGAAGAGAGATTTGCGATGAGGCCACCACGAATCAGTTCCTCGATCTTTCCCTCATGCAACGCCCGTTGCTTGTAAACGCGCTCGCTCAACGCCCGGACCTTGCGCGCCTTGTCGGACTTCAGGCCCGATATCGCAGCCAGTCTGAGAGCCCGCACAAGTTCCTCAGCGGCCCGCTCCGGCAATGCGGCGTACGCAACGCGCGTCATCGTCTCTATGGCGCTCTCAGAGGCCTCTTCGGCATCCTCCATGGCCCGCTTGACGAGTGGGTCCACACCACCGAGCCACATGACGCGGTGCAGTTGGCTGATGGCAGCCAAGGTGGCCCGCAGCTGAGCGGCCCGTACCTGACCCCCGATGCCCGGCTTCAGCGTAGCGATACGCCGCTGGATTGCCAAGGCGGTAGCCTCGAGGATCCGCTTCAGATCAGCGTCGGCCTTGGCCTGGACCTTCCGGTACGGCTGGAACTCACGCGGACTCGGGGTCGCCACCACCGGCGCCGATCTCTTCATCCACCCGGTCAGCGAATCCGTCAGTCATCGCCTTGCGCTTCTCGAACTCCGCGTCTGCCTTGGCGCCGATGTCCTCGGGGAAGCTGTACCCCAACTTCTTCGCCTCTTCACGGTAGTACACGGAGTCGATGATGCCCCTATCGAGCATGTCGTTTAGCTCGGCAAACCGAGCCTCCCGGTCGATCGGAACGCCGTTGCTCACCACGCAGTCGTAAGTGACATCGGTGAACGTAGTCGCCTCGTAGGCAGGCATCCAGGCATTCATGATGTCGTACCACATCTGGTCCTGGGTGCCGATCAGCAAGTCGTTCTTCTCACCGGCCTTGGCGAGCATCGGCGAGAGCTGGAGGGCCAGCGCGATACCGCTCTGTGCGATCTGTACGTCCACACTGCCGATCGCCACATCCGGAGTTGACGCCGCTTGCTTGATGGCCTCCCAGAGGCGGTCGTAATGCGCCCCGTAGGAATCCGCCAGGCCAGACACGCCCTGGATACGATCGAACTTCGTACCGTCGTGGTGGATCACGCGGCCAGGCCCCATCTTCCACGGCACGGGCTTACGCGTGATGGGGTCGATCGGCTGAGAAGCATCGGTAGCGTACATGCCGACGCCGACCAGGGCGAGCGCCAGGTCCTCGTCGCTCATGGTCTGGTTGATACCGCTCATGAGGCGTTCCAAGCCCCGGATCTCACTCGATCCGAAGGGATCACCCGGCGTGTCGGTGTTCTTCGTGTGGTACACCGGAAGGCTGGTGATTTGGGGCGGTAGTTCCGTGACGTCCTTGATCTTGGTGATCGGAGTATCAGTCGGGCCTCCCCACTTGTCGGTGGCGAATAGGCCTTCCTCGACGGTGATCCGACCATTCTCGGTCTTGCGGTAGGTCAACCGCTTGATAACGTCTCCGTCATCTGTCGTGATCAGCTCCACCAGATGGCAGCCGATCACCCGGTCTACGTCCTCGTCATCGACGATCGGGAAGTACATGCCGGGGTCGAGCGCCGTCAGTCGCAGGCGCTGGCCAGCAACCTTCAGTTCGTCCGCAGTCACATGCCAGATCTGGTCGCCCTGGATCAGGCCGTATCGCTTGGCACCGTTGAACTTGGGGCGGAACTTCTCCCGCTTGAAGAGATCCTTGATGGCAAGCTGAGCGGCCGTAACCGCCTCGCCCTTACCCGATGCGATCACCCGGAAGTCAACGCCGTAGTACCGGTTCGTCGTCTCGATGATCGTGCGCGCAGACGGGACGTACATGGGCAAGTTGTTGGTGCCCCGGAGTGAGACCTTCATCACGTCCGGCGAGTTCCAATAGATCTCTTCGTACGTCTGGTAGGAAAGGATACGCTCGATGTCCAGCTCATCCGGAATCCACGTCGGCTTAGTGCCGAAGAATTCCGCCCCGGTGCTGTACGGGGTGAAGGTGCCAGCCATTCTTACACCTCAACCATTCATATCTGCGGTGGCGACGAATGAGCCTCCACCAAGGACGGACTTACCGAAGTGCCCACGGAAGAAGCGACCCAAGGCCTCGACGCCGTGGTTGTCCTTGTCGAGGGGATTCTCAGAATCTGACCGCTGTTCGGATTTGTGCTCCGGCCACTTGTAGCCTTCGCGCATCTCCCATGCCAATGTCGCGCAATGAGTTCGGTCAATCATAAGGGTCGGTCGACGCTCCGGATCACCAACTGGAAGATGGCGATTCTTGGTCTTCAAAGCCCGTCGGATATGCGATAGGCGAGTTTTGATCTCACCGCCAGTGTTCTTATTCGCCGGAACGCGCAAGAGCCGCTGCATTGTACGCGTGTCGTCCGGCTCAGCCGGGTCAGGGTAAAGCATCTGGACCACACGCACGAGGCCGGGGTATTCCTGCGCTACATCCTGACAGACCTCAATCGTGTCGAGCTGAGTACGCCGGAACTCCCGGATGACACGGATGTCTCCGAAGGGACCGACCTGGATGAAGAGAATGACAAAGGGGTTGGTGAAACCATAGTCAACCGCCATGTAGGTGGGCCACGCGGGGTTGTAGTCAAAGTCACCGAGGTGGATATCGTCGTCGTATTCCTTCATCACGACGCCGGTCTTGTCGGTGAACTCCGCACCGTACTGACGATCGAACTCGTCCTTGGTCAAATCCTCTTCGGCTTCGAGAATCTCCAGGTCCTGCCGACCCCCGGGGAAGACGATGTCGTTAGTCCACGAGGGCCTCTTGTACGACATCCACGACTGGAAGCGATCCGACTGCCCGCGCTCGTACAAGGCGTACAGCAAGCTATTCTCGGACTTGCCCTCGGGCACGCCGGAGAAGATCGCTTCGCCTCGCTTGTCGGACAGCGTAGGCCGGATGTACTGACCCCAGGTCTGGCGCTTGTGTCGTCCAGCCTCCACCATCAGCACCCAGTCGAGACCCTCACCAACCAGCTTATCCGGGTGCGCAGCCGACTTGCCGATCACTTCGGCACCCCACGAAGTCACGATGTGGAGCGATCCGGAGTCCGCATTCTTCACGAACTTGATGCAGTCCCGATCCACGCCGATCTTGCGCAGGTCGTCGTAGATAATGCGGAATTCCTTCTCCGCATCGGTGTAGTTCGGCCCCACGACCCAGCCGATAGAGGGACCACCCGCGTACGGAGAGGGAGTCAATACGCGAGTGGTCATCTCATGTCCACCGAACATCGTCTTGCCCCAGCGCCGTCCACACCGAATCACCTTGAAGCGCGTCCGGTCCTGGTGCAGATCAACCTGCCCGGCGTGAGGGAAGTATCCCAGCACGTGAGTGAACAGGTTGGTCTTGGACAACGGGGCTTCGAGCACTGAGGCAGCCATCTAGTTGCTCCGTGAGTTGAAGTTGCCGTCCAGCTCAGGCGCGGCTACCGACTCCGGCTCCGTACCGGGGTCAGTGGGGTCGATCGCATAGACCTGGTGCAGCCGCTCGATCGCTGACGGGACGTGTGGTACCGGCTGCACGCGCCCGGCCACACCTCCGAACTCGGTTGCGGTGAAGTCGTCGTAGGGGATTTCGTTCGTCAGGATGTCCACCGAGGTCACTGGCGGCACTACCAGCGTGTGGTCAAACCTAGGTGCGAGACCGTACTGAGGGCCTACCGGCTCCGTCACATCTACCTCCGTTTGCGGGGTGAAGCGACCTTCCGGCCACCCCAATCGGACTTACTGGTCGATCGGCCGTGCGCCCACTTCTTCGCCGCTGACGGCTTGTTCGCCCACATCCACCGACGCTGGCGCTCCGACTTGAACTTGCCCCCTCCATGCTTCCGCTGGCGACTTGGCAATGGACTCACCTCCAAGGCCCATCGAGGCCTTCAACATGTCCTCCGCTTTTCGGAGGTCGTCCGTGGTGATTACCCCGGCCGTGACCAATGCAACGCGCAACACCGGATCGGTCGGCCAAACCACCGTTGGAGGGGTCTCAGCGGGCCGTGGAGACCCGGAACCGCGCCGTTGGGTGTCCCGGTCACGTCGGGTACCCAGAAACGCTGTGGCGCCCGCTTCACCGTTGTTGAAGGGGTGCATCGGCTTATTCATCTCGTGCCACGCCCTCGAGTTGTCGCAGGTGCGACAGATCTCAGGATCAACTTCACTCATCATCGTCTCCGATCAGTTCGGCGTCCTCGACGATCTCGCCCTCGACCGTCTTGGGAGGCGCAACGGCCAGGTGTCCCTGTGGTCGTCCGTCGTCCAGGATAATGGCTGGGACCAGAGCCGAGCGCACCCCGTCGTCGTTGTTGCTGACTTCAATGAAGGCCTTGGGCTTGCCGATGAAGTGCTCGAGGACGAACATAGCGGCAGCCAACTGCGTGCGCGCATCCACGATCGGCTTGCCCTTGTCGTCCACCTCGGTAGACGTCATCAGCTTGACCACGGTCTTGATCGCCAGGTCGATCTGGCCGGACATCCGGCCGAAGGTCTCATCAAGCAATCGCTTACGCGCCTCTTGCTGGACCGCTACGGTAATCCAGACCGGAGTCTTTCCTCCGAACGTACCGGCCGAATTGCGAGGGCGACCCCGAGCCAATTCCTCGAGATCCCAGTCATGCACCGGCTTCCGGTACAAGATCTCGATATCGCGCTTGATCTGCGCGTCTTGATGCGGTAGCCTCTCGCTCTTGGCCGCACGCCGTAGACGGTTACGCACCTGGCGCGGTTCCGTCGATAGGGTGCTCTCGTCCTTCGGGCGAGCCCCGGTGTAATTCGCCTTCTTGGCGGCAGGCGTACGCTTATCGGCCATTATGCTTCTCCATCACAGACGAGAAAAGGCCGCCCCGACTCAATCGAGGCGACCCCACAACTGTAACCCCTTCTCAATCGAGGGTGCGCCGAGGACGCCACCGTTCCACCCGTACCTTCTCGGGGTCTTCTACGTCATCTTGAGACGGTCCTAGACGGTCCGGACGCAGCTCTTCGGAGCGCTCCCACTCGATGTCCATGACGAAGGTGCCTTGGGGCTGGACCACACCTGCGTGCGCGTGTCGGCGGCGGAAGATCTTACGCAGCAAGCTCATTCCACGTCCTCCGTCAGATCGATCTCCGTCTGCCGGAGCAACCCCAGGACGCGGTGAGCGGGCATGAAGTCTCCGGGCAACAGGTAGCCATAACGATGCCTGCCGATCGTGTCCTCCATGTACCCCTGGTACTCGAGGCACACGACGAAGTCACCAACCGTCCAGCCCTCTTCGTCCAATGCTCCATAAGCCCTGGCGCACTCGGTGATGGCATCCGTCAGCGCGTTATCCGCTGCGATTTGCTCCGGTGTCCGGTCAGCCATTTCTTCTCCATCTATCCTAATGGGGCGGAGTATCCATGGTCCCCGACTCGACCCGAAGGCACCGCCAGATTTTCCCATGGAACACTCCGCCCCGAGGGTAGCCCGATATCCATTACGGAGGAACGGGGAAGTACCGCGCACGGAGTGGGGCTACCCGTTTACGGTATCACGCCCTGGTGACCGAGACATGGATCACCGACGAGTCAGGCATGCGCGAAAACTGCATATCCCAGCCCCGAATGCCGGTGTCCTCATCCGCCAGGTCCACCGTGACCGCGCGGTTGATGGAGGTGGTCACGTAGCGGATTGCCAGGGCCCTCAGAACGTCCCAGGCGATCGGGTCCACCACGATGGTGCCCCCGTCACGTCCCGAGGGCCCCACGTGGCCCACAGACGGCTCTACGGGTGGCTGCACGTGCATGACCGACGTGGCGTCGGGATCCTCGAAGCCATTCCGCTCCGCCATCGGCCGAGGATCGAACTCCGGACCGTCCTCGAGCACCGGATATGAAGACACCGGCCGGTCGTCGACCATGAGGACCTGAATGTCCGGATCCTCCGGGAACGCCAGGGCGATAGCCGCCCAGGTCTTGGCCGTCTCGAGGTTGGCGCGAATATTCTCGATCAAGTGACCGGGCTGCATGTGGCGCGCTGCCTCTTCGGCGTAGTACACAGCGTTCTTGCGCGCCATCTCGCGTGTGGTCGGCTTCGGGTACGGGAGCGTCATCGGTTCTTCTTTCGCTTGTTGCGGATGGTCGGCTTGGCACCGACACGGGGGGCAGACGACACGTTGCGCCGGACCGGTCGTGAGTCCCAGGTGAACGCCGTCAGGGAGTTGCACCGTGCGTCGATGTGCTCCGGCACGATACCCGTCTTAGCCAGCGTTTCCTGCCAGGCCGGATTGGTGTTGATCAGGGTCGTAGGCGGCAATGCGCCGATAAGGGGAGCGGCAGCAATCATGGAGTAATCATCGCGCCAGAGATTGAGCCGGACAACTCACGAAAAAGGGCCGCCCGATGAAGGACGGCCCCGTTCCGTAGGGGTTACCGCGTGGAGTGCACGTTCGGAGTCGGGTCGCAGCCGTTGTGGCCTTCATCGACCCCGACGAACAACGCGAGCACCGCGACCAGGATCACGAGCGACCGGTGTCGACGCAGGGCGATCATCCCTTGTCTCCGTTCCGGCGCCGCTCCGCACCCGATCCGAGCCCCTGGCCCTGAGCGTTGCGCACGGCCTTCGTGCTCGGCCGGTCGTCCGCCTCAGCCCGAGGGCCGGTGACCTGGACGTTGGAAGGCAGTTTCCCCGATCGGATGAAGTCCGAGATCTTGCCGGACAGCTTCATCAAAACCATCTCCGTTCCGTTTGGTGAGCCCCTACCGTACCACACGCCGGGTGAGCGTGTCAGCACCCCACCGTCTGGCCGGGTCCGCCGTAATAGAACGTCCGACCGGAGACCTTGTGCGTGGAGAACCCGCTGTGGGTCGGGCTGGTCACGTACGTGAAGACGTCCATCGCCGGGGCCGGACCAGAGGTCTCGGTGTATCCGCCGCTCGAGAAGTACGCCGCAGCGGTGTTCGGCACCCCGCCAGTGTGCGCGTGAGTACCGGTCCCCATCTGCGTGCCGCACTCGTTGCCGTCCTCGACGACAGCCTCACCGAACAACTGGACGCGCTGCATGGAGGTGAACGTCGCTGCCGGGGTGGCGCCGCTCCACAACGAACCGGGGAAGTACCCGACCCAGGTGTTGTTGTACGAGACCCACCAGTTGCCACCCGAGTACAGGATGGACATGTGCTTGGCCGTGCCGGTGTGGGCCAGGCCACCCGTACCCAGGTTAGCCCCCGCGTTGACGGTGTTGGGGCCGTAGTCGACGAAGCCGCAGCCGTTGTAGCACGCGGCGGTCTCGTTCACCCAGTGGAAGACGAAGAGGTGCGGTTCCACCGAACTGCCGTTCACCGCGCGGTCTACGTTCCAACCGATCTCCACCATCTGCCGACCGTTGACGGAAGGCCGCACGGCAGCGATCTCAGCGAGCGTGTGGTACCCGGCACCCGGAGCACCCAGCGCGGGCTTGCCGATGCGCACCGTAGCGAACACGCCCTCCGTCCCGAGATCCGTGCCGCCCTTGTCGTCCCAGCCGGTCGCGTACCGGAAGACCGGTCCGGCCATAAGGGTGGACACCCGCTCCGGGGAACCCTTGGTGCTGACAGCCTTGGTGCGCGGAACCACCTTGTTGGCGACCTTGCCGACAAGGGCCTTGTCGGGGAAGTCCGTCGCCTTGCGCGCCGGGGTCAGAGTCACGCCATCCGGAAGGAACTTCGGCGGCTGAGCGGCCTTGACAGCCGTTCCGACGCGAGTATCCACCGGCTTGGCGATGTTGCCGGGGTTCGGGGCAGGTGCAGCCTGGGCCACACCACCGAGACCAGTGAGCGCGATACCGAGGCCCAAGAGCCCGGCAATGATCTTCTTCATACTGTCCTTTCGGGGTACCGCGCCAGGATTTCCGACGCAGACTTGCTGGGTCCAACACCGAGGGTCTTGACCGCAAGCTCGAGGGCCTGCAACCAAGCCTCGGCAGCGCGACATGGACCGAAGCCAGATGGGGAACTGGTGCCCCTGAATCGACTGGCTTCCTTTTCCGCCTTGACCGCCCGCTCGTACAGCTCATCGACGAGCGTTTGTGCCTGGTCCATGTCCGCCCCTTCCATCGGTGAGCTTACATTGTGGCATGGCGGTGTGGAGCCGTGTTCTATTTGACCAGGTACCATTCCTGACAGCCGCGCGTCTCGAACGTCTGCCCGGCCTTCAGCGTCACGATGCCCTGCGCGGTGGTCTTGTCCACCGTTCCGCCGTCCAGGAACTCTTCGCCCTTCTTGACCGTCCAGGCGCACAAGGTGATCACGGATTCCTGCGCACCCTTGGTCTTGTACTTGCCCGGCTTCGCGTCCGTACCGACCTCCCAGATGCCTTCGCGGATGGTGTTCGGGCGAGGGCTGGTCTTGGGGTCGGCCTTCAGCGACACCGGAGAACCCGAGTCCGGGATCTGGTACCCGGAGTCCTTGCCCTCGTTGGTCATGGCGCCGACACAGACGAAGAACAGCACCAGAGCGACGAGAACCGCGCCAATGATGATCAGGACCTTTTTCATGTCTACCCGTTCCTAAGAGAAGAGGGCCACCGGGAATGGTGACCCTCGTCAATGGTGCGTCTCAAACGGCTAGCCGTCAATCAGAGGATGTTGGAGGCCATCCGGAGAAGGTGTTTGACTCGCATCCGGGCGTTGAAGTCCTTGGCCCACTCATCCGAGTTCTGATACGCCTCCAGAGTACGCTCCGGAAGCGCGCGCAGGATGTGGTGCTTCAGCTCGTACGAGTACTTGTCGAGACACGCACAGTCAGTGCCATGGCTGGGCCATTCGACCCCGTGCTGCACCGCGTCCTCGAGCACCTGCCAAAGCGTCCTGGCGCTCGGGATGTACTCGTAGTTGTGGGTCGGGTCTACCGCCACCAGGCGAAGGCCTCGAGCGTCGAATAGCCGCGCACCAGGCTCCGCCTTCGGCACGGTGACCACCTGCGCAGCCACGCCAATCTCAATGCACTGACCGGCGCTCACGAGGTATGGAGATCGGAGCTGAACCGTGCGCATCAGGTCGTCAGCCATCACGCGCTGGCGGCCCTCCCAGTACCCCGGGAAGTTGAGCGTTACCAGAATCACGACTTCCCCCAGTACACGACGCCGACCATGTAGAACGAGAACACGATGCCGAGTGCTACCCAGCCCATCACAACCTCCATCGTCTCGGCCGGAGGGAGCCCGGCCATATCGCTATCCTACGCCTAACCCACCTTCGAGTGCAACCACGGCTTCGGGAGAATCACGTCCGGGATCTTCTTGCGCGGAGGGGTGTCCTTCCACGTCCAAGTCACCTTACCCCAGCCCGGGATCGTCATGTGCGCCTTGTGCTGGCCGGTGTGTGGTCCGCCGTTGACCGTCAAGCGGCATGCAGAGGGTTTGAGATCGCCCCTGAGCCCCTCGGGGACCACACGCCCGCATCGGGTCACGTTGTCATCCGTCATGGCCCTTACCGTGCCATACAATCCGCTAGCCGAGCCACGTGTGAATCTTCCGTGGCTACTCGAAAGCCCCGGCCTTCTTGCGAAAGGTCGGGACTCGCGAGTCCGGAGCGCAGGGCCCCCTATCCGCTCCCTGGCAGAAACCCCTTGCTCCGACCCGGCACAACGGACGAGACCTGGGGGAACACGACAGTCAACCGGGAGGCGGAGAGGTCCAACCGTGAAGTTCGGCGACGAGGAACCATCAGCGGCGACGGACAGTTGATGGCATTCACGGTGGACCTCCCCTCGGCGGTAGTTGCGGCGATATGACGACCCGGAAACCGTACCACGGCCCGGAAACGAGCCGCTAGTTCTCGCCTCGAATGGCCTTCTCCACGCCTCGGATGGTCGCCTCCGAGAATGAGTTCTGCATGTAGTTCGCCGCGCGCTTCTCCGCCTCCCGAAGCCCGGCCTCAACCCCCCTCTGGAACTGCATCGTCTCATCGGCCACCGAGTACGTCTTGCCGACCTCGGGCTTGTGAGCGGTGATCGTGCCGTGCTCCGGAATGCCCGAAGCCGCCATGCGCATCTCGAGCTGAGCGATCCGTTGCTGAGTCTTACCCCAGTCCTGGATGCTCGGGATCTGCATCGGGGCCTCGTCCTCTTCGAGCGCCGTCAAGCGCCGGTCCAAGTCGACGCGCATTCTCTCGGTGGCTTCGGCGTAAACCCCGATCATCTTCTTGTGCTCGGCGAGCAAATCGCCCTTCCGAGCGTCGGCCTTGTCGAGGCCATCGAGTCGGATCGTGAAGTTCTCCGACATCCGCTCGATGGCTTCGTGAGTGTTCTCGTACGCTTCCTTCAACGACTCGATCTGGGCCTGGAGTTCTTTATCTCCCCGGACCATCGACTTGACCGAGGCGTAATCGCCCTCGAGGTGGGCCACACGCCGAGTCAAGTGCGTCACGATCTGGTTGAGCTGAGCCACCCGCTTCTCAGCCCAATCGTGTTCTCGAGGGTCGTCCTTCACCTCGTACCGAGGACCCCACTCTTCCAAGTCCCGTTCGCTTCCACGCTTCTTCTTCGGCATTTCCCGTTCCCTTCATCAGTAAGCTAACCCAATCACGAAGGCCCGCAGCCACGCAACGGCGTGCCACTGGCATAGGTGGCGAAGAAGAACGGTAGCCGAGTCATTCCCTCCGCCAGTTCTCACGTCCCAAAGCTGGCAACTTTAGAAAGCTCGAGGGAACCCATTACTCCGCGATAGCCCAGAACGACTCCCGCTTGTGGGCCTTCGCAAGGTGTGTCACCAAGATCTCCGCCATTCCGCACTCCGGACAGTTACCCAACGGCTCTAGAGTCGTAGTGACCACCGACATGTCTCGATCAACCACCACCGAAGCCCATCCAACAATAACCACCCTCACCGGCTTCCGTTGCTCAATCCTCAACATGACCGCACCTCGATCCGGATAGAACTCCGCAACCGATCCAATACCCAATACCTGACCCATTTTCAGCACCCTTCCAAGGTGTTAGTTCTTACCCACTAGACATCTAACGGTATTTATCAGCAAGCTTTATCCCTCCGGGATATTAAAGCCGTTGCTGAAAAAATACGCCAGTTAATGTCGGCAAATCAGCGCTCAAATAAGCAATGTGCCTACCGTTAAATAAGCGCTCAAATCAGCGACGCTTATTTACCCGTCGTCGCGGCGCATCCAGAACTACCTCACGGGGGGTCGCGCCACCTTCTGGTTTCTCCATGTCCGCCAGATAATGCCGGTGTGCCGGACGTCCTCGGCCAGACTTGTCCTCCCTGATCTCGATGAACCCCGATTCGACCGCTTCTTCTGTGTATTGGGCTACCGCGCGCTGAGACAACTTCATCACTTTAGCCAGCGCAATCCTCGTGATACCCGGCTCATCCCGGACCACACGCACGACCGCCTGCACTTGCCCATCGGCCTTCACATCGGCCTTAGACCCCAGACCCATCGTCGAGTGGCCCGTTTCCTCGTCGTATACGAGAGCCACGGTATCGAGTCCAACACCTCGGCCATCCACCGCCAAGAACCGCACCTTGTCCTCTTCGGTGAGAATCCACCGCGCGTCAGCCCAGTCGTCGATCGCTGTCGCGCCTCGCGCCCGTTCCTTGCCCTCTTCCATGACCCCTCGACCGGTGTGCGTGATGAGGAAGAGCACATCCACGCCAGCCTCAATTTTGATCTCATCGAGGGCCATCAGCAAGTCGAACATCTCGTCATTGTCCTTCTCCGACACCCCAGCCATTCGGGCCAAGCGCGCCAGAGAGTCAATGGTCCACACCTTGACTGGTGGTGGGAAGTTTCCGTCTTCGTCCGGGATCTCACCCTTAAGCCAGCGGACAGCCCAGGCGCGACCGTGGGGAGCCAATAGACTGACCCGATGACCCCGCAGGTCGGCACCCCGCAGGTTGTCCAGGTTCTTGATGCCCGCAGGAAGAACGTATTCTGACGCCATCTCATCGGGGTCCATCTCGCAGTTCCAGTGCCCGACAACCGCCCCCTCATCCGGCGTGTGGACAGGTACCGCGTCCATGAATTGCTCCGCGTCGCACAAGGACTTTGCAATCGTGGCGATGACGAACTTGGTCTTTCCAGTCTTGTACTGCGCGGTGATCACTACGTTGTGCTTGATACCGCACAAGCCCCGCTTGCCACCCTCGGGGACACCAATCAGGTACTGGGCAGCCGGTGGAGGGGTCTTCATTCGGTCTCTAAGGCCCCAGGATGCCGTGGTGGGTGGTTCCACCCAGGACCGTTCATCCTGCATCTCCCGGGCGAGCTTGTCGGCATCGCGCCGAAGACGGTATTCTTCCGCCCGTTCTCTTACTCGACGCTTGTAATCATCCTCGAAGTCGGCATCGCTGGCCGCCTCCATCTCTTCGAGCAAGTCATGGGCCTCATCCTCGGGGAGGTCGGATCCTTCCTCGGCAATAGCTCGGTGAGCGGCGAAGCACTTATCAACGTCTCGGTGGACGTCGTAGCCATTTTCCTCCGCCATCTTGTCAATTGCGGCAGGGAACTTGTCCATGAGGGAATGGACTTCGTCGGTACCGAGCCCTCGCTTGATTAGCTCACTAGCAATACCCCACACGGCCTTATGCCGGTTGCCATATCGAGCGGTAGCCTCGACCACCGGCATATTGACCATGCGCTGCACTCGTCGAGACAAGCCCTCGATTTCGACGAAAGACCATTCCTGCGCATCGGCATCGTGGATGATCTTGGCGTCTCGGAATGCTCTCTTGCCCATGAGAGTGGCCTTGGACGTCTTCCGGCCGGTGTCATTCTTGATGGCTACGGGTGAGCCCTCATCGGTCTTCCAGTTGGTGGTGCCCGGCAAGCGCAGAAGCGAGTTGTCAGCTTGCTTGTTGTCACCGTAGAGGTAGTCCCGCAGGCCGGTATTCAGCTTGATGAAGTCGTCATGGGTGACCTCGTCGGTCAGCTCCACGTAGACGTGAGCGTTGGCGCCAGAACCACTCGAGACCACGTAGGAACACAGCTCGTTGATCCGGTTCTGTACCTCACCGCGCTTTTCAGCCGGAATGGCCTGCCAGTCGACGTCCGCCCACAGCCAACGCGTCGGCTGCATATCGCCCTTCTTGCGCGTGTGGGCATCCTTGCGCAAGGCCGGACAGATGAATACGTTGTCCTTCTCGTGGGACTCAGCCCACCCCAGCAACTTGGCTCGATCCGCAGGCCATGCAAACTGGTCTTCCTTCCAACCGTCCTTTGTATCCGGTACTTTATGTGCAACGGCTACGTACCCCGTACGCTTGCCGAATAGCTTATCCAAGTACTGCCCGGCAGCACGCTTATCCACGGTGTTCCTGTTCTATGCTTCGGTAAGGCCAGCGAGTGATTGGGCGCGTGTTTCCTCACGGGTGAACCGCTCGAGGTCGGCACGCACCAACTCGCGAATACGGGCGGAGACATTTCCCTTGCCATAGATCTCTTGGAACATCTCCCAGTCGGGATCGTGAACAGAGATGAGCCGCGATTTACGAACCAGTTCTTCGCCTTCCGCCAGCGGCGTATCGTCCAGGGAAACCTGTCGTCCCATGTACCCTCCCTATATAACGCGTTGCCGGACACACATCATCGCACGGTTTCCCGGGCTCAATGGAGCCGGTATATGGTTGGTGCTCCGGCCACGGACCACACCTACGGAGGGCCACATGCCAAGCAACGTGACGCCTATGCGCAACCTATTGGACGACCCCGTCTATCGGGCGTACGTCAAGAGGATTCCGCCTCGGGTGGACGCGCATAACCCCCTGCCGTCCTGGCAGTTGTGGGTGGAAACGCCTGAGCACAAATGGCTCACCAAGACCTTCGGCACGTACGCCGACGCATGGCGGGTAGGTGTGGCCCGGTACAAGACCGGATGTGATTTCACCCTCACCAGCCGACGCATTTTCTACGCGCCTCCGGGCGAGTGGTACAAGGTGCGCACCAAGCGTCAGACGCCATACCGGAACCCGCACACGGGTGAGGTGCGCACGCATGACGTAGTGACCCGGTGGCGGCAGACGTGGCATTGGGAGGAACGAGACCTGCACTGGTGCGGGCGGTGTCGTCGGCCTACGTACTGGATGCCCCTCTTCGACAGCCATCACGCCCTCCGGCGCCTTCCGGCCATTACGGCTGACGACAACTATCGGTGCTTGATCTGCGGCATCCGGTGGATCGCTCAGCCCGACATCAGCCAGATGGTGAAGACGGAGCCCAAGCCATGAGGTGTACCAATCGACGACCGGACGGCGTACCCTGCGGTGGTAAGTGGGTAGGCTGTCGCGTGCATCGTTTCTGGGAGTTCGGACGATGGCAGGACTATCCTCTCACGATGCCGGTCTTGCCAAGAACAATCACTTGGGATGAGGACCCGCCTTCTCCGCTCACCACACGCCAGGTCCAGATCGTAGCCGTTCACTGTGGCCCTCCGGCATCGGAGCCGAAGCCATGAAATACCCGGACTTGATTTTCGACACTCACCGGCGCAAAGACTGCCCCAACCGGTACTGCCGGGTGCATAATTACTACGACTTCGAGTCGAAATGGCATCTGCCGTTTCCGAACACCTGGAACTACCACTCCAATACCCACGGCTGGGTGAATGCCACCGTCCACTGCGGGCCTCTGGCTTGGGAGCCCAAAAGGCCTATGCCTTCCCACTGGTCGCAAATGGCGCTTGTCTGCCCGCACGAGCAATTAGACCTCACGTGCAACTTCTGCCTCCGTCACACGTTCCACCCCTACGAGATCTGATGTCCAAGCCCGCAGAAGTGTTAATGTGGCTGGGCATCGCTATCGTGGTGGTCGGCTATACCTTGATCGGAGCGTACTCGATATGAAGTACAAGCACCTGGAGATTGGCGACATCCTGGAACTGGCGGGCCATTCAGCCGTCGTGATCGCCATCCAGGAACGGCACCCCCTCGACCCCCGCTTCATCATGATCATCTGGTGGCTCATCGACTCGAACCGGGTCTCAGTGGATATGCTCGGCCCCGAGGTAGAACTGATGCCGGGGTCAACCGTCCGGCAGGATCGACTTGCCACCTGGGGCCGCGCTACACGGATGATGTGCCAATGAGCGACGACGACAAAGACGATAACGTCATCCCCTTCCCAACGCGGTACCCTTGCGTATCCTGCGGGGGTAATGGCTTCAAGTGGATTGGCAGGCGGCGGGTGCCATGCGGTGCCTGCGGCGGATCGGGAACTCAGCGGTGACTAAATACCGATTCAAGACACGCCCGTACGCGCACCAGGTCGAGGGAATCCGTTTCGCGTTCCGGCAGTTCAAGGACGGGCTCGGGGCAGCCCTTCTTTTCGAGCCGCGTACGGGCAAGACCAAGACCACGATCGACACGGCAGCCATTCTCGCGCTGAAGCACGGCGTGAGGAAAGTAATGATCATCGCCCCTAACCGCGTCCTGGGGACCTGGGCACGCGAGTTCCACGCCCACTGCCCGCTGGTGTACGAGATCGTGGTGTGGGACGCTAAGGAACGGCGGAAGGGAGCCATCCGCCAACCGGCCGGGCACCTGGACCTTCAGATCGTGATCACCAATTACGAGACCTTCAGCACCCCTGGGAAGATGCTCGAGTCCGGGCGGCGCTCCCGATCCACCGGGCGTTTCAAGAACCGGAAGTACATCACCGACTGGCTGGCCGGAGAACCAGCCCTGATCGTGTGCGACGAGAGCCACAAGATCAAGAACCCGTCCGGCAAAGCGAGTAACATGATCGTCGGCATGCGGAAGTTCTTCAAGTACCAACTAATCCTGACGGGTACCCCGATCACCAAGGCACGGCGCGCTGCCGATATCTACATGCAGTGGCGCCTGATCAACCCGTCTCGGTTCATGCGTTGGGGTGCGACCTACGAGGAATTCCGCGAGCACACCGGGAAGTGGATCGACAACAACGGCTTCCCCCAATGGGTCAAAGCCCGAGAACAAGGCATGGCCGATCTCCAGGCCGGTATCCACCAGGACGGTCTAGTCATCCGTCGTGAGGATTGTTTCGACCTACCACACAACCTGCCGGATCGCATTCTCGAGGTGCCTCTCACGACATCAGCCAAGCACTACGACGAGATGGCTGAGCACTTCATTACGCAACTAGAGAATGGCGAGATCGCCGAGGCGTCCATCTCGATGGTAGTCATGCTCCGGTTGGCCCAGATCACGTCCGGCCACGTCGGCATCATGAAGCCCCATCCGACCAATCCCGAGAAACAGATCTCCATCGCGCACAAGGTCGGCACGGAGAAGCTGTCCGCCTTGAAAGAGCTTCTCATCGACGAGGTGGTCGAAAAGGAAGAGCCGGTCATCATCGTGGCCCGGTGGAAGTCCGACCTCGACGCCATCCAGACGCTCTGTAAGACGTTGAAGATACCGCACTGGTCCATCCGGGGTGGCATGACCCGTTCGGCCACTGACGACGCTCTCAGGCTCTTCAGCCGGGCCGCTGGGTCCGCCGCCGCAATGATCGTGCAACCCCAGGCTGGTGGCGTAGGACTAGACATGCGTGTAGCCGGGCACACGATCTGGTACAGCTTGGGTCCGTCGTATGTGGACTACGTGCAGATGCGTGACCGCAACGCCCTACACCCGAATGCGGTGCAGCACACATTCCTCGTGGCGCCGGGTACGGTAGACCAGATCCTGTACGACACGCTCCAGAATGACGGCAACGTAGCCAAAGAGATCCTGACCCGTCCAGCGATGTTGCGCCGCTCACCGGCTCTCCGATAGCGTTATTGAGTAACACCGACCGAGGGAGTAATCGTGCGACACCTGATCATCGAGGGAATGGACGGGTCCGGCAAGGACACGCTCATTCAGGACCTGATGGCTTACGGCCTGGGCGATGTTCCCCTGCGCCTCCACCCCCGCGCCAGCACTTCGCTGGGGGGTCCGCTGCCCGACCTGGCGCAGTGGGTGGAGAACGACCTGGACTACCTCGAAAACGAGGTGTTCGACTTCCGACACATCTACAACCGGCACCCGTTGATCAGCGAACCGATCTACGCGGATTACCGGAGCAACCGCAAACCCTTGGCTGCGGGATTCGAGAACGGTGACTGGTGGACTGCCCAGGCCAACCGAATGGCTGCGCAGTCCATTGTCGTCTGGGTGCATCCGCCCTTCCAGATCACCGATGCGGTCCTCCGCAGCCAGGGCCTCAAAGCCCACATGCCCGGGGTGTACGAGAACCGTCTGAAGATCTATTCCCGCTACGCCACGTTCAACTGGCCGGGTAATGCCATCCGCTACGACCGCACGCGGGATAGCGTACCGGCCCTCGTCAACACGATCAAACTGAAGCTGGAGCACTGACCCATGGCTACCACCCCCGACGAGCACCAGGTAACGGTGCGCATCGATCCCCTTTTCTCGGGGCTGTACGTTCTCCAGCGCGATTTCCAGGCGCGAATCCTGGACGCCCTGCCGTCCGAGCTGTCCGACCGGGAGAAGATGGAGTACATCCGGGAACAGGCTTTGGCGCTGACGGACGAACTGCACGAGGCCCTCGCCGAGACCGGGTGGAAGTCCTGGGCTACGTCCATGCACATCAATCGCGAGGCGTACCAGGGCGAGCTTGCCGACGTGTTCATCTTCCTGATGAACCTGATGCTGGTCGCGGAGATCACGCCGACCGACCTTCTTGGTGTGGTCAAGGCGAAGATCGCCAAGAACCACAAGCGCCAGGACGACGGCTACGACGGCGTGACGACGAAGTGCCCCGGCTGCAAACGCGCCTACGACGACGACGCTGTGGATTGCGCTTATGATCCTGATGCTGACGCTCCTTTTTGTGCGGTAGCGGGACGGGTTGTCGCATGATCAACGCCTACACTTTCGACAACCCCGTTGATGCGCACAACGCGATGTGCGAGCAACTGATCTGGGGCGACAACAAGGAACGTGTCGACTACGATTGGTCGCACGGTACCGAGGTCGGCCTGCACAACGTGTCCATCTTCGCCGAGTCCCTGGCGTACGACTACAACTTGAAGAACCTCTGGGTACCCCCCTCACGGTGGACCATGATGGTTCGGCAGTACATCGATCCGGAGGCACTGCATGACTGCCTTGCCAAAGTTGAGGAACGGATGTCCATCCCCCGGGGTCGAGGGATTGCGGTTCTTAGGACACGTCTGGTCCAAGGAAAGGGGGTGGGAAGAGGCGTACGCCGACGCTGGGGGTCGTGTATGCTCAATCTTTCCTTCCGCCGTTACCCTGTCCCTACCGTTACCCTCAACAGCCGAACCACATACTTCGGTTACCTGGCGATGGTAGATGTCACGGTCGCTCGGGCCTTCGGGCAGATGTGCGCCGACCGAGTCGGCATCGCCCTCGAAGACATCAACTTCGTGTGGCACCTCGACCTGGCCCAGTTCCACGGGTTCCGGTCCCTCGCCTGGATGCTGATGGACGAAGAGATCCGGGCCGACATGGACGAGGCCCTGCCGGATCGGCTGTCGTACCCCAGCCTTCGCAAACCGGGTAACCAGGTCGGGTGGCGCAAGGCGTTGGACGGCTATGCGCGCATCAAGAAGTCGGACGATGCCGGTACCCTCTACGGGGACGAATCGTTCTCGTCCTTCGCGCGTGTCCGGCGCCGGTTCCACACCGAAGCATACGGCGTCGATTTCGCTGCACAGTTCGAGGGCGGCACCCGTAACCGGGGCGGCAAGAAGTCGTTCGATCCGCTGCCCGACCTGTGGGCATCCAAGCTGTCCCTGGGTCCGGCGCTGGCTGGCCGGTCCAATCCTGGCGAGTGGTTCGCCGAGGACCTCGACGGTTCGGACGACGAGGAAGAATGACCCCCGCGAAGAAGGCGGCGATGCTTAGGGCGTTTGACGCCTTCAGCGCCCGCATAGCCGAACGATACGCCGAGGCTCGGGCATGTATGGAGCGTGAGGATTACGCTGGCGCACAGGCGATTCTGGCGTCCCTCACGACCAGCCACGCCAAGACATCCCTGTCCTTGCGCGGTGTACTGATCCGAGACGGAATCCTGGAGGACGACGCACGATGAAGATGTACCAATTCCCGGAAGACCCCGCCCCGAAGCACGGCACCTGGGCCATGATGGTGTCCGACTTGCTCGACGAGCCGACCATCCACACCGGCGAGTGGCAGTCGATGGATACCAGTGGGTCCGAGATGCACCGGACTCACGAGCTCGAGGACGTGTCGCTGGTGTGGGACCGGGTACCCACCTCGAGCACTCACCTGATGGTGCCCGGCATCGACAAGGACTGGGCCAAGGAACATTTCCTCGAGCGCGTGTCCGGCCAGCCGTTGAACCCAGCGCCAAGCCACCTCAGATGGCCGTACGCGGTCCGGGGCAACGCCGACCACACCACGGACACCAAGTTCGATCACACGTACCCTGAGCGCTTCTGGCCGCAGCACGTAGACGGTCGCGGTCGTCCGCGTTCCGGATGGGAAGATCCCGTATCCGGTCGGACGGTACTCACGCCTCAGGCGGAAGATGGGATGTACGGCATCCGCTTCCGGTACGGAGACCTGAGCGATGTGGTGGACTTGCTGGTCCGCAGCCCGCTGACGCGGCAGGCATACCTCCCGGTGTGGTTCCCCGAGGACACCGGCGCTCACCATGGCCAGCGGGTGCCGTGCACCCTGGGCTACCACTTCATGCAGCGCGGTGGTCGGCTGTCCTGCCGGTACTACCTGCGGTCGTGTGACGTCTACCGACACCTCGCCAACGACATCTATTTCGCTGCGCGCCTGACCGACTGGGTTGCCAACCAGGTGACCGAGAAGACCAACGGCGCCATTCACTTCCGGCCGGGTGGACTGGTCATGCACATTAGCTCGCTTCATGCCTTCGTCGCGGACGAGAAGAAGATCCGGGAACGGCTCGAGGCATGAGGCCGACGATCGATGAGACCCTGATCAACATCGCCTTCGTGTGGGAGGCCCGGAGTACGTGCAGCCGTAATCACGTCGGTGCGGTCATTTCTCTCGGGGGTCGCACCCTAGGGTCAGGGTACAACGGCGCACCGGCCGGACTGCCCCACTGCGATCACGGGCTGACCACACCTGCGCCGCGACGGATCACCCCGGCCTCGGTCATGCTGATGCAGACCTCGCCCTTGGATCGGGGTTGCAAAGAGGCGATCCACGCGGAAGCCAATGCCCTTGCGTACGCCGCAAGGCACGGGGTATCCGTGGAGGGCGGTACCGTCTACACCACCCTCAGCCCGTGCTACGCGTGTTCCCAGCTCATCATCGCTGCGGGCCTATCACGAGTCGTGTACGCTCGTTCATACCGTGATCCGGCGGGCATCGATCTTCTGAAACGTGCCGGACTAACTGTGGACAAGCTAGGGATCTGATGCGTCGACTTCCAGCCCTCGAGCTGGCCGTTAGGAATGCAGCCTGTGCCAAGTGCAGGCTGCATTCTGACACGGAGCCCGAGGACATTTGCATTACCGGACAGATCGAGGATGGCCCGAAGCGGCGTCCTCGTATCGGCGTAGTAACCAAGTTCCCTGTTCGCGCGGGAGGCCGGACGTACAAAGAACTCGCGGCATACCTGACCGAGGCCGGTATCGACCTGGCAGACGTGATGTGGCTATCGGCACTGAAGTGCAGCACATACGGCATGGACCCGACGAAGACTGACCAGAAGCAATGCGCCAGTTACCTGCGTGACGAGTTCCGCCACATGAACTTCGAGTTCGTCCTGGCCCTGGGTGCTGAGGCGTGGTTTGCCGCGTCCGGCTGGGCGGACATCACGAAGAACCGGGGGAAGCTATTCAACGTGACTGAGGGCGATGGGGTCATCTTCCCCACGATCAGCCCCTCTGCGGTGAACCGCAACCCCGGCCTCATCGGTGGCTTCAAGGCCGACCTGTCGTACTTCGCGCGGCTGGTGCGTGGCGAGGGCGAGCAACCGGACCACCACGACAACACCGGGCGCGTCACCACCGTACGCGACGTACAGGCCCTGAAAGCGATGCTAAGACGCGTACGGCATTCATGGGCGGCGTCATACGACATCGAAACAACCGGCGCGGCTGAGTACGAATCAGACGCTCGGGTGGTGTCGATCAGCGTCACGGTCACTGACGGACCGGACATGAGCACTGCCCACACCTACAACGTGCCGCTGTTCCACCCGGAGTCCTGGTTCCGCACCCACTGGGAACTGATCCTCAACAAGATCACGGACGCCCTCCGACGCGTACGCAGGCGTGTGGCCCATAACGCCAAGTACGACACGAAGTGGATGCAACACTTCACCGGCATCGAGGCATTCACCCCGACCTTTGACACGATCTGTGCGGCGGCCCTTCTCGACGAGAACCGGCCGAAGGGATTGAAGCCATTGGCGCAGATGTTGCTGGGCGCGGAGCCCTGGGGCATCGACACCAAGGACTTGCTCAACACGCCCATTGAAGAGATCCTGATTTACAACGGTCTCGACACGTGGCACACCCTTCGCTTGTACTTCGTGATGAAGCAACACCTGATGGACCAGCCCCGCTTGGCGCGGTTCTTCCGCCACCTGACAATGCCGCTGGTGCGTGAGCTGTGCTACGTGGAACGTCGAGGCGTGTACGTGGATCAGGACCAGCTCAAAGCGAACTGGGGGGTGGTCAAGGCCAAGCTCGAGGATATCCACGACAAGCTAGACGAGTTCGTACCGGAGACGCATCCGTTCCAGGTCTTTGACAAACGGACCGGCGAGCTGAAGCGCGAGGGGGTCAACTGGAACGCCTCCAACTTTGGTCGGTGGTTCCTGTACGAAGAACTGACCCTGCCGATCCTTCAGCGGGGCAAGCCCAAGGACGACGGTCGGCCTGGTGATCCCTCGATGGCTGAGGGCGTGCTGTCGTATCTGGCGGAGATGACGGATATCCAACCGGGGCAGCAAGTGGCCCAGTTGTTGGTGGAGCGCGTTAAGTGGAACAAGTACGACACCTCGTTCTTCGAGCCGTGGTCACACCAGATTGACAGCAACTCACGGATGCACTCAGTCTTCAAGCCCTGGGGTACGGTCACCGGCCGGATGTCCTCGGGCAAGGAAGACGCGGAGAAGATCACCGCGAGCAAGCAATACCGAGGGGTCAATCTCCAACAGGTTCCACGGGGTGACTTGACGCGCGGGATCTTCGGAGCCCCGCCCGGATCGTTCTTCGTCGAATTCGACTACAGCCAGATTGAACTGCGCATCGCTGCGTACCTGGCGCGCGAAGCCACGATGATCCACCTCTACAACACCGGCCAGGACATCCACACCACCATGGCTATGACCATGACGGGGAAGCCTTGGCACGGGGGTAAATGCGACTGCGGTGGATGCGTCACCGGCGAGGAACGTAAGAAGGCCAAGGCCGTTAACTTCGGCTTCCTGTATGGCATGGGATGGCGCAAGTTCATTCAGACCGCATGGGAGAACTACGGCGTCAAGGTATCCGAGACCGAGGCGGTGGCATTCCGGAAAGCCTTCTTCGCTCAGTTCCCAATGCTGCCCGCATGGCACGCCAGGCAGCGCAAGCTGGCCCACACCTACGGGCGCGTCGAGACACCCATGGGTCGCGTGCGACACCTGCCGGACATCTATTCTCCGGATCAGGGGGTCCAGTCCGAGGCCGAGCGTCAGGCCATCAACTCACCTGTGCAGGGGTTCGCCTCGGACATGTGCGCGCTGTCGATGGTGTTGCTGGCAAAGCGATTCCGCGAGGAAGGCGTCCGTGCCTGGCCGATCGGCACGGTGCATGACGCAGTGAACTGGGAGATTCACGGAGACGACTTGGAATACGCCCTGCCGGTGATCCGGGACGTCATGGAAAACCTCCCGCTCGAGGACCTCTTCGGTGTGGTCATTGATATCCCCATCTTGGCTGACTGTAAGGTCGGCACCCGCTGGGGTCAGGCCAAGGAAGTGCCAGGTGACTTGCTCGCCTACGCAGAGACCGGTACCGTTGCCCTAACGGAATGGCTCAACGAAAACGTAAGGACAATGGCGTGATCCTCGACATCCTGATCGTCTGTTCTATCTTCATGCTCATCGGCGCGCTAATCGCGGTAGCCTCGGCTGCCGCTAACGCAATGAAGGGTGTCCTGGTCGGCGCCGTCTTCATGATCGTCGGCTTCTTCACTGGCGTCATCGCCATCCTGGTGACGGCATGACTACCGGCATGGACGAATCATGGACCCCGGGCATTGGGCAAGACATCCATGATGCGGGAGTGCAGGGGGTGGTCATCCCGGTTAGGACCGAAGGACCCAACGGACCCATCTTCTGGTTCCAGAAGGTGGGAGTGGCAAATAAGACCAAGCTAAATTGGTCGATGGTCAAAGAACTCAACTCGATCGGCCAGGTTTATCTAGTGCGCTACATGACCGATTACCGGCCTTATCAACTCGTAGACATGAAACACAACCGCAGTCTAACCATCGATCGGGCTTCACTCCAGGCATTCATCCAGCGGCCGGTGTGGCCGTGAGCAAGGTACGCGTCGGCCCCCTCGGCCTCCCGGCCATTTACGAGGACGGCGGCAAAAGGATCACGACGCATTCAATGCTCAAACAGTACTTGTCGTGTCCCAAGGCAGCCCAGTACAAGTACGCCGAACGATTGAAGCAACGATCCCTCACGCGCCGGGACCAACCGCTCCGGCGTGGTACCTGGGTGCATGAACTTCTCCAGGCGCATTACGAGGGCAAGGACTGGAAGGTGGTGCACGCCGAGAACACCGCCAAGTTCAACCGGCTGATGGACGAAGAGAAGGAAGAACTGGGCGATCTCCCGGCTGAATGCGCTCGTCTCATGCGGTCGTACCTGTGGCACTACGGCGCCAACAAGGAAGACCCGATGCACGGCTGGAAGGTCCTCGCGGCGGAGAAGACGTTCGAGGCCGTATGGCCGGACAGCGAGGATGGATTGGACATCTATCGGTGTCGGGTAGACCTTCTGGTGGAAGACGAATACGGCCTTCTCATTGTGGACCACAAGACGCACAAGACGTTGCCGGACCACACCTTCCGCACGTTGGACGCGGCCAGCCCGCTCTACATCTGGGCAGCCCGTGAGTCGGGGTATCCGGTGCGGGGGTTCCTCTGGAACTACATCCGCACCAAGGTGCCTACCGAACCGCGCATGGTGTACGTCGGCACCAAACGTGAGCGCCTCTCAGAGGCCGCCATAGACACGGATTACCCGACGTACGCCCGTGCCATACGGTCATTGGGCCTCGACTACACCCAGGACCCCATCCGGTCTATGCTGCGATCCCTCAAAGCCCAGCGGTGGATGCCCGGCGCTCCGCAGACCAGCCCGTTCTTCAAGCGCGACACATTGGAGAAAGACGACGAACTGGTCGCTCGTGTGGTCGCCACAGCCATGAAGACTAGAGACCGCGTACACGACGACTTTGACGATTACGATCTGACCGAGCGGAACATGGGCACTCACTGCCGATGGTGCACCTTCAGCGCTCTGTGCACGACTGAGATGTTTGGAGGCCTGGGCGACCAGATCCGCCGTCGCCAGTTCAAGGTCGGAGACCCCATGGACTATTACTACGACAAAAGGGAGACCAGCGATGTCTAATGAGCTAATGAAGTGCAAAGTTTGCGGAAGTGCAGTGGTGGATTCCTTTCGTCACAGGCAGTGGCATGACAAGCTTGACAAGTTGGTGAAGGAAATCACGAAGACAGTTTGACCTCCCGGCCATCCCTGGCATGATGGAACACGGCAACGAATGGAGGAACGGAATGGCTGAGAAGGCCACGAATGACGGCCCGATGGGCGAGAAGCTGGTGAACTTCAGCGACCTCACCGAGGACCAGTACCAGAAGGGGATGAACCACATCCACGAGGACGTGCCCTGTCAGTTCTCGTTCGAGCACGACGCGGCAGACCCGACGTGGATTTGCCTGATCGATCCGACTCCGGCGCAGGTCCAGTCGTTCGAGGCGGCCCTCCGGTGAGGATTGAACTGACCTTCACCGTCCCGGACCAAAAAGACCCCGTCTTCGTCCTGGAGGTTCCTCAAACCTTCAAGGACCGGGACTGCCGAGACCTGGCGGATACCTTCGCTTACCTGATGAGCAAGGGGATCAATGATCGCAAGGTCACCCCGAAGGGCATCCGGGTACTCGACTTGACTCGGGACATCCCCCATGGCCGGTAAGGACTACGCCGCTATCGCCCGGTCTAAGATCACCACGCCAGGCTCCGGGCGCATGCCTCGCTACCTGGTGTACGGCCGGAACAAGAAGGGGAAAACCCACTTCTGCACGACCGCGCCGGAAGTCCTGGTCCTCGACCCGGAAGACGGCACCATCGCGGAGGATCCGGGCAAGTCCGAGGTGTGGCCCATCACGCAATGGACTGACCTCGACGAGGTCTACAACTACGTGAAGGGCGGCGGCAAGTCCCCCCGGACCAACCAGCCCTACAAGTGGATTGCCTTGGACGGCATGACGCGCATGCTGTCGATGGCGCTCAACTTCGTCTCCAATCAACAGGCGGAGAAGGACCTCACGCGCCAGCCGGGTATGGTGGATAAGCGCACGTACGGTCAGGCTAACAAGATGATCGAGGGCGTGTTGCATAACTTCCACTCGCTCCGTAACGTCGGCCTCATCATTACCGCCCAGGAACGGGTGGTTGAGATCGAGTCGATGGAGGATCTGGGAGACGACGACGACGCATCGCCTGCGTCCTACATGTACGTTCCCGACCTGACCAAGGGCGCCCGTGCGCCTCTCAATCAGATCGTGGATGTCATCGGCCGGATCTACGTGGTTCGCGGTGAGTTCGAGACGAAGCGTCGGGCAATGCGAGAAGGCAAGCCCGTGATCGTCAAGAAGAAGACCAACGTCCAACGGCGCCTCTTCGTCGGACCACACGAAATGTACGACACCGGCTATCGATCCGGGCATGTGCTGCCGGACTTCATCAAGGAACCATCAGTCGCCACGCTGGGTCGAGCCCTGCGTGAAGGAAAGGTAACGGACTAACCATGGCAGCAACCACTCGCGCGGTAGACCTCACCGACGTCAAGGAAGGCGGCAGCGGGTTCCGCCCAAAGCGCAAGCCCGCCGGTGACTACAAGGCGAAGATCGTCAAGGTGGACGACCACCTCAAAGAGGGCAACGAGCCCGGCTGGGTCTTCACCATCCAGGTCGATGGTGACGCCCGCGCCTCGTACCCGTACTACGTCAACCCCGCGCCGAAACAGAAGTGGAAGATCGGTGCCATCTGCCGCGCGGTCGGTATCAGTGCGGCTGGCAAGCGCGTCAACTTCAACCCCAACAAGCTGGTCGGCAAGGTCCTCGGCATCGCCCTCGACGACGACGAGTACGAGGGTCGACTGAAGTCCACGGTGGACGACGTCTTCCCGGTATCCGAGGTCGGCCCCAACGCCAGCGACGGTTCGCCGGACGCCGAGGAATACGAGGACGTGGACACGGACGCCGACGAGGTGCACATCCCGGACGACGAGGAAATCGAGGAAGAGGAAGAGCCGCCCGCTCCCCCCGTCCGCAAGCGCCGTCCGAAGCCCGCCCCGGAGCCCGAGCCGGAGGAAGAAGAGGAAGAGGAAGAAGAGGCCCCCGCACCGCCTCCGCGTAAGCGGACCGCCCGTAAGCCCGTCCCGGCGCCCGTCGTCGAGGAAGAGGACGAGGAAGAGGAAGAGCCCGCCCCGGCGCCGGTTCGTCGGCGCAAGGCGACCCCTCCGGCCAAGAAGGCCCCCGCTCCGGTCGAGGACGACGACGACCTGGACGAGATCGAAATCGACGACCTGGACGACTGACGGGTTGAACTAGCCGGAACCATGGGGCACCATGGATAACGGATGTGCTGGTGGCCGGAATCCTCCGCATGTTCGTCCGTTGCCCTGGGGCACGGATTGCGACTATCCCTCGGTGGTCGTGGTCCGTGCCCCTTCGCCATAGATGGAGGATTCTCATGTCATTCCCCGCTCGCTACGACGGTATGTGCCTCCCCTGCGGTGAGCCGATCGTCCAGGGCGAATCGATCACCAACCACCCGGACGCTGGATACGTGCACGAGGATTGTGCCGAGGACGTCGGCAAGACCCCTCAGACGGCCGTGGAGCGCCGGGTACGCGACGATCCGGCCAGGGCCACCATGCCGCGCGGTAAGACCGCACGAGACCGCTGCGACCGTTGCTTCATGGTCCACTCCCCGGGGCAGGCCGGATGTGAATAAATGCCTCCGGTCCACATGCATTCGACTGGCTAATCTCCAAGGGGTATGGTGCTGTCGGATGTGCGGGTTAGGGTACGGACCCAATAACCACAGCATCCTTTGCAGGCGACGACACAAGGAAAGGCAATCCAATGGCTAAGGGTAGCAAAAGTCCGGCAGGTCGCGGCGAGAAGGGTCCGGGGCGCAGTTCTGGCCGGGGTCCAAACTACCGTCGTCCGGGTGGTGGTGGCGGAGGCACGGGAGGAAACACCGGGGGGACCACACACGGGAGCGGCGGCAGTACCTCGAAGGTGATCATCTTCTCCATGGTGCTGTTCTTCGGTCTCCCGGCCTTCGTGGTCGGCGGGATCATCGCCTTCCTCGTGACCGGCCACCAGTCGTGACTGAGCGCGTTCTCACGCCTCGGCCGAAGCGGTGCGCGGTGTGGAACGTCTCATGGCGTTGGTGGGCAGTCAGGCGTCCGCACGGACAGCCGAACCAGCGGAGAGGTGCCTAGGTATGGGTCGGCAGCCCGAGAGCAAACTCAGCCGGGCCATCATCGCAGCCATCCGGGCTAACGGCGGGTACGCCGTCAAGTTCCACGGAGGCCCGATGACCGAGGCCGGTACCCCGGACATCCTCGCGTGCATTCCGGTGGACGTATGGACTGACGATCTCGGACAGACAGGCCATGAGGTGATTGGTCGCTTCGTCGGCATCGAGACCAAGATGCCCCTGGGTGGCGATCCCACACCGATCCAGGTCCGCAGGCATGACCAGATCCGGCACGCCTTCGGGCACATCATCGTCCCCCGATCCGTCTCAGAGGCACTGGAAGCCCTCGACGCATTGGGGTGGTGTCGCCAATCCCCCATCGGCCCGCCCAACGTCTCAGCGGACGACTGAGGGCCTGCAAACACCCGGACATGACAATGCCCCGGCCACCCATCACGGGTACCGGGGCAATGTCGTAGGTGGGTCAGCGGCGAACCGTGGTCATGTCGTTCTCGAGCCGGAGCTCAACCGGGATCGGGTGGCTGCACGCCGGGCATTCGTCCAGGTCGCGCCGTTCCATGAAACACAGGCGGTGGTCACAGGTCGGGTTGGCGCAGGCCGGGTACTCACCGGACGGCTCCGCCTCCAGCACGCACGCCATTTCATC
>WUUC01198328.1_pt1 | contig 57621 bp, 81 predicted proteins | sample 6278441 | NCBI WGS metagenome assembly WUUC01 (sample SAMN13675441, study PRJNA597444) | soil metagenome | isolation source: soil | place: USA: Washington | collected 2017-10
AAACAGTAAGTGCGCTTGCGGATTATCAGCAAGCGTCGTAATACCGTCTCGTGCCAAACAATTTGCGCATGACAACAGGCCAGATGGATTGGAGCGGAGGCGCGAATTCGAATAAAAGCCCCACCATCGCGGGCGTAGGCAATCCAAACGGCATCGCCCAAAATCAGCTTTGCTGGCTCAACAATGGCACTATCCGTGGTAATGGCATCTCTCCGCGCGCAGGTTGGGTGCGTCGCGCTGTCATGCCTCGAGCACTGTATCAGGGTGGATTCATGTACCAACCGGATGGAGCATTGCCTTACGTCATGACGCAAATCGGCGGGCGGATTTATCAAGTGCGCGTGGATACAGATTACTCCATCGTTGATCTCTCTGGTGAAACCATGCCGCCGACAGTTCCTCGTGGATACATGGCGCAGGCCGAACAATTTCTTGTCATCCAAGCCGGGGACTTCACCACGCTGCCCTTGTTTTGGGATGGCGTGACACTGCGGCGATCCATTGGTCCCGCGGTTTCGTACGGGATAACCGCTGCGGACTTTGTGGTGCCGCCTGTCGGTCAATCCGTGCTCGTCACACTTACGGCGCCCTACGCCGGCTCTCCAGGCGAGGAGCTTTTGATCAATGGAAAGACCTACCGGCAAGCCACTCCGGAGGAATTCATAACACTTACCAATGTAAGTGATGTCGCCGGCACAAATTATCCAGCCAACACTCAGATCAGGGAGAGCGACAATGCGACAGAGCTTGCCAGAACACTTTCAACATTCACGGCTCCTGCCGTGGGCAACAATGTTTCGATTCCAATTGATCCTTCGTACTCAGGAGCAGTGCCTCACGATGTTCGTATCGGTCCAGTGATAAGCAGCAAGTCTTATCAAATCACCGCCGCAGGAGCAGGAGCGATTGGAGCCAATCAGGTTTATCTGATCAACATGACGGATACCCCCGGCGCGAATGTTCTCACTGGCTCAATCCTGTCATCATTGGCAGAGCTTCCCGCAGCGGGGCCAATGGACTACTACATGGGCCGCATGTGGCTCGCCAATGGGCGTGAGTATGTCGCTGGAGACATCGTGGGCGGTCCAACAGGAACACCGGCATACTCGTACCGGGACTCCGTGCTGAAGTTGGTTGAGAACACGTACCTTTCCCTGGGTGGAACTTTTAGAGTGCCGACCAACGCGGGAAACATTCGGGCGATCAAGCATACCACCGCCTTGGACACCGCTACAGGTGAGGGCCAATTATTGGTCCTGACTCGGGAAACAATTTATTCCGTGAACGTCGTTCCGACCCGCGCGCAGTGGCAGGCTTTGTCGGAGCCCATTCAGCGAGTCGTACAGACAAACTTTGGAACGACTTCAGACTGGTCTGTCACGCCAGTAAACGGCGATCTGTTCTATCGGTCCCCGAACGGGATCAACTCATTCTTCCAAGCCGATCGATTCTTCGGGCAATGGGGAAATCGACCAATCTCGATCGAGGAGTTTCGCGCGATCAACATCGAGGATAGGTCGCTTCTTGGATTTGCCTCTGGCATCACCTTCGACAATCGGGTGCTGCAAACCTCTCTCCCCGAGCAGAGCGATGTCGGAGTCATTCACAAGGGTTTATTGCCATTGAACTTCGACACCATCTCCACCCTGGATCAGAAAAATCCTCCCGCGTGGGAGGGAATCCTGGAGGGTCTGGACATCTTGCAGGTGCTCAAGGCTGACTTCGGCGGGCGTGAGCGGGCCTTTGCCTTCGTTCGATCGCGCGAAAGTGGAAACAACATCGAACTGTGGGAATTGACCGCGCAGGAGTTGGAGGACACCAACACCTACGGAGACTCCCGCATCACATGGTCCTTCGAGGTGCCGGCCTTCACCTGGGACAAGCCGTTTCAGTTGAAGGAACTGGACACAATGGAGCTTTGGGTTGATCGCCTGTTCGGCACCGTGGATTTCTACGTGGAGTTTCGTCCGGATCAGCATCCGTGTTGGGAATCCTGGTTTCGATGGCAAATCTGCTCCCCGAGAAACAACTGTGAAGACCCATGGGTGTTGCAGCCGTGTCCGTATCCATCGGTAACGTACAAGCCGAGTTATCGTGCCACGATGATCCTTCCAGTGCCGCCATCGTTCTGCCAGACGCAAAACGCGCGGCCCGTAAATCACGGATTTTCATTCCAGTTCCGGGTGTTCATCAAGGGCTATTGCCGCATCCGGGGATTGTTATTCCATGCCTACGAGCGCGATCGGGCGCCCTACGATAGAATCGTCTGTGGGGATCAGATGCCTGGCAATTTCATTGCGCCACTGCGGACGATTGGATAATTTCCGCTTGACGCTAAATACACGTTGTGGAATAACTCACACAGCGTTGATCGCGCTACTGATTGAAAGTTTCAGGCACGCCGGCAGTGCATAACTTTCCGCTCGTTACGAGTGCAGCGCAACAACTCGTTTACAGCTTTGTCCAGTGTGCCTGTCGCGAACTGGACTCGCGACAGCACAGGCTGATTTTATGAGTGAAATATTTCATCAAGAAAGAGTCGGTTCATTTCAAGAATTACCTCGTGTTGGAGAGGCATGGGAATATCAAATCCGACCGAATTATTATGTGCCTTGCGTAATTCTACGCATTCAATCTCACAATGGTAATAACCGATATGTAGCTCAGTATATCGACTGCCACGGACATGTGAAAGCGGGATTGGTGGATTATTGTAATTTGCGTCCGGTTATTTGACGGAAACACCTTGCTTCACCATCGCCTCAGCGACTCCTGACGTGAGAATGCGCTTGGCTGCCAGTGAACGAATGTAGGCAGTCTTGGAAGCCGCATCCTTGCCTTCCAGTTCCCGCGCAATGTAAGTCGCTCGTTGCTCGACAGGCAGATTCAACACTCGGCGTTCCTGTGGCGTGATTCCATTCTGGTGAGCGACGTAGAGATCGATCACGCGTTCAGCCAACTTCTCGTCTGAACCGTGTGCTGCGATTACCTTACGAACGAGCACATCCGGCTTGGCTGATTTGTTCTCGTCGAAAATCTTTTGCGCCGTTCGGTAGCGATTTAATTGATCGTCAGCCGACTCGCGCTCGAACTGTGAAATACGTTCATCGAATTCCGTGGAGTCCGTGTAAGGAACGGCTTGAAAACGCTGAAGGAGAGGTTGATTCTCCAGTGGTGTGCGCCCCTCCACTGGTTTTCGAGGCAGGAATTGGGTGAACAACCCGGCTGTCAAATTCTTAGTCATGTTCTCCAGCATGAGCGGAGAACGAAAGACCTCAGGAGCCACGTCAGGCATTGTCTCTGCCAAGGACTTGAAGACCTCCGCAGTACGATCGGTGTACTGCTGTTCGGGAGATGCCTTCTTCTGGCGCTCTGGCACGATGTCCCGGTGCCGGTACATGTCTCGGCCTGTCGCCAGTTCCAATGGCGCCTTAACCATTGGGTTGAGCGAGGCGCCCACGCTCTCCAATCGCTCTTGCGCCGTCTCGCCCTGCACGTTCACGGGAATCAATTCTTCTGCCATCGTGGTACCCCAATCGGCGAGCGCCTGAGGGTCGCGTTCGCGGGCAAAGTCCAATCCGGACTCCAGAGCGTTTGCCGTCCACTTCGCGATTTCGCGCTTGGGTATGCGCCAGTAGTCCCGCATTCTTTCACCGTCATTGCCGGTGATGAAGGTATCTTTTGGAATGAGCCAATAATTTCGCTTTTCCTGTTCTGGACGCTTCGCGTAATCGTCTCGGTACCCGTCCGAGTGGTTCAACCAATAGAGATACGCGGTGGGAATTCCCACGGACACTCCGACCTTGCCCCAAGTCTTGGCCGCGGTACTCGCGCCATCACGTCCAGTCAGCCGGCCAACGTCAGCGATGGTGCCTTGCAGGCGAGCATTCAAAAACATGTAGAGCAGGTTCAATCGGTACTGGTCCACCCACTTTCCCATTCTTCCGAAGTCCGGAGAGCCTGAGAAGCGGCGGATCTCCGTGATGGCCTCGGGCACGAATCTGGCCAAAGATTTACCCGTGCCGATATTTTCCTCACGCATGGCCCGCTTCACCCCAAGGATTTTCGAGGTTTGCTCGATGGCATCCGAGAGCTTGCCAACGGTGTTGAGCGAGTTTTCAAACCAGCCGCGCTCACCGGCTTGGAACTCCAGAGCGTCTGGCGTCAGGTATCTCTGGACCGTCGTGCCTGCTGCCCCGCTGTCCAAGTAGTCCAGGAAAAGCTGATTCTTATTTCCGAAGACATTGCCCGAGACTGAAGAATAGATCGCCTGGATCATGTCCATTGGGTACCGCACGATGTCCGTTGCGGCGTTGATACCATAGCGGCTCACCAATGCCTGGCGAGGCACGTCCGCGAGCAGATTGGAGACTTGAAACGGAAGATTAAACGATGTCGCACCAGCCCGGAACAATCCGCCCATCATCCGCGCCACCAAATACCCCGATTGTGGACCCATCATCTGGATCGCCTGCGCCACGGATGGCTCCACGGCATAACGAATCACCTGGCCATTCTCCATGACGTTGATTGTCTCCATGCCGCGGGGAGGATCGGATTGCGCCGAAAGCCTTTGGATGAAGGTTCCCGTCGTGTCCAATGGTGCCAGTTCGGCGAGATGCTGCATGGCGATATTTTTTTCAGCCAGGATTCTCGACATCGCGATGTTCTGACGCCCTGCCGCCAGCATGTCTCCGAGCTTGAAGTTCGGATCTTCCACGCCCTCCATTGCCTTCGTGTAGTCCGCGGTGGTGTCCACGCGCCGGCCTGAACCTTCAGGACGTGAATCCTCGACCCACTTCATGATTTTGAACGGAGCATAAAACTGGTTGCCGTCCTTGATGGCCTCATAGACCTCGATCGGCATTCGTCCTGAAGTCACTTGCTGCTGCAACGCCGCGTCGAGATGTGTCTGATAGGCATCGGCTGCGGCTTGAAACTTCGTGAGTGTTTCTGGAGCCAAGCCTGATTCCAACTGCGCAAGCTTGGCCTGCAAGTCAGGCGCGGTGTAACCGGAAACCTTTCGTCGCGTCTCGCCGCTGGCCGCATCCTGCGCGAGGCGATCCAGCGAGCGGCGCAAAAACATATAGGCATTGAAATCCCTCTCATTGCCCTTCACCACGTCAGCGACCTCGCGATCGAATCGGTACACGTCAGCCTCGGCCTTTCCGCTGGAGCCCTTCAGTTGCTCGAAGACAGCAGCGACATCCTTGGGCGTACCTCCGTAGGTATTGGCGATGTCCTCGGCCAATTTATTGAGTGGACGAAACTTGCTCGAAAAACCGGTGCGGAATGCCTCGGCAGCCTTCACGATACGCTCGCCAACAGTTGGTCCTTTTTTTGGATCAAGCTCGAAGCGCTTGTAAACATCATCCAAGCTCACACGCGAACCACCGGACGGCGCGGGTGGCGGCGCACCTGGAGACGGCACAGGCGGACTCGGTGGACTCGTGGGCGGCGGAGGCGTTCCACCCGGAGCGGAAGGCGTTGGCCGAGGCGCTGGAGCCGGGGCAGGAGAAGGGGCACCCGGCGCCGGCGCAAAAGCCGTTGGCTTGGTTTCGTTTGAAACGACATATTCCAAATTCTCTCGGATATGCTTTGGTAAAGAAGCCGACTCGAAATCTCGTACATTTTTTCTCAGGTGTTGAAGTGCTGATTCAATTGCTTCTCCCACCGCGCGGCCTGCCTTCACGGCGGCGATCGCGAGGTCAAGGGCATCATTCCAAACCTGTTTGCCGATAATCTTGATTGCATCCGGGTGCGGCAGGGAAAATGTCTGTCCGGCTGGAAGTCCCGAACGGGGATCGATCTTCAGGGCTTCAAGTTTGGAAACCAGATCTGGAGCCTCCATCACGATCGGAGTATCGCTGGCCATGCGACGGTTGTATTCCTCCAGAGAAATCTTCGTCTTGTCGAATTTCTGGTTGTAGCCAAGTCCCAAGGCGGACTCCAGCGCCTCCTTAACCAGTGCGCCGCGCTGTGTGCTGTCCGAAATGGCAGCCAGATCCGCATCGGTTTCAGCCTTGGAAATAGCCTCCAAATTCTCGCGTTCCAATCGCTCTGAAAGCTGCTTCAGTTGCGCGAGTTGCTCGGGCGTCTTAATCTTTGCACCCACCTCGTACGCCTTGGCTGTGCCGCTCGTGCCCGTCAGGGCCTCGATCTCGCGCAATGGATCTCGGGAAAGCCACTCCTGCACGGCGGGAGCAGTCTTGCCTTGCGCCACTTCCAAAGCCTCTCGTGCAAGTTGCTTTTGTTTCAGGAACGGCTCCGGTGCGACCTTTGACGAGATGGCCTCGCGCAATCGCTCTCTGGCCCCTGCAAGCTCGCTTTCCAGCGCGGCGATGCCTTCGGGCGTCTGTGACTGCATGCCACGCTCCCAAGCCGCCTCCGTGGACGCGTAGGCAGGTGTTTCAGGGGCTTGCTCGATTACCGGTGCCTCGGGCTCCGCTTTGCGCGCGCTCTCCGCCGCGGCTTGTGCTGATCTTGATAGGCCAGCCTCCCGTGCCAGCTCTATCGCTAACGCGGTTTCTGGTGGAATTTCCGGCGCGTTTCTGAGCAGGGTAGGTGCTTCAGCCCCAAAACTGACCTTCCCGCGAGTCTCGCGCTCCACGGGCGTCCTTAATTCCTCCAGGATTTCGATCGGTGGAAGTCTTCCGGATTGGGGTAAAATCTCGACGGGCGGCAGTTCGGTACCGCCAAAGCGACGCGCACGGTCGAAGGGGACGTCCCCAAGCTGGAATTCAGGCGCCGCAAGGTCAGGCCGCGGTGGACCTACCTCCATGCGCTCGGTGGCGCGCACAGTCCCCGGCGCGGCCAGATTTACCGCGGCGCGATTCGCTGCGGCTTCTGAAGCGTTCATTACCTCGGGGATGCGCGGAGGCAGCGCTCTGGCTCGCGGCATGGCACCCGCCAGCGCAGCGGCAGGCAGCGCCACAGAGGTAGCCAGGTCAGTGATGATGCGCTGCTTTTCCTCCGGGGTTGCCGTTCCATATTCAGCGCCAAGCTGTGTCGCGGTTTCGGGGATGTGGCGGGCCATGTCCACGCCAAATCCACCAGCGACGCCGCGCGCCACCGCACCGCCAAAGCGGGGGATGGCACTGCCGGCGCCGCCCGCCGACAGCATGGCGACATTCAACGGAGTGGACATTGCGGCTCCAGTGCGAGCCACGGACTCCCGCACTCCCGGCAGCGATCGTGGAAATCCTCCGATGTCCAATCCAGCCTCGACTACGCCCGGTGGCACGAGCGGACGATCGGACCATTCCAACATTTCAAGCCGCTGGTCATTCGCCGCGCGTTCGCGTTCGACATCAGCCATCTCGCCGAGGATTTCCACTCGGCGGCGTCCGCGAGCATCCACAGATGGTGATTCTATTTCATCAAAAACATCCGTGGAGACAACTTCATCGAAGAGATCAGCCATTAAAAAGTATATCCCGCATCACGGGCGAGTTTGCGAGCTTGGTCTTTATCGCCCTTGGCCATTTTCAGAAAGTCCGCGGCCAGATCCTTCGTCAATTTCCTTTCTGCTGGAGCAGGCGGATTCGCCTGGTTCATCCAGTTCGTGGAGTTGGACAAGATCTGTTCTTCCAAAGCCTTCACCGCAACAGGATCAGCGGCAATTCCCAACGGTCCTGAAGTCATCGATCTTAATTGGTTCTTCAGGATGTCCTGTTTGGCCTTTACGTCGGGCGGCATTGCGGGAGGTCTGGTGCGATCGAACTGCACCCGGTTCGGGCCTGTCTGGATCAATCTTCCGCCCTCAATGTCGGTGACGGTTGGATTGAAAGGAGTCTCGGGACGCGTCGATCGAATCGCGGACGCCAATCCTGCTGGATTGTTCCAGAACAGATCCGGAGCCGCCAGGCGGAGGGCCTCCTCGGGCTTGGCACCATCAGCGATTAACTTTCGGTACTTCTGCTGTCCGGCAAAACGGATGGCGGCTTGCTCGGCCTCGGCTTGGGCCTTCTGAATGGCCATCAAGTCCTTGGGCGCCATCGATTGCAAGCGAGCCCGATCCTGTTCAGCGGTGAAGGCGTTGCTCGTGCTCGTGCCGTACACCTGCCCCAAGTTCTGGAATCCCTCGACTGGTGGATCTATCGGCAGTCCGGAGGTGTCAAAGGCGCCAGGTGGCGGAGGCGGCGGCAACAACTCGTCTTCTTCGTCGATGTAAACACGTTGCGCCATATCAAAGTAAACCGTATCGCCTCAGGATTCGATCCACGGCGGAGCTTCCAGTGCCACTCGTCTCAGCGTAATAACTCGGCGGCGGAGCAACGCCTCCTGTCACCTGTCCGGAATTCGGATCGGTTTGCCAGTGGTAACTGGAGGTCATCGGACGCGCGCCAGTGGCGCCACCACCTCGAAGCAATCCAGACAAAGCAGTGTTGGCCAGAGTTCCTCCGATGCTGGTGTTGAGCCGTGAAGACTCTCCAGCCTCACGAATTGAAAGTTGTTGCATCGCCTGCCTGCCCTGCTCGGCGAGTCTTTCCATTTCGGCGCGCTGAGCCTGTGAGAGTCTCGCGGTCTGGCCAGCCTCAGAAAGTTGCAATCGCTCCATTGCCTGATTGCCTTCCAAGATGGCTCGCTGCAACGCCGAGGCGCGATCGGCGGCGCCTTGTCCGGCTTGAAAATCACGTTGCAAGTACGGCTCCAGCATCTGGTTTCCGAGTTGCATTCTCCGAATGCGCTCGCTGTCGAGCATATTGTTTCTGACGTTGCCAGCGAAGCCGCTTCCAGCGACGCCTCCACCCACCGCGGCCTCGGCGGCATTGGTGTCAGTCTCGAAGGTGTTGAAGTTCGGATTGAGCAGGAAGTCAATATTACGGCGATCGAGAGTCGAGCCGCCGGCGCCAGCGTTATAGGCGGGAAGCATTGGCGTCGCTGGCGCCGTCACGCCGCCGACCTGGTTGGGCTGTCCACCTCGCAGCAGTTGGTCATACTGCTGAACGGTTGGACCTGTCATCATTGAGGCTGCCATAAATCAAATAAGCGATCCGATGCTTTGTCTCTCCAGCCGCGCGGTTCCCCAAGGTGCGACATCGACGGCAATCTGGTTGTTACCGCTGTAGTGATGAAGTTCCTGGCTGAGCATCTTCACCGCCTCTCGATGTTCGGATATCGAAAGCGCCTTGGACTCCGAGGAATCTATTTCATCATGCCGGATGGACTGGCATTCCTTTTTGAGCGCGGGAACATTTCCGATCAGCAGGAAGTCAGTTGGACGCGAGACGGGTTGAAACTCGTACTTGCACATCGCCGACACCTGCACGGTGTTCGGAGTCCCTGTTGCGCAACAGTTTGTCGGAAGTCCACGCAGGTAATAGCGCCGGTACACCGGATTCATTTCGGACGGACCTAACCTGCTGAGCAGGGACTCAACGCCAGTCGTGGCATCAACTTGTTTGATCACCACGTCTCCGTAAGTTTCATCTTTGGAAATCGCACTGAACGCCGTAACGATCATCGACGAGGTGACAAATGGCGCCGTCATCTCCAGCATCAACCCAATCACCTCGTGCTGGACATCAGTTTGATAAATTCCATTTCCATTCTGGTCCTTCGCGCCGGCAAACAAAACCCGCTTGCCTGCGTCGCGGGCGTCAGTGATGTACACTCGAAGGTACTGATTGGTTGTCGTGAGATCGAAGGCGGTACTTACCATGCCCCGCTCGTAACCCTCCATCATCGCGCAACCAAATCTGTTGTTCGGGCAGGGAGATTGCAGGCCGATACCGTTCTCCAGAAATTCGTACCACTCGTTGTTAATTCGGATCGGGGCTCGGCAGACATCAATGTTTATTGCGCGGGCAAATTGGGATGGAAGCGTAAGGTAAGGATCGCTCTGAGAGACCGTGAAGGCGACCTTGGCCCAACCTCCCCAAAAGCCCTCCTCGCCCGCGGTGTTGATCAGGCGTTGAATAGCCTCGTTCAGATAAGACGCCAGGCGGGGAAGATCTCCAGCGCAGTTGCCAAGCACCTGCTGAATACGAGAGTCGGCTGCAACTTGCCCAAGTGTGATCCGCACTTTGAACGAATGACGCCGATTTGCCCCAAAAGCAACTATGGAAATGTTCTTCCGGCCCCGCCGTTCCAGACTTCAGAAGCTTGCGCATCACTCAGCTTGGGTTGGAATATTCCACATTCATCAAACCTCACCTCGTAAAGGCTGGTGGTTTCACGGGCGAATAATCCGATCCATCCGAAGTCCGTCGCAGTCCAGTCATGCGTGCCAACTGTTTCAAACTTGGCTCCGTTGTTGAGTTGGACCCCGAACCTTTGCGTATCACTGTCGTAGTACACCCGAATCAAAACCCAATCCCCAAGTACGAACGTGAAAGGAACGGTCACAATTTCTGAACTCGTGGAGTCTCCTCGGAAGCTGAATTCCATGTTGCTGCCTCCCGCGAAAAGGCTGGAGGTCCACACAACGTAATCTTCGGAAATGAAGAAATGGCCAGACGAATCGTTGAACAACGCATCCACGTCGATCCTGAACCACACGAACATATCCCACCCTGCGCCATCGTATTTTAGTTTTGGATCGAGTGCTCCACTGCCAAGCGCTTGACCAAAAAAGATGGAGGTGGAAATGAACTTCACCCCGTTTCCGATAACTCCAGCGGCGTTGGTTGGGGTGCCAGCCTGCGGGGAAATGATGGCGCCATTGATGGAGTCCACGCGATCGCCCGTAGCCTCTTCGAGCTTCCACCAGTTTTTAGGCACGAGCGAGACATCGGGCTCCACCACCAGCGTGAAGGCCCTGGAGCATTCCAGTGAATCACTTGTCACCGCGACGCTGAAGTTAAAGGTTCCGTCTTCGGTGGGCGTACCGGAGATCACTCCAGTTGATGGATGCAACGCCAGTCCTGAAGGAAGCGCACCGCTCACGATCGACCATGTTTCTACACCTACGGTTCCGACAGCAACCAAGGCCTCGGCGTATGCGCTGTTTTCCGTGGCTTCAGAAAGTGACGCCGTGCTGATCTGTTGAATGTTCAGCGTGTAGTTCCGGTGCGCCTCGACGCCAGTGAAGGCGTTAAGCGCCTGCACGGTGATCGTGTACGTCCCGCCCGCGCTTGGCGTTCCGGAAATATTCCCATCCACGAAAGTCAACCCTGAAGGCATGGTACTTGCACTCCATCCTATCTCCGCCGAGGTGCCCACCCCTGTTTGGGTAATCGTCATGTTCACGGAGGTTCCCGCACAGAAATGGGTACTCGAAAGATTGCCCAGGCACTTCACGAGCGACGCCACCTGAGTTTCCGCGTATGACAACGCTGACGCATTGGCGGCGAGCAGTGAGGAATTTCGGAATGTGCCCGCGGGCGTCGTGAACGAAAATGTTTGATCTCCACAAGCCCGAGTCGCGGTCTGCGCCGAGTTGTTGTAGATCACCAGCCCTGGCGGAGGAGCAACACCAGCCCCGCCTCCAGTCGGGACGGGAGGAGAGCCCGGACAGAGCAGTGCCGCGATACTGCACGCGAATAAAAACGCCTCCGCGTTGGCCTCGGCCTGAGAGAGTCCCGAAAACACCGCTGCCGGTGTGGTGTAAATAAACGTCGATCCATCAGGGCAAGTCGCCGTGCATGATTGCTCGGTGTTTACCGCAATGATCACCTCGTCTCCGTCGCAAAGAATCGCTGCGGCCTGACATGCCAGCGCCATCGCCAGAGCGTCAGCGGCGCTCTGTGAAAATGCGAGAAACGCTCCCGCGGACACCGTGTAGGAAACCGTACTGTCCCCACATGGAAGCGTGCAGGTGGCTGCATTGGAGGAAAACACGGTTGGAGGCGGAGGGTTGTACGGGACGCCCGGATTGCACAACTCCACAATGGCAGGATCGGTGGACTGGCAAAAGTTGGTGCGCTCTCTGGAGAATGAATAACCGAACGTTAGAAACTGATCAGCCGCCTCGGAAGTCGTATTGATTACCGGAAGTTCCACCCCTTCGCAATTCAAGGGATTTTCGCATGGAAAATTCACAACCGATTGTTATCACTGTAAAAACTCCTCCGCCAGTCCTGTTTAGTTTCTTCTGAATAGCGCCTGAGCCTGATCGTAGGCTTGCCGTATCTCCATCCATTTCTCTGCATTCCCTGTGTTTGGCACGTCTGGATGGAATTGCTTGGATAGAGCGCGGTAAGCATCACTCACCTGTTCCTCGGTTGCATTGTGTGCGGTGCCAAGAACTGTCCACCAAGTGATGCCTCCTGTCTTCTCTGGCAAAGCGGCAAACCCGCGGAATGCAGCTTCCATCATGTCACCGGTACCCCATCTCGCGATTCCGCGCAGCGCCGAGATTGTGAGCGAGATAGCATGCATGTTGTCCTGCGCGTGGTTCCAGCAATCACACGCAAAACAAAGCTCGCGTCCGTTCCGTTTAAAATAGACCGCCACTCCAGGATCAGGCAGGTGCTTGTTCCATTCCACGCCTTTCGGATTTCCATCACGTTTCAACTCTATATTCGTGGACACAATCGCGTCACTCCCGCCAAGCCGTTTGATTTCTGCCAAGCACTCATCCCGAGCTTTGGCAAAGGAAGTTTTGAATCCAGTGTGTGTCTTTCGTAATTTGGATCTCTGTCGCGATGGTGGCCACTGCAACGGATACGCTTGTTTTTTGAGGGCGTCAGTTTGATTCATAATGGCTGATGGCAGGTGCCGAATTCGTGAAAGCAAACCTTAAATCGTATTGGGTGATCTCCGATGTAGGTAATTACACTGCCTTTGGTGACGCCCTTTTTTAATGTGCCATCCGGCAAATAATAATTTGTGCGCGGCGCGAGAAAGCATTGTGGAAACGCGAATAGAGGCTGAAACCATTTTTCCGAGGTGCAGGCGTACGTGATGCATAGCGCCTCGGTGATGTTTCCGAGATCGTATTCAGTGACAAGCTTGTCTATCCAGGCAGCGTTTCCGTGAAATGGATAATCATGGTGGACGTGAGCCTTGTCGCAAGCCTCGGCGCAACTCGGCTCCTTTCGACCGAAGGGGTGATTCATCCAGATTCGTCCATTCCACTTTCGATTCAATGAATCGTCTCCGATCCCAAAAAATCTCACCGCCTTAATCGTCTCGTTGGCCTTGGCGCTGCTCGCTGGGTCCAATTCGATAACGCCCAAAAAAGAGCGTGCGGCTGATATGATTTCTGGATCGGTGTAGTACTCCACCTCTCCTGATGTCTGGTTGATCTGTTGGGCCTGGTTCATCGTTCGAGATCGCCTTCTCTTTCCAAGTCAGCCTTGTGTTCCATTTTTTCATCCTCTATCCGCTGCCGGTAGGAGCGCGGATCGCCGTCATCAACGCACTCACAGCCGCACTGGCCGCACTGCGGGCATTGCCTGCCGTCAATGTCGGCATCAGTCGTGCCGGGAGGTAAATTGGGATCAGACATCGGATTTAGCAGGTAACTCGATCAGCTTCCAGTGCACGAGAGATCGAACAGCACCAGCGACTTCCATTCGGCTCCATGAAGTTGCCTCAGCTATTTCCTTATTGGTGCGAAGTCCAGTGCTCCAAGCGTCTAAAATTCTACTGTATCGGCAAGCGGAAGCCTGTTGATTTTGTAGGAAAACCATTTCCTCGTATTGCGTCTGAGAGATTAAATCGGACGGCTTCACGATCATTTCACCTACTCCATTTTCAATCGTGAGCGCGTTTTGAAATTCGTGCAGCGCTACAACTTTGAATCCGCACCAGCTTCCGTGCTGTTGGATGTACACGGTGTCTCCGAGGTTGAAAACAAGGGCAGTCTTATTGTCGAGAACTTCGCTGCCTCCTGGCGATATTGATCCGCCAGCGCGTCCTTCGCATCCGCCCGGCGCCGCAGATTCTTCGCGTCCTTCCTCAGAAGCTCCATCCATCCTTTGTAGTCCTCCAGTGTCCATTCACTTTTCCGATCCAGCGGCTTCATAGCGTTGTTTGTAACCCGGCACGTACTCGTTCCCGAGCCATCGAAAAACGTAGTCCACGATGGAATTCGCGAATCGAATGTCCTTGTTGGTGGTTAGACCGCTCGGCTCGAATTTCAAATGAGCAAGCTTCGTGGCGAGGGATTCCAGCGGGACTCCGTTCTGCAATGCCACGCTCGTAAGTATTCCGATCGTGCTGGTCCATCCGTTGAATTCCGACTTGTCACACTTGATGAATATTTCACCCACGGTTCCATCTTCGTAGAGCCCAACCGTGATGTACCCCTTCACCGTGCCTCCAATTTTGAACTTATGAGTAACGGCTGGCCGGGTTGCGGGAAGGCGCTTACGAGTTGGAGCACTCATGATGCTTTGATACGGTGAATAGCAGCGCATTCCGAGCACGCCCATTTTTCTGGACGATCATTTTTACCCAAACAAAACAGACATCTCCTGATGGCCTTCAGTAGGTTTCTGCGCTGCCGCTGATATTCAGTGCTTCCCAACTGCCGCCGTGAGAGTCCGAAGACGATGCCGCGCGCTCCATAATATCGAAAGCGATTATTTTTAGGATTGGTGCATCTTTGAATCATGGCGCGCCATGATTGGTATTCGGATGACATGCAACCATTCGCGGTGTGGCCGTGAAGAATTGGATGCGAGTTACATCCACAAGAAGCAACCAATCCCCTACGGAGTCGATTACCGTAAGCTTCAAATTTTATACCGCAATGGCATTTGCACAGCCATTTTGAATTGCGTCCTGCAACACGAGTGAATTTCAACACGATAATTCTACCGAACCTTTGACCCTTAATATCCATTATTGGCCTTCCAGTTTTCATGCTCCAGCCAAGCTCTTAAATTCTTCTAGTGAGGTTACAACGCCAACGATCTGGCCGTTGCTTTTCAACCAATGCAGAATAGCGTTTTGAGACGGTGTACATTTACCGCCTCGTTGTTTCGCCTCTGCATAAATGGTTCGGCCATCGTCTGTGGCCACAACGAAATCCGGCATTCCTAAAGTTGCATGCTGCTTACGATCCATTCGGCTATGAAAACAAACCCACCTTCGCGTTGAGCAATACTCTGCAATCTCTTCATGAAGTGTGGATTCAGATTTAATCACAGCATCAATCACGCGTTCAGTGTCCTCGCCGTACAAATGCGGATTTCTTGCACGCGTCGCGGCGCTTACCTGGCGTGGAATATCATTCACGACGGCGTTTCTGATGTGAATACCTGTGTTGGCTTAGGGGGCATCGGCGTAAGCCCACGTTTTGGAGGTCCACCATTGAGCGCAATCAGTTGCTCTTTTGCGTCCTCGAACCGTTCCAGAAATTGCTCCAAGGCCTCGTGGATGGAATCCTGTATTTCCTCGTCGCGTTCTACCTTCAGGATGAACGGCGGGAATCCGCGGTGATAACTGAAGAACTTCCACCACTTGGCTCCAGTCACGTACATGCTGCCGTGGACCTGTGCCGCGTAGTCATCTGGAAGAACCCCGTTGAGAAGGTGCTTGATGTGCGCGGGCACCTCAGGGCACTTGATTTCAATGCCTCCCTCCAGGCCAAACATGCCGTCCGGAGAGCACCCCACGGTGCCATCGTTGTTGGTGGCAAATCCAATGCGATCAATCTTCTCTCCGTACATCGCCTCGTACCACGGCACGGCCTCGTCTTCGAGAATGTTGCCTTGCTCCATTACTGTTCCGTAAAACGTGGTGAGCGGAGCGCCCTGCCACCATTCACCCAACTTTTTGTACAGGTAGGTTTTTGGTCCTTCACCAGTCTTTACCTTGAAGAGTGGAGTCACGAGCGCATCGAATTCAGACGCGGTTGGAATCCCGGCGCGGAGCAACATCCACTCAACACTCCCTTGCGTGACATTGTGAATCTTCATCGGCGCCGCTCCTTCATTTGCAGGAATTGATCCAGGATGTCGTATTTGACCGAGGAGATTTCAGCGAAAGTTTTAGCGCCGGCCAATTTCAGAAAAGCTCCAACATCACCATTGATCATTTTCAACCTGCGTTCCAATTCATCAGCCTGTTCCTGTGTGACTTGTCCACCTTCCAATCGTGCGTCACTGTCCTTTTCGATCACGATGTTAAGGGCGTCAGTCAGGGCGAATCGCTTCGCGTATGTGGAGGCGGCGCCATCAGCTTGCGCCTCGCTGGCCTTCGGTGGGCCGCTTCCCACCCGAACGGCAAATTCATTCATGCGCTTGTGTCCCCCTGCGTGTTGCAGCGTGCAGGTTTGAATCACGCGCGCGTTTTCAAACCGGCTGGAGAAAGTGACGGTGAAACCGTACTTCAACAGGAGCGGCTGGACCTGATCCATTATGTCTTCAAAGGCCGCAAACCTGTAACGCACCGTGCCGTCGTTATTGGGCACTGGAGTTTTCGCCTGCACTTTCGGCATCTCGGATTGCAGAGACACGAATGCCGCCGCGAATTTGCGCTCCGCATCCATCGCCACAAGGCGTTCAATGAGTGACAACTTTTCGTTGGTCATCTCGCCTGCCATCACGCGGTCCGCAATGACGGCGATATTTAATTCCTGCATTGGTTGCGCATCACGCGAAGCCAGCGAGCCTTCAGAGGGCTCCATGCGTTGAAGTTCTTTGTTCATGTTAATTGGGGAGTTTTTTTGCTTCGTCGTGCCGACCCTTCATGATTTCACCATTCCATCCTCGATGATTACCGAAACGTCGCCTTCGGTGCCTACCTTCTCGATCCAGACCTGCGCGTTGGCCTCGGTTGCGAGTTGCTCCAGCAACTCCCAACTTTTAGAGTCCAGCAGGGAACCATCGCGTATCAACAACACTCGGAGTTTTGGATTGAGAGCCAGGCCAATCGCGACGGACACCCGAAGTTGCTCCGCGGAGGAGGCTTGATCCAGCGGGATGTCATTGAAGAACACCACGCCTTCAACATCTACAGAAAGTCCTTCGATTGGATATTTCGCCTCTTTGACCTTTGCGGCCTTGCGCGCGTCAACGCCCTCGATCTGCTTGGTCAAGTCATCTTGCTTGCTCCGCTTGGTCTTCAACTCACCTTCGAGCCGGTGGCGATCATCTCGATGCCGGATCAATGCGTTGACACGATCGATGTCCTGCACTTCTTTCTGGAATCCATCGATCGGTTCGTCCTGCAAATCCTTTATCGCGGCCTCCGCGGCCTCCACGTCCTTGCGCTTGGCCAGGACTTCATCCACAGCCAAAGACAGGTACTTGTTGTTTTCGCTCACCTTTTCCTGAAGGCGTTTTATTTCATCATTGAGCGCTTGGCCTTCCGATGTCAGCGCATCCCTGCGCTTCTCTGCGGTTTCCAAATTGTTTAATGCACGCTCGGCGACATTGCGCTTGCGCTGGTTCTCCTGATTCCGATCCATTGCCGCTTGTTGCTTTTGAAGCACGTCGGCAGCAGACACTTCTTTTTCCGGCAACCCGGCCTGCGGAGGTGGCAGGGCTGCCACCCGGCTCTCCAGCGATCTTACCTCGCGGCCTACCATTGTGCGCTCGTCGTAGAGCCTCTGCTTTTCCTTTTCGTCTTCGGTGAAATCAATACCGGCAATCTTTCGCAAGACCTCGCTTTGATGCGCGGGCTTCTGGCGGGAGAAGTCCAGAGGATCGAAGGACAGGGCGCCTGTCAGCTTATCCAGAATGGCCTGCGGTGAACTATACTGAAGTCCATCCTTGTTCGTTATCACCAACCGCCCTCCACCAGATGCAGTTATTGTGCGAGTCACGATCAGATCGGAAAGCTCAACAACTATCTTGGCTTTGTCCTCGCCCTTTCGCACGGGCTGCTTGGGCAATTTGTCCGTGCCACCAAGGGCGTACATGATGGAATCCAGAACAGAGGATTTTCCATTTCCATTGTCGCCAGCAACGATCACCAGAGAGCCGTCATCGGGACGTATTTTGACGGCCTTCAGGCGTTTAACATTTTCGGCTGAAAGCTGGATTATTTTGCCGGTGAATTCTTTCGATGTGTTTGACACGCGTGCAGTGAAGCCAGTTTCGCTGCCATGCGTCAAGCGGAAATCACATGAAAATTACGGGCATTCGGAATTCGCGCATTCCTCGTGCCCGTTTACTACGGCGCAGACCTTGAAGAATTGCCGATCCGTGTTGATTGGAATCGTAATAAACCTGTTGGTTGTCTCTGCGTAGAGCGCCCAATAACTGAAGTCGTCCGTGTCGTAAAGGCGATAGAAGGTGCCGGGTGGCTGCGGCGCGCAATCTCCCCATACCAGGGTGATCTTGGTAATGGGGGGTGGAAAATATTTCGCCGCCGACCTTTTTACGGGTGGCGGCGAAATCGACTCAGGAGCAACACAGCCGGCGACAAACAGGAGCAAAAAAAGCGCCAGCGTTCGTATCACCTCAGGACGGTGCCGTAGTTCCGCCTGACTGTCCAGTGCTCGGCTGCCACTCGGGTGTATCAAATCCACCACCGGATCGCAGTTTTTCAATGCGGTCCTTGAGGGCCTGCTGTTCGTCTGCGCTGATCTCGTTTTTGTTCAACGCCTCCCTGATGCGCGGCTCGGCGTAATCGATCAGGGCAAGCAGCCCTGTGATAAGCAATGAAATGTCCATACCGCCTTTCGCTTTTACTGGTGTGTTTTCTGGCATAATGATCCTTTGTTAAAACTGAACGATGTTATTGCTTCACGCCTTTAGCCATGTACCTGCTGGCCTCAACGATCGCCGTACGCAACACCCGAATGGAATCCTCCAGATTATTCCTGGTTTCTGGAGTTGGTGATATCGAATAGGCGTCACGCAAGGCAATGGAGCTTTTCAACCACTGCTGCGCGTTCATCCGGACGTGATCTGCGGCCTTTGTTACCTCAGGTGTGGATGCCAATGCTGCACGGTTCTCATGCTCGAACTTCACAAAGGCATGCATTACGTCGTAAGCCTCGGCGATGGTCCGATCGGCGTTGTAGAGCGTTTTATCCCCGGCGTACACGCCATCGGGATCGAGCTTTCTGGAGCATCCCGAGGTGGAAACCCCAACCGGGACCGAGAGCGCCAGCGTGACGAAAACAACAAGAACGTGGAATAACTTTTTCATAGTGACGCAATGTCTTCTGTTTTTTCCGGTTTGTCTTCAACTTTTCGGCTCCTTTTTTCTCCTATCCAGCGCTCGACGTGCCAGAGGACGTGATGGTGCATCACCCACCCAATCACGCCGTAAAGGAGCCCGAACATTCCCAATACAACTTCGGGGTTTCGGCTTTTGAACGATGTCGAGCCAGGATCTCCAATCAGGATGTGGGCGACTGGACCGAACAGGATGCAAATCGTTGGTATGAATCGGTTGTCGATGAACGGGAGCGATCGAATCACGTAGCCAACACCGATCACCGACAGCACGGTGAGCACCTCGGGACCAATGCTCTTAAGCTGGTTCACGACATCCTGAACAATGGTCAGCAATTCATTCATGGCTTCCAGAAGTGGAAAAGAATCTGTATGCCCACCTGTGCGGCGAGCAGCACCCCGATGCCTATCCATTGAACTTTTTTGAGTTGCATCACCTCTGCCACCAGGCCTGGTATTTTGTCTTTTCCATAAAGCGTGGTGCCCATTGTCTCCACGCACTGCGCGACGCCTCCACGCGTCGTAGTTGGATCGCCGTGCATCAAGATTTTCAAATCCGCGACACTCTTTTGCAACTCAGCGAGCTTTTCATCGTTCATGAGATAGTCCCGAAGATCAGCTTTATGTGATCGTCTGAAATCGGCTTACGGATTGCAGACACGGCACCCATTCTTAGCGCCTCCTGAATCAGCGGATCGTGATCGTCCATTCCCGTCAGCACAATGAAAAAACCCTTCACCTTCTGCATGGATGCATACACCAGTACGTCCAGTCCGGAGCCGCCCTCATTCAGCCGAAGATCCAGCAGTATCACATCAAACGCCCGAACCTTGAGTTGTTCAATCGCCTCTTTGGAAGTGCGGCAAAATTCCAACGACATCCGAAATGGATGAAGTTTTTTTTTGAGATGGTCAGAATCGTTTCGATCATCCTCCACTATCAGCACCGAGGGATGGCGCGGCAGCCGGGACAGGTTCAGGCGCAAAGCCTCGAATTGCTCGCGGGCCTTGTTCAGATCGGAAGTTGTCATTCGGCTAATAGAGCTTGTAGCCAACAATCCCCGCCACCTCACACAGATTGCTGTTTCCACCCCACGAGAAAACAAAGGAATCGAACTGGCCGAATGCATCCACCCTGGTTGAATGTGCGGCCAGAGTTTGAGGACCAACCACGAGCGCTGTCGTGCTGAGCGCAGCGAGTTGCATCTCTGTCAGCACTCGTGAAAGCGATGGCCTTCGGCCAATGACGTTTGCATTGCCGCTGGCGCCGGTGGGCGGCTCCCTGGTTGGCTGATAAAAACGAAAGGTGTAAAGATCGTTTGTGCCCGGATAGTTCACGGTGAGGTTTTTCTCGACCTCGAAAATCCAAACAGCGAAATGTGGAAGCGCCGCCAATCCTCTTCCTGCCGATCCGGAGAAACTGATCCCTCCGGTGTATGTGGCCCCGTTAGTGCGCTGGATTCCAGCAGGGCTTGTGGCAGCATCGTAGTATGGAAACTCCACCGCGATATTGGAATTGTTCAAGGACGTGCCACCCCAATTTCCAATCCCCATCGCGTTCTGGTTGGTGGGCGTATGCACGCCACCGTTGGTGCCTTTGCAGATCCCCATGAACCACGTATTCGTGATCGACGTGTTGTTTACGTTCGTGACGCCCCAAAGAATCGCAAATCTTAGCTTTATCCAATTCGTGCCCCAAGGCCACGGACGGATGTATTCTCCTCGGCTCGTCATTTGCAGCACGTTGCGAGAGACTCCATCCATCCACGTTCTCGGGAGCACCTGATTCGTAGCCGTCACAATGCCGTTGGAAGTCCATCCCATGCCTCCGTTTACGGTAATCGGACCCGCAGGATACGTGGAAAAATCATCGATCAGCGCCGCCTCCTGGAGGGATGCCAACGAAGTGTTTGCAGATACCGGCTGCCAAGTTCCATTTCCATTCGCATCGGACATCATGAACTTTCCGCTGCCGGCTCCGTTGGTAACTCGGAAGCCCGATGGTAATTCAAAAGTCCCAAGATCATTGTTCATCAGGATAACGATCTGGCCCGATATCGTGTTGGAAAGAACGGTGTTCAAGTCACCATTCACCGACCAGAGCGCGTGCGGGGTGTTCCCCAAGGAGGTGATGATCATGTCACTGACCCGGCCTGAAGGAATTGTGCTGCCAGGCACGTTGGTCGTCCATTGCTGCCGCTGAATCGGCGGCGCTTGGGAGAGTGCAATTGCAACAGAGCAAAGAAGTGCGAAAATAATCTTCATACGATCTGATCCCATTGACTTGTTGTTGTGTTCCACACCCAAAGATTCGGAACCTCGTTGTAGGCCACTCCTCCACCACTGGCTGGACCCTGAGCGGGTGTGGGCGCATCCGCTCCTGTCAATGCAACCACACTTCCACTTCCACCGCCCCCACCAGATGAAATCTGATCCAGGAGATAAAGCACCGCGGCCTGCTTGTCGGGAATACAGGCGTAGCAGCGGGAATTTTCAGCGATGGTTTGCGGGTCCATAATTCCGGCCTGTACCGCCAGAAGATAAAGCACGGCATCCATCGGCGCCGGGATGCACCCGAAGCAGGATGCTGAACTGGAGATTTCCTGAGGCGTCGCCATACATCAGAGATTCCTTTCCGCCATCGAATCTATCTGTGATTCAGCCTCGGATTGATCCTCCTTTTCTTCCTTGTGCTTGACGTAGGCGACCTCCACCTCGTCTTCGTAGATGTGGACGATCCGGACCTTGCAGACTTTACCCACCTCCAGATCTTTTTGTCCGAAGAAAGACTTGTCGAGTAACGCCGTGGCTTCGTTCTCGTTCTCGGGCTCGCTCAAATAATCTTCAGCCATGAATCCTTTCGGTTGAGTGGCGGCAGACCGACTCTGCCGCCACTTAATTCCAGACCGAACGGATTAGCAAGGCGCGTTCGCCGAAGAGTACGCCTGCGTCGGGTATCCAGGATCGGCGTTACACGTGTTGACCGTCAATCCGCACGAGGGCTCGGCCTTGTGGAAGTACGCCTCACTCCATTCCGAATGCTTCGGACGGATCGCTAGCTTGAAGTCTCCGATCCACTGGCCTTGGTTCATGCGCCGGTTGTCGATCACCGTCACCGTGCCGTCAGGCTGTACGCAGACATGAGGCAGGACGAACTTCCACTTGCCTCCGAAATTTCGGCTGCCGAAAGGCATCTCGGGATTGATGCTCGTCGTGTCCTGAACTAGGGCCTCCATCGCCTGCTTGTGCCAGGCAAACGAGAACCGGTACTGCGCCAACTCGAAGGCCGGGTTGTCAACGGACTTCAGGCCCGCCGCGCCGCCCGCGCCGCTCGACACCACGTTGGTGTACGGAAGCACAAGCTGGAAGCGATAAGGGTACGTCGCGTTGCCTGAGGCGCCCATGAAATTGAACCGCATTTCAAACGGGTCCACGCGCAGCGCGTAATTTCCGATCTGTCCAGTGAGCCCGTAGCGCCAGTACTTGTTGGCGGCGTCCCACTGTTGGAAGCGATAATTCGCGGCGGTCGTCGGGGCGCCGTTGCTGTTCGCCGCGGTGATTCCGACCAAGTGATCCAGTTCCCACGCGGTTTCCTGGCCGGCCACCAACTCGATCAGTGGTGGGTTGTCCTTTTCTCCGAACGGAGACTTTCCGAAATAGCCAAGGCGCATGAGCGGGCCGACCCGGCGCTGCAACATCCAAGGCATGAGCTTGGAGGTGGGCACCATGTTGGTGAGCAAGTACACCTCGTTGCCGTCCGCGTCGTTCTGCCAGATGAAACTGAATTCCGCGGCAGTGGTGCCGAAGTTCTGCGTCGCCACATATTTCTTGCCAGCCCAAAAAAGAGCGCGCTTGCGGAAGAACATCGACATGATCTCGCTCGTCGCTGGACGAAGAATGTCGGAGATGATCTGGCGCCATTGCTCCTTGGCGTGCGAGACGTGCATCTCCTGATCGAAGCAAACCAGAGGCGTGCTCCAGTTCTGTTCTTCGAGATAGAACGTCAGCCGCGAGGAGCCCCAACCGATCAGGTTCTCGGTCTTGGCGCAAGGATTGCCCACGCACGACGCATAGGAAACTTGGTTCCAAGGCTTGCTCGTGTTGGGGTAAACGTGATTGAAACGATCCTGAATCAGGCTGACGCCCTGATGCGCGGGAAACGAGCCCATCGAAACGTGGCCAATCCAGCCGCCGCTATCGGGCCGGATGTCACGGATGATTTCCTTGTCGTAATGAGGCTCCTGGTCAACTAGGAGCTGAGTAAACTGTCCGCAAGTAATTGTGTCTGGCATACCTCAAAAGCGATTAACCCTTTAGGGTTGTTAAACAACATTGCTCTCAACGCACTTCAGCGCGCGAAAGGCTTCTATCGTCTAACGCTCTTGATTCGGTGAACGTCGCAGTCCGATTGGTGTTCGGCCAACACACCTAATGCCGATTTGAAAAGGAGTCTCACCTTTTCTACTCTGTCGTGGGATTACCCCTGTGCTTTGTGAATGTCAACAGGTTTTGGAGGTGATGGAGGTAGGTGCTTCCAGTTGATTGAGAGCCACACCTGCCAGATGGTTTGTTTTCCGACGTTATATTGAGACGCTAATTCCGCAGCCCTGGCCGTCCACCGCCTGCTTCTTATTTCGATCACATCGCGTTCGGTTAGCTTGTGCGTTGGGCATTTTTCTCCACTTCTATCATGCTGCCTTCCTTGATCCATTCTGTCTCTGGCGTTCTCCCGAACCGTTCCAAGATAAAGATGTTCAGGATTACAGCACGCCCGGTTTCCAACGCACTTGTGAAGCACGTCCATGCCTTCAGGAATATCACCAACATGAAGCGTCCAACTCAACCTGTGTGCGCGCCATTGTTTACCGTCTATTTTTATCTTTCCGTAACCTTCCACATCGCACCCGGTGAAATTCCAGCACCCATTCTTCTCTTTCTTAATCAGCCGGGTGAGATGTTTAAGCGGTTCCTGAAAACGGCAGTCCGTGGCGCAATAAAGTATCTCCAACACCTTCGAAGGAAGCACCCAAAAAGTATCGCCGCATCGTTCGCAGGATTTCTTAATCCAATTCGGGTTTTCCGTTTTGGATCGAATAATGGGAGTTTTACGACTCACCCAGTTATCTTGGCCAAGGCTGCGTCAAAGCTGTCAACTTCCACCTTCGTTCCGCCCTCGGGCTCTCCTCCACTCGGTCCAGATTTTTCGTACTCGGCAACTTGGGCCTCCAGTTCGGCGATGCGCGCGGCGAGCTTTGTGTTGCGATGCGCGAGACGATCGAAGCCCGCAGCCTTGTTGCGAAGCTCGCTGTTGATCTGGATCATTTCATCCGCTGTAGGTGGGCGCTTTTTTCCAGTTTCCAGATCGGTGATCTGGCCACCGAACGCCGCATCAGCCCTCTCAAATCCAGTGGCAAGCAATGCATTGCCTTCTTCATCGCCTTCCTCGGAGCCGTAAAGTTCAGGATTTTCCTCCACGGTTTTTTCGTTCAGGGTCTTCCACTTTTCCGTGGATTCACGCGAGGCGCGCTCGCGCTCGGCCTGGGTAGTCTTCTCACGCTCGATGCCGGTCTTGCGGTACTCCGCCTTGGCCTGTTCTCCAGCAGCCCATGCGCGCCGGATCTCGCCACGCTTCTCCATGACGAAGGTTGCCTTGGATGGAGATCCGAAAAGTTTTTCCGCCGCCGCCAATGCGTCTTCGGCATTTGGGATGTGAACGATGGACCAGAAATCCTCCGCGGTGGCGGCGCGCACGGTGCCATCAGCCAACGGGACTCGAAGCTCCTGCACCTCGCGCGTCGCGTTTTCTGCCGTGCGCAAATAGGGATCGTGATACTTCTCCTTGTACTCCGAAGATTTCTCGTAGTCGATGAACCGAATATGATCTTCGACTTCGGCCAATCGCTTTTCACGCTGCGCCAGCGTTTCGCGCATCGTCACTTTTTCCGGATCGTCCTGCACTGGAGGCTTTGTGCGGGCCTTCTGCAATTCCTCGTTGATCAGCTTGTGCTTGGCCTTCAACTCCTCGTAAGCCTTGCGAAGCGCTGGCGGCGCAACTTTCGAGGTGTCTTCCAAAATCTGGATTTCAGATTTCTCAGCGGCTTTCGTTGCCTTGGCTGGAACGGCTTTGGCAGGCTCGGCCTTCACGGCCTTGGCTGGAGCCGCGCTTTTGGCTGGCGCTGGCTTTGGATCTTCAGCCGGTGGAGCATCATTCATCTTATCGATCATGCTGATCGCATCGGATGGATCTGGAGGTGTAGCTGGTGGTGTGGTTGCGGTTGTTTCGGTTGGCGCCGCATCAACAATTGGAGCCTCTACTGAATCTGGCATAAATTAAAATCCTTTGGGGTCAAGCTGGCCTGGAGGGTTGGATTGATCTGGTTTTGTTTCCACCGTCGCGATGTTTTTCAACACGCGTAAAAAACCTTGCGCGCCCTGGTGTCGGAATCCAGTGGCGAGCGCGTTCAGTTGATCGTTATTTTCAGCCTGCCTGATATATTCGAGCAATGCGGCGTCCGCGGCTTGAAGGAAGGCTTCCGATCCTAGAAGCGCGAAGGCTTCTTTCGCGATTGGTTTGGTCTGGAATTTTTCCTTTGGTGTCATCAGTTCTCGATGTATCCAGCAAACTCAACGCTGATCACTTCTGCGTTTGGGTATTGGCCGGTGAATCCACGGAAGCCCTCGGTCTTCTTTAATTGCACGACGGCATCCATTACGGTGTGGGCTCCGCGGATCAAAAACATGCTGGAGAGCTTAGGTCTGTTGATGTCGTCCGTCATTGAAATCTTCCAAAGACGCTTGGCGACAGGCAACGCAGTAACATTTTCAGGCACGGACGCAGGTTCTTTCTTCTCCGCTTGACGGTCAAGCGTTTTCCGGTTCGGCCTGTCTTCGGATGGCGGCGGCGCCCTTCAGATCGGCGGCGATTTCATTCACCTCAACCTCTCGAATTCGGCTCGCCATGTCCAATTCATGCCGCGCCTGCTCCTGCTGCAACTTCTGATTAAATTGCTGATCCTTCTGCTCAAGCTTCAATTGGCCCTCCTGCTTTTTGATCTCGGCCTTGGCCTCGGCGGATATGATTTCCCCCTTAAGCTTGGCGGCGACCTCTGGAGGCAGTTCCCCGTTTCCGTTTTGTGATGCCTGTTGCTCCTGCAATCTTTGCGCGAATGCCTTCACCTCATTCATCAGCTTCCCAAGCATGTCGGAAAGCTGTTTGACGATGGCCTTTTTACTTTCGTCCTGCGCGAGGATGTTGATGTGGTTCATCACGCCATTGCCTTCGATGGGCTGGCCCTCGATTGATTGTCCGGCAAGATTCTGGAGCCCTGCAATTTGATCCGCGGTCCCAACGCCTCCCGAACCGTTGATCTTCTGGATCTCGGAATTCATCATGCCAAGCAGAGTGGCGGCGTACTCTCCGTGATTGATGCCCTGCTTTAATCCCATAGGCAGCGCGAGCAACAGTGTCGCCGCGGCAAGCTGCGCGTCGTGGACGGAATCCGTCACCATGTTCTTTTCGATTGGCACAAGTTCATCCGCCAGGGCAGGATCGTCGCAGGCCGCAAAGGTGTAGCGACGCAGGATTATTCTTTGCGAGTCAGGATCGTATCGATCGATGTGCTGCATCAAAAGATTCACCTGCGCCAGTTCGATCGTTTTGTTGCCGTTGCCAATCGTGCGCTCGGGCGAAACATTCCAGCATTCGGAATCCAGAATGCTTTCCGGAACACCCTGTTGCAGGCATGCCTTTCGGAAGTTCTTCACCGCCATGCTTTGCGATTTCGGAATGCAGAAGCGCCGGCAGATTTCCTGATACTGAGGATTCTGATAATCGTACGCCTCCTCCAGCATCGATCCCACGAGCGCATTCGAGGCGTTTACCTCGGCGGCGATTTGCGTCGCGGTCTTGTCCTGCTTCTGGCTTGCCGGGTCCAACCCAAAGTCCTGATTAAAGCTCGTGGAATGTTCAGCCATGCTCTGCCGGTTCAGATTCATGGCGGCATTGATCAGTCCCTCCTTCACCGCCCACCGCTCCTCCTGCTTAACGAAATTCAAGCCGTCAGGAATAATGCCGAGATCGTGGAGATCTACTTTCTGAAGGCGCGCGGCGTCTTCAGGATTGGAGACGCGAAAGTACTGCAAGAGAGATTCAAATACCGAATCGTTGAATTTACATCGCAGCCGATTCTGGAGGTGGCAAACACAGTACAGGAGGAATCCCAATGAGCGCACGGAGTGATAACGAAACGGTGCGACAACCGATCCATCCGCAAACTGAAAATGGACAATTTCACTGAGAGCGCTGGCGTAATTTCGATCACCCGGATCAAAAAGGAATTCATTTCGTCCTTCCAATATGTTCTTTGTGCCGGCACCCACTGCCGAGCTTGACGGGGTGTCGAGCACGATGCGCCGCTTCCAGCCAAATTCTTTTGCGTCCTCCTGCTTAAAATAAAAATCCCATGTGTCGATCGTTGGCACCTGATCTGAGGCATAGAGTCCAGAGTCGGACTTCACATCCTCCACCCATTTCTCCGGGGACCAGGTGGCATCATTGCCTCCTTGGGTCTGGCCGCGCTGCTTCATCGCCCACTTGATGGCCTTGTTTACGATTTCCATCTTCCATCCCTTATCAACACGCGGGCCATGTGTTTTTTCGTAAAGCTCCGCCGCGGTGTAGCGCCGGTAGATCGCGAAGTAGGAAAGGTTCTCCATCGAACGGAGCGTCCGGCTTGGCACCAGGATGTCTCCCATCATGTGCATGGTGGGACACCAACTCTGCTTGTCCGGCCACGTCACGCCTCCGACTCCATGAATCACCAGTTGAGCAAAGACGTTTCGGAGCGTCTCGCTGTACTGCCGGGACTTTTTCAACTGCTTGTTGATTTCCTTGGTGATGATTTCGCTCCAGATCGCGCGATCATGAACCGAGCCTCGATCCACCTTCACGGTGAAGTAATTACCGGGCTTCATGAATGCCTGGCTGAATTGCCGGCGTGCATCGTGGGCCAGCCGTGTGGCGTCGAGAAAATTGCAGTTGGTTTTTATCCTGTTGCGGGCCTGCTCCTCGGGAGTGTATGGCGCCTCTCCATTGAAGAGGGAGTTAATGAGGGCTCGGTTGCCCGACCGCGGCAAGTCGCTGATCTTCATGTCCCACACCACGGACTCGACTGAAGCCGCATTTTTAAATTTCAAAACAACCTCATTTCTTTATTGGTTTTAGCGAATGACTTGTGATGTTTTAGGGCTTCTGCGTCATACGCTTTTGCTGCCTCCAACTCATCAACAAAATACCCAAGAAAAATCCTCCTCTTATTCACCATGATAGAAACAAACCATTTACGTGCATTCTTATTCCAACTCACACCCTTGAATCGTGAGGAATGTTTTTGATATTTCCGGTTGTATCCATTCTGAGGCACAGAGCATGGCCGAAGATTTCTCCTTCGATTATCCAACCCATTGCCATTCCGATGATCTATCCTGGGACTATTTCCTCCAAGTATGAACCTGTGAAGGGCCAACGATGTCCTTACGCCATCAACATTTATTGTTCGAGTGGCGTATTCTGAGCCTGATGTGTTTTTAAGGAATCTCCATTTAAATTTTATGACTCGATGATAATCCGCTCCGCTTACAATTGCGTGCTTTCCTTTCGTAAGTGGGACCAACTTCATTTCCGCACGCTACTCCAGTGTTGGAGATGCAGTCAAACCACGTGTGGATTGCTCCATAACGTCAATCGCTCGGACTTGCTAAAGTTCAAATTGATACCCTTCGGCTGTTCCTGCCGCCATGCAGCAACTCTTTCCCTGCCGCTGATTCGTTTCTTTCCACATCGCTGGCAGACATCCTCCAAATTCCAACTATGGGATCGGTACGGAGGCATGCATGGTGATTGAAACCTCATATCCTGGCGTTGGGCATGATCGGCACCGACCATATTCTGATCGTTGATGGATCAACAGGCGGACCATAGCAGCGAGATCCATGCTTGGGGTGATGCACCACCCGAGATGGCGTTATGTCGAAGAATCCATGCATTGCGAACGTGGCGAAAAACGAGAGCATCCACGTGTCCCAACATTGGGAGCCCAAGCGAAGCTCCTCGGGGCACTTCAGGTACACCAACTGCCAGATCTCCTGCGTCGCGGCAAAGAAATCCAAGCCGTTGTCCACGACGCGCGCGTCAGTTATGCCGAATGCTGGATCGAACTCATATCTCCACGATGCCGCCGCGCAACCCTTCTTGGATTTCAACTTCGAGTACGCGAGTGGAAAGTTTGGTCCGATCACGATGTCGGCGTTAATGATTGCCGACCATCCGGAGTGGTGAACGCAAACCTCCGCGAGATCAACGATACGCGGAAAAGGTTCGCTGTTCATGAAGACCGTTTTTTCACTCACAAGCTCCAGTTGTGGATCGTTCAGATAAACGATGGTTTCAAAATGCTGTTTCCAGGACTTGAATGCCGCCGTCTGGTTGACGGCGTATTCACCATCAGGATCAGTCCAAGGCCGGAAAGAGGAAACCGCGATCACAACTTCAGGCAATTGATAACCGGAGTGAGATCGCTATTGCCGTTGCCGTGGAAAAAACACGGCTCCTCGCCAGTGTCCCGAGTTTTAGGACGGACTCCACTCAAGTCCAGAAAGTCAGGCGAGTTTATGTTCATACAAAACAGGAGCGAGCACGCAGTATCCAAGGCAATCGGATGGCGCTTGGCTAAAAATGCATCCACGCAAATTCCCTGATCGCATTGCTCGCGCCTCATCGCGATGGCTGAAATGTCCTCCAGGAATGGAAGCGCGGCATCTCGCGTTGCCATCCAGAATCCTGCGTTCAAATACCGGCATCGGTGCGGGGTGGGTGGATACACTGAAGACTGATCCTGATTGGGCCAGCAATACGATTCGGTTCCAAAAACAATTGGCGACTTGTGGGCCTCGAACTTGAAAAGGATTTCATTCCAGCCCGCGGCACAAATCACGTCGTAGCTGTCTGTGAAGGCGTAGTGCGTGTACTCTGGATGCTCTCGCACGAACTTAAGCTGAGCCAAGGTCTTGCGAAACCACTCAATCGTTCGCCAGTCATTTCCCGGCCAGACCTCAGGATCGGCGTTCTGAGGGTCGAGCCCGACACGCTTTGCAGACGAGATGAACTGATGGAAAAACTTCGCGGGTTTTCCCCACGTGCTGACAAGAGAGGGATTCATATTAAACAACTTCGGGCCAAGGTTTTTCGATCTGCTCTGCGAACCACTCGACTGAATACGGACCTTTGAAATCCGGTGACGTGTTGGTGCCCAAATTCATGCGACGGCAACGCTCGGGCACTCGATCCCAATTCCGTTTGTGGCGCTCGCGTACGTAGTCGATACCGAGGGCACGGTAATGAAGCAACTTGATTTCCGCCGTCGCGCTCTGGACTGGCCTTTGAAATCTGGTGAAGTCCAGCCCGTGCCTTCCCATCGTCCAGCACATCCGGTTTCTGAACACCGCGGGCTTGCTCCAGATCACGTCAGGAAATCCGCAACGCACCTCCTCGTAAATCTGGCCCTGTGTTGTGGGAAAGGATTTGCTGACCATCGTGAACCCCTGAATCCTAGGCACCTCCACGCCTTCACGCAAATACCATCCTAGCACATCGCGAATGCTAGGATGATAAACAAGCTCATCTGCGTCCACGAGGATGTTCCAATCCGCGTCGCTCCATTGGCCTTCACTGTTGGCGAATTCCAAAAACTCGTCATCGCAGAGCGCATCACTTCCCGGCCAGTCGTGAATCTCCGCCGATGGACAGGTAGTTATTTCTTCACGGGTTCCATCAGTTGATCCACCATCGTAGATGATGATTTTGTCTGCGAATGTGCAGTAGTGTCGTAGAAAAAAGCCAATCATCTTCTTCTCGTTCCGACAGATTGAATGGACCCATATTTTCATCCTTTGGCCCTTCTTGCGCCAGCAATAATACGGGATACTGTTCCGTTAGTTACTCCGTATGACTCCCCTAATTTCGTCATTGTAATTTCTCCACTCGCATAACGCTCACGCAAGGCTAATACTTCCGTTGTGCTGAGTTTGGCATTCCAATGTTGTGCGCCATGCGGCATTCTACCTTTTTGTTTTGCGTCGTCGAAATTCTCTTGGTGGGTTCCCTGAAACAGATGGTGCGGATTCACGCACGGTGGATTGTCACAATAATGACAGACCTCTAAATCCTCCCGAATTGACCCGCTGGCAATTAAAAATGAAAACCTGTGCGCCAGCCATTCCTTTCTGCCTCGGCCCTTGGTACCAATGGAAATTCTACCATATCCGTGAATATCCAAACGTCGCTTCCAAGGCCAGCACTCCTCTTTGTCGCGCCTATCCACGGCCTCCATGAATCTTTTAAACATGCCCTTCGGTCTTCGGCCTTTGCGTCCTAACCCATCCGTTAAATCCGCTATTGTTATCACCTTCACGGCTTGATCAGAATTGCCTTCTCACCCTCGGTCAGCACCGGCGTTATTTTGATCTTCTTGAGAAATTTATCGAAGTCGTGAACGACGCCGGGGAAGTGGTTCGTCAGATCGTCCACCATCAACACTTTTCCCGGCCTGACCAAATCCCAATACGCCTCGTAGTCCCGAAACACGTCTCCCTTTTCATGAGAGCCATCGACGTAGATCAAATCTGCCTGAATCCCGAAATGCTTCAGGACGCGTGATCCATTCAATGAATCAATGGACAGCGGAAGTATGACGTCCTGCATGCCGTGCTGGATCACGTTGGCGATGAATTTGTAATAAAGATCTGCCCGCCCGAAGTGGTGCCTGATCTTCTCTGGCGCACCTTTGTAGTGATCGATGCCAGCCATCCAAGTATCCACGCAGATTATCACCGCGTCCAAGCTCATGGACTTAATGATTCTGCCCATGTGGATCGCTGACTCTCCGACAAACGAGCCGACCTCGATCACGACACCAGGCTTGGCCATCTCGATCGCCTTGGTGAAGATCTCGCGTGCGGCTCCAGGATCGTTGTACCAAGTGCCCTTCCAAGAATCGACGGGGTAGCCCTCGTACGGGCTTTTGCCTCCGTGGAGGACTTGCAGTACTTCGGTGAATTTGCTCATACAGTTGTTGATTTTATCCAATCTTCTCTGCCGGTTTTTATCTGGCTCCAAGGCACCCAATTACCCACGACGGCGCCGGTACAAATCTCACATGACTTGAGAGCCTGTTGTCGATTCAGCATTTCCTTCAGCGTGTCCTCGGTAATGGTGTCCAAAGAATACCCGTCCACCTGCGGATGTGGAGGCTCTGAAAACCGTTCTGGAAATTGCGACGGAAACAATGCCGCGATCGGGCAGTGGTAGAGCATGCCCTCATGCGCGGTCCAGCAGCGCTTCCACGGGCAAATATTCCAGACATGCTGGCCGGCGTCGCTGTGCGTCGTCAGCATGGGCTTGAATGCCCCTATCCTGCCCGGCCTGAAGTCCACTCCAAATGATTTGGCCTTGGCCGTCATCTCCTCGACGTGTTGATCGGTGATGATTGGGTACACGCTCCAGCGAAGCTCGAAGTTCGGACGTGCGGCCTTCTTCCAGAACTCGTCAGGCATGGCGTGTAGTAGCGTGCCGTTCGTCAGAATTCCGTACTTGTCCGCGATGCCTGATCGCTCCTGGATGTCCATGAAGTCCAGTAATCTTTTATGCAGCAGCGGCTCGCCTCCCTGGAGGCAGTGAAACGAGAAATGAGCGACCTTCGAGAGCTTGGCCAGATCTCGCTCCATGCTCTCGGGCTCCATGAACCAATGATCGGCAATCGCGGAACCATGATTGCAATTGGTGCATTTGAGCGTGCAGTGCCGCGCCAAGTTTGCCTCAAGATTTCCGAGGGCGATCATATCTGAGTATCGATCACGTTGAACGCCAGTGACTTCGCATGTTCGGCCCAACTTGGCGATCCTTCCTTGTCGATTCCGTCATAGCCAGGCGCACACGTCCACGCGGCTGTCTTGTCTCCTGTGGCCCCGCCACACCGGTTGTAATTCCTCTCGTTCTTTCGGCGTGTGTAATCAGCACCGAGATAACGATAGTGAAGAAGCTTCAGCATTGGAGCCTTGTTAAATCCATTCGGTGTTACGTTTTCCAATTGATGCCTTCCGCGGACCCATCGCATTTTAACCTCGGGCCGAAACACCACTGGCTTGGAGTAAATCGGGGCTCTCACGCCCATCGGCATGTGTTCCCAAATCTGCTTGTGATCGTATCCGTTCACCGGCAACCCATCGCCGAGCATGTTGAATCCTGCCGTGGTGAGCACCTCCAGTTGATTGCTGAATGATGTGAATGTTTCAAGGCGCCACGGCTCGGCGACGGGATCGAATCCGTAAAACAGAATTTCTTTCAACCGTGGGTGATAAATAAATTCGTCCATGTCCACGACCATCACCCAATCGGCCTTTATGATGGCGCTTGGATAGACATCGTACCAATGGTGCAAGTTGATGTCCTCGTGGATTCCAGTGGGATGCGGCCAGTCGAACAGTGCCACACTTGGATGCGCCCGAAGAATTTCCCGAGTACGATCCGTGGATTGATCGTCCCACACCAGAATGCGGTCAGCGAATGCTCCGTAGTGACGCAGGAACCAAGGCGCAATAGCCTCCTCGTTGTGGCAAGTGGTGAAGATCCAAATTTTCAAGTCGCCATCCTAGCTGCCTCTTCGGGTGTTGGCACGTACGGAACTGGACGCGAAAGAAACTCCTCAATCTGCGTCCTGATCTCTGGAGTGATTCCGCCGTGGCTCCAGTAACATTGTTGCAAGTCCCGCGGCGCGGGCGTTACACCGATATCCATCCAGTAAAAGAGCTTTGCCAGTTCTGGAGTTTGGCGCGCGAATGCTCCCATTGCGGTCCAGTCCATGCGGTCCTGCGGGTGGGAATTTTTACCCGACGTGATGAATTGCTCGAATGGGCAGCCATGAACGCGCACGATCTGGTTCCGATAGGGCTCGTAAAACTCGATCGGCATAACGGTGGGATGCCTGCACATCGTGTACCACTCCGTGTCCATCCCAATTTGAAAATCGGTGGGGGGCTTCCATTGGTGGCAGTCGGAAATAACCTTAGATCCTGGGTTGCGCGGGTCTTCCGTGCAAAGGGAATCCCACGACCGAATCAGGTACACAGGCTTGTCTTCGCAGAAGTAGGACTCGGGCGTGATGGGCGTGTGGTAAATGCAATCGGCGTCGAGGTGCATCACGTACTTCGTTGATGGCGGCACGATGAAATCCGCCATCGCCATCATCGCCATGTGTTGCAGCATCCCCTTGCCCTCGATTTCCTCGTAGGCAAAAAGCCGCACGTCGAATTCAGCAATCAATGGATCGAAAAGATGCCGCTCATGCGCGGGATGTGCGATGGTGATGCCCTGAAATCCACGAGAGAATTTCCGCAGGGCCTTCAGGCAGTAACGCAGCCAGTCGAGATCGGAAACCACCTTTCCAGACACGCGCGGGACAGGCGTTCCGAAGGTAACGATCAGGATCTCCACCGGGCCATTCACTGGATTTTCGTTTGGTTCCATATCGAAGTTGTTTTTTGTGTGTTGTGGTACGTTGCAAATTACGGAGTCCGGCCCGCAGTGCTCGGCGCATGTCTGATCGTCATACGTGGGATGGTTCCACCGCAGGCACGTGGTTTCTCCGCCCGTCACGTACTCGTCCCGGTTTGGCATCCACCATCGGCACGACGCGCAGGTGCTCACGGTAAGAACTGACGAGACATCAGCAGGTTCAATAGTGAGTTGTCTTTCACGCGATGCAGCATCACCGCCCCTTTTTTGATCCATCTTTGAGCGCGATCGATGGTGATGTTTGCTGGCACCTCGCCTCCTCCGACCTCGATCGCTTGATCTCCCAAGATGCTCCAGATGTGTTGCAAAAGATGTGAGGCGTTGTGGCATTCCCGAACGATTTCCTCGCCCGCCACATAGTCCCATGCCAGTCCAGTGCAAGTCATGGCCTTGGGCATTCGGTGCGCCGCGTCATGGGGATAAATCATGTTCCCATTGACATGGGACATTCCGTTGACGTGCGGTCCCATCCAAGGCTTGCCTGCGCGTTCGTATTCTTCCTGTAATTGTTGCAACCAATCGGCCTTCAGGACGACAGCATCAGCCTCCATCCAGAGCCAGGGATTTGATTGCTCTGTCATTTTCCACGCCACCGATTGAAACGCGAAGTTCGGAGCATGCGGCCAGCCAGAGACAGGGGGAATGGCGTAACAAAACTGCTGAACTTCCTGAAACAGTTCCCGCAACAACGCCTGAAAGACTGCCGCCAATCCCACGTTGACAGATCTGTCGAACGCCACCACAGCAGCATGCGGCCATTTTTCACGATGCAACATCCTCAGCCACTTGGCGTGATGAATGGCCAGGTGGATGTCGTTGTTGCAGACTGGAAAAACCACAGTGATGGGCTTGCAGAGCCTCTCGTGTGGAAAAAGTCGGCGGCTGAGTTGATGGATCAATGAGCCGTCTTTGTTCCGATGCCAGATCACCGCTTCTTTGGGAATCTGATCGATGCAAAACACCTCGGTTCCGTACACGGGCTTTTCAGAGAACACTGGCGGCCTGTCTGCCTCTCCCCACAAATGATGAATCAAGGACGTGTGCGATGATTCCGCAATGATGCAGGGCGTTATCGCGACATCCCAATTGGCGCCGGCACGGATCGCGTCCTCGTGTCGAATGACTTCGTGGTGATAGACTGCGATTCCTGACAACAGCCTGTTTGGCAACGCGACATGATTGCAGTCATAAACGTGGCCGAGGTACTTCGCGCCACGCGATGCGTATTCCACGGCGATAGCGTCAAGCCATCCTGTCCTCAAGGGCACCGCATCGGTCTCCATCACGAGAAACGGCTGGCCCACCTCGGCGGCATGCCTGGCGCCGACCAAGAACAGGGATTTAGGACCCTCAATCCAGCCGATCACGGACGTACCGTTGGAGATTACCTTGACCGTCCTGAATATCCGCTGCGCGATCTTGGACGCGGCGATCACCTGATCGAAGGGTGTCGCGGCATCGGCGCAAATCACGGCATCATGATCCGTACATGGCCCGAGCTTTTCCATCCAGCGCATCTGGCGCTGGAGATCGGAAACGTCTTTCTCGAAGGTGTGGAAGGTTACTAGCACGATATGAATGGAAGTTTGTCCACCCTGAATCCACAGGCGCCACGGTGCCCACCTCCGCCGTATCGCGCCGCAATCCTGGAAAGATCCAGATCCTTGCGGTGGGCGGCGTGATACATCGAAACCGACCAGTCTTTTCCGCCCCAATAAAACGCCATCAGGGCATCATGTCCGGTTTCCTGACGATCCAATATTTTGAACGTGTTGGAGTTGCATCTCGGGGTGTTCAACGCGAGAAAGTTGATCTCCTCGAAGTTCACCCGGAAGCTCCGATCGCGCATGACTTCCGCGTCTCGCTTGGCGTAACAGCGCATGGAGATTTTACCGTCTTCGATTATGTCTCGGACTTCATCGTAATCGCAAATCGATTCCGTGCAGGTGTGCAGCAACCTCTCCCAATTCAACGCCTCCTGGCTGTCCAGCCCGAATTGAAAAGCGACATCCTCCTGCTTGTCTCGATGATCCCAAACGTCGTATTCGCCAGCCAGCCTCACCGCCAGCGGCTCCTGGACCTTGCGATCGATAAAATCCTGTTTTACCGGCAGCGCGTAGTTGCACGGATGGCAATGCGGGTTGAGCGGTGAATATTCATTGTTGAAGTACTGCCAAGCCAGCCGACAGGCCGCAACGCCGTCGATGTAGTAGCCCGCGGGTCCAGGTCCGGTAAGGATCGGCGCGTATTTTTCAATTGCGCTTTTATGATGATTGATCCACGTCAGATTCCGATAGTTCATGAGCGCATCGATCGAGATGTCGAGCATGTAAATATCCTGGCTCGGATGCACCTCCGGGACTGGATCGCCGTACTCCCAACCGATGTAGATCGCTCGGTCTTCAAAAAAGCGGCGCGAGATCTCGCGACAGAAAATTCCGTCGTAGTCAGATCGGTGGTAAATGACGATTGTTTGTTTGCTCATGCAGCGCGACTGGAACAGTTCAACACTGACCCGTCAAGCGGAAACAGAACTCTCTTCCGAGATAATCCAGCACTCCCCCCAAAGTCCAGGGCGGACCTCCGGACGAAGGTGCTTGGTGATGATCTCAATCGGCGCCCACACTTTGGCCTTCATTGGGCAATCGCAGACCGCGCAGACCCCGAGTTGCTCGTCGTATGGTGTGGATAATTCCTGATCCTTGAGCGAGGTGAATATCTTCAGCAGTTCCTCGCCGGACTTCGCATTGAATTTTTGAAACACGTCACCGCGGATATTCTGCGGACATCTGACACAAACACTCGCGCGCTGCGTCGCAGTTGATGAAGCCACAGGAGAATCTCCAAACCAGTCCATCCACAGGCCAATTCCGGCGAGCGCGTTCCTGGCCTTAACGAGAGCCGCCGCAACACGTCCTCCCGGCGACTGGCTCTGGCGCCGGGGTATAGGAAAATTTGGCGGCGCGCCTCCATCGTGCAGCAGGTACTCGTTGCCGCCAGGCATTCGCTTTAAGCGCTCGGTGTTGTAGGCGTCCAATTCCTGCGCGACGATGTTTGGATCGGTGGAGAGATTGAAGCGCGGGTTGGCCTTGCGATGTTGAATGATGTTTTGCACCACAACATCGAACGACTGCCATGCAGGTGCCTCCCATCCGGTTTCTGCCTGATAAAAGGTGAATCCGTTTGGAGGAAAGCTGTGTCGTGACCTGAGCACGACAACCGTTACCGCAGAGGTTTCCGTTTTGAAAGCGGAAATTGTTTCCGCTTTACAGTTGAAGTGTTTTTCATATTCTGACGCGCGTGCCAGCGATCTCCAGACAGCGTAAGTATCAGGAAAAAGCCAAAAGCCGCGGCAAGTGCCCGACATGCGGAAGTAAAGTCGCGCGCGTCTGCGTGAATTCCGACTGCATTCTCCGCCGCCAGCCAACACTTGAGGCGATCTGCACCAACTGCGGCAAGCGCACGAAGAAACGCCGCCAGTGCCAGGCCCATCTCGAAGCCGAGCGCACGAGAAAAACGCCGGTGAGGAAAAATTCCGCTTGTCACTGAAAATTTGCGTTGATACAAGTCTGGACAGTTCGGCCTCGGCGGGCCACAAAGATGAATTACAACCTTGATACCAACTCACTCGGGGAAAAGAGCTTCTCGCCGCGCCTGTGCGGTGTCTTTGCTCCCGCCGCCCTGATGTGGGTTGGACTCAGGGTTGTAATTTGAGCCTTCTTTACTCCATCCGGAACTGGAACGACTGGTTTGAAAATAATCGTAGCCGATCCATCAAGGCTCTGTCCTGGGTTGGAGTCCCAAATCGACACGACGGAGAAAACTACACCGCCATCGTCTCTCACAAGGATGGCGCAGAGATATTCGCGGCGTGGAATTTAATCGTCCAAGTTGCGTCGAAATGTGAGCCCCGAGGAGTGCTCACAAGGGGCTGCGGAAGACCCCATGATGCCGCCAGCTTGGCCCTGAAGACCCGAGCGCCGAAGATTTGGTTCGAGAAGGCCCTGAAGTACCTGTCTGAAAACACCGATTGGCTTGATATTACGGAGTTTGCATCTCAACGGCAGGAGACTGACGCCCACCTGACGCCCACCTGCCCTCAAAGTACCCTTGGAGGGAAGGAAGGAGGGATAGGAAGGACAGGACCGCGCGCGGAGGTAATTCCGCAGTTCCCTGACGTCCTCCAGACGGATGCCTTCAAGGCGGCTTGGGCCAGGTGGGTAAAGCATCGAAAAGAGATCCGAAAGCCCCTGACGGAAACCTCAATCGAAACGCAACTGAAGGAATTTTCAGAATGGGGAGAGGCGCGCTCAATAGCGGCCATCGAATTCACAATCAAAAAAGGCTGGCAAGGGCTGGCCGAACCGAAAACTTATGGAAGCCAAACCAGCCAGCGAGTTAATCAACGCAACCTTGGCATCGCTCGTCCCACCATCGGAGCCGATTACGGTGAAGCCGCCAAGCGCAAATTGGTACGCCAGACACTTGAAGCTCAAAACCGAGAGTCACCCAAAGCTCAAGGAGATGGAGGCAGCGGTGGGTTTGTTCTGCATGGAGATCTGGAGCCGGCCTCAAACAGGCCGGCTGCTGGTACTGGCGGGCAATAACGGAAACGGAAAAACCCATTGCGCCAAAGCGGTTTACAAATGGATCGGATTGGTGGGGCACGAAAAAACATGGTTCGACAATCCCGGACATCGCTCGACGCTGCAATGCATCTTCTGGCGATGGCCCGCCCTTTTAGATCGTCTGAAAAACGGTGATTGGGATCTCGTGGACGACATGATGACCATACCTGTCCTGATCATCGACGAGCTTGGAGGCGGGCATGATCCGTCTCGGGTTGGAGTGGACAAACTTTGCCAGGTGCTCTCCCGGCGCGAGAAACGATGGACGCTAATCACCACCAACGTGATGCCCGATGCCTGGGAGGAAATTTTCGACCGTCGTGTTGCCAGCCGGTTTTTTCGCAACTCCACACTCGTGGATCTTTCCGAGGTTCCGGACTTCAACATTGGATAACCCATGAACCCAGCACGCATCATAGAAATCAGGGAGCAACATTGGGATGACCCGCTGCCAGAGTGGTGGGCGGATTGTCCTTGGCCTGAATCGGTTTGGCAAATGACTGAGGCACAGTATGTCGCGGCGGTTCCAGATGACAAAATGCGCACGGCAATCTCTGGGCTGCTTATGAGAATGGGCTGGAACGTTGCCATGAAGCAGGCTCGGCAAATGATTCAAGACGACCTCCTCGCCGCCCTTGAGTCAGAGAGCGGGAAGGTTGCTTCATTGGAAAACATGGCGGGCTGGGCGCAGGCTATTTTGACCGCTCTGAACGTTGGCGATGTTCGCAGTGGAAGCGCACTACATCTCAAATTACGGGAGATAATGATTGCTCATCGAAAAACCATCAACACAGAGGAGACAAATGGATGAAACTATCAGAACTCATTCTACACATCGGGGACGCAAACGTATTGGTAGAGCCGCTGAACAATTTCCTGATTACGGCCAAGGGCAAATCCGACCATTCCATCATAACGGTTCGCAGCAACGTGATAAAGGCAAGCGATTGGCTAGGTGGAACTGAATCGCATATAGGCCTGATGGTTTGGCTGCCGAAGGACAAACTTCCAAAACAGGAAGCCCACCAAGCCCTCGCCGCGACGGAGGAAAAGGGATGAATGCTGAAGCACAACGAATAGCGATTGCGGAGGCGTGTGAAGACACAGAACCAGTCCCTGATTACCTGAACGACCTGAACGCCATGAACGATGCGGAGACGCACATGCAGCGTTCGGATGTAACGTTCAAAACGTTTTTCGTTGAAGCCTTGGAAAATGTGGTTCGTTCATCTCTCGAAAATGATTTCCATAAGAAGCTGGAAATGGAGTGGGCATGCGCGCATGCCACCGCCGCCCAACGCGCCGAAGCATTTCTCCGCACACTTAACAAATGGGAGGAACCTCGATGAGCGACGCGACGAAGACGGCGAACCATTGTGCAGATTGCTGCTGTGCCCGTTCGTGGGCTGCTCTCGGAATTACCGAATATACCGGGAAGTCCATTCCGGAGCACATCACAGAACTGAAACTCGAACTCGCCGCCGCGAAGGAGGCGAACGAGAAGCTGAAGTCCCGCCAGTGCATCATTATCTCAGTGGGCCAACTCTTCGACGCCATAGCGATGGCCGGTAGCGATGACATCGAAATGGAAATCATCATCGAGAAAATGAAGGCGTGGAAGTGCGCCGACACTGAAGAACAGATGCCTGATGGGCTGTATGCCCACTACTACGAATATCCAGAAGAGGGATTGTTTGGCCCGCTAACAAACATTGCAGACCCATCAGACACCCTCCGCGCCCGCATTGGCGAGCTTGAGGCGGACGGGAGGCGGCTTGATTGGCTCGACGAGAAAACCTACAAGCACGCGCCGTTCATTCTGAATACGGATGAGTGTCCAAACAACAGTGCGCGCCAAGCAATCGACACCGCGATGGCGCAAGGGGAGGGGAAGTGAAAAACCTGTCAACAGATTTATTTTCGCATCGCATTGGCAAGCACTTACGAAACTAGAACTGTCCATTATGACACTTTTAGAAAAGTGCCGTGGTAAAATAGTAGGGTATGAAAACATCTACGTTAGATAGTAACAGCGTAAAGACCTACGGGTGCGTTCCGCGCACACTACTCGCCGCCTGCATTAAGAGCGGGCGAGTGGATGAGGTTGGAAATGAGGGCTCGGATGGCTACTGGATATATCTGCGCTCGGGGTTCTGGAGCCCAGAGGACGAGACGGTTGCCATTCACGAATACACCGTGAGCGCCTGCCTATGCAAACTGCGCAGCGTGGAGTCCGACCCACGACCGGAGGGTATGCGATGAGGCAACCAAGCTTCATGGAGAACGCTGACGGGGTTCATTTTATGAATTCCGTGCAGGGAGAATTCACAATGTGCGGGGATGCCTACAACTTTCAGGAAACAGAAGGCCTTTCACCGGAGATGAAGTTAAAGCCAACTCGCAAGCGAACCGTCACTTGCCCCAAGTGCTGCCAGTTAATCGCTGCCTGCCGTGGGGTAACAATTAAACAGGACAGATACGTATGAACACTAACCCCATGACGACGAACGAGTTGAGAGAGCTACTGCCGTGCCCGTTTTGTGGCGGAACGATGGAGATTATAAATTGTCCGGGTCGCTACTGCCGACACGCGGAGAGAAAACCAGATTGCCCGATTGTCCAAGGAGCTTACGCGATTGAGCAATGGAACACCCGCCCCGCCCCCGTTGCGGCTGAGGAGGATGGGAAAATAATTACGCAGTGCGTGCAGGAATTAGAATCGTTGGCGCTCATGGAATCTGCTTGTGGCGCAGTTGGGTCAGCCCGTGAAGCAAGACGCATTGCCAGAAAACTCGCCGCCATGAAAACGTATCGTGTAACAGGGTTCGCATTTGTTCCCGTTAAGGTGGCAATCGACATCTCGGCGGAAACACCAGATGCCGCAATGGTTAAAGCGAACAGACTGCTCAGGAAGGGCATTTCTAAATACATCGTTGTCGGCTCAGAAGACTACGGCGCTGCATTTAACTTTGACGCAACCAGCGCAGAGCCAAAGGACTCACTATGACCCCCACAACCACCGAGCAGTTTAGGGCGCTTCTGGAGTGGATGGGGTGGGAACACTGTCCAGATTGTCCAGACCGAGGTTGGTATGCGCAAACAGTGTCAGGCTCGAATTGGGAGCCGGAACAAATACAAGAGCAGTGTCGGTGGTGCCATTGCTCTGATAAGCCATTTTTTAAAGCGCCACCCCTCACGCTGGATTTGCTGAGAGAGTGTGAGCGCAGGTTGAAGTTAGAGCAAATCCCTTCGTATATGAACCGACTGGCCGATGCGACGCCAGCCCAACTGGGCCACCGATACGGCTACTGGCCGATGGTCTGTGCCACCAAAGAGCAGCGCCTCATCGCCCTCTGCCGCACCCTGAATCTGATTAAGGAGGAAATGTGAAAAGTGCTGAAGAATGGACTGAAGCCCTGAACGCACAGGAAGGCGCTGACGTTAACCCGTGCAACATAACGGCCAGCGAAGTGCGCGCCGTCCAAGCGGACGCGCTGAGATGGGCGGCGGAAATCGTCAACAATGCGCGCGGCGAAGAGACAGACCTTCGTTCTGTGCGCGATTGGATTAAGGCAAAAGCCACCGCACTAGAGAAAGGAGAGACGGGAAATGAGTGAACTGAAGTTGGAAGATTTGGAGCGGCCACGCCATTGCCATATGTGCTGTGGCACCGGAAAGGTTTCTAAAAAGCTATTCCCGCAGCCAGAAGATTACTTGCCGTGTCCGCACCCTGATTGCCGATGGCTCGACTACTGGACAATCCGGGCACACTTAAAAGAGAAAGGCCAACAATGAAACCAGAGGAGAATTGCAATCATAAGGCCGGTAAAGACGCTAATGGTGAATTGGGTTGCACTGAATGCGGAAAGTCTGCCGAAGAAATTTCCACCACGCCACCGGTTCAGCCGGATATTTGCGAGTTAATGCTGTGCGAAATTCCACATCTAGTTCTTCAAGAGGGTCGCACGTATCGCTTCAGGCAGGCACCGGGCTGTGCTAAGTGCGCTGCGTATGTGGCTGGTGATTATTCGCCAGCGGTTCAGCCGGATGTGGAGAAGATTGCTGAGAAAATAATGGCGTGTGTTCCTATCAATCCAATGGCGCGCCAAGGGCTATTCCAGCAAACAAGAGCGGACATCTCTGGAATACTCCAGCAAGCCCTCGCCCCGCTCCAGCGGGAAATTGGGGAGAAGGAAAAGGAGATTCGGCGGCTGAAGGAAATCATCGGCGCATCTTCCGATATTCTGGAAAGCGTTACGCCAAAATTGGCCTTGCATGACATGGTAACAAACGTGAGGCAACAACTCGCCACGGCGGAAGCGAGGATTCAACAGGTCATTTTCAAATTTGCCGACAAACCGCGTGGAATACCACAAGCCCACCTCGCCGCCGAACTGGTGAACGAGTTGCAAGAACTGATCACCGCGCCCGACAGGGGTGATTCCAACGTGGAGAATGACTTCCACTTGGTGAGTGCCGCCAAGGCTTATTGGAAACAACTCGCCACTTGGCAGCAACTCGCCACGGCGACGGACAGGGAGAAGGAACTGCGATCTGAACTGGAGATCGCTAAAAAAGAAATCCTGAGGCTCACCACAGCGCTCTATCAAGTCACAACACCGCAGACCGTGGAGCGCATTACCAAATGAGACTCGAATACCTGGCTGCGAGATGGCTGAAGTGGGAAAAGCAATGCCAGCTTGTCATGTACGAGCGATCTCCCGGGCAGCCGGACGTGATCGGAGTGAACAAAAACAGATTTCTACTGGAGGTGGAGGTAAAGCGATCGATGTCGGACTTTCGAGCCAACCAGAAGAAGCTTCATTTCTTGAACCGGTTTTCATCGAATGTTGAACTTTCAGATCTCTACACGCGCAAGGCCCCGAAGCAATTTTGGTTCATGGTGCCCGAAAATCTGGTTTCCAAAATTGAAAAGGAGCTTCCTGAATTCGCGGGCCTGATGACGGCAGACAGCCGTACCGCGGTGGTGGTAAAGCCCTCTCCCACCAACCACTTATCAGAAAAATTGACCATCAAGGAGTGCGTGAAGTTAATGAACTGCGCCGGCAACCAGATGATCTCCCTGATGCATTCCGTGGATAGCATCAGGGAGAGGTGGATGTGCAGCGATCCGCACTTCATGGATGACTTTTATTACAACGATCTTCCCCGGCATGGAGGACCAAGCTACCAGAACTTCCAAATATGATTATTGAAATTCTCGCCATTGTGTTTTTCGGATCTCTGTTCTGGCTGATCGGCGACAGGATTATTCAGGATTTCAATGTGCGCAAAATCTACGGTTGCCATGCCGATCTTTACATGACGCGCATCATCCTCGTGCGATTTAAGAGTGGCGCCAAGTTGATGATCAACTACTTCCATCGCAGCGATGAGAACAGGGAGTTTCACGATCATCCTTGGAACTTCCGCAGCCTTATTCTGTGGCGCGGCTATCACGAACACCACCCAGGAGGGGTATTCGTCACTTATCCCGGCATGTTGATCCGAAGGCCGGCGCAATGGCGACACCGAGTCACACTGAAGTCCGGCAGGCCCGCATGCACGCTGGTCCTTACCGGGCCATACATTCGTGATTGGGGATTCCACACCGATCATGGATGGGTGCAGTGGGAAAAATTCGGACGAATGAAAGGATGTGACTGATGCTCACGCTCGACCGTATCATGTGGATCGCCCGAGAGCATGCGAGATCCTGCTGTGGTCCCGGCGAGCTAAATTCCGAGGATCACAACATCCAGGTGCTCTCCGTCGCCATCCAGGAGGCGCTTTCGGAAAACGACGACGGCAACAAAAGGCCGCGCAAGAACGGAAAATTTGTGAAGCGAGTAATCAACGACAGAAACGACATGTACAAAAAGGATTTCGATGCCAAAAAAATGTCCAGCCATTGAGTGCGATCAGACGATTCCATCAAGCGTTCACTTCTGCATTCGCCACTCGTACATGATTCCAAACGATCTGAAGAAAAAACTGCTTAAGACCTGTCCTCCGGACGCCGCCGCGGATGATCCTGTCATGCGCCAGGCGATTGGCTCCATCGCCTACAAGGAGGGAAAGTCCATGCCTGACTCCTTCGCGGCATGAAGTGCCACTTCTGCAAACGCTCCAGGCGCCTGACACGCGGAGTCGTGATTGTGCGCGGGCGTCCAGTCACCGTATGGGCGCACGCCATTTGTTTTCCGCTTGACGCACCCAAATCAATCAGAAAGACTCGCCGAAATGTTTAACGAGTCCAAACTACAGTTCATCGCCGAGCAGATTTATATTCTACTTGAGCGAGGAGAGGAACGGGAGGCTGTGCGAAAGCTCCAGGAGGTTCAGAAGGACGCCCTTGTTCATGCCGCGGACATGATTGATCAAACACAGACCGACACCCCCGCCTCGGACTTGCGCGCAGCAATCGCTCAACTCCCCTGCTGAAATGGCTGACTGGAAAAAACTGAATGCCGCGCGCGTCCGGGAGGGAATTCTGGCCAGCGATGACAGCTATGGATTCAACGGGGCCTTCCGGCTGATGATCGGCGCCGAAAAGGTGAAGGTAATCGCTGGCGAGGCAGAGGGCTGGCAGCATGTCAGTGTGAGTCTGGCCGACAGGCCGCACGTGACCCCGCGCTGGCCGGTCATGTGCCAGGTGAAGGATCTCTTTTGGGAGCCCGAAGACGTGGTTGTCCAATTTCATCCGAGAGCCTCGGAGTACGTGAACCACCATCCGGGATGTCTTCACCTATGGCGCTGCATCGATCGTGAATTTCCAACTCCGCCCACATACATGATTGGTCCAAAAATATGAGAGCGTTTCCATTCGCGTGTTTATCGTGCTGCCTGGCGGTGATCGCCGTCGTCGTGGCGCAGACCGTCACCGTAACCGTGCCGCCAGGCCAGGAGGTGACAATCCGAACCAACATCGAGCCCCCGATGATCCAGCAGTTGCGCGACGCCGTAAAGTCCGCGGCGATTCAGGAGGCGCCTTGGACGCAGCGCTTCATCGCCATTCAGGTGGAGGCCGACGCGCGCAACAGAACCGATCGATCCGGGCTTTCGGTCTTCAGCACGAACTACGTTGTTACCTTCATTGCGGCGCCGCGCACGTCAACCAATGCGCCTTTGGCCCGAGGCGCCAACGAGGCCGGCACGTTCCAGATCGAAATCACGATGCCCGTCAGGGTGGGTGACAAATTCATCTTCTTTCCCACGCCTTGACGGGTGAATTGGGCATGCCACGTTGCGGCATGGGCATCGTGGAATTTCTGGTGATCGCGGTAATCCTGGGTCTGATCGTTTGGGCCATCTGGACCTACACACCAATCGCGGCGCCGATTAAGAAGTTGATCCTGTGGGCGGTGATCGTCGTGCTTGTGCTGCTGCTGCTCCACGCGCTTGGCGTGATCGGGGCCGACGTGCAGATTCCAAAGATTCGTTAATTTCCGCTTGACGACTGTTTTCACATCCCTCAGTCTGCGCGCATTGAATTTACGCCCACCATGTTCTTTATGGCCGCGAAACAGATCGGTATTACCCAGTACCGATCGGCCAAATTCGGTGGGCGTTTTATGCAGGCTGCCTGTCGTGACGGACAGGTGTCCATGGGGCGAAAGTTCCGTGGTTCTTAAAGTAAGTGGAGGTCTCGGGAGAAGCGGTCGCTATGCCGTGATGCACCTGGAAAATCCATCCTGCGCCAGTTTTGAATCACCCAACATGACAGGGCGTGACAGCAACGGTGAAGGTCAACAGAAGCGAGACGGGTTATACCCATCACGGCGATACCAGTTGCCGTCGTTGGGCTGGACGTTTGCCGGGGGCCGAGATTGCAACTCAGGCCAAGTCGTAAAAACATCATCGCACCGCGGCAGCGGGATTGGTGATGTAAAACCGGATATGTGTCTGCTGAGGATAGCCGCCAAGTGTCACGCCCAATTATTTTTTCACTCCCAGGGGGTGGAGTGGAGCCCGCAGGCTGTCGAAAGACAAACGGTAGGAGGGGACCGGGCCTGCGGGAGTTAATCTGCGGTAAGCGGTGAAGAACCAAGTGAACGCAATGATGCCGGACATGGCGGATGTCGCGAGAAGTGCCTGGCCTTATCGCAATTTTTATTTGTGATTCGCATTAAAACATTCTTCGGACTGTTGCCCTGCTTTTTTGGAAGGCACGACTGGCGTTCGCACTGCGACAATGTGACCGGTGATGTTTCCCAATCGCCGATCTGCCTGATCTGGTGGAGTTGCGAGCGCTGCGGTGAATCCAGGTTGAAATTCATTTCCCGATAACCATGCGCGTTTACTCAATTGTGGGACTGGCGAGGTTCAAGAACAGCCAGACCAACGAGTTCAACTATCTGGTGCCGGCCACCTCCAGCCGGGAGGCGATTGATAAGGTCGAGGACTGGCTCTCCCGCGGGGATCTGGAGGCCCTGGAGGTGGCAGGGCTTTCGATCTCGGGAATCCTGCCTGACGTGCGAATCAGATGACCGCTGAAGACATCCAGATCGCCGCGGCCCAACTCAGGCGCGAGCGTGTGCCCACGCAGTTGATTAAGAGCTTCACGTGGTACCGAAATTTAACCGAGGAGCGCCGCGTCGAGGTCGAGGAAATGTTGGGAATCTGCTGCGGCCAGGATCCAGTCACCGCGGAGGCCTACGCGCAGGCTCGTGCATGCATCCCGTAGTAGGAAGTCTTTATCCCGACGAGAACTCGGTGCGCCTGGGAACCGGATTTTATGGCTTCCGATCTTCGTGGCTGAAGATAGATGGCCTTTGCAAGGTCAAAGGCCGAACGATCGAGATACTGGCGGTGAACAGCGGCGAGATGGGCCGCGGGAATTTCAGGGTGTTCGTCGAACAACTCCAGGCCCACTATGACTGCGTGGCGTTCCTGATCGTGCGATCTCAGGTGCTAAAAACAAAGCTTCCCTCCTACGGATTTTCCCACCTTAAAAAGGTGACTGGTGGAGAGAGTGTTGACGTATGGATATGGAATCGAAATCCTCGGGCATGACAAAACTAATCATCAACTGGACTGCCAACCCGCCATCCGAGCAGGTTACGAGCTACGATCTGCAAATCACCCACAATGGCGTCACCGCGCCGCCCTTGCAGGTGGCGACCAACCAGCACGAGATTCAAGATCCGACACCCGGCACGTATTCGTTCTCGGTCAGGGCCAGGAACCTGGCTGGAAATTCGCCCTTCGGGGCGGTGGCGAGCACGCCGCCGATTCCCTCGACGCCGCCTGCGCCGACGATCCAGGTGATTGTGACTTGACGGATTTCAAAACCGGGCGTAATCGTGCGGCGGTGATGCAGAAGCACAAAATTTCGCGGTCGGGGTCTGCATCACTAACATTTCCCGATTGCAAGAGGGCGGGCCAGCGATGGCTCGCCTTCTTTTTTGGAGGATATCCATGAGTGCTGCACCTGACCGCACCTTGATCGTCCGTCAAGGAGTGCAGCATTGTCAGGCGACATGGCGTTTCAGGCACAATCGATGGATCTGCATCGGCGCCATGAAACCCATCAGCTACTGGTGCCTGGAACTCTCCCCGGACCAGATCGAAAAACGCCTGATTTCCAGAGGCATCGAGTTTCACTGGAAAGAATCTTTCAGGCAGCAATCGATTCCATCGGATGAATTTCGGCACGCCAAGAAAACACAGCTCCGATCGCGCAAGAAAAGCAACCAGACCTTCGGGCCATCCAAAGCCCCGCAATACGCCAGGTTAGATACGCGGATGGCGCTCCATGTCTCCAACGAATTTTACGATGCCGTAGCCACTTTCGAGCGTAAAGACGCCATCTGGCGCTGCATTCAGGCAGATGACACCGTTGCGTGGCTCAAGAAAACCCCATTCGACGGCATTAAAAACGAACTTTTGAAGCGCGGCTGCTCCTGGGAGTGGCTGCCCGATGTAAGCCCGGACCCGAACACAGTAGGCAACACGCCATCATCCACCGATCAGGAACATCTTCAGACTTCACTCGGAACAGGCAACAGGGATTGACCTTGCTCTGCCCGAGACCAGTGAAGCCAGAAGCCTGAGCGCGATGATGGCATCAGCCAACTCGGGACCGATACGCCCTCCGAGCAGGAGCAAAAAGTAGGCGGGGTCATCGTAAAAAAATACAAAGAGCGCTCGTGTGGCTTTACCGCTGACCTTTTCCACCACGAGTGTGAGAGCGCAAAAACCCGTCAGTCGGTCCACCAGACATGCTTCTGGAAACCGAGCTTTTCCATGAAAAGTCACGCGCAAGCATTTATGTGGGGGGTGCATTGCGTACACAGGTGATCTCCTGATTCCAGTCATATAGAACCATTTTCCTGACGTCGGGAAGATGGTCAATTTTCCCCAAAATTTCCCAAAAAATTGGGCTCTATCAAAAGGGTGCTATTACAGACCTGCCGGCTTGGATGTGCGGGGGTGGGGGTGGGGACCGTGGGGACGGTCTGGTTGATAAAAGCATGCTTTTTCTTCGTGAAAACTCACGGTCAGCCACGCCAGCGAACCGATTGAACCATAATAGATATTGTGCGTACTTCCGCTTGACGCACACTGAGGATGCGAGAGTTACGAGGCAGGATCGATATCAGGTGCCGCACCTGTAGGTTGGATCGATGTCTTTTTGTCCTGTTCTGACGCAGTTTGACGGGTGTTCGCTGACTTTGGACGCAGTTGTCCTGGTAATGGTCTGCCTGCTAAGATTCGTTCCATTTCCTGAAGTTTTGAAACCGCAGACGCGAGCCAATTGATCTTTTGCGCGTCTCGCGTTTCCAATATTCTTCGATCTAATTTCGCAATCTGCGCGCGCACCTGCACTAATCTCTCCGCAACGTAATTCGACGCTGGCGACGCCTTTACAGCGTCGGGCAGACAAAGCTTGGCCTGCTCCAGCTTCTTCAAACGTTTTGATTCGACGGATTTCAGTGCCGCTGCGCGTGCCTTCTCACTGTCGAATCTCCACGGCTTGGCGACTGGCGATGGCACAACGCTCAATTCCGGGGTCTCAACGGGGAATTCAGGCAGGACTTCAGCGGCTTCACTCATAAACGCAATCTGCAACTCGAATCGTTCCGAGACAACAAAAAACCCCACGGGGTGCGTGGGGTTTGACTGACGTTCAAGCCCTTAAAGGATGGCTTTAAGGAGTGCAGTTTTTGCGGTTTGGTCAGCCTTAATGGCATCGGCAAGATAGTTCGCAAGTGCGCGGTAATCGTCTGGCAAATCACTCTCCTGTAAGCGTCCGCTCTCGATACAATCACTGAGCGCGTCATGGAGTTTGCCGTACCGATCGCGCATGAGCTGCAATGCGTCCAGCAATTCCGGCGCAGCGGCTATCAGGCGGGCGTTGGCCCGCTTGCTGTCCAATTCGGAGTCTTGAAGGCTGCAGACCTCAATTCCGCGCTCGGTAATTACACTCTCAGAGAGCGCGCCATATTTCCACGGCCCCGGCGTATGCCCCGTCTGTGGTTTGGTTTGTGTGCTCATAGTGGTTTGCATGATGGAACCACACTAGCAAGTTTTCCGATTGACGGCAATGCCGTAAATCCACGCAGGATGTTTCCTACGCCTGGACGGCGTGAATTCTGACAGCGCGTCGCGAAACCTTTACCATTGAGTGTCAAGCGGAAAGTGTTAGTCTCAACCCGTCATGCAAACCGAATTCACACCATGAAAACATTATCCAAAAGCGTGCATTGCTATCTTGACTCGGCACGCGGTCAATACATTCCACGCGACTTCGCCCGCGATACAAAACGCGAGTGCATCGAAGGTATTGAGGCAAAAGATTTAGACTACTTGGCACGCGGACCCGGCGGGGTGTTGGACGAAGATCAATCACTCGCGGATGGCGAAACTGAACGCGGTGAATTCTATTGGGATACGTGGACGGAAGTTTGCGACAATGCGATCTTGATTTGTCCAGTTTCAGGCAATCGCTTCCGATTGCAATTCATCGCCAAAGAAGAATTGCAAAATTGGACTTGCGCCGATTGTTCGCAGGAAAGCTATTTCGCGCACAACAATGATGCAACCAACATCGGCGGGGACGTGCTCGAATATACCTTTGTCCTGATTGGGGGTGCCAAGTGACAATTATGTTTCGACAATACTTTCAACGGTTCCTTGAGACCGGCGCCTATTGCACACCACCCGGACGCGCGGCGTGCGCGATCAAGTCAGCGCGGACGTTAATTGCATGGCAACAAGCCAAGGCTGATGGACGCGTGCGGATCAATGCGGAGGAAGAACAGGAGTCGTTCTCCGATGTTTTCGGGGAAGAGATTTACGAGCGCGAAAAGGCGTTCATTGAACTTCACGGGTGCCACTACGTGTACACCGAATATCTTGCCCCGGATGGCCGATGGCATCATGCGGATTCAATCGGGATGGTTGTTTGCCGTCGTCCGGACTGCCCTTTCGAGAATTGCTACGCGATCGGTCTGATGTCGTCGGCGTTGGATCAATTGAACGAGGCGTGGACGCTCGCGGGGGAGGCAATATGAGAATCCAGCCCGGTAATTCTTCAGACGAGTACTTGCACCAAGCCTTCTCTTGGCTCGCGCGCATCGGCGCTTGTCCGAAATTCGGCTCGCGTCCGATAGGCTGGTACCAAATGGACGCCGCGCTTTTCACAACCGATCCGCACCCGCCAAGCGGGGCGGATTACGTCGATAGCGGACGCTCTGGAGATATGTTTTCCAAGCTCAGCGAGGAATTCATCGCACAGGCCAAGGCTGACTGCGCCAAGTTCGAGTCAGAAAACGCCGCACTTTTAGAGCAAGCCGGGGACTTTGAGCAAAACGGTATGGATTTCTGGTACACCCGCAACGGCCATGGCGTGGGTTTTTGGGATCGTGGTTATCCGGACGAAGTTGCCGATCCACTCACTGAGGCCGCGCACAAGTTCGGGGAGGTTTACGATCTGCAACCTGAGGACCTTTGCCAGTGCGAGGAATGTTTGGCTGAACTTGAGAAGGATCGGCAATGAACAAACCGAAGTGGCAATTTTGGTATCTTGACCGCGCGATCTTGCATTGGCGCCGTTCGCGCACCCTGAAAACCCTAAAGGCTCGCGCACGTGCACGGCAAAGCATGCGGCTGTGTGCCCTCATTGCCAGGGGCAAGCTATGATGCCAGAGCTTTTAGAATTGATCGCCGCGGCGCGCCATGCCGCTAACGCCATGCGCAATATGAGGCAGGGTCGATTCATTGGCGCCACGTGGCGTCTTGATCGAGCCGTTTCGGAAATGGAAAAACGATGTCAAGCGGATATTTCAAACCCTGCCATTGCGGAAGATGCGCGGACCAAACACCCCGAAAGCCGCGTTTCTGAAAAACCCGTTTGATAAAATGTTGAGATGATAACTCTACATAAACCGATAACTCGATCGATGGCGCGCAACTTCGGACACTACAAAAAACCGATCGTCCTGACACTGGTGCCGGGCAATGACACCAGGGAGGAGTTGATCGCCTTCCGGCTGAAAGGCACCCGCGAGACGATGCTGGCGCGCGTCGCGGACCTTTACCGCATGGCTGCGTTATGGCACGGGGCCAAGATGCACCAGGCCAGGCGCGAGGCCCGCAAGGCCGGCGAGCCGTGGCGCATGGCCCGCAAAAGATTTCTGAAGGCAAATCAGATTTCCGCTTGACGTGTAAACTGGAAAAGAATAAATGAAAACGAAACCGACACTAGCCGACACTCGGCAAAGCATTAACTGGATGAGCCGGGAGCGCGTTAAAGAAATCTTGGAAAGCTACGGGTTTGCCGTTTACGACTCGGAGACAACCGAGGAATTGCGGGAAGCCCTGTTTGAAAACGTGAAGGACGGAACAATCTCAAAAGCCCTTGTGAACGCACCATGAAAACGAACGAGACAACAGCGGAGGCCACGCCAACAGCGCCCGTGGAGGCACAGTACAGCCCTTTGCCGTGGCGCATCAACGCCCATCACATCTGCGCCGGAGGCTATGTCGTGGCCGGTGTTGAAGGCACCACTGGATATGCGGCGGGAAATGCTCGCGCCAACGCCGCACTCATCGTCGAAGCGGTAAACAACCACGCCCGGCTGACAGAGGAGAACAAGCGGCTAAGAGAGGCGCTGGAAGCGTGCCTTGAGGAGTTGAGCGACCTTGCTGAAAACGGCGTGAAGCACGGAGGGGAGAAAGTCACGGTTTACCTTGACCTTGCGACACTAACGCAGGCCCGCGCAGCCCTTGCAAAGACATGAGAACGCACCCACGCCTCATGCAGCGCGCTGGAATCTCCAAAGCCATTCTTCCGCCAGGGAAGGTCAGAATCGGCGGCACCGAATCCAATCCGATCGTGCCAGAGGGCTTCACGATCTGGAGCGAGCATGGCATCTGGTACATGGCTCCAATCGTGGACAAGGAGCACTACGGCGAGCATGACTACGTGAGCCGAAACGTGAGCCAGTGCCGTTGCGGGTGCTGGATGAAGCCTTTTACATCTGGAGGGCCGTGCGATCCGTTTGGTCCATGTCCGAGGAATCCGAAATGAAAAATTTTTGTTGCGTTGTCAAACTCACGGGCGCAGGTTTCAGACGTGAACCGACAATGCCGAAACAATTTGGCTCGTGCGAGAACGGTAATGGGCACCGCGCACGCTTACCCTGTCGGTTCACATCTTCCGGGTACGACGAAGCCGCCCTTTCCATTTCTTTATCGCAAGGCTTTGCCGTCTCCCGGTCGCTCAGAACGGCGCTGAGACATAAAGTGAGCCGGAACATGGTTGGGGCGCTTTCGAGCGTTCCTGGCGCAAATGTCGCGCGATGGCAGCAGTTTCCCCGGCATGGTGAAGGAAAACGAACAGCCCGACAGGGTGCGGGCTGTGGTTTTCTTTCTGGTCTGCCTTTGTCTTTGGCCTCTCAGCTTTCCCGTGGGGAGGGTTGGGAGGGGTTTCTGTTTCGGTTCTTCTCTTTGTTTTAATCCCTTATCAGGAAAATATTATGACTGAATCCATCAAATGCGATTGCGGACACCCGGAACCGAAATGGCATGGCGAAAGGAACGGACGGGCATTGCAAGGCTGCTCCGCGCCGAGCTTCAGAAAGTGAAAGGATGAGTTATGGGATGGATTGCCAGCCGCAAAATGAGAACCGGACACGCGCTCTACACTGGCGGACCGGCTGGCCAACAAATGAGTGAACACCTTCAGAAAGTGAAAGGAGAATGAGGATTTACCGAGTGTCATTCAGGCGGGTTGATGGCGACGAGCACACTGGCTACGGCCATTATTCATCGAAGCGGGATGCTGATACCGCTATTCGAGATGCTTCCCCGCACTGCAAATGCACGGTGGAGATAATCGTGGTGAAGCCGACAAAGGCCGGAATCATTAGCGCGCTAGAAATTTACGGGGGATATGCGGACAACGGATAACTTGCACCAGCGCAGCCGGGTTAATCACTTTACGTCGCCACCAACTGCTTTGAAACATTCAATTCCGACTGCTGCTTAGCTAGAAGCCTCAGCCACTCAAAGGAGCGCTCCTCGCTCTCGACTGATCCCAGTTTGGAAATCACAAATCCCTTTCGCCTGGCCATCTCCACGATGCCCGCCGCCCAATCCGCCAAGTCAGGGCTTCGGCCAACCCGGTTCTTCATTTCCTCCTTGGTTTCGATCTCGATCTTGTCGTCCTTCACGCGATCCCATTCTCGCTGGCAAAATTCCTCCATTGTCTCCGAGGTCAGGCCGCGAAGCTGTCCGCTCTCCACGGTGTATCGGACGGAAAACCAAAATTCAGTGACGAGCTTCACGTAGTGTTCATCGCAGAGCTTCAATCGTCGCTGCTTGGTGTTCCGATCGAAAATATAGAGGTCCAGGGAAACGGGACGCTTTGTTGGCTTGCCTCCAGCCTCGACGGGGTTGGTCATGGCGCTCCACACGCGGGCCAGGAATGTTCCCAGGCTGCCGCGGCCTGTCGAGTCGTGTCCCATGTTCTCTGGCGGGATGCCCAACCCCTCACACTCGCGCTTCACGTGTTCGGCGATCTGTTGCTCAGGCTCCTTGTCGGCCTTCACGGAGATAGGAATTACTTGTGGCTCATGCAGTAGGAGCACGATCTTTCCGCCCACGGCCTTTCCAAACTCCCCCCATCCTCCCACCGCGCGATCTCCGCCATAGGCGGCATCAACGAAGTAAACTTTCGTGCGCGCCGGCGTCTCCCAATTCACTTTGTCAATCAACGCCGATCCCTGCTCGCACAGACGCCTGGTGAGGACTCGGCGTGCGAGCATGCCTACCTTCATTGCGCCCACGCATTGTGAATAGTACTCGAATGAGTCCTTTGGAAAAAACGAAAGCGTCTCGGCAATCTTCTCCCGGCTGATCAGGTATTTGAATCGTGTCGGCTTGTCTTCCGGGAAGTCAAAGTTAGGGGAGTCGGTTCCAATCAGGTTCACGCACGTCCCGTTCATAAACCTCGTGCGCCACACCGAAGTCTTATCGGGCTCCATGTGGGTATCCCATCCGTCCAGAGGCTCAGCAGCCTTGCCGAGCGGATCAAGAATGTCGTTGGGGTTGCCCAACACCACGGCTTGGAAGTCCACATTCTTGTTCAGGTTCGCGAACGCCGACAAAAACCCCGGACCCATCAACTGAGCCTCGTCAGCGATCAATCTCACGCGCTTTTGTTTGATGCCGATGAACTTTCCCAAGCCGATAAACTTTCCTCCCTGCACGGTGGGAATTCCGATGATGCCCTTGCGCATGTCCCGCACGTTTCGGTCATCAATGCCGCCCTCCATTTCGATGTCATCGGTCGTGATCGCGACTCGGGAGTCAATAAGGTGTCCTGGTAGCTCCGGGTAGTTACGCACAGCTTGTTCCCACAGCGAGGTAATCTCTCCCCACACACGAAGCCTAAGCCCGCGTATATCCGTCGAGGTGACGAGCACGCAGGTTTCGTTCGGAAAGCAAAGATATTCACAGAGGTAAATCCAGGCGCCGGAATGGGTGTTGTGAGTTGGTATGCAGTGGTTAGTCAAGTAAAGATGGTCCGAACAGCTTACTCGGATGCATTGGCACTCTGCCTCCCGCAATGACTCTACCCGATCTATCACCCTTAGATTCAGTCCACGCTCTCGCTTACGCACCAAATCCCGCTTCCGCTTGATACGGAACAGTCGTTTCGCAAAGTCGATATTGATACTGCAAATGAAACACTTCTTCCCGTGCTTTATCTCGTTGGCGTAATTGTAGGTTGGAATTTTGCTTGAAATACGACATGAGCCCCCAAGGGACTCCACTAAAAATTGCACCCCTTTTGCGAGAGCTTCTGAGGTGCTATAAAAAATGATCGCTGAGGTGCTTTTTGATACGTACCCATCAGTATCCAGCAAGCCCTGAAGCAACCGCAGTCTGGTTTTGCAATCCCCATAAAGATAGTCATCTGGAATAAATTTAGTGTCTGACTTTCTGCCCCAAAGTCCGTAATGACGCAGTGTGTTTTTTACCTGATTGGACTTCCCTCCGGTCTGTCCTCTTGTGATTCGGAAATCACAGAGCCGATGTGACTGTTTTACAAAATGACCTCTCGGGATAAGTCGCCGCACAGCCGCTAGGATTTCCGGCTCGACAGTGGAAAAGCATACATTGGAGTTGCTAAATCCGCCGTCCCCCAAAAGAACACCAAGTAAGTACGGGTGTAATTTTACAGCTCGTGATTTGAACTGTAACGGGGCTGGAGTTTGTATGGAAACTTTTGAATGTCGATCGCCTGCCCTTCGGATTAAAAACTCAGTATCCACAGTCCGACCATCACTCAGGAGCCACAAATGATCTCCCGTAGAATCCGCGTATCCACCATCAGTAAAATGGATACGGAAGACTTCTTTTTTGCCTTGTGGAAAAATGGCATCAACAAACGCCGATCCAGTTGGGGTCAACACCTTGTCACCAACTTTTAATTGACCCATCCGTGTAGGCCCATCAGGCGTGTAAATAATTGCGTCAAGTGGTTGCGCTTTGCCGCTGGACCCGCACCCCATCAGCACGGTGACTTTGTTTTTTAGAATCTCATTTCGCGTGAGCACGTGCCACCGCTGCCCTTCTTTTTCACCATCCAGGTGCGGCCAGAGAATGCGCCGCATCTCCTCGTAATGCTGCGGCAGCCCCTCGCCACACTTCTTGCCAGCGCTGTTCTCCCAACCTCCGCCCTGCTGAATCGCGTACATCTCGATCGCCAGCGGGGTTGTGTCTTCGGGCCAGGTACAGCCGTACTTGATGATCATGGCAAACAGTAAGTGCGCTTGCGGATTATCAGCAAGCGTCGTAATACCGTCTCGTGCCAAACAATTTGCGCA
>WUUC01137944.1_pt1 | contig 57469 bp, 90 predicted proteins | sample 6278441 | NCBI WGS metagenome assembly WUUC01 (sample SAMN13675441, study PRJNA597444) | soil metagenome | isolation source: soil | place: USA: Washington | collected 2017-10
CTTCTTCTTCGCCTCGGCGTCCTCCCGCTCCCGCGCGGTCTTGAACTCGCGGAGCTGCTCGAGCTCCTCGTTCGTCTGCTGGTCCTCGTCGCGGCGGCCGCCGCTGTTCTTGCGGCGCTCCCGCTGCAGGCGACGCTCGATCAGGGTGTCGATCTCGTCCTGCAGGTCCTCGTCCTCGGCGAGCAGGGAGGCGAGCTTGCCCTTCTTGCTGCCCTTGTTCCCGCCGCCGTTGTTGCCGCCGTTGTTGCCGCCACCGTCACCGGAGGCGCCATCGAACATCGGGAGCTGAATCGGAGCGCCTGCGAAGGGCAGGGCCATGAATGCGTAGCCGTAGGTGCGGTGCACGTGTTCTCTCCTGGGGTTACTTCTTGAGGAAGCCGAGGCCGGACGCCAATCGGGCGCGCAGTTCGCGCATCCAGCGGGGGTCGAGGCCGAGGAACCGACGTCCCATCTCCTCGTTGTATCGAGCCCTACGCTCCATTGCCTTAGACCTGAACCCCAGACGGACCCGGTTGGTGGAGGCCCAGAGCACGCCGAACGACCGCCACATATCGCCCGACAGGTGCAGATCGACGTCGGAGGGCGACACGTTTTTCCACTTGGCGTAGGCGTCGGTGTAGCGCTTGAAACGGTTGCCGGCCTCGTCGCGGCCGCTCAGCGCCCGGTTCTCGAGCTGGACCGCCAGCCAGTTGCCCGCCGCCTCCATCGTGTCGGGGTGCACCTGCGCCAGTTTCTTGATCTCGCCGGTGTAGCCACCGCCACGATTCCAGAGCACGCGTACGTTCGCCATCGGTCACCTTGTCACCGCAGTTGCAGTCGGGCGCGAGACACACGCGACGTGTGCGTCGCCGGGGAGGCGGGAGCACCGCTGGCAGACCACCAAGCCGCTCGTCGACGTGACCCAGACGTGAGGGGCCATCCCAAAACACCGTCACGCTTCGTGCGCCGGGATGAGGTCTTCGTGCAGCGCGACGATGAGCACGCCGCAGGCGCCCGACGGCCACCACACGCGGATCGCGCGGTAGGTGACGAGGAGGTCGTTGGTCCACTGGTCGACGATCACATGACCCCCGTTCGCATCCGCTTGGCTTCACGGTTCGCGCGAGCGGGTGAGTCCTCGCGCGCCCACTTCGAGTCGAGCATCTCGGTCGCGGCGGTCTCGTAGTCGCCGGCCTCGAGCGCCGCGCACATGCGGCGGAACCGCAGCACGCCCTCGATCCCGAGCTGGTAGACCATGCGAACGAGGACGCCGCGCCGCACGTCGTCGAGGCGCCCGAACCACGGCATGCGGCGGATGCACTCGCGCATCGCGAGCCCGATCCGGTGCTGCAGCAGGAAGGTCGCCTCGGTGTGATCGATGCCCTGCGCGATGTTCGTGCCCCACCCGATCGTCAGGTAGCCGCGCGAGTCGAGATACGGCTTCGCGCGGAAGCCCTCGTCCTCCTTCGTGGTGTCGAGCACCAGGTCGAAGAAGGTCATTCGCCGACCCGCACGAACTCGTAGGTCGCTTCGGCGTCGGGGTCGGTCTCCGGGGACACCTTCACCAGCACGTAGGCGACAACGGGGAAGTCGAACGTCGGCGGCAGTTCTTGGGGGATCGCTACGGTTTCCATCACGCGGTTCTCTTGCGCTTGCCCGCGCCCTTCACCAGTGCGCGCGTGCTGGCCACCTTGGCCTGCAGCTCCGGGGTCGCGTACATGCCCGTATCGGCTAACCGGGCCAGTTCGGGTATGTCCGTGACGTCGCGCCACTGGTGGCGGCAGTTGTAGCCGCCCCGCGTCAAGAACGTGTTCGGCATCTGCCCGTTGTCCATCTTGTCGATGACGGGGCGGGAGAACACCCGGCCCACGATGCCGATGCAGAACGTGCGAATGCGGTTGTCGATCGGTCCCGTGTAGAGGAACACGCGGTCCGTCTGCCCGGCCTTCGTCGCGGTGACGACCTGGCTGAACTCCGCGATGCTGCTCTCGTACAGGGTGCGCGCCCGCCACGGCCACTCGCTGAGGACCTCGTCGACTTCGATGAGCAGCTCGTTGACGTTCTGCCCGGAGACCGCCGCCTTGCGGACCGCGCTCGAGACCCGGCCGAGGATCCCCGCCTGCAGCTCGCGGAAGTCGATGATCTTCAGGTTGCGATACGCGGTGAGCACCTGCAGGTCGATGGGCTTCAGGTGCGTGTCGTGGCCGCCGACGGCGAGGCCTTTCAGCGCCTGTTTGCTGACGTCTGCAAACGCGTCGAACGCCCGTTCCAGCTGGCGCGTCGTGTTCTCGGTCGCCGCCTCGAGGTGGCGGGTGATGCCCTGCGCCTTCGCGGCGCCGGCGGTCTTCAGATAGCCGTTGGCTTGCGGGAGCGTGGCCACGAACGCGACCACGGACCGGAACCACGCCCGCGCCATGCGCTGGGCCTGATCCTGGAACTGGTCGCCGAGTTGGTCGATGGCGCGGTCGAGCGCGATGTCGAGCGCGAAGAGTTTATCGGCGGCGCTGCGCTTCATGGGACTCGCGGATCTGGAGGTCCAATTTCTGCTCGATGCGGGTCAGGGCGTCCTTGATGTTCCGCACGTCCGTGTCGGTGATGGCGACGGCGCGGTCGTGTGTCTGGGACGCGGCCTCGAGCTTCTCGATCCGGCGGTCCACGTTGGTGAAGATCAGGCCCAGGAGCGCCGCGATGATGGCGAGCAGCCGGCCCGTCGTAAGTTTCGCGCCCATGGCGTGTGGTCTCCAGCGGGAGTGTCAATAAAAATTGACACCCCGGTCATTGGCGAGTGGCGGACTACCCGTTCCCCATCGGGTCCGTGATCTTCCGCCCCCTCGCGCGAGCCTCGCGCGGTGTCTTCCTACGCGGCCACCGGAGGCTTGTTTTCCTCGTTATCGGGTTCAGCGTTCGCCCGCGCGAGGGTGGTGCTGAACTCGTTCGCCGCGTCGAGGCTGTCCATGGGGTTCGCGTCGATCTCCGACTCCACGGTCTTCTTGGTCTCGTTGTCGAGATCCTTGAGGACGATCGGGACCATCCGCTTGCGGAGCAGGGCGTTCGCGGTCTTGCCGAGATGCAGGCCCATCGCGGCCTTCACGTCGTCGACCGCCGCCATGACTTCCTCGGTGTGGAACTCGTCGGGGTGCTTGATGGTCGGAGGGTTCTCCTTCCACCGCTGCAGGCCGAGTTCCCGCCCGTAATACCCGATGTAGAACAGGCGGGCGATCGCGTAGTCAGCGCGCTCAGCCTCGTCAGCGTGGCCCGCGAGAGTCCGGTTCAGATCCATCGCCTTCAGGCGGCGGCTGTCAGCGGCCTCGGCGTCGCGGGAATCGCCCTCCCAGGGCAGGCCTATGAGGCGGAACATCTTACGCTCACACGCATCGATCTGGGTGGCGTAGGTGGCAACCGGACCGTCCGCCGGCGCGATGAACGTCGCCCCGCCCATCGTGAACAGGACCGTGTCGGTGCCGGCGTGGTTGCCCAGTCGGCCGCGCGCCTGCTCCACGGTCTCGCCCTCTCCGAGCTGGATGTGGAGCATGTTGAACACCTGCGACCGCAGGAGCTCGCGCAGCTCGCTCACCAGATTGAAGTGGTCCCGGAACAGGCGCGGGTCGCGGAGCAGCGGCCGCCCGATCACGGGGATCCGGGCGCGCTTCCGCGAGTAGAACGTGGCCACCGGGAGCTCGCCGAACCCGTGCGCGGCGGTCCGGAGCTTCGTCCCGTTCATGTCGTAGGCGGTCCACGACGTCGCGTCCCCGAACAGGTATTCGAGGTTCAGGGCCATCTGCTCCTGGCCCGTCGTCGCGCGATGCTGCCCGCGATACGTGGTGGAGAAGATCGAGGGTTCGCGCAGGGATCCGCGCTCGACGGCCTCGCAGAACTTGATCGCGGTGAGCTTCCGCCGCGGGGCCAGCCAGTCCAGCGCGTCGGGCGGGAGGTAGTCCATGATGCGGAGCTCGCCCTGCTCGGCGCGCGAGCGCGCGGGCTTGCCATCGGGGCGCTTGGACGGGCCGCGCTCCATCATCACGAACAGATGCCCGAACGTGTGGGCGAGCGTCTGCCGGTCCTTCAGGTAGTCGTCGATGTGCGTGCCCTCGCCGTCGACGTTCTCCGTCCACCGGAGGTAGTTCTCGTCGGGTTTCCCCGAGGCGAACGTGCGCGAGATGCCCTTCGCGTACTGGTGGTCGACGAACACGTCGGTGAGCGCCTGGGCGAAGTTGTCGTAGCGGGCGAGCTGCTTGCGGCGCCGCAGCTTGGGCTTCTCGCCGACGACGGTGTTGAAGTCGTAGGACCCGTCGGCCAGCGGCTGGTAGAGCAGCTCGCGCGGGTGCGGCACGATGTTGCTGCCATCGAGGTAGCCGCCGTCGCCCTCGTAGTTCTCACCCGAGAGCCGCCAGACGTCTTCCCACTCGTCGTAGAGCGGGTGCGTCTGGGTGATGTACTGGTCCTGTGCCTTCGAGGCCTTGCTGCGTGCTGCCATGCGCTCTAGTCCCTGAGGATCTGGTCGTAGTACGGCCTGCCCTGACTATCGGCAAACGGGACGTGGTCGCGCAGCCGGAAGTAGACGAACGCAGGGTCGCGGTGCGTGGTCTCGAGCGGCGGCACGTTCGGCGGCCGCTCGACCTTCAATTCGTGCGGGGGGACGGCGACACCGAGCAGGCGATACACGCACTCGGTGCCGACACCATCGACGAGGATCACGCTGCACTCGGCGCCCGGTGCCATTTCGACCGGCCCGACGCCGTAGACGGTCTCCATAAGACCTACTGCGCGAACTCCTGCACCAAGAGCCGCGGGGCGCCGTAGTTGTCGCCCGCTTGGATGTTGGTCGTGGAGGTGCGAATGCGCGAACCGGCCGGCAGGAGTAAGGCCGGGAGGTTCATCTGGCGCACGGTCGTCGCGGTCGTGCCGTTCACGGGTTGACCGACGTTGCTCGCCGAGTACGCCCAGGTCAGCGACGCCGCGTGGTTCGCGCCGGCGGGCGACTGGAACAGGGTGTTCGTGCCGTCGTCGACGACGATCACCGGCTCACGGTTCGCCACGTTCGCGTTGGTGACGAGCGTGAACTGAATCCCCAGGACGCGCCACCGCTTGCCTGCAGGAACGGTCTCGCTGATCTCCGCGCCAGCCGCCGGGTCCGTGCCTGCCACCGACGTTGGGGTGCCGTCGACGGCGAGCGACCCGTCGGCGAACGCCAGCATCGGGACGGTGGCGCCGCTGGTGCGCGCGCCGAAGATGCGGACGAAGCTGACCCCGGCCGCCTCGAGGGGCAGCAGGAACAGGGCGAGAACAGCACAGATGGCAAGGATGACCGCGAGCGGGTGCACTTTCATTGTACGAACCTCCGCTGTATCTATCGGGCGGAGGCGGGCGGGACTGCGGAGGGCGTCGGCCGTCTGGCCTATTTGCTCCGCAGATCGGTCTGCGGGCGCCTCAGGAGCGGGCCTTTGATGGTCCCCCGACAGCGTCCCCGCCGCTCAGGTACCGGCGGCGGACCGCCGCGCAGGGTGATGACCTCATGCATGTGGTCGTGCAGGGTATCGATCTGCAGGCGCAGGTCGTAGAGGCTCCGGTCGATCGTGCGGACCAAGCGCGCGAGCTGCTCGAGCGTGAGGCGTTCGGGCATCGCGGCGTCCGTCTTTTCCGAACTCCCGAAACTCTCAACGGGCGGGGAGGGTTCCGGTCTCACGGAGGCGCGCCACCCACGCCGCGACGTCAGGGAAGATGCGCCGCCGTCCACCGTCGTGCATGTTGAGCAGCTGCGCGTAGTGGGCCTGCAGCTTCACCGACTCCTGCAGGGCGATCTCGAGCTCGGTCGCTGAGAGCGATTCGGGTCGCGGGTCCATGAACTTTCTCCCTCGCTTGAACCGTGGATCGAGATCGGGCGTCGGCATCAGTGCCCTCGCTGCGACCGTTCGAGTTGCTCGATGGAACTGCGGAAGGCCTCGATGATCGGGGCCACCCCATAGTCGGCGATCACGTGGACGACCGCCTGACCGCCCAGGAGCGGATCGCGCAAGACGACCGCGACCAGCTCGCTACGTTCGTACTGCGCCTCCATGTGGGCGCGCGCCTGCGCTGGACTGAGCGGCATCACTGCACCGTCCTCGATCACCTCCACGTGCTGGGGGCCGCGGCGGCGCTTCGCGCTCATCCCGCGAGGCTCTCCGGTTCGCCGTCGCGCACCGCCCACGCCTCGCTGCGCTCGCCGACGACGAGCATGATCGGCTGCAGGTTCTGCCCGAACGTCCAGAGCGTGAGCGTGAACTTGGGCCGCGGCTTCCCCTCCACCCGCTGATACTCGAACACCGCCGCCGTGAGCAGCTCCATCTCGTAGTCGGTCGGTTCCCACACGCTGACGACGGCGCCCTTCGCGTCGCTGCCTGGCAGCACGGGCCGCGTGTCGACGAGCGCGGGCAGTGTCAGGTACTGCGGCTGGTGCTCCGCGATCGGGAACTTGCGGAAGTAGGTGAGGTCAGAGTCACGGGGCTCGACGGGCTTCATAGGATCAACCTCGCGGGAAACGCCTTCAGCGCATCCTCCGACGGTGTGCGCTGCGCCTTCAACTCTGCCTCAAACTCGTGGGCGAACGCATCGTCACGTTTGTGGTGGGCGATGCGGGTGATCAACGCGACCACCTTGATGCCGCTCTCGGTCTCGCCCTCCCAGACACGCGCGGGCACGATGCCCGACGGCGTGACGACTTCGACGACGCGCGTGGTGCTCTCGAGCGTAACCTTCATCGGATCGTCCTCACCTTTCCCTGACGCTTCATGGGTGACGCGTCGTAGCCCAGCATCCGCATCGAGACCGTTGGCTCGCCGGTGGCGAACGACACGTCCTTTGGGGGCAGCTTCTTCATCGACGGGACGCGCATCGTGGGCGAGTCCGGCGACGTCGGCAGCGGGTCCTCGGACCAGAACGCATCGCACATCCAGCCGCTCATCGCTTGGGCTCCAGCACGTGCTGCACCTTCTTCGTCCAGATGGTCTTGAGTTCGTACTCGGCGACGAGCTGGCCCTCGACGACGCCGTCAGCGTGGGTGTCGACGAGGAGCACGCCCTGATTGCCGCCGGCGAGGACTTCGCCGGTGGCCGCCTCGGTGAACACGTAGACCGTCTGGGGGAACGACTCGCTTTTCGCCCGGGGGCCGGGCAGGCTCTTGGACATTCGTGACTCCTAGCGTGTGGGTGATCGACTTCATGTGGACCGCGTCGAGCCGGTAGATCGCCACCGGCTTGCCATCAGGGACTTCGTTCGCGTCGGGACTTTCGTCGGTGACGAGGTAGGCGCACCCGTTGACGTTCTCCTGCCAGTGCACGAACAGGCGATCCGGGAACTGGTCGAGGGTGCCGTCGACGTTCACGCCTGCCGTGCGGAGGACCGCCGCGATGCTGGCCAGTCGCATCGTCGGCTTCGTGTCGGTGTCGGTGGCGAGGTGCGCGATGAGCCGCAGCGCGTTGCGATCCGCCCACGGCGCCGCCATCACCGTTCGGAGTCAGTGTCCGTTGCAGACGTCTGCAGATCGCTCCGATTGCCGCCCATCTGCGCGTTGGCCTCCGGGTCGATCGGATTCGCCTCGTCCCGCTTCGCCTTCGCGCGCTCAATCGCGCGGTCGAGGGAGGCGTGCAGCTCGCTCCGGGCCCGGGCGTCGTTGATGGTGCTCTCGGTGAGGACGCCGGCGCCCACGACGCCGCGCCGCACCAGGTCCTCGTTCCCTTTGTGCGTGTCGCGCATGAACCTCTCGATGTAGGCGAAGTAGGCGATCTCCTGACGGTCGCGGTCGTCGACGTGCTCCCAGAGTTCGCGGGCCTCGGTCTCGTTCATCCGGTCCTCCTATTTGCGGGCGCCCGCAGAATATCCCTCTTGTTGATAAACGGCAACAGGCGTACTATCGGGGGCGGCTGGGCGCGGGTCTGCGGTTCTTCAACAGGGGATTTCGCCATCTCCTTCCTCGGGGCTGCAGCTCCGCCCGCGCCCGGCCGTTTACCTCCCCGCGCCAGTTCTCGAGAGGCGCGCGCTGCAGCGTGGGCTGAATCAACAGCCGGGGGGATCATCAGGAGGCTCGATGGAGACAGACCTCTCGCTCGTCGCGCTCACCCCCGGCGACATGACCCCGACGCAGCACGCGCTCTCGGGCTGGTGCACGCGCAAGGTCGCCGCGCTCGAGGCGGAGTTCAAGGAGCTGGAAGAGCACCAGCTGATCGCGCAGTCGAACGGGTGGAAGCTCTCGGCGCTCAACGCCGCCCTCAATCGCACCACCAAGCGCATCGACTACTACCGGAAGATGCAGATCGCCGTCGACGAGGGCTACGTGCTCGTCCCCAACTTCCCCGCCGAGATCATGGCGGTCCGCGTGCGCGAGGACCGCGGCCCCGGCCAGAAGGTCGCAGACTACTCGTACTCCGGCGCGTTCAACGCGACGGCCGCGCAGCTGCCCGCCGGCGAAGGGCGCTACGTCGACGACGATCTCCCCGTGCGTGACGAGTCGACCGAGACCGTCGACGCCAACGGGAAGGTCACCAAGGCCCGGCGGTTCGTCGCCGACAGCTACAACGAGGAGATCGACATGCCCTTCAAGGGCGTGAAGCCTGCGGTGCTCGATGCGGTGGGGCGCGCGATGGCGCTGAAGGTGTTCGACCGCATCTCGCTGGTGCGGAACCAAGGCACCGACCCGATCTTCGTCGGCGAGCTGCTGGACCCGCGCGGGAACGACCGCCGCTGCACGTTCTTCCTCGCGTGGTGGCTGAACACGGCGGACCTATGAGCGAGGCAATCCCGCTGCGCTCGCGCGTCGGCCGAGGCGGGTGGTTGAAGCGGAGGGCGAAGCGTGGAAGACGACCAGGTGAGGCGGTTGGAACTGTCAGCGGTGCTCCGGATGATCGAGGCGTCGGCGGGGATCGCGCGCAACGCCGTGTGGGTCGGCCACTCCCAGACGTTCCATCGCGAGATGGACGGGATTGACCGCTACATCGATCGGGCGCGGCAGCTGCAGGCGGAGGTCACATGGAAACGGTGAAGCACACGGTCTGCGGGACGGAGTTGATCTGGAAGCGGTGCGGCGGACAGGATGGTGGCCCTGCCTCGCATACGTCGCCGTGGTGTCCGAAGTGTGAGGTGTTCCCGCCGAAGGAGGAGATGAGCACGCCCGGCCCGCACGTCGCCGTGCGTCGCGGCGCTCCGACCAACGTGCGCGGCTCGGTCGGCTACGGGTTCGCCGTCGTCCCGATGATGGAGGCGCTGCATGAATCCGCTCACCGTGGAGGAGCTGCTCAGGCTCTCGCGTGAGGTCGCGGCGAAGCTGCCCGGCGGCCGCCGGAAGCACGCGCTCTGGAAGTCACCGTTCTGCCAGCGCGGCAGCCTCTACGTCATCGACACCGCGCAGATCCCCGTCGACCCGCAGGTCAAGCAGCTCGCGGCGGCGCTCGGCCGCGAGGACCCGTACCCCGAGGACACGCTGGTCGTCGTCATGAACCCGCTCGACGTGCGGGAGCTCCGGGACAAATACCTCGACGTCGGCCAGCTGTTCCCGGTGAGCGATGCGTGGATCGCCGCGTCGATGATCGACTGGATGGTGGTGAAGAGGCCGGAGCTCAAGGAGAGATGGGGATGGTGAGCCGCGCGTACGGGTCCGGGGCGATCAGCCCGCAGGAACGGTTGATCAACATGCTGAAGCGCGGTCCAATGACGCGCGACCAGATCGTCAACGCGCTCGGGCGGTCGACGGCCGGCGAGGTCCTTTCCAGGTTGCGGCGCGCGGGGTTCATCGTGGAAGAGGACGGGGAGATCCGGCTGACGGAGGCGCGCGGGTGATGCTGACGATCGGGGAGATGTGGGCGGCCTACGAGGTCGCCGTGCACGGCGGGCAGCTGCCGTCCAACGCGGTGATCCGGCATCGGCTGGAGCGGTGGCAACAGCGGCGGGCGTTCTATCAGGGCGTCTACATGGCGCTGCAGAGTCTCGCGGCGCAACAGATCGCGCGGCCCGAGAGCCCGGTGAGCCTGCAGGCGCTCTTCGACGAGTTCGAGCGGTTCATGGCCGAGATGAAGGTCGGCAAGGCCTGACGGACGGCGTCCCGTTTGAAGAGGCGATGTTCGCCCGCATGGACGCGGGCTGGAAGTGCGGAGTGTGCGGCGGGGACGAGCTGCCCGGCCGCCTACGGGTTCGACGTGACGGTGCCGACCTGCGCGTCGAATGTCGCCGGTGCGCGCCGGAGCTGCAGAGGCCTCCGGCGCGTACCCAAGCGGCACTCCCCATCCTGCTCGAGCAGAGCGAGCTGCCGGCGGAGCGCGCGCCGGTCGAACAGCGTTACCAGCGACCGCCGCGGCGGCTCCGACATACCCCATCTCCTGAATCGAAGTAGGGGTAACCCGCACTTTGCCGGTGCGCTTTCTCCGGACCCTTGCCCCACTCGCTCGCCGGCGGCCGCACCCACGGCTTCCGCTTCGCGGGCGCCGTCGTCGCGCACCCCGCGTACAGCAAAACGCAGCACACCAGCAGCGCCACCCTCATCGCCGCCGCCAGTCCGGAAAAAACAGCCAGGTCAAAAACCGCACCAGCATCAGACGATGCCCGGGTGGTTCTGCACGACGAGCTCGATGACGTGCCACCACCGCCCTTCCCCGCTGTTCCAGCTGAAGTCGATGGTGACGTAGTGCCGCTCCTCGGGCTGCCGGTCGTCGACGAGGCGGTTGTCGGCCGACAGCAGCGTGAGCACGATCGACCCGTCGGTCTCCCCGATGCTCGCGCGGCCGGTGTTGTTGATGTTGGCGGCGTCGACGATCTTTGTGCCCGTGCGCGCGTCGGTGATCGTCAGGACGACGCTCTGCAGCGAGCCCCGCGCGATCGGGTTGCCGGCCTCGTCGTGCAGCGTGCCCGACCAGCGCCAGGTGCCGCGCTCACGAACGGTGCGATCCGCCACCGACAGGGTTGAAGTGTTCAGGCTCATGGAACGTCCTCAGCTGAAATGCCCGGGGCCTGGGCGAGCTCGTTGGTGACGCCGCCCCGGCCGGAGCTTTCGGCCTGCACACCACCACTTCCGATTTGCGAAACCTCCCCGACAACGGCCGGGCAGCGGCCCTGCTCCGCCTGCACCCTGTATCGGTTCGTCGACTCGTTGACGACCTGGATGACGGCGAACCGGGCGGTCTCCGTGAGGAGCGCCGACACGGTGGCGTCGGCCGACAGCGCGGCCTGCAGCCGGATCGCGGTGGTCAGGTCCGCCGTGGCCTGCCCGTTCGCGTCGAACGCGGCCGCCAGTGCGATGGCCGTGGTCAGGGCGCTCGTCGTCGACGAGCTGCCGGACAGCGCCGCTTCGATGGGTTTGGCGGTCGTCAGGGGCGCGACGACGACGCCGGCGGCCTCGAGGGCGGCCGCCATCCGGATCGCGGTCGTGAGGCTGGCCGTGGCCGAGCCCGAGCCCGTCAGGCCGACAGCCAGCGCGATGGCGGTCTGCAGGTCGGCCGACGCGAACGATCCGGACCCGCTGAGGTTGGCCGCGAACTCGGCCTGATTCCCCTGGAGTCCCCCCACGAACGTGCCGGCGCCGTCGAGCGCGGCCGCGAACCGGATCGCCGTGGTAAACGCCGCCGTCGTGGCCCCAGCGCCCGTCAGGGACGCGGCCAACTCGATGGCGGTCGTCAGGTCCGCCGTCGCCGATCCGGCCCCTGAAACGGCCGCTTCGAGCCGAATGGCAGTCGTCAGGTCGCCGGTCAGACTGCCGGTCGCGTCCAGCGCCGCGACGAGCGCCGCCCCCTCGCCCTCGAACTCCCCCGCGATCGACCCGCTGCCGCTCAGGTCGGCGTCGAGCGCGATGGCCGTCGTGAGTGCAGACGTCTGCGAAGCCGCGCCGCTCAGCGCCGCCTCGAGACTGACAGCCGTGGTCAGGTCGGCCGTGACGGACGCGGCGCCCGACACGCTGGCCGCGAGGGGGATCGCGTCGACGAGCGGGGTGACCCAGAAGTTGTTCTCGTTGAACGTCTGGTTCGGGAACGCCGCCGACCCGGAGTAGATGTACCGCCCGTTGCCGCCCGTGACGTCGGCCGACGCCGGCGCCGTCAGCGGGCCGTCGACGCGCGCCGTGACGAAGTAGTCCCCGGTGAAGTAGTAGCCGCTGTCGGGGAAGTACACGCCCGCGACGTAGTGCGTGTCGGGGTCGATCGCGACCGGCGACGCGAACCGGACTTCCGACCAGCCTTCAAAGCTGCTCGCGTGGGTGAAGGTCGCCGAGGCCAGCAGCGTGCCGTCGAACGCCCAGAGGTGCCCGGTGTGCGTGCCCGTCGTCAGCCCCGGCTTCCAGAACCGGAGGCCGAGGACCTGGCCGCCGTAGGCGCTGCGGAACACGACGCCGGTGGTGAGCGCGAAGCCGGACTCAAACCCGCGCGTGCCGCCCGGATCCCCCGTCCCGAACAGGTGATACGGCGTATCGAGGCGCCCGACGGTGAGCGTCGCGGATCCCGACAGCGCGGCCTCGAGGGCAGCCGCGTTGCCCTCCAGTTCGCTCTCGGTCGTGGCGGCGCCCGTGACGGCGGCCGCGAGGGCGATCGCGGTGGAGAAGTCGGCCGACGTACTCGCGCCGCCCGCCACGGCGCTGGCGAGCGGAATGGCCGTGGTGATATCGCCGGTGATACTGCCCGCGCCGGTGAGCGCCGACGCAAACTGGATTTGCGTGGAGAGGTCGCCCGCGATCGACCCGGCGGCCGTGAGGGCCGCTTCGAGTTCCGCCGCGTTCTCCGCGAGCGCGCCCGCGATGGCCCCGCTGCCAGCCAGGTCAGACGCGAACCGGATCGCCGTCGTCAGGTCCGCACTGGTGCTCGCAGCGCCGGACGCGGCCGCGGCGAGGGCGATGCTCGTCGACAGGTCGGCCGACGTCGACGCGCTGGCGCTGACGCTGGCCTCCAGCGGGATCGCCGTGGTGAGCTCCGGGCTCACGGTGGCGGCGCCGGCGAACGACGCGGCCATGGTGATCGCCGTGGTGAGCGCGGCGGTGGCCACGCCCGATCCGGCGAGGGCCGCGGCGAAGCGGATCGCGGTCGTGAACGGCGCCGCGACCGTCGCCGACCCACTGAGCGACGCGGCGAGCGGGATCGCCGTCGTCAACGGGGCCGAGACTGACGCGGACCCGGAGAGCGCCGCCTCGAGCTCCGCCGCGCCACCGCCCGCCGGCTCCGGCTTGAGCCCGAACGTCCAGCCGATGCTGGTCTCGCTCGTCGCCATCGTCGCGCTGCGCGTCCCGATCGCCGCCACGCTGGTGACGCACGTGCGCCCGACCCACAGCGCGCTGGTCCAGTCCGTGCCCGACGTCGTCGCTTGCGCGCGACGCATCTGCGCCGCCGGCGTCCCGCCCATGTTCTGCGTGAGCGCGGGCAGGCCGTCGTCCCCGATCATGGCGAACCACACGGGCAGCGTATCGACGGCCGCCGGCGTCCAGGTCGGGAAGCCGCAGGTCGTGTCCGCGCTCGAGTCCGCCTCAGACACCGGGTTGTCGATCGGGTCGGCCGTCGAGAGGCAGTTGCGGAAGCACGCCGAGAAGAGCCCGTACGTGAGGCCGGGCGCCGAGGTCAGTGTGAAGGTGACGGCCGTGTTGCTCTCGGTGCCGTCGGCCCGCTTCCACGCCATGTGCGTGTTCAGCAACGTGCCCGCGTTGACGTTCCCGAACGCCGTCCACCCGGTGGGCATCGAGCCCGTGTCGAACCCGACGTTGTGCTTGCCCCCGAAGAAGACGATGAGGATGTCGTCCGCCTGCACGTTCCACGGCATGTCGCAGATGACGGAGGTCGTGCCAGCGATGCCGATCCGGACGTTCGGGGACGCGTCGATGAGCGTGGGCAGCGTGTAGGCCGCCGACGTCGAACTCCGGAGCGCGAACAGGCGCCCGATCGTGCGGTTCGATCCGGACGCCGGCGCGATGCCGAACTGCATCCCGCCGCCGGTGGCCGACGTCCCGGTCGCCACCATGATGTTGAAGTTGTCGTACCGTTCGGTGAGCCCCGGATACGCCGAGTCCATCTCCGCCCACCCGCAGGCGTTCGGCTGCGGCTGGTTCGTGTTGTGGGTGGCGGGGATGCTCCAGTCGTCCGAGTCGAACTGCTGCCCGATGAGAACGATGAAGGCGTCGGTCTCGCTGAGGATCCCGGGGGTCGTCGCCTCGAGGATCGACTTCGGCTGCATGAACCCGTCGGTGTCCGCGCCGAACGGATCGCCCGACGTGGTGCACCCGCTCACGCTGAAGCAATACGCATCGACCCACGGCGTGCCCGCCCACGAGAAGTTGTACGGCCCGGCCTCGCCGCTGCCCGCGCGCTTCCAGTAGACGAACGCCTCGAACTCGCGGCTCGCGCCCGAGTAGGTGTCTTGAAACTTCTGCGTGAAGCCCGCCGGCGCGGTGACGGTGACGCCCGCCGACTCGATGTGAAGGACGACGATGATGATGTCGTTCTGCACCGTGCCGGTCGGCATGGTGAACGACAGGTTCCCGACGTTGTTCGGGGTAATCGTCGAACCGGCGCGGAAGGCGGGGACAGCCATAGCTCAGTGCCTCCTGCGACGGATGGGAGAGAACGGGAGCTGCGCCACCGCGTAGCTATGGCGGAACAGCGCAGCCCCCGCGGGGGTTCCTACTTGACGATGGGCTGGACGCCTTCGGGCCACTCGCCGCGAATCGCCCAGTTGCGTGCGCGCTGGTTGTCGGCGTCGGTGAACTGACGCTTGCCGTTCGCATCGCGCGACGGCCAGTGCGTGAGGTTCTCGCCGTAGCGCACCACGACGAGCGCCGCGAGCCACGACATGGGGTTGCCCCACACGCGCACCTTCGGGCCGAACTGCGCGACCTGGGCGCCGACGAACGCCCGCACGTCGTGCGTCATCTCGAACTGGCTCGCCCGACGCTCGAAGGCCTCGACGCGCAGCTCCCGGAGCTTCGCTTCGTTGACCATCCCGAGCTCGCGCTCTTCCTCGAAGGTGAAGTCTTCGAGCTTGCTGTCCGGGAGCATCGCCTTCAGCTGGGCGCGCTCGCGGATCTCCCGATCGATTTGCTTCTGGTCCATGGGGTTCGCTTATGCCTCCGTCACGGTCAAGGCGTCGGCCGCGAAGCTCGGGGCCGGGTCGCCGTTGTTCACGGTCTTCGATGTGGTCAGCGCGCCGTAGTAGAGCGAGTTCGCGCTCTCGTCCTTGATGGCCATGTGGGTGACCGATCCCCAGTTCGCGCTGGGCACGCCGAACGTGACCGCTGACGCGTTCATCGTCTGGCCGCCGGTGCCGGAGCTCGCGCCCGACGTCGTGCCGTTCGTCGACTTCCAGGTGGCGACCGAGGGGCCAACGGTGACGGCCGCGTAGTTGCCGCCGGAGACTTCGGTGCCGCCGCCGGTTTCACCGGGCGCGGCGGTGTAGAGATGGACCTTGATCGCGGTCGGCTTCGAGTAGGCCGTGTCCCGGAAGATGTGGTCGATCAGCTTGTTCTCGAGGAAATCGCTCTTGGCGCTCATGCTCGCGTCCTTTGGGAAATTCAGGAGGGCGCGAGGCATGGGGCCCCCCGCCGATACATCCGGTCTATCGGCGGCGGATCGGGCGGGCGTTACTTCCGCTTCAGTTTCTTCGGACGGGTCTTCTTACAGGGCATGGCTCAAGGCGAGGCCGGCGGATCCGGGTTGGCTTAGGCCCGAACGCGGAGAATCCGCGCATCACGCAGCGCCCCACACCCACCGGGTCGGACCGCTGGGCCTCCCCGATTGATATTTCGCAACGTGCGGCCCGCCGGCCTCGAGAGAGCTATCGGCCGCGGGCGTACAGAGAAACACGGCAGGCCCCCTGACAGGACCTGCCGTGTGAAAGCGATAGGACTCCCCCCAGAGGCGGGGGAACACCCCCCGCTACCCTATCGCTGTTTCGAGCCTGCGAAATCCGCGCCGCCGGTGGTGCCTGCGCCACCGAGGCTCTCGAGATTCTGGAGCCCCTGCTTCTGGATCCAGTCGCGGGTCTCGGTGTTGCGGACCTCGCTCAGGTGATTGCGAAGCAGGTTGGTGACTTCGGGCACGTGCTCACGCGGGATCTTGAAGTTGATCTCGTCCATAGCCGCTGTTCCCTCCGCCTCGAAGGATAGCCCAACTCACCGCGGCATCCCGATGGGTCGGAGCGGGAGCCAGATCATCAGTTGGAAGCGGCACGACAGCCCGTAGCGACACACGACGCAGTGCGTCGGGTGCGACTGCAGGTAGCTCGGGTAGATCATCCCGCAGAAGGCACACGTGAGATCGGTCACGAGGACGCGGCGCTGCCAGTGCAGACGTCTGCGAGGAAACAGCGGCCGCAGGTAGTCGGTCCACGATTGGCGCGCGGGCTGGCCCATCGCCCACGCACGGGGCACATCGCAGGGGCGCTCGTCCTGCTCGAAGAACTCCCCTTGCGCGCGGTGCGGCTGCCAGTCGCTCACCGGCGCCGCCACGCGAGGCCGAGCAGCTGCCGCCGGGTGAGAGCCGCGCCCGCAACGGCGGTCGTCGCGCCCGCGCATAACAATGGCGTTGTTAGACCATTGTTATCCGCCTGCAGCAGCGCGGCGGTCTGGCGGTCCGCGGCCGCCTCCATGCGCGCGAGCATCTCCCGGAGCTCGCGCATCTGGTCCTCGTCGAAGGTGACGCCGACGGTCATCGTGGCGGTGGGCATGGGCCGATTCTACAGGTCGATGTTCCCGAACGAGCGCGCGCCCACGATCTGCGGCTTCTCCACCGGGAACTCCGCGCACACCAGATACCCGAGCGCGTCCGTCGGATGCGTGTGCGTTTCCCCGCCCGGCTTCGAGATGTGATTCGTGCCCGCCTCCTTGATCGTCATCTCGAACGACCGAATCAGCTTCGCCAGGGTGCACAGCTTCGCGTGCGGGTTCGTGCGGCGGATGTGCAGGCGCGTCTGCCCGAGGGCGTTGCGACAGAGCACGTTCATCGCGTTGATGCGTTCGAGCTCCGGCGGGTTCACCTTGCGCGTCACCGACTCGTGAATCTTGAACGACGGGAACTCGCTCCCGAGGATCTCGGCGATCAGGTCGTAGTTCGATTTGAGGGACGTCGTCGAGCGCGCGCCGCCGGTCGCATCGCCGTAGACCACGACGCCGCCGGGCCAGCCTCGAGACCCGCGGAAGCCGAACGCGGCGGACGAGGCCTCGCGCCCGTAGCGCTTCACGATCTCCTCGCACACCTGCGGGGTCCAGCTGTTGTTCTGGATGATCCCGTCGATGACGTTCAGCTCTGGCCCGAAGCGCCCGTGCCCCTTCTGCGCGATGATGCAGCTCATTGGGTCGACGTTGAAGTCGAAGGTGATGAGCAGCGGGAGTGACGGGTTGATCGGGACGTCCTCACGCCACTGCGCGCGGGAGAACGTGATGTAGACCAGCGCGCCCGACAGGTTCACCATCTCGCCGGCGACGTAGCTCGCGGCTTCCTGCTCGGTGCTGTTGGCGAGGACCTGGAGCAAGTACTCGGGAACCTCGTTCATCAGTTCGACGTTCTGGCGCAGGTCCATCCGGTAGACCTTGTAGTTCGCGCTGCGCTCCTCGCCCCACTGCTCGCTCATCCAGCCGAGGCCTTCCGGGGTGCCCGTCGCGATGAACTGCCGGAGCTTCGCGTTCACGTGTCGGATACGCCCGATCGTGTTGCGGTAGGCCTGGTAGCTCTGAATGCCGGGCTCGTCCATCGCGCCCCACGCGCGGTTCTTGCCCTTGATCGCGTTCGGGCGCACCGCGCTGGCCACGTGCCACGGGCCGCCGCCCTCCCACTCGAGCACGTGCGCGCTGTAGTGGAACTGGGAATCTTCGAGGAACCACCGGCGCCCGTTCTTGTCCTCGAGCCGGAGGGTCTCGAGGATGACGCTCTCGAAGTGGTCGAAGTCCGGGACGGTGACGATGCCGGGGATCGGGTCGTTGATCGCGGACAGCTTCAGGCACTTGCCGACGAGACTCATGGTCTTGCCGGCGCCCTGGCCGCCCATGAACATCAGCTTCCCGTCGGGCGTGTCGTCGTCGAAGAAGCCTTCTTGCGGCGTGTCGGGGACCGGGGCCCACCGAATGTCGATGTAGTCGTCCTGCGCTGGGGGCACGCAGGGCTTATCGGCCGAACTCCAATCGTTGCTGCCCCTTGCGGGTTCTGGGCTTCCGAGTGGCGGCGGTGGCCTTGGCCGCGCAGTAGCGGCAGCGGCCGCCCTGACGCCAGCAGGGCTCGCCGCACTCGCGGCAGGGGTGGTCTAGCAGTCGATAGCGACGTTGCGCTCGGGGGGTTTCCACGCCCCGCTTATCGGCGCGTAGTCGTCGGTGTCGACGCCGGCCTCGCGCACCGTCACGTCCTCGCCCCGCACGGTGACTTCAATCGGCGTCCGCGTTTGCAGACGTCTGCAAGTGTCCGTCTGGCCGGTATCGTCCCCCGAACCGGACGACTTTCTTCTTCGGCTCTCCTCGCGCGGGGTCATCAGTCTTGCCTTCCACGACGGTGTCCCGTCTGCCAAACATCTCCGGGGCGGTCCGCTCGAGGAACCACGCGCTCGCGGTCCAGTTCTTGGGGATGATCTTCGTCCGGTCGCCCTCGGTCACGGTGTCGAAAGCGGCGCTGCGGATGTTTTCTATGTGCACCATCCGCGCTTGGGCCTTCGCCTTTTCAACCGCCTCCCGAAACTCTCGGTACGGGGAGCGCGCTTTGACGAGCACCTTCTTGCCGGCGCGGTCCTCGAGGTGGTCCTCGCCGAGTTCCTTCCAGCGGAAATAGGTCGACTCCGCGATCCCGCAGGCCGCGCAGGCCATGGTCTCGAAGTGGCCGCGCTTGATGTAGTTGGTGAGCTGCTCTTGCACGTCGCGCGTGAGCCGGGACTTCCGGCCGGTCGTTTTCTTGGGCATGGCGTCGTTGAGGGTGTTATCGGCCGTCGGTCAGACGCCTGACAGCCACGCCAAGACCCGCAGCAGCAACCAGATAGGGCCGACGAGGACCAGCGCGATCACCGCGAGCAGCGTCAGCAGGAGCAGCAGCGCGATGCCGCCCGCGCACACCCACGCGACCGCGCCCTCCAGGTCGTCGACGAACTCGACCCACCTACCGTCGCCCATGCTTACGCTCCATGTAGAGGTAAGCACGATGCAGCGCGTTGACGCGGGGATCGGGATCGGTGCCGCGGCGGTCCTTGTCGGTGATGGTGACCTGCACCGCGCAGCAGTTCACCGGATCGGCGTCGCGGCGCAGCTGCTCGAAGTGACGCACTTCGCAGACGTCTGCACGCGTCCACTTGACCGTGTACCACTCGCCGAGGGCGAACTCGTAGTCGGGCGCAGGCTCTCGCATGATCAGCGAGCCTACCTGCCACCCGCCCGCCGGGCGCGGCGCCATGTCAGCCACGACGCAACCCCAATCGCTCGAACGGGTCGGACCACTGCGCGTAGACGCCAGGTCGAATCTCGTCGAGCACGAGCTCGCGGACGTCGGGCTCGAAGGTGAACGTGAGCTTCGACGACCTGAAGGCGCGCGGCTCCGACTTCACCCCGAAGTGCCGGCGCCACCGAGGCCCGATCATGAACACGCGCGGCATCGGCAGGTGGTCCGCGTTCCAGAGGCGTCGGGCCATCACCAGATTGTCGGCCCCCATCGAGGGCAGCATGGCGAAGCCGGAGAGCATGTCAGTGCGAGCTGAGAAGGTAGACTTCGGCGCCGCGCAGGTGGTCGAAGCCGCGCAGCCAGTTGACGTCGCGCGTGCGCCAGCCTTGCACGATGGAGCCGGTGCAGGTGCACTCGCGGACGTCGGCGAGGTGAATGCGGTAGAGGAGGCCGTCGGCGACAGTGCTCTTGCTCAGGCGCGCACACGTCGTCAGCAGCGCCGGCCCGCTGGGCGACGGGCCGCGCGTGAGGCCACGCTGGCGGAAGATGATCGGCGTGCCTGGGCGCAGCTTCTCGATGGTGCGATCGGGCCGCACGCGAGCGCGATACTCCACGCGCTTGCGTCCGGTGCGGATCGCCTCAAAGGGTTCGGCGTCCAGAAACGCAACGTGCACTGACGACGGCAACGGCATACAGCGCCGTGATCGTACTACAGCCGTTGCGTATCAACAAGCGGGCGCGCACATCACCATGCACGGTGGCCTTTGAGGCGGCCGCGTGCGTCCTTCACGGCGACGGTACCGTAGCCTTTGGGGTTGGCACCGAGCGACGCGCGGGCGGACTTCTCGGACTTGTAGACGGGACGCGCCCTCTTGACGGCGCTGGTGCGACGGGCGAACTTGGCCATGCCTCTCGTATCGGCTACTCGGCGTCAGGGGCTGCACCCGCCTTGATGGCCGCCTTCTTCGCCGCGATCTCCGCCTTCTCCTCGGCCCGCTCGCGCTCGTCCTCCTCCATCGCGGCGCGCAGCTGCAGCTGGTGCTTCTCCGCGAGGTAGAGCTCCATCTCCGACGACTCCATGTAGCGCAGGTCACCCGGGCGCCCCAGCGAGTTCAGGAACTTCTCCTTGGTCGCCGCGGTCGGGAACACGATCATCAGGAAGTAGTCGGCGTCGTCCTCGGCCGACGCGCGGGAGGTCTCGAGGCCGGCCTTCCGGGCGGCCTTGATGGCTTCGACGTCGGTGATGACGGCCTCGGCCGCCTCCGCCGCTTCCCCGAAGGCCTCGTCGATCTCCGGCACCGCCCCGAACTCGATCTCCAGGTCGGACTTGGTGAAGCCCATGCCTTCGAGCGTGGGCGCGTCCTCGCTCTTCAGCATCTCGAAGAACTTGTCGGCATCGAACCCGCCTTGCGCCTGGGCGTTGTTCAACGCGACCATCAGCTCCTTCTCCCGCCGCTTGTCGACGTCGATCTGCGCGACCCCGATCGTGTATTGGTCGGTGCCCTCGATGTCGTCGACGATGCTGAGGCGCTGGTGGCCGCCGACCAGGTTGCCGCTCCGCTTGTTCCAGACGGGCGTTTCAACGAGGCCGTGGTTCTCGAGGATCTGCTTCAGCTTCCGCCGCGCGTACTCCGAGATGGTGCGCGGGTTGAACGGGTGGCTCTTGATCCACGTGCGCGGGATCTCGACGTACTCATAGTGCTGAACCTTCGTCCGGTGCAGCGCCTTCGTCGTCGCCGACGTCACCGGAGAGGTGGAGTCGGGCGCGTCGGGCTTCGGCGCGGAGCTCGCGGTCGGTGTCGCGCTGGCGCTCTTTGGCTTCTCGGATTTGGGGCCAGCGGGCGGCTTGGGCGATGGCATACGGAAACACCTTCAGGATGCGGCGGTAGTCGTCGGGCCAGTGCTCGCGGAAGTGGTGCATCGTTTCCGGATCGAGCCCGACGCCCGTGCTGATCGTGGTGCCGATGCGGTGGAGCGCCAGCCGCTCCCGCCGCACGTAGGCGAGCACGTCCTTCGTGGACCACTCGGCGATCGGGGTGAAGCCGCCGCGCTTCCGCCCGATGCCGCCGGGCCAGTCCTTCACCAACATGCCTCGGCGCTCGAGCGACTCCTGCTTCCGATACCCGAGCCCGATCCAGTACTTCCCCGTCTTCACGCGCATCGACTCTTCGACGTCGCGCACCTTGATCTTCGGGCAGTCCGGCCGCTCCTGACAGAAGATGCCGTCCCGCAGCATGTCGCTGACGTTCCAGTGCTGGACCTGGTGCACCCGCACGCCGAATCGCTCCTCGGCGTACTGGCAGATCGCCCGGCTGTAGTCCATGTCGGGCACGAGGTACATGAAGAACGCTTCGACGTGCTCGGGCCCGTAGTGCTTCACCGTCATGTCGAGCGTGATGAGGGAATCCTTGCCACCGGAGTAGCTGACGAGGACTCCCTCCGGAGCATCCGGGAAGCGGAAGCTACCGCGTGCCGCCACCGCTCTTGGCTCCCTTCTTGCCCTTCTTGTTGCTCTTGCGCGCCGCCTTCTTCTTGGCTGCCTTCTTCGCCACGCTGTCTCACCTCCCCTCGCGGGTGTGAACCCTCATACCGCCGCTCAGTGTAGCGACAAGTGGCCGATACACAAACAGAAAAGGCCCGACGCGACGTATCGCGGCGGGCCTCGTGGCAAGGAGGTGACGAGTGGCTACCCGATCAGGAGCTCGTCGTCGGCGGGTCCATCAGGGAACGGTTCAACGACTTCGAGCATGACTCATTGTCTCGCGCAGCCGCGCGAGTGAAGCCCGCTCGTTCTCGTTGAGGTCTCCCGCTTCCTCCTTCTGCTCGAGCAGGATGCGGTAGGCGTGTCGATCCGCACGTTTGCGGGACATATCGGCCATATAGCCCGTGGCGCGCGGGGTGAACTCGGAGCCGAGGCGCGCGAGCTCGCGCTGCTCCCGCCGTTCGTGAAACCAGCACAGATCCTGGAACGTCGAGCCCGTCCGGAACTCGCGGCTGCACTCCGCGCACCGGCGCTGGTAGGGCGTGTCGTGGTTCGGCGCACACCCGCTCGGACACGGCCACGCCTCCACGGGATCGGTCGGCAGGATCATCCGCCGACGCTTGCGACACCAGCGGCAGTAGCGCGGGTCCGACGGCATCGGTGGAAGCACGTCGCCCGACTTCGCGCGGAAGCACCCGCGACAGAGCAGCGGCGATCCACCTGGTCGTGGCTTGAACGGCACGGTGTCGGCCGCGCCGCAGTTGGAGCACCTGATCTCGAAGGTCGGCATCAGGACTCCTTCTTTGCAGACGTCTGCAGCGGCGTCGTCGAGTGGTAGATCACCTCGTCGTGGCCACGGCCGGTCAGGTCGATTCGGTAGCCGAGCGAGGCGTGCGGGTCCTCGTCGACGCGCACGAGATCGAGCTCGAGGAGGCGACCTAACTCATTGGCGAACTCTTGGTCTTCGTCGTGGGGCTTCATCATGGTGTGACTCCTGTTGTTGAAGATGGTCCGCGGTGCGACGCAGCAGACCCTCTGTGCGCCGCAACATCCGAATGTCCCGATCGTCGTACCCGTCCGCCTCCATGCCGAGGATCCGCTTCCGGAGCGCCTGCGCGTGAAACCGCAGGTTGCCCGGCGTCACGGGATCGTCGTCCTCAGAAGAGATCGCGCTGCTGTTGGTGTCGGGCATTAGCCTCCTTCAGGCGCTCCAGGTCAGAGCGCAGAACCGACGTGCGGTGGTAGCGAGCCCAGAGGCGATAGAGCACCTCACGGTGGACCGCCGGGACGTAGGCGCAGACGAACGCGATGGCGTCGTCCTTCTCCGGCACGCTCATGAGGCGCGCGGTCTGGACGCTCAGTTGGGACATGGGGCACTCCGTGTGCGGGCGGTGAGCCGGGCTTTCAGCTGCCGGAGCCGTTCGCGTGCTTCGTCATCAGGTCCCGAAGCCACGGCGGGATCGCGGAACCCAATCGGACCATCGGATCCGTGTGGAGCGGCCGCGACAACTCCGGTTGGTCCTCGCCTCTCAGCGGCGATAGCGACGGCCCCCTCGTCGCTGCGGGATGCGGGCTCGGGTGCTCGACACGCGACGGCTGCCGACGTCGCGGGGGCGGGTGTCGTTTCAAGTACGCGGATTCCGTCGCATCCATCGCCCGGTACACGAACTCCGTGCGCGGGGTCTGGAACCCCAGTTGGTGAACGCGGTCCTTCACCACGTCCTTCCAGTCCGAATCGTTCAGGAGGCCGGGGTTCGCCTCCAGCTGCTCGGTCGCCACCAGACAGAGCTGCCTGAACGAGATGGGAACCCTCGCTCGGGGCATGGTCGTCTCCCGTCGTTACTGTTGAACTGAAAACGAGGCCCGGCGCGACAGCGCCGGTGTTCTTTGTAGTACTGGACGGATCTTTTGGACGGATCGGGATCGACGAGGCCGCCCTAAGCGGCCTGTCTTCAGCGGGTTGGCCTGTTGAAAACTCGGCCGATGGGGATCGTAGATCCCCTTTTGGGTCACAGAGATCCCCTTTTCGGGGTTTTCCACAGCCTGTGGAAATCTCGCCGGAAAAGGGGATCGTAGATCCGCTTTTCGGGTACTCCAGCGGGAGCTTCTGCTGGGTGTACATCGGCGGGAGATGGAGCCGGTAGATCGACCGGACGCCGCGTCCTCGGCCGCGCCGAATCGCCTCGACCCATCCCACCTTTTCGAGTCCGCGCATCAGTAGGCGGACGTAGCGAACCGTCATGCCGGTCGCCGCCGCGAGCTGGCGGTGGCCCGGGTACACGTTGTCGCCTCGGTGATCAGCCTTGTCGGCCAGCGCCGTCAGGAGCAACCGCTCGCCCGGCGAGATGCGCTCCTTCACCTGCGTGTGCGGGAGCTCGTAGAGCACCCGCGCGATTTGGCGGATGCTCATTTCAGAACCGGACGCAGCGTGTAGTCGACCTTGAGCCCAGGGATCGAGACCTGGCCGTTCATCAGGTCCGCGAGGTCGCAGGCCTTCTGCTTGTTCAGGAGCAGCAGATCCCACGGCGCTTTCCCTTCGACGATGGCGGCCGCAATGGCCTTGATGCCCGCTTCGACGTTCTCGATGTCGGGCTTCTTCGGATCGACCAGCGTGGCGTGCCAGTACTTCCGGTTGCCGGCGTCGCCCGTGTCGAGCGGTTGCAGCGTGACGGCCCCGCCCGAGAGATCGGGGAGGAACTCGAACTGGTCGCCCTGCTCGCTCTCCATCTCCACGACGCCACCCGTGCGCGTCAGCTGCTTGGTGAGCTTCGTGGTGAGCTTGGCCTGCGCGGCGTCGCGCGCTCTGGCCTCGGCCGTCCGGAACCGGCTGATCTCGTCCCGGATCTGCTTCTCCAGCAGGACGAACCCGACCGTCTTGTCGTAGGGCGTGTTGAGCGCCTGCTTCTCGATGGCGCAGACCTCCTCGTAGGCCGCCTTGGTGATCTTCTTCAACCGCACCAAGGGCTCGTTGCACTTGATCTCCTTGATGCGGGTCTTCAACCAGTCCAGCGCCTTCACAGCGCGAGCGCACTGGTCGGCGGTGGTGATGCGCCGGAGCTTCGCGGCCTCGGTGAGGCGCTTCTTGTCGAGCGGCTGCAGCAGCTCGGTGAGCTTCGGCACGGGCGGGAGCACGTCAGGTGTCTTCGCGGGTAGGGTTGCTTTTGCCATCGCCAGTTGTTTCGCCATCGTTTACCTCGTTGTGAAAACCGCCCGCTTGATTTGCGCGGCGGCGATGATCGCGGGAGCCGTGGGTTCGTAGCGGACGGCGCAGACTTCGGGTTCGCTGCCGTCCGCCTTGACGTACACCGTGTAGGAGATCACCGGCATCCCCTGCAGCGCCGTGAGCGCGGTGCCCGAGGCGATCCACGCCCGGACGAGGAGCTCGTAGAGCGAGGCTTGGAAGCGGTGCCACTTCTCCTTGCGGCCCGTCTTCAGATCCGGGATGCCGACGTGTGCGGGGATGCCGGGTCGACGCATGACGGCCACGCGGTCGGGCCGTCCGCCGAACCGGCGGAGCGGGTCGCACAGCGGCTGCTCGACGAGCAGGAACTGCGGCCGCCAGAGTTGCTTGAAGACCTCCCAACTCCCGCAGTAGCCGAGGAAGTCGGGATCGATCGCGGGCTTGCGCTTCGCGTGACGGTCGACGGCCGCCGTGTAGTCGTGCACCTGGCGGCCGCGATCAAGGTAGTAGTCGTCGACGTAGTCAACCCCGTCGAGCAGGCCGATCTCGGTGAGCGCCTCGGTGACCCCGAGGATCCGCTCGCGACCGATCCAGTACTCGTGCGAGGCGTCCACCAGCTTGAAGCCGGGGACGTATCCGGGCGTTGCGGCGGCAGCCACGGCTACACCGCCGACAACGGTTCGATCTGGTCGATCACGGCGACGCCGGCGACGACGGGCGCGTCGAACTCGAACGGACGTCCTTCCAGCTGGAACCGGCTGAGCGTGGCCGCGTACTCCGGGTCGAACGTGTAGGCGACCCTGCGCTCATCTCCCTTCGCGGCGGTGAGCTGCCACATCTGGCGGTGCGGCGCGGCCTTCTCCTTGCCCGGCCGGAGCTGCTCCACGATCCAGCCCTCGCGTGTCGGTTCCTCGCGCACGGGTTCGACGTCGATGAAGTCCTCGACGATCTCGGTGATGCCCTCCTCGCCGGTCACGACGGGTGGCTGATGCGCGGCGGCGCGGCGGGTGCGTCCACGGCCGGGGCCGCGGCGTTTCTTCGTGCGGTCGTGTTGCTCCATGTCGGGAGGTGCGGCCGCGATCTTCTTCTTGCGACGCGGGGACTCCCATTCGTTGAACGACCGATCCAGTTCCTCGCGGGCGTACAGCTTGCCGAGGCGCTTCGGGAAGGCGGAGCGCAGGGCTTGGGCCTCCGCGCACTTGGCCAGCATGAGGAACGGTTTGTCGCGCCACATGGCCCCGCGTTCGCCGGCACCCGGATAGAACTCGTTCCAGCGTGCCTCGCCCGTGAAGGGCACGCGCTGGCCCTGCACGATGCGGTAGACGGTGACTTCCGCGAACAGCGGCACCTTGACCTTCCGGCCCTGCACAGGGAGTTCGCCGGCGCCTTGGAAGACGGGCTTGTCCTTGCCGCCGTACTCGCCGGTCTCTTCGGCCTGCGCTCGCAGGTAATCGATCGAGACCATGAACACGACCTTGGCCCCGCCCTGCTGACGATCCTGGAACTTCGTCATGTGGACGAGGCGGTCGAGCGGGTGCACCCCGCGCCGCTGGCATTCGTGGAAGAACAGCGCGAGCTCGTCGTCGGTGGTGTCCTTCGGGCAGACGGTGCGCTTGATCAGGTCGATTTTGGCCCTTGAAAGCTCGAAGACCTCGACGAAGGGCTCCACGACGGCGGGCGGGGTCCAGCGGGCCATCTCGGCGCCGGTGGTACCACCGACGGGCGCGGTGCGGGGGGCGGTTTTGGTTGTTGTCTGTTGACCAGCTCGCGGACGTTCGGATACTCTGTTCATGGTCTTGGTGACTCCTGACCGGAAAATGAGCGGCGAGGCCGGAGTGGTGATCCGGTCTCGCCGCTCGTCGTTTAGGGGTAGCGCGTCACGTAGGCCGGGTCAGGGGGTGGCGGCTGACACGGGCCGGGTGCGCGGGCTTCTCAGAGCACGGGCCTCCTTCCGAAAAGGTGATCCTACTCAACTTGTTGGGTATCGTCCAGACGTCGTTTCGGGCGGGTTCTCGAGCTTCTGCACGCGCTTTTCCAGCAGGTCGCAGCGCGTGAAGAGGTAGTCGACGACGCCAACGAGGCGCTCCAGCAGCTCCGCTGCCGGTCTTGGGGTATGTGCCCTCTCGTCGACGAGCAGGATCTGGATGGCGTGGCGGATGCCTGCCATCTCATGCCGCAGTGGTTCGTCCATCACGCCTGACGGTCCTCCAGGTCGTCGGGCTCAATCTGAAACAGGTTCTTGGTGCCGTCGTTCAGCTGCTGCTGGAACTCGGTCCAGTCTTGCGGGCTCATGACGAGGGTGCCGATGTTCGCCCACGTACTGGGCTGCAGGTAGTCGCGCGGCAGCAGACTGCGCTGCGGGTGCGCGTTGATGCGCTCGGCCGACACGGCGCCGGTGCGCGGTGCGGTGATGAACGCGACGAACACGCGGCAATGCACGTGTCCGCCGCGGGTGCTGACTCGCATCTTGAACAGTCTCATTTCAGACTCCGGTAGAACTCCATGCACTCGTCGCAGCCGCAGCCGTAGGGATCGCCGTTCGGGTTGGGCGGCATGCCTTCGCTGGTGCGCTGCCGCTCGATGGTGCGCTGCTCTTCCACGATCCGCGTGGTGGTGTCCTCCGCGCCGAACAGCTCCTTCCAGTCGGCGCGGGTGTAGCCGGTGATGATGAACTCGCGTTCAGGTGCGGGCAGGTTCGGGAACGCGATCTGCGCGGTCTTGCCGGAGAGCCAGGTGATGCACTGCTCTTCGGTGATCGGCATCTCCACGCCGTGGAGCTCGCCGGTGAGCGGTGAACGGTTCACGACGAGGATCACTTCGCCTCCGGCTTCGGATAGTCCGGGTGCTCGGGGCCGATCCACTGGCCGTTGCGGCGAACGGGCTTGCCGGAGGCGATGTGCGCCGGGATCATCACTTTGATCAGGAACACGACGCCGAGGACGCCGCCGAACAAGAAGGAGAGAACGAGCAGTTGGCCGAGGGCTGCATCAGACATGGGTGACTCCTGTAGTTAGAGGGTGAGGTCGCCGGCGACGAACTTCTGCATCAGGGTGAGCAGGGTCCAGCGCCAGCTCTTGCCGCCGTGTTTACTCGCGGCGTCGAACTGCTCCCAAAGGTCCGGGGGGATGGCCTTGAGCAGGTAGCTGCGGCCGCCGGCGACGTCCACGGGGAAGTCGGGCGAACGCTTGACGCGATCGGTGCGGGCCGCGTACTCGCGTCGTGGGCGCCGCGTCTTGCTCTTACGCGGCGGCGCGGCGGGACGGTTGTAGGCGCGGTCGTCGGGCATGTGTCCTCCGATGAGGCGAGGCGTATCGCTACGCCTCGCCTCGATGGTGTTACGCGCGTTTCCTTGCAGACGTCTGCGAACGCGCCGCCTTGGCGGGCTTCGCCGCCTTGGCCTTGGGCTTCGCGTTCTTGATATTGGTGACGGTAGCCTTCTTCTTGTCGGTGAGCTTCGCCAGGTCGCCGGCGAAAGCCTTGCGGGTCTCGGTCTCGATCTTCTTCACGTCGACGCCGAAATGTTTGGCGGCGTCGAGCAACAGGGCGTGGCCGTCGGTCCAGTGGGACGCGAGGGCCATCCGGCCGTAGACGCCGCCGAGCAGGGCGACGACGAGCTTGGGCTTCTCGAACTTCTCCATGGTCCGGCGGATCGACTCGTAGCTGTAGTCCTTGTCGAACGCCTCGCCGAAGAACTTCTTCCGCTCGTTGGTATCGAGGCCTTCGCTGATCGCGAACGCCGCGAGGTCCAGCGCGAGGTGCGCGTCGATGCCTTTGAGGGCGGACGCGGCCTTCGCGGTGGGTTTGCTCATCTCAAACAACACGTTCTTGCGGGTCGCGGCCGCGATCCGGTCGTTCAGTTCCTTCAGCCGTTCAGCCACGGGGCGCTCGCGCCGCTCGGGCGTGTTGCTTCGAGCCTTCGCGGGCGGGGCCACGTAGATCACGGTGCCGCGGTCGTTGCCGTCCACGACGAGTGCGGGCTTCGCATTCTTCGCGTTCGGTTTCACTTCCTCGTAGGAGGCGGCGGGCAGGACGCCGGGCAGCCGCTTGGCCTGCACGGGGTCGAGCGCGTAGGAGCGCGACACGGGAACAAGGTCCGGGTGCTTCGCTGAGAGTTCCGCCTGCTGGCGACTCAGATGGATCGTCATCTTGGTCTCGTAGCAGGGCGGGTTCGTGCAGCGGCAGTCGCGGGTCATCTTCTTCTCGCTGTCGACGGGGCCGTGAATGTCGGTGAACAGCTGCGCCGACACGCACGTGTTGAACGGGCACACGGAGCACGCCGGGAGCTCGCCGTAGGTGCTGCTCTTGGACGACGAGAGCGGATCCTTCGCGGGCTTGGCGTGCGGGTTGATCTCCTTCGCGTTGACGGTGGCGAAGGTGGGGTCCTCGCGCTTCCACGGGGCGGCGTCCAGCTTCAGCATGAGCCGCTCGTAGATCACTTGCTGCAGGGCGCGGACGCTCGGGAAGTCGCCGCGGTGGTCGGGCCTCCAGAACTCCTTCAACAGGCGGTCCTGATCCTTCGCGGTGAGCCGGGCGACGAGGATCGCGTGGCCGGCGGTGAAGGCCATCGGGTGCTCGATGAACTGGCGCTGGAAGGGCTCAGACAGGTCCGCCAGCTTCAGACGCTGGTAGACGTAGCTGACGCTCTTGCCGACGCGCTCAGCAATCGACTCGATGGTGTAGAGGGCCTTGCCGCCGTCGCGCAGGTCGAGCAGCGACTTGTAGCCGAGCGCTTCCTCGAGGGCGTGCACGTCCTTCCGCTGCAGGTTCTCCACGATCTGAATCTCGCGGGCCTGCATGTCGGTGAGCTTCCGGACGATGACGTGCACTTCGGGGAGGCCGGCCTCCTTCGCTGCACGGTAGCGGCGCTCGCCAGCAACAATCTCGTACTTGCTGCCGCCGTTGATGGGCCGCACAAGGATCGGTTGCAGCAGGCCGTGGGTCTTGATGCTGCTGACGAGTTCCTTGTGGGCCGCGTCGTCGAACGTCTTGCGCGGGTTCGTCTTGCTCGGGTGGATGCTCTTGACGTCGAGCATCATCGGGCGGACGTCGCCGCCGTTGGTGGTGGTTTCTGCCACTGGTGACTCCTGTAAGTGAGGGCGACGGGCTGGGATCCGCCGCCGGTGTGGGTGGAGCTAGATCACGTTGATTGCGCGGCCGTAGCCGGTGGAGCGCAGCGCAGCAACGAGGTTGCGGGGTTGTCCGTTGACGTAGAACACGGCCGAGGCGCCGACGACGAACTCTTCGCCGGCTCCCATGAATGAGGTGATGTTGCCGTCGACGCAGAACTTGCCGTCGGCGGTGCGGTCGCAGCCGAACTGGCGGAGGGTGTTCGTCAGTTCACTCTCGTCGCCAATCCAGCCGTTGCAGGGGTCGGTGCCTTGCACGTAGTCAGCCACGGGGCACGGCCTCCGTCGCCGTGAGCAGCCGTTGCGCGATCCACGTGCGCGCCTGGGCGTCGGCCGAGGGCTCGCGGTTCGCGTCCGCGAGGGCTCGGAGGATGACGTGCGCCTCGTCGAACGAGAGCGGCACGTAGAGGGTGCGGTCGGTCTGCAGCCGGTGGACGACGGCCGCAGCGGCCTCCGCCTTCTCGCGCAGCGCGCGCAGCTCGCGGGCGCACAGCGCGTGGCCGGGCGTCGCCGAGCGGTCCCACGTATTCGCGTGGTCGGTCGCCTTCGTGATGATCGCCTGCAGCTCGCTGGCGATCTTGTCCACGTCGGCGCTGAGGACGGTGAGGGGAGCAATCATGTGTTGGTGGCCTCCTGGTCGGCATAGGCCTGCAGGATCAAGTCGCGCAGGCGGTTGGTCGCGGCCGTGTCGCTCACGGCGCGAAGCAGGGCGAACGAACGGCGTTCGCCGTTGACGGAGTACGCGCGGGCCGGGAAGGTGACGTTCCGGCCGGTGCCTTCGCGGCGCTGCCAGACGGCGAAGCCAATCAGCTTCAGTCCGGCGAGCGGGCCGTCGGTGAAGTGGAGTTCGGCATCCGCCAGCTTGCCGGGCGGGTTGCCGTTGGACGCGGTGATCCTGATCTCGATCATCGCCACGCCTCTTCGGCCTCGCGGTTGATCACGCGGGCGTCGTCGATCAGCTTCCGGGTCCACGCCGAGTCGACGGGGTCGGGTCCGGGGTAGTGACTGCCGGCGACGTAGCGGACGAACTTCAGGGCCTTCTCGTACACGAGGTTCTGACGAGCCTCCTTCTTCTCGTCGGCGGTGCTGGTGATGGACATGACGGGGCCGCGGAGCACGACGGTGCCGTTGTGCGGCTTCGGGTCAGGACGCTTCCAGCGGTCCGGGAGGAAGCCGCCTTTGACGAGCCACTCGTCGAGCGCCTGATGCAGGTCGAGCAGACGGGAGAGGTCGTTGACGAGCAGCTCGCGCACGCGCTCGCCTTGGGGCGTGTCGCCGTCGATCGGTGAGTGATCGTCCGGGACGGCGTCGATGGCTTCGGTCAGCGCCTGCACAATCTCGCGCTGCTCTGCCAAGTTGGCATTCGGGTCCATGTGACTCCTTCGGTTAGCGGTTGCGGAGCGCCGCGAGCAGCTGCTCGCGGGCGGTGGCATTGCTGGCGACGCCGCCGTTGCCAGCGCAGACGACGTCGATGGTGTCGCCGGTCGAGAGGGTGAAACGGAGCGAGGCGGTGAACAGGGGTTCCACGCTGGTGACGCGCGGCTTGTTGTCAGGCGGCGGCGCGGCGGGTGCCTCGTCCGGGACGAACGGCGCGGCCTCGGGATCGGCGCGCGCCTTCACACGGGTGGACTTCGGAGCTGCAGGGGTCTTTGCCATCGGTGACTCTCCTTCTGGTTAGCCGGCCACTTTCACGCCGGTGCGGTCGTACTCTTGGCCGACGCCACGGCCGATGCCGAGGCCGTGCTTCGCGTGGCACGGGCGGCACATATGGGCCCACGGTCCTTGGTTCGTTTTGCCGTCGATGAAGCCGCCGACGGTGCCGGACGTCTGGCAGAAGTCGCAGTTGGGGATCGGGCCGATCCAACGCTTCTCCGCCGGTGCGGGCTTCTGCTTGCTGGCGAGCACGGCGCCGACGGTGCCGGGTCGCGGCTTCGGTGCGGGCCGCGGCGGCTTGAGTTCCTTCTGCGCCTCGGCATCCCACTCTTCCGGGGCCTCGCGCTCCACTTTCAGGGCGTAGGCGACGGCAGCCTCGTCGTCGGGGTCGTAGTCGACGCCGACTTCGTAGTAGCTGCCGAAGTCATGCGGGTTGCTCTTGATGCGGAGGGAGGCGCCGTCGGGTTCCTCGCCGAACTGCCGCCGCAGCTGGTTCACGAACGCGGTGCATTCCTTGCGCGCCTGCTTCGCGTAGTCGGGGCTGCCGACTTGCGCGCAGTCCTCGCCGGCGGGCGAGGGGCCGATGGTCAAGTGCTCAGTGCGGGCCATAGTGGTGACTCCTTAGCTAGGGATCCGTAGTTGAGGGGGGTTACTTCACGGGGCGGATGACGATGCTGCCGGGTGTGGCGACGAGCAGCAGGTCCTGATCGACGAACGCATCGAGCAGGGAGCCGTTGATGTCGATGATCGGGTGGTCGGTGCCGTCCTTTCTGGTCTTGCCGCTCACGCGGCGTTGGGAACGGTGAATCGCCGGCAGCACGGTGGAGCCTCGCGCGTCGCCGCGGAGGATGGTGATGCAGGCGCGTGAGACTGAAAGCTCGAAGGGCTCGCCACGGGCGAAGCCGTGCTGCGCGAGCACGGCGCCTTCCAGCCACAGCCGGGGCCGGCCTCGGTTGGTGCCGAGGCGGAACTGTCGCTTCACGGTGACTCCTTTGCAGACGTCTGCTAACGCTTCTTCGCGGGCTTCTTGATCATCGCGGCCAGCTTCAGCGCCACGGCGATCGGGAGGGTGACTTCGACTTCCACGTGGTTCGGGGTGTAGCTGCTCAACTTCCAGCGGCCTCGGCCATCGCCTGCGTAGATGGGCCACTCCACGATCCGGGAGTAGCCGCGGTTCGGTGCGTGCGGGTTCTCGCGCAGGAGCACGCCGAGGGCCTTGGCCAGGGCACGCGCGTTACGGTGTGCGACGTCGGCCGACGCACGGTCCGCATTGCGCTTGGTGATGGCGTCGCGGTGGGCCTCCAGGTACGGCTTGATCAGCCGGCTCTGAATGTCCGACGCGATGCGGGTCAGCGGCCGCGACACGTTCAGGGAGATGCGGTGGCCGGTGACGTCGTACTGGTCCGGGAAGACGCCGTGAGCGGTGAACTCCTTGGCGTACTCGTTCCAGAACAGCGAGATGCAGGGGCGGTCCTCCTCTTTGCCGGTGGCCAGCCACAGCTTCGCGCGCCGTCGGTGGTCCTTCCGCTCGTACTCGGAGGCGTCGTCGCGTGGCGGTTCGGGTTTCAGCTTCCAGCCGGGGAGCTGGAAGCTGAGGGCGTTGGCGAAGGCGATGACGTCGAGGTCGGTAACGCCAAGGCTCTTCATAGGTAGTGGGTCGTGACGTGGTCGAACTGCGCGACGGCGACGACGGGCTTCGCGTCGTCGGGCGCTGCACGGTCGAGCGCACGTGCAGGGTCGACGTCGACGGTGGAGAGATCCGGGTAGGCGTGCTTGCCGTCCGGTGTGCGGCGGATGGCGAAGAAGAGACTGACGCGGTCCGCTTCGGCGTCGGCGAGGCGGTACGGCAGAACGTACTCCTTCGCGCAGGTCCAGCAATACAGTCGGCCGACGTCGGGCACGTGGGCGCACGGGTCGACGCCGGCGACGGTGACGTTGCAGCTGTCGCAGATCACTTCGTCGAGGGGCGCTTCGTAGATCACGTTGCCGTTGCCGTCGGTGATCCGCATGCCTCGGTTCGGGTCCTGAGCAAGGAACTCCTTGCCGAACAGCAGCTGGGCCTCGGTGACGGGGTCGCTCTTGAACTGGTAGCGGATGGTGATCATCGGTCCTCCGCTCCGGCTGCGCGGTCCTCGAGGATCCGGTCGATGCGGTTGACGTCCGGCTCCGGGTCGAGCATCCACGTGTTCGGCTTCGGTCTGACGGCGCGGTCCATCGCCGCGAGCCGGGTGCACTCGTCGAACGCTTTCGCGTAGCTCTCGGCGCTGTCGATGTGGCCGTGGCAGGTGAGGTGCGCGATCTGCTCGGCGAACAGGCGGCAGATCGGGTGCGTGTTGCACGTCGGGGTGTCCATGCCGAGCGGGCCGCGCATGTCGGCGACGATGCGGGCGAACGCGGCGATCACGCCGGACAGGTTGCAGGCGCTCTGGACGTCGAGCGCCTCCTGGGCCATCGAGTGAAGGGTGCGAGGCATTGGTGACTCCTTTGGGTTAACGGGGTGGTGGTGGTGACAGCTGCGCTCTCAGGTGCCGAATCTCCTGCTGCAGCTGGGCGATCGCGCGGGTCTTCTTGCTGTTGATGTGGCCTTGGACGAGCCACGTCACGACGAACAGGAACAGCACGCCATCCATGGGGGACTCCTATTTCGCGTAGGGAGGCGCGTCGATCAGCCGGTCGAACATCGGGCTCCGGGGCTTCGAGCCGTTCAGGCCGCGGTGCTCGATCCGCAGCCAGCGGCCTTCAAACGCCTTCGGGTTCGTGGCGAACAGCGTGCGGTGGCGGGTGTCCTTCGTCTTGACGGTCGTAGCGACGGTGACGAGCTTCCGGCCGTCGCGCACGGTGGCCTCCAGCTTCACGACGGCGCACGGGCCGAGGGAGCCGGCCTCGAAGCCGACGATCCGCATGTCGAGCCACTCGGTGCGTTTCAGCTTCAGCCAGTCGGTGCCACGTCGGCCGGGCTGGTAGGGCGCCGCCGCGCGCTTGAGCATCACGCCTTCGGTCCGGGCGCCGCGGCGGTTCCAGATCGCCTGCATCGACGTCCAGTCGGCCGGGAACAGCTGCGACACGGTGACGGCGGTGATGCGGCGCTTGTGCAGCACGTTGGCGATGGCTTCGAGCCGCCGGCGCCGCTGGGTGAACGGCAGCTGGGTGAGGTCCTCGTCGTCGAGCCGCATGACGTCGAACAGGACGAGCCGGAGCTGGGTCGCGTAGCTCGCGTCGTTCACGTTCGACGAGTAGCCGCCGGGCACGATCAACTCGCCGTCGTAGGTGCCAGCCGGGAAGTTGGTGAGCACGCGGACGATGTGATCGGGCAGCACGTGGCGGTTGCCTTCGCGGGTCCACGCGACGACGACGCCATTGGTGCGGACGGCCGCGACGATCCGCCAGCCGTCGAACTTCTCTTCGAGGTAGTAGCGGTCGGTGTAGCGGGCGAGCGCCTGGGCGGCCTCGCCAGCGGTGAAGGGCGCAGAGTCCGCGAGCATCGGCGTGATGAAGCCGACGCGGATCCGCTCGGCCGGGATGTCGGCGACGTAGGGCTTGCTGTTACGCGGCGGCGCGGCGGGTCCGCTCCGTGTGACGGCCTGCTTGCCGCCGGCGAGGGCGTCGCGCACGTGCCAGCAATTCCGCTTGTCGTGTTGGGTCCAGCCGGGACAGTTGCAGCTGGCGGTCTTGCCGTCGGCGCTGACGAGCGTTTCGTAGGTGGCGTCGCTCGTCCGGGACTTGTAGGTGAACTTCGGCATCGGGATGACTCCTGGAAGGAAGGGCCGGCGCTGGTGAGGCGCCGGCCGTGTGCAGGTGGATTACGCAGTCCGCTTCTTCGCGGCCGGGAGCGCCGCCTTCGCGGTGCGCGGCTTCATGGTCCGCAGCTTCTCTTGCCGCACGGTGTAGGCCTTCAGCACGGCTTTCACGCGCCGGGCGTCAGGGCCTTTCCACGCGCTCATGTTGCCGAGGGCGTAGGAGATCTGAATCTCCTTCGCGTGGTCCGGTTCGTTCGGGAAGCGCGAGACGGCCTGCGGGATCGCCGCGAGGTAGGTCGCGGCGTGGCGCAGGAAGCCTTGGTCGGCGTGCGTGCGGCAGTACTCGTAGGCGCGCTTGATCGCTTCGTCGACGGTCATCGGTGCGACAGGTCGCTTGCTGGACTTCGCCATGGTCGTGACTCCTAAGGGAAAGCCGCAGGCTGGGTACTGCGGCATCGGTGGGAACGAACGAGTAGCGGGGTGTTTCAGTTGCGGTCGTCGAGAGAGTCGATGAAATGCGGTCCGGGGCAGTTCTCGATGGCGCAGCTCTGCGCGCCGCCGTTCGGACAGCGGGTGGTGCGGTCGTTCAGGAACGCCGCGAGGGCCTGAGGCACGGGCCTCGGGTCCTCGCTGCGGGTGAGGATCTGGTCGAGTTCAGAGTTCCAGATCGCCTTGGCCTCGTCGAGCAGCTGGTGCTCGGCGTCGGCGCACTGCTGCAGCGCGCGGGCGCGGTCTTGCTCGTAGCGCCGGTCCAGTTCCTCGAGCCGGGCGTACTGCTGCTGGCAGAACGCCTCGGCCTTCTGCAGGCCGGGCGCGGTGTAGTTGGCGAGGACGTGCAGGACGATGCGAATGTCGTCCGGGTCCTCGATGCCGGTGAAGGTGCGGCCGCTCATCGGGCCTCCTTCATCACGCGGCCGAGGGCGCCGGCGACGTCCGGGTGATTCGGGACGCTCTGGATGCTGTGGGCGTAGATGCCGTACCACGTGCCTGCGGGGGTCAGGCGCGGTTCGACGTGCAGCTTGCGTCGGCCGTTGTCGGCCTGCACAAGCATCTGGTCGCGCTCGGTCGGGGACTGCGCGACGCCTTCCAGGTGGGCGTACTCGCCGCGCTGCATGCCGGTGAGTTTCAGGCGCTTCGGGAACTTGCGCGCGACGCCGGGCGGGATCTCGGTGCCGTTGAAGTTGATGCCGTAGATAGCCACTGGTGACTCCTTTGTGCGGTGACGGGGTTACTTGCGGACGAAGGTGATGCGGACGGCGACGACGTCGGCGAGTTCCTTCTCGTCGAGCGGGACGTAGACGGCGCCGAAGGTGGAGCGGCCGTCGTTCTCGATGCAGAACTTCGCGTATCGCTTGGTGTCGTCGACGCGCGGGAACTGCGTGAACATCGCGTCGCCGGGCGTGCGCGTGTTCGAGTCCGGGCCGCGGCGCGCGATGACGTCGGTGGACGGATCGGGATGCAGCGGCTTGCCGTCGCGGTGGAGCGGGTTGAACTTGCTGGCGTCGCCGCGCTTGCCGACGGGCGTGGCCAGCAGGTCCGCGAACGCCTCGCGCGGCTTGCCGCCAAGCGTTTCGATCTGGTCGATCAGCTCGTCGATCTGCTTGCGCCGGGCGTCCAGGGTCGCCATGCCGTCGGTGATCTCGTTCTCGATGCCGGCGAGGGTCCAGCACTGCGGGCAGAGGTCGGAGCCGAGCGCCTGCTCGCCGGTGTCGCGGGTCCGGCGTCCGCAGGTGGCGCACGTGTAGGTGCTGCGGCCGGCGAGGTTCTTCGTGAAGGTGTTGCGCTTGCGGACGCCGGCGACGGCGAGGCGGTTCGCCTTGCGGCCGGTCTTGCGGGTGGAAGCGGCGGCGGTGGACTTGGCCATGTGCGTGACTCCTGTTTGCAGACGTCTGCGAAATGAGCCGCCGGAGCGGCTCGCGGTGGCTGTTAGGCGGCGGCGCGGCTCAGGCGGAACACGCGGCCGAACTCGGTGATGTCCGGCTCGCTGCTGTGGCGCGGGGTGAACTCGCCGGTCTTGGCGTAGCGGCGCAGCTGGTCGCGGACGGTGGCGATGTTCTCGCGGTCCATCTGCTTGTCGCCTTGCTTGGTGACGAGGTACGCGAACGTGAGCGGGCCGCGCTTGCTGTCGACGAGGACGACGGTGGTGTTCCGGGCGTCCTCGTAGCGGAGGCGGCGCATCACGGACTGCACGCGGTCGCGGCCGTAGCGGCGGCACATCAGGGCGTAGCCGTCGGCGACGGGCGACTCGTAGCCGTGGGGGTTCGCGTCGGCGAGGTAGCGGATGCCGAACTGCCGGAGGTCGGCCGGCAGGGACGCGAGGTAGTTCTCGAGGGCGCTGAAACGTGCTTCGCGGATGCGGGCGGCGATCGTCATGGTCGTGACTCCTACTTGGTGAAGGCGCTGCGCGAAATGCGCGCGCCGCAGTCTGGGCAAACGGCAGTCAGGGTCTTGCGAACGGGCTTCAACGAGCGCCAGGGGATGGCGCTGTGCAGGCAATACAGCTGGCGGAGCAGCTGCTTGCGTTCGGTGCCGCGGAGGCCTTCGAGATCGTCGTGGGTGCGCTTAGCCACGGTCAGCCGCCGTGGCTTCAGCGTTGCGGTAGTCGGCGATCTCGCCGGTCGGCCGGACGATGTAGAGCGCGGGCATCACGTGGTTCGAGCGGAGGTACTGGCGATACGGGACGGCGACGTAGCGGATGCAGACGTCGGACGTCTGGGCGACGAAGTAGGAACGGTTGTGCGTGCGGGCCTTGCGAGCGGCTTCGGTGAATGCGACTTCGAGCGTGTAGAAGCGGTCCATGTGGTGACTCCTGTAGGCGCGGCGCTGGTGGAGCGCCGGGGTTCAAGTGGTTGTCAGCTGTCTCATCAGGCGCAGGGGCTGAGGCTGCGCGAACGCCAGCGGGCGCTGGCGGTTTCGACACGGGGTAAATGCGCGGAGGGAATGCGCTTGTCGATGGAAGGCGGCGCGGCTTAGTGACGTTGCGGGCCGTATGCTCGTCAGCGGGTCCAGTGCAGGGCACTCAAATGGCCTATCGGCGTGCCGTGGGCTCTCGGCTTAAGCCGGTCATCGCCTCTCTACTGGGGCTCGAACTCGCGTCTGTGACGGGTTCGGGTGGCCTTGCCGCTACTCGCCGGGTGTCAATCGGCTTTCGCAGCTCACACGAGCAACAGGTTTCACGACTGGGGCTTACGCGCCTTGTGGATCGCAATCAAGCGCCACGCGCTGCCGACGGCCGGGCCAGCTTACTGGTCCAGCCTCTGCGTACTGCTGCTCTCGCATCGGAGCATTCTGCAGGCATACGGAACGTCGGGCGGCACTGAGCTTTGCGCCTGCCTTGCACGCGCTGTACTTCGTCGTGGCCTATGTCGCTTCGTGCGCCGGTGCGGCCGTTCGTCAGTCTCTCGACTGTCATCGGGTGCTCTCTGGCGCGAAGCTTTCGGGGTGACTTCGCAGCGCCTTGTTTCGCAAGGCAGGCGCGCGGCTGCTCGCCGCGTCGCCGTCGCCGTATGCCGTTGTCAAAGAACAACGTAAGTATAGCCTACAAGGCTATACTCCTGTCAAGTACGGGCAAGAGGCCAAAAACACGCAAAATCCTTAGGAAAATCGCGTGTTTTTGACACTTGGAGGCCTCGAAAATGGCCTGTTTTCGAGGGGTGCCGGAGGCGAAAAGTGCGATTTTCCTAAGGATTTTGACGGTCTGCGAGAAAACTAGCAGGTATGGACAAGCGGGCGGCGCGAGCGGCCGCGGCGGGCAGCTGGCCGGGTGCTACAGAAGTAGCAGCGGGCTATCGCGCTTGTCGATGCGCCGCGGCGAGGCGGGTGAAGGCGGACGTGCGGCGACGTTCGCCGGCGCGCTTGGTGGGTTTCGCGGCGACGTTGCGGATCTTGAACTTCCCGCTCCGTCTGGAGCGGTCGACGTGTTCAGTGGTGGTGTGCGTCCCGCGATCGGAGTAGAGCTCGAGGTTCCGCGGCGAGTTGTTCTGCCGGTCCTCGTCGATGTGGTGGACGATCTCGCCTGGCTTCAGCGGGCGACCCAGCTTCTTGGCCATGACGAGGCGGTGCTCGAACTGGTAGCCGGTGTCCGTGAGGACTCGGACGTAGCCCTCGCTGTCGATGTAGCGCCCTTCCTTGTAGTTCCAGTGCTGCTTGCCCTTCATGCTTTTGGCCTTGCACTCGGGGCTGCACGTCGGCGGGCGTGTGAGGCGTTTCAGGTGCGACGGCGCGATCCAGAACTTCGTGCCGTCGATGGGGCACGCGACCTCAGGCATGGCTGGATGATAGCAGGGGAACTTCCGGCCTCGCCAGCGTGCCTGCAGACGTCTGCAAACGCTACGGCCGGAGCTTCTTCGCGCCGTACAGCGCGGCGAGAACCCCGCCGAACTGCATCAGGGTCTTGCCGACGAACGCCGGCGTCGTGACCTGGCTCCACGAGTGGGCGCCGGCGAGGTCGGCGCCGAAGCCGATGGCGAACGTGGCGATCCCCGCCACGACCATGGCCGTGGCGGTTTGCTGCGTGACGGGCTGCCGCATTACTTGCTCCCCGGCGTCTGCCGGATCTTGACGACTCCGGACCCGCCGGCGGCGCCGCCGGTCAGGTTGTTCGCGCCAGCGGCCGACGCGCCGCCGCCGCCGTTGCCGGTGTTGTTGCCGCCGGCCGTGTTCAGGTGCGCGTTACCCGCGCCGCGTGCGTAGGTGCCGCCGTCGATGACCGACACCTTGCCGGGACCCGCCGTGGTGCTGACGGCCACTCCGCCAGCGCCGCCGCCCGCGCCGCCGTTGGCCGCGCCAGCCGCGTTCACGGTGCCGTTCGTGCCGCCGTGCCCGTAGACCGGACCGGAGCTGCTCGAGCCCGTGCCGCCCCCGCCGGCCGTGGTGCCGCCACCGCCGCCGCCGCCGCCGGAGGCCTCCGTGACGGAGCCGCCCGCAGTGCCGGTCGCGCCGCTGCTGTCACCGCCGCGGCCGCCTGCGCCGCCGCCGTTGACGGTCGCGGCCGCGCCGACGATGAAGCTGGCCTGTCCGGGGTTGCCGGTCGCGCCGCCGGCGCCGACCTGGACGTTGAACGAGCCGGTCATGGGCTTGGCGAACTCTTCGAGGAAGCCGCCACCGCCGCCGCCACCGCCGCGACGCTCGTTGCCCGACGCGTCGTTGCGCTCCTGCCCGCCGCTGCCGCCGCCGCCGACGATCAGCCAGTCCAGCATCCCGGGGCGGTTCAGCGTGACCGTCCAGCTGCCGCCGGCGTTGCTGAGGACCAGCGTGCCCTGCGTGCGGAAGTTGTGCGTGCCCGACGTCGTCCCCGTGTAGGTGGCGATCAGGTCCATGCCGCCGCCGAGCAGCGCGCGTGAGGCGGGGCCCGGCATTACGCGGGCACTCCGGCCGCCGACACCATGCCGATCCAGCGGGTGTTCGCGTTATTCAGCTTCAGGAAGTAGAGGACCATCTCCTCGCCCGACGTCGTCGGGAGCGTCGGCGCCGCGTTGTTGGTCCACTTCAACTCGGAGAATCCCGTGAGCGTGCGCGCGACGCCGCCGCCCTTCACCTTCACGACGAAGTAGTCGACGCGCGAGGATCCCGCCACGTTGGTCGGCGTGTTGATCGTCAGGTTCCCGTCGAGCGCGACGTTGTAGTACTTCGACACCGAGAGGTTGGGCGTGATCGCGCCGGCGCTCGCGTTGACTTCGGCGCTGAGGGTTTCCTCCGTCGACTCCTCGAACTGGGTCTCCCCGTTGTTCGCCTTCGTCGCGGTGATGATGTCGCCGGTGACCCAGACTGTCGGTGTGTACATGGCTATGACCTGAGGCGTCGGCCGACCTGGCCTTCGTGTTCGCCGAGGACGAGCTCGAGCAGCTCGATGCCCGCGAGGAGGCGGACCATCGCGCGGGGCAGTCCGCGCGTCACGCCGTACTTGCACGCGAGGACTTCCGGCGGCAGCTGCGACGCCCACAGCGCGAGGCGGTTGCGGATCTGGAGCTCGCTGGCGGTCTCGGCCCACGCGAGCACCTCGAGGCGCTCCTGCTGGAACGCGGACTCGTCGCCAAGGGTCACCACGTCTTCCCCGCCGATGCGGGTGACCGCGGTGATGTTGCCGTCGACGTCCTGCTTCATGCGCTGGATGTGGGCGCGCTTCGCGATCAGTTCTCCGAGGTACTTGGGCATCAGACTCCCCAGGAGAGCGTCCACGTGAACGTCACGGTGATGCTCGAGGTCTTGACGATTTCGGCGGCGAGGACCGCGCGGGCGTACATCGAGCCGCCCACCGCGGCGCTGAACAGGCCGATCTCGCGGATGGTGTTCCCGTTGCCGACGTTCGGTCCGAGGAAGTAGGTGATCGTGCGCGTCTTGCTGGTCGGCGTCGACGCGGTGATGGTGTCCCGCGCGATCTGCGCCAGCAGCGCCGTCTGTCCGGCCGCCGTCGCCGTGGCGTCGGACCCGTAGCCGAAGTGCGTGATGCCGGTGCCTCCGGCCTGCGCCAGCAGGTCGCGGATGAAATCGAGCCCCGCGTCGACGGTGAGGTTCTTCTTCTTCTGTCGGCCGACGTGACGATGCCCGTTCCGGAACCGTCGATCGACCTTCCAGACGTCGACCGTGACGTTCGTGCGGGCCTTGACCTTCGGTCCGGTGGACTGGCGCTCGAGGTGCGAGCAGGGGGACGGGAGCAGCGGCGGCATCTGGATCCTCTGTCGGCCCCTACCCGATCGCGCTGTAGCCGATGGTGGCGAACCCGATGCGGCTTTCGGGCGCCGACGTCGACGCGAGCACCGAATCCGAGCAGATCACGTGGTCGGCCACGGGGCGCGAGAGCAGGACGACTTCGTTTTCGCGGATGGTGAAGCGGCCCTTCTGCGCCATCAGGGCGCGGAAGAAGGGGATCCAGCCGCCGACGCCGTCGCCGGAGGCCAACGTCACCTGGAACGTGAGGCGGTCCTTGGTGAACCACCGCATCGCCACGTCGGTCACGAGGAACTCGCCCTCGATCTCGAGCTCCGGCATGTTCACGGTGACGATCTGCCCGACCTCGAGCCCGGCGTCGTGCGTGAGGACCGAGAGCTCCAGCGGGATCTCGCCCCAGCGATCGAGCAGGGCGTTCGTGCGCGTGATCGCGGCGCCGGCGTCGGTGACCGACGAGTCTTCTTCCTTGGCTTCGTAGATCCCGCTCGTTCCCTCGGCGGCCGCCCGGGCGGCGATCTCGGCATCGAGCTGCGCGTGCACGACGACCGGGTAGGCGCCCTGATACGTGACGGCGAGCTCCTGCGCGCTCGTCAGCAGGGTGCCCGCGTCGTCTTGCCGGATCTGGTCCTCGCCCTCGTTCCAGTAGAAGTCGGCGGTGCCTTCTTCGACGGTGCCGATGGCGATGGTCTTCGCCACGCTGTTGACGGCGATCCCGGTCGGCTGCTTTGCGACGGGGTAGCCGGTCTTGAACACGCGCGTCGCGCCGTCGCCCTTCCAGAGTTCCGTGCGCGCGTCCGTCAGGCCGGTGCCACCCTGGAAGATTTGCTTGTTGCGGTAGTTCTCGCGGTGGCGGCGCGGGATGCACTTGAAGAAGCGCGGGTTCGCGGCCTCCGAGTCGAGCGCGAAGGGTGCGAGGACGTTGCCGCGCTCCTTGAAGTAGAGGACCGGCGACGGCCCCGGCTGAAACCACCAGTGCATCCCCGCTTCGGTGGCGACGTCGTTGAAGACGTCGGACACGGGGGCGTAGTTGAAGTTCGCCAGGGCAAGCGTCGGGCCCGGGTCGACGTGCGTGGTGAAGTCGAGCGTCTCGCCGCTCAGGCCTTCCGTGCAGACGTCTGCAACGATGGAGTTCACCGGCGTCGAGGTGTGGCTGTCGGCGTAGTGCCGGCGGTCGCACATGGCCTCGTCGGCGATGCACTGGATCGCGTAGTTCCGGCGGAGGGTGCCGACGGTGCGGCCGGGCCTGACGAGCTCCTCCTGGAAGTCGTCGACCATCCCCGAGAAGCTGTAGCCGGTGGTCGCGGTGCGCGCGGCGTAGCGGCCGGCGAGCTCGGTGGCCGACAGCGCGCGGCTGAAGATCGCCACTTCCGCGATCCGACCGTCCCACGCGCGCAGCGCGTCGCCCGAGTACTTCCCGATGTAGTGCGTGCCCGACCCAAGCGCCAGGGTGCCGCTGTACGTCGATCCGGACGTGGCCGACAGTTCCCCGTTGACGTACAGGCGGATGTAGTCCCCGCTCGTCCACGTCGCCGCGACGTGGTACCACGTGCCCGTCGAGGGGACGCTGCCGGCGCTGAGCGTGCGCTGCGTCCCGCTGATTCGCAGGCTGATGAACGGGCGCGCGTTCGTGGCCCCGTTGAACGAGGCGTATGTGGCGCTGTCCTCGGCCGACCACCACATCCGGTGCGTGTTCGGGTTGGTCAGTGTGTCCGCGTAGACCCAGCCCTCAATCGTGATCGCGGTGGTGATGCCGTTCAGGTTCTGCGTGATGGCCACGCGGTGCGTGTCGTCGTTCCCGAACTCAACGGCCGTGGAGCCGTCGCTGAGCGGGCCGACCGCGCCGAGCGTGACGCCGGCGTAGGTGCCGTCGACGCCCGACCCGCTGCTCTCGTTGGCGTTCGTGCCGCTGGTCTCGTTCAGCCGCCAGTAGCCGACCGGCTGGTGCGCGAGCACGTCGCCCGGGTAGCCGACGTACACGACCACGCGATCCCCGACGTCTGGCCGCCAGCCGCTCTTGTCGTAGGCGGTGAACGAGCAGACGCGGCGGGACTCCAGCTGGTGCGAGGCGCTGAAGGTCTTCTTGAGGACGTTCCGCTGGCGGAAGGACCCGCCGATCGAGATCGCGACGCCCATTAGAAGCCCCGATGCCCGACGCGGCGCTTGACCGCACGCGGCACGGCGGCCGCCATGAGGTCGCCGTCGATCTGGACGACGTTCGGGCGCTCCTCGAGGACCGACGCGAGCCGGTTGATGGCGGCCACGACCTGGTCGTTGCCGACCGCGGCGCCGCCGCCGTGGTTGAGCGAGTGCAGACCGGCGCGGCCGCCGACGTTCCGCATCCCGCGACGCGAGAGGATGCCCTCGCCGCGCTGCGCGATGATCGGGACTTCGTCGATGGCGAGGCCGGTGTGGGCGCGGCGCTCGATCATGCCGCCCCAGTGGCGGCGCTCGTCCTCGCGCTCCTCGCTCCGGTGATACCGCTCGTAGACGTCGACGGTCGCCGTGCGCGGCTTCGAGGCCTCGGTCAGCTTGGCGATCAGCTCGTCGAGCTTCTGCAGGACCCCCTTGAACATCTCGGTGAGGGTCTCGCCGAACGTGACGCCGGTTTCCTCGAGGGTCTTGTACGCTTCCCCGTTCTTGTCGAGGAGCTGACCCTCTTTGATCATGGCCTCGAGCATCGGCTTCATCGCCGACGGGACCTCGATGCCGAACTCCACGGCGCGGTTGATGAACTCGGACGCGCTCGCGCCCATCCGGTCCACCACGTTCTCGATCTCCACGCCCGCCTCGGTGAGCAGCTTCCAGTCGTCGAGCAGCTGCTCGGCGTGCTTCGCCATCTCCTGCTTCTTCAGGAGGGGACCGATCTCGTTGATCTGGAACCCGTAGCGTTGCACCGCGGCGTTGAGCAGCTCCTGCCGCTGCGCGTGCGCGTCGGTGAGGGCCTGAGCGTCGCGCACCCGCTGGTTGTGCGCGTCCATCTCGGTCGTGATCTTCTTCAGCTGCGCTTCGTAGTCCTTGACCTTCTTGGTCGAGAAGAGCTTCTGCAGCTCGCGGTCGGCGATGCCCGCTTCCTTGGCCATCGCCCGGAACTTGTCTTCCCCGCCGAAGCCCTCCATCGTCTTGGCGAGGGCCTCCTGCACCTTCTTCTTCTCGCCGCCGCCGAAGAGCCCGCCGAACAGCTTGCCTACGAGCTTGCCCCCGAGCTCGCCGAGGATCGGGCCGACGACGGGGATCGCCGACGTCAGGGTCTTGCCGAGGACCTTGCCGATGGTGCCGCCGGTGATCTTCTTGGTGATGGACTCGGTGAGGCTGCTCGCGATCGACCCGCCGATGGACGCGCCGACGGCGCCGCCGACGTTCCCGCCGCCCATCGCGGCGCCGAGGATCGTCGCGGGCATCGAGGCCATCGCGCCCTTCAGGCCGCTGCCGAGCAGTGACTTCAGGGAGCCCGCGCGCTGCTCCATGGCCATCGCCTGGGCGTCGATGCCCATGAGGCGCAGCCCCTCGGCGTTCTGGTCGCGGCGGAGGCCTGCGTCGAACATATCGCGCAGGCGCGCGTCGTTCTGCCCGCCGATCCGCGCCATGGACGCGGCGTTGACCGCGTCGTTCATCGAGAGCACCTGCGCCTGCCACTCGGCGCCGGCGACCTTCGCCTCCCGGAGCTGCGCGGCCCAGTCGGCGAGGATCTCGACGTTCTCCTGCAGCCCCTTCGAGTACTCGGCGGTCGCCTTGGCCTGCGTGTCGACGCGGTCCTTCAGCTTCTCGATGGTCGACTTGCTCAGCCCGACCGCTTCGGCCCAGTCGTCGAAGGCCTTCTCGTCCTTCTTGATGAACGCGGAGAGCTGCTCCACGCTCATACCCGTCGCGCGGATCTCGTCGCGGTAGCGGTTCGCCGCGTCCGTCATCGCCTGCTGGGCGGACTTCTGGTTCTCGAGCCCCTTCTTCCGGCGCTCCTCCGCTTCGATGAGGATGATGGTGTCGTCGTACTCGGCGCGGGTGATCTTGTTCTGCCGGAGCATCGCGTCGGCGAGCTCGCGCTGCGTGGCGGTGCCCGCCTTCATGGCGACCTGGCGCTGCAGCTCCTTGGTCTTCAGGAACTCGATGGCGTCGGCATACTTGATGGTCGCGTCAGCGCCGAGCGAGATCGCGCGGTTGACGACGTCCTGCTGCGCGCCCAACTCCTGCGCCCGGAGTTCCGCGGTCTTGGAGGACTCGTACCACTTCACCGCCGCGACGGCGGCCAGCGCGATCGCGGCGCCGAGGCCGAGGAAGGTGGCCGAGAGCGCGGTGATCGAGCCCGCCTGCGCGACGGCGGCGGCCTGCATCCCCGCGAACGTCGGGATGATCGCCTTGCCCGCGATCATGACCTTCGTGACGGTGTCGCCGTAGATCGCCCAGAGGCCGTAGCCGGACACGGCGGTGGCCAGCGCGCCGACGGCGGCCGCGAGCGCCATGAAGACGGTCGGCGCCGAGCGCACGATCCCGATCCCGACGTTGACGGCGTTGTTCCACAGCTCGAACGCGGGCATGAGCTTCTCGCCCACTTCCTTGCGGAGCAGCTGCGCGTTCGTGTTCTTGCGGGCGAGGGACCCCGAGTAGGTGTCGGCCATCTTCGACGCGTCGCCCGTCGCGAAGGCCATCTCCTTCATCAGGCCCGAGAGGAACTTCTGCTTGACGCCGGCGTCGGTCGACAGCTTCGACAGGTCGCTCATCGCCAAGCCCTGCTCCTTGAGAATCACGGAGAGGTTCTTGGTGAGACCCGCGTTGTCGACGAGGATCGAGTTCTGGTTCTTGATACCCTCGGTGGCGCTGACGACCGCGTAGCCGAACTCCAGCGAGGCCTGCCGGTTGAACGCGGCAATGTCCTTGAAGCCCGTCATCAGCTGGATGGCTTCGGGCAGTCCGAATCCGGCCCCGAGCAGGTTCTTGAGGCCGGCTGCCGCTTCCTGCACCGTCATCAGGCCGTCGCTGGCGAGCATCTCGGCGGCCGCGGTCGTCGCCCCGACGTCCTGCCTGAACGCCTTGGCGACAGTCGACAACCCGATGAACGTGTTCTGGAAGGCCGACGCGGTGGAGACCGCCTTGGTGATCCCGGCGGCCATGTTCGACAGGGCGCCGCGCGCCAGGTCGTAGACGGTATCGGCGAGGAAGGCGCCGGCGGCCGACGCCGTCACCATCTTCTTCTCGAAGTCGGTGAGGCCCTGCGCGGTCTTGGGCGCGGACGTCCCGACGGACTTCAGGCCCGCGTCGACCTGGGCGAGTTTCTGGACCGCTCCCTTGTCGTCAACGACGATCTCGATATACAGCTGGCGGTCCGACACGGGTCACTCGTCCTCGTCCTGCGCGCCGGCCTGCGCCTCCTTCGCAAGCGACTGGTGATGCTGGTGAATGACGTCCAACCGATCGACGAACGAGAGGGCTTCCGCTCTCGAGCACCGGATCTGGAGGACGTCGAACACCAAGGGGGTGAGCTTCAGGTCGCGGACTACAGACGTCTGCAACAGTCCGTAGGCGCGCAGCGCCAGATGGTCGTCTTCGCCGAGGCGGTCCTCCATGACCCTGCGCGGGCAGGATTCACAGTCGAACTCCTCGGTCTCGAGCTCCTCGTCGGAGGCGGTGCGGCAGCAGGAGAGCGAGCGCCCTTCATCCGCCTCCCACGCAAGGAACTCGCTTAGTCCTTTTTTTCCTCACCCCGATCGAGGGCGATCTCCTTGCCGAGACAGAGGCGGTTGATCTCGCTCTTCACCTTCTCGGGGAGCAGGAGCTTGTTCGCCTTCGTGCAGGGGAGTTCGCTGACGCCGTTCGCGTCGCGCACCTTGATGCCGGTCCAGTCGACGATGGCGTAGTCGAGGATCCGGGCGAGGAACGCGTGGACGTCGAAGCTCTCGGTGCGCTGGCCCTTGTCCCACTCCTTGCGGGTGGCCTGCTTGCGCGCTTCCTTCTCGACGTCGTCGGGGACGATGCGGAGCTCGAACGTGCTCTGCGTGCCCTCGGGCGTGTGCGTGAACGTGGTGTCTGGGGCCTGAACTTCGATGAACACGGTCGCTTTCTCCAACACGCCGCGCGGGCGTGTAAAAACGCCCGCCGCAACCGCGCGAGGTGCAAGCGGACCGAAGGGGGACTTATGCCGTAAGCGGTATATCGGCAGGCCTCTCCTTGCGGACTATCCTGCCGGGACGGTTGCCGCCGCCTCGGAGCGCATGTACTTGGCCCCCATCTGCGCCACTACGGGGCTCCCCCCAGGAGCTTGTGGAATCCGGAACTGGGAGGCCCGACAACCGGGGGTCAACACACCCGTCAGTCGCCTACCTCCCAGCTATCGGATCGAGCTGGCTACGCGAGCAGGTTCTGGCTGTTCATGTTCACGACCGTCATCCGGTACGGGTTCACGAACGCCATGCCCGTCGGCGAGGTCGCCGCGAGCTTCGCGTGGAACGTCGCCTGCGGCCGCACCTGGTCGGGTCCGGACGCGACAGCCCGGAACGACCGGAGCTGCAGCGCGGGGAACTCCCACTTCAGTTGCCGCTGCGTGGCGCTGTTGATGTACGGACCGAGGAAGTTCCAGTCCGCCTTGAACACGCGGGCGACCGCGAGGCCGACCGCGAGGCTGTTCGCGCTCTGGCTGGTCATGCGGGCGTACGTCACTTCCACGGAGAACTCGGGGAACCCGTTGTTGTCCGGTTCGATGACGTAGTCCAACCCGAACACGAAGTCGTCCGAGGACACGGGTTCCGCGCCGTTGAAGGCGATCTCCCGGGCCAGCGACACGATGTCGGTGTTCGCCAGTGCGCCGGCGCTCTGCGGGTTCATCCGCAGCGTGCCGTTCTTCCGGAACAGTCGGTTGCCGAGGCCCGCCGCGCGAGCGCCGTGCACCGTGCTGTTCGTGTTCGTGGTGCTGTCGTAGGTGGTCTTGTTCCCGACCGTCTGGAACTCAACCATCATGCGACCGTTCTCGCCGACGCGCAGGCTGTAGCCGTGCACCTTCAGCGAGGGGATTTCCTGCACGTAGTGCCCCGGGAAGTCGACCGCGAGCGTGAAGAACGCGGTGAGCTCCGGGCTCATGTCCACAACGTGCTGGTACGCGACGAGCGACGTGGCGGCACCCTGCGATGACACCGCCGTCGGGTTCGCCGGCGAGCCCACGGCTGCCGCAAACCACGTGTCGATGTCCTCGTAGCGCGCGACCATCCCGAGCGCCGGGGTCGGGGGCGTGTAGTCGCCCACCTCGCCCGCCTGCAGGAAGGCGTGCCCAATCACTTCGTCGTCGACGATCTGCGGCATGGCGTCCATGCCGTCGGTGCTCGCGATCAGAATCTGCCGCGTCACGGACACGGGCGTGCCCCATGCGGTGCCTCGCCCGAATGCCGCTCGCAGCTCGCGTCCGGTGACCTTGCCTCCAGACATTTGCCTCTACCTCACAGTCCTCGTTCGTAATCGGCGAGCGCAATGAGCTCGGCGATCACGTAGTCATCAGTCGGGCCGGGTTCTTCAACCCGCCAGGTCTCAACGTCCGCGTTGTAGTCCCCATCCACCCCGTCACGGGCGATGGCGGCCTGGAGCGAACTCACATCCGTGAGTAGCGCCCGATGGGCAGCGACCGCGTCACGCTGCACCTTCCGCGCAATCCGGATCGACACGGGGACGATCTCGTTCTGCACGTAACCGAGATACCCACCGACCTCTCGCGGGTCTTGGGTGCTGAGGCAGTAGGTCCGGTGCAGCGCCGTTGCCGGCTGCCGACCAAACCCGAACGGCTCTTTGGCGACCACGTAGCCAAACGGGGCGCCGGTGAGGATCGAGTCAATCCGTGAGAGGACGTCGGTGAGCTGCATTAGCCTCGCTCCCACGTCCACGGCTGCACGTGCTGCGCGATGGTGGTGACGTCGGTTGTCTCGGCGGCGCCGTCACTGTCCGCGTCGAACTCGTCGACCACCCGACCGATCACCAGCTGCAAGGCTGCACTGGCCTCGAGCGCGGTGACGGTCGCCTTCTCCTTCCACTCGCCGCGGTTGCTCCCGAATCCCTCCATGTAGAGCTGCGCGCACACTCGCAGAGCCACCGGGTAGGTCAGGCGCGATCGGGCGATCGGCAGGAGTTGGTTCAACGTGCCGCTGTTCGGGGCTGCCGACAGCTGCACGCGAACCCAGTAGGCCGAAACGTCCTCGATCTCGCGCACAAGCCAGTCCGAGGGTTCGGGCCACGTGATGCGCCCGGCGCGCGCAAACGGCACACCGGACGCGAGTGTCTGGTTGCTGATCGACGTGAAGGCCGACCAGGTCCCATTCCAGTAGGTGATGGAGCAGCTCGCGGCCGCGCCGTTCACCGCGTCTTCCATCGAGGCGAGCAGGCCCTTGAAGGGCATGGTCAGCCCGACGTAGATCGCGTCGGCCGACGCATCGGCGATGAGGCCCGTGAGCGCGGCGCCGGCGGTCGTGAACGCGTCCTTCTTGTCGACCCATGCGCCGCCGGTGCGCGCGAACGCGCCATCGGGCGGCCGACGGGTCTTGTGCTTCCGGACCGGATACCCGGCCTGCTCGAGGAGCGGGCAGAGCCAGTCCTGCACGGCGACCCGCCGCTTGTCGTCGAGGTTCTGCTGCCCGCCGAAGTCCGTCGCGGCCGTGGAATCGACCGCGAGGACGTCGAGGGTCGTGACGAGGTCGTCGACCGGGATCACGCCGAGGCCTCGCTCGTTGCAGACGTCTGCAGATGCAGGCCGTCCGCGACGTCATCGGTGTGGATGACGGCGTAGCTCTGCCCCCACTTGGCGGGCAGGATCGTGAACGCCGGGAGCAGCTCGTGCAGCATCGAGTGGGTCTCCGGGTCGGCATCAATGTTGTCGATGACGACGAGGCTGCCCGGTGCCATCAGGCCGCGCGTGTCAGGGGTGTACCGTTGGAGGAGCAGCGCCTGCACCTCCTCTCGGATCGTGTCGGCCGCGTGCTCCCCGTCCAGCAGGGCAAAGGAGAACCGTTGCATGCCCACCCGCCCGCCGGCGTTCCAGACCGCCAGGTCCCGGGCGGTCGCAAGGAACGTCTGGCTCTCGAGGGGGAAGTGGTAATGGTCCGGAAACTCGGCCAAGAGGCGCTTCATGGCGACGAACGTATCGCCCGTGTACAGAGCGTCCCGCGCGGGCCCATCGCCGCCTGCATACGGCTTGCTCCCGTAGGGATCGACCGTGACGACCGGCACGCGCCGACCGATCAGCTGCAGGAGCTTCAGCCACATCAGGGCCGAGGCGCCCTTGAACGTCCCGATCTCGAGAACCGGGTCGATTACGCGCCCCTGTTCGCGCAGCTGTGGGGTGAGGGACTGCAGGAAGAGGACGGCCCACTCCAGCACCCGCTTGTCGTCGCCCCAGCTGTAGGGGGCGCACTCCGCCACGATCTTGCGGAGCTGCCCGTCGTCGACGGCGTCGAAGGGTTCAATCGCGGCCAGGTCCGTGGACCGGAACGCGGGCGTGTAGAACGGTTCGACGTCGACCCGCTTGGGATGCAGCTGCTTGGTCCACTGGTCGATCTGATGACTGGTGAGCCGCTGCAGCTCCTCGGGCGCAGCGACCCGGAACTTCTCGATCTTGGGCTGCAGGCGTGGGTCGAGGCGCCCTGGAGCCGCCGCGAACGTCCACGTCGCTTCAAACCCGCTCCCGAGGAGAGTGAGGCACTGCTGGTAGTACGGCCACGCCGTCTTGTGACAGACGTGCTGTGGCTCGTCGAACCCACGGCGGAAGTACACCTCGACGCCCTTGCGCGCGAGGGCCGCGGCCTTCGCCGTGAGCTTTGCCGGGCGGGTCTTCTCAGCCTCCCAGGTAGCGAGGTTGGCGCAGTCCCGGATGTAGAGGACCCACGCGAGCATCCGAGGCGGGTGCTGCCCCTTGCCGGCGATCTCCTTCATCAGGAGCGGCAGGTTCCGGGCCTTCATCTTGGTCCGCCGGACCCGCTCGTCCTCGTAACCGAAGTGGATGAGGGAGAAGTCGGTCTGATCGCAGGCCGGGTTGACGCCCTTGTCCATGACGTCCTCGGGCTGTTCGTGGACGACCCCGAAGAATCGCGTCCCGCGCCCCGTGCGGAACAGCCGGATCGGCTTGTCCTCGAACGGGCTCTGGTCCGCGCAGACGTGGCGCTGGTGGACGGCGAACGCTGGGAATAGCCCCGCGTCGCTGGTGTACCACCGCAGGCGCTCCGGGTTCTGCAGGTGCTCGTCGGCGTCGACCCAGAACACCCACTCGGCCGTCGGTTCCGCGATCGCGAGGACCGCGTTCCGCGCGGCGGAGAAGTCGTGCGTCCACTCGATCGGGTGCCACTCGGCCCCGAAGGCCTCCGCGATCTGCTGGGACTCGTCGGTGCTGCCGGTGTCGCCGATCACGATGCGGTCGAACACGCCCCACATCGTGCTGAGGCCCTTGTGCAACCACTCGGCGCCGTCCTTCACGATCATCATCGCGGTGACGCGCTGGTAGGGCCGCTCGGTGAGGATGCCGACCTTGTAGTCGACCTCGCCGGCGCGGCCGCCGCCCGGCTGGAACCCGAAGATCCAGTAGCCGCACTGCGTCCCGCGCGGCGACAGCCCGATCGACAGGAACTCCCAGCCGAAGTTGCGCTTGGGCGCGCAGAGGTCCCGAATGTCCCGCATCGAGAAGGCGTGCACGTGGCCACGCTGGCGCGGGATCCCGCGTGACAGCAGCTCCGCGAACGGTCCGCAGGGCGTCGTCAGCATGACGATCCCCTCGGGCTTCGCGCAGGCCTCGAGCGCGTCGAGCAGCTCGCCGGGCTTCTCGATGTGCTCGATGAACTCCCCGCAGAAGACCGCGTCATAGCGCGGGTCCGCGAGGTGCTCTTCCATCGCGCGCTTCTTCAGGTGGTACTGGAGCCCTTCGTGCGTCGACTCGCCCTGCCAGAATCGGGCGAGGCGCCCGAACTGGTCGTTCGCGCCGCGGGCGATCTCGATGACGCCGGCGGAGTAGTCGACCCCGTGAATGATGGCGTCGGGCAGCAGCTGCCGGAGGACGAGCGCCATCGACCCGTTGCCGCAGCTCACATCCAGGATCCGGATCGGTTCCCCGGTAACCGTGTAGTGGCTGCCGCCGGTGAGCGCCCCGGTCTCCGTGTTGCGGTTCGGGAACTCCTGCAGGCGACCGGCGTGCACGAGCGCGTCCATGATGCGGGCCGCGGCGCGGTGCATCCGGACGTTCTGCCGGGCCTCGTCGGCCGCGTCGGCCATCGCGTACTTCGCGTAGTGTTCGGCGGTCTGCTCTTCCTGCTTGATGACGCGGTCGCAGAGGGCGAGGGCTTCGCGCGCCTCATCGAGCATCGGCACGCGGCCGGGCGGGATCGTGAAGTCGTCGCCCGTGCTCCAGAACGCCCGCCAGTCGTCGATGATGTCCTGCGCGACGCGCTTCGCGTGGGCGTGGTTATCCCACTGCAGCAGCTGCCGGAGCACCTCGATCTTGTGGGCCTCGTAGCGGTTCGAGAAGGTCTCGAACAGCATCCGCTCCCAGTCCCGCGCGACGTTGTCGGCCGACGAGCGGGCCGCGTGCGAGCGCCCCGCGCGCTGCAGCAGCGCGTAGGTGTCGGGGTCGCCGGCGTGGAGCTCGAAGATCTGGTCTACCGCGGCGTAGAACTCCTCGCGCACGTCGGCCGACGCGAGCACGTCCCCGTCGATGAGGATCCCCGCGTGCGGGTCCACGGTTTCCGGGAGGGCGCCGCGGCGGGACGCGATGATCGGCGTGCCGCAGGCCTGCGCCTCGGTGGCAGCCACGCAGTTGGTCTCGGCGAACCCGTCCTGCGACGTCGGGTAGAGCATCGCCACCGACTGCGCGATCTCCCGATACAGCTGCGTCTTGTTCAACTCGCCCAGGAACACGATCCCGCCGACCTCGGCGTTCATCGCCTGCATGCGCCGGTCGTAGTCCTGACAGACCTTGCCCCACCCGCCCTTGTCGTACATCGACGAGTAGCGGCACACTGCCAGCGTCGCCTCCGGGTGCCGCCGGCGGATCTCGGGCCACAACGCTAAGAGCCCGTCGTGTCCGCGTTCCGGGCGGCTGATGTGGATCAGCCGCTGGGCGACCTTTTCCGGCATCTCCGTCGGCAGCTCGCCGAGTTCGATCGGGTTGCGTGTCACCCACGCGCCCGGTCGCAGGACCGGCTGCAGGTTGCACCATTGCTCGCGGTGATACTCGCTGACGAACACGGTGCGATCGAGCGAGTACAGCTGCCCGAGCACCGACTCGTCGATCAGGAGGTCCTGCGTCCAGAGGATCCGCAGCTTCGCGGGGATGTGCTGCTGGAACACGTGGGGCATTCGCAGCGACACGAACACGTCGGGCGGGGCGAACGACATGACGTCGCCCAGCTGCTCCGCCGGGTGCCACTCGACGCCGAAGTACTCGCCGGGCGCCTCGAGCTGCGTGGCGAAGATATGCACGTCATGCCCGCGCCGTGCGAGGCCCTCCGCCAGCGTGCGACACGCCGACTCGGATCCGCCCAACGAGGACTGGTGACGGCACACGGCCTCCGTGAAGGGGACCGAGTGCATGAAGAAGTGGATCGTGAACCTGGGGGTCGTGAACTGCACCGTTACTCCTTTGCAGACGTCTGCGAATCCAACAAGTAATCGGCCTCGGCTTGCCACGCCGCGAACCGATGAGGGGTGACCTGCGACAGCGCGGTCACCGTGAGGACGTCGTCGAACGCGCCGAGCTCACGCGCGACGGTTTGTAGCTCCTGCACGTCCACGGGGCGCAGCTGCGCGAGCGTGGTGTTCAGTAGGATCGCCAGCGTTCGCTTGGCTTTCTGATTCATCAGTGGGTTCCTTGAGTCGGGAGAGCAGGGCGATCGCCACGTCGACGGGGTTCGTCCCGTCCTCGGGCCGGATGTCCGCCGCGAAGTGGGCGAACAGGGCGTCCGCGAGCCGGTCGATCTGGAGCTTCAGGGCGTGCGCGCCGGCGACGATGCCGACCCCCTCCTGATTGAGGTCGGCGAGGCGACGGAGTTCGGCCCGCTGCTCCTCGAGGACGCGGCGGGGAACCGTGACGACGTCGTCCATGACGGCCGCCGGGATCGAGCCGGTGGCCACCCGGGCGGCCTCGAGCTCGCGGTCGAGGCGGTCAAGGTGCTGGACGTAGCGGGTGATGGCAGCGCCGGACAGGTCCGAGGTTTTTCGGGCCTGAACCATGAGCATGAGGTCGTTCAGGATGGGATCGGCCAGCTTCCGCATCGTCATTCGGGGGGTCTCCGTAGGGGTTCCCTCCACGTATCGGCAGATTTGGGCTGGTACGTAAAAAAGGGCGCCGGCGACATACGCGCCGGCGCCCTCCCATCGCTATTGGGGCGCACCCGAATTAGCGCCCCGTGGCGATTACGTGTGCGCCTGGAACATCAGGTGCGGGTGGTGCACCTCGAGGGTGTACTCACCGAGCACGTGACCCTTCCAGCTGTCGCCCGTCTTCGCCAGGTCCTCCTTGAAGAAGGAGCGGCCGCGCAGGTTGTTCACCTTGATGCGGCGCGTCGAGACACCCATGATGTGGTTGTCACCGAGCCACGGCGTCAGGACCATCTGCAGCAATCCGAAGTCGGTCTCGATGTAATCGAGCTTCCGGATGATGCCGCGGTCCTGCTGCGGGATCTGCAGCTTGGCCGCGTTCGTCCCCGAGAGGACGCGCTTCCAACCCGCACCGCAGACGAGCACGTTCAGGTCACGCGCGCCACCCGTCCACGCCTGCTGGAGCAGGTCGTTGACGTAGTCGAGCGGGTTCGCCGAGAACGAGCTGGCCACGATGGTGCTGTTGATGGTCGTCAGCCACTGACGGAGACCATCGAACGTGCGGTAGGCCGACGCCGACCCGATCGAGCTGCCGCTCTGGACCGAGCGGAAGACCGCCTTTTCCAGGTCGCGGAGCAGTTCGACCGCGCGCAGGGTCGCCTGATGATCGAACTCGTCGCCGATGTCGGGCGCCGTGATGACGGCCCGGTCGGTGCCCGAGATGGTGACGGGCTTCTTGAAGATCTGCGTGAAGTTCCCACGCGACGCACGCGGCCGCGTCACGTCACCGGACGTTTCGCTGCCTTCGAGCTCCGCGGTGGAGATCACGAACAGGTTCCCGCCAGCCGCCAGCGAGGACACGCCGCGCGACCCGAAGTTCCGCGACAGCAGGACGCTGTTCGGGCCCGGGATCGACACGATCTGGCAGACCTCGTTGGTCTGCGGTGAACCCGCTTCGACTTCGAGCAGCATGCCCACCTGGAGCTGGTTGCCGAAGCCGTTGATCTGGATGCCCGAGTTCGTGGTCGCGCTGTTGAGCGCGGTGCTGTTCACGAGGCGATCCGGCCCGAGGTACTCCTCGCGCCACTGGTGGTAGATGTTGGTGACGGGTTCCTCCGGGTCCTCGAGCAGGTCGAGGAACGGGGTCTCCCGCGCCGCCAACAGCAGCATCGTTTCGGAGATGTCTTCCCCGATGATGCCGAAATTGTCGTACGTCGCTTTGAATGCGGGCACTGTGGCCTCCTACAAACGATGCGGATGACTGGTTCGCGCGACTTCATGGGCTGCGCGCGAGAAAGCCGTCCGTTTACCGCCCGTCGGCTGCCGTGAGGTGCCCGCTCACGTTCGGGGTGCGCGAGAGGTCTATGCCGCCTTTTGTGCCTTCTCGAAGGCGCGCTTGGCTTGCTGCATCTTCGTGAGGTTCCCGGCGTTGGGTGACTTTTCGGCGGCTTCCTTGGCGTCGGTGTACGCCTTCTCGAGAGCCGCCAGATCCTTCTTGCCCGCGGCGCCCTTGCTGCCGGCGCCCTCGGCGCTCTTGCTCTTGCCGCCCTTCGCGCCGGCGGGTTCGCCTTCCGCCGCCTTGGCGAGGTGAGGCTTCTTCTCGAGCAGCTCGGTCACCAGTTCGTCGAGGGTCATGTCCTCGCCGTCGCTGTTGATGCGGGTCTTCTTCGCGTCGCGGGGATCGCGGATGACGGTCTGGAACTCGTCGTCCAGGTCGACGTGCTTCTCGAGCAGGTCGGCGACGTCATCGGGGTCCACCGCGCCGGCGCGGGTCGCCGCGGCGACCAGCTTCCCTCGCACACGTTCGGCGCGGAGCTCCTTGGCGAGCCGGGCCTCACGCTGCTTGAGGGTCTCTTCCTTCTTGGTCCACTTGTTCCGCTCGGCGTCGAGGGCCTCGTCGTACTTCTTCTTCGCCTCGGCGTCCTCCCGCTCCCGCGCGGTCTTGAACTCGCGGAGCTGCTCGAGCTCCTCGGCGGTCTGGGTGTCGTCCTCGCGGCGGCCGCCGCTGTTCTTGCGGCGCTCCCGCTGCAGGCGGCGCTCGATCAGGGTGTCGA
>WUUC01017768.1_pt1 | contig 57463 bp, 50 predicted proteins | sample 6278441 | NCBI WGS metagenome assembly WUUC01 (sample SAMN13675441, study PRJNA597444) | soil metagenome | isolation source: soil | place: USA: Washington | collected 2017-10
AGCGACGCTTTGCTAAAGCGTTGTACGGTTAACCCCGTACCGGGGGTTCGAATCCCCCTCTCTCCGCCAGAGCTCCTCGGAAGATCTGGCGGTTAACCCATGGAAGCGGACTCGAGCGCCTAACTTCAGGCCTTAAGTTCGACAATCACTTGGACCTCGACCGTCGAATTTTTCGGAAGACCCGCCACCGCGACCGCTGCCCGCGCGTGTTTTCCCGCATCGCCAAAGAGCGCGACGAACAGATCGCTCGCCCCGTTAATGACCGCCGGGCTGTCCGGAAAGCCGCCGATCGCATTCACGTAGCCGCCGACGTACACGAAGCGGGCGACCTGATCTAGCGACCCAGCCGCCGCTTTAATATTGGTGAGCGTATTTAACGCACAGATCTTGGCCGACTCATAACCGGTCTGGACGGTCTGCTCTTTGCCCACCTGCCCTTCGTGGGTGATTCTGCCATCAAGCGAGCTGATAGTCCCCGCGCAGTAGAGGAGATTTCCCACTCGGACAGTGGGCACATAATTGCCGCCAGCGGCTGGTGCGGCGGGCAATTTCAAACCGAGTTCGGCAAGTTTGGCTTCGGGATTCATGCCAAATTTTTTTGGCGAATACCGGCACGAAGCCAAGATTTTGTCTTTCTGACTGCGCAAACGCAGCATTGCGCTCACATGTGCGCACCCCACCTTCGCGCTCATGTCGTCTCTTTTCTCCGCCATCTCCATGGCCGAGTGGCAGGCTCTCGCGGCCGGCGATCCATCCAGTGCCGCTCGTGAAATCGCACGCCGCCTGCGCGCAATTCTCTCCGAGGATCAGCAGCGAGCAGTCTTCGCGACATTAAGCTCTCAGGCGGAAATGTCCGCCACGTTTTCCCGAGTGGCCGGCACCATAGCGCCGCTCGCAGGCGTGCCCTACGTTCTAAAAGACCTCTTTTTCATCGCTGGCCAGCCAATGAATGCCGGATCGAATTTCCCGCCCGGTATCCTGCCGATTCGCCCGCGCGACAGTAAACTGCCCCACTCTCTTCGCGGCCTCGGCACCGTCCTCGCGGCGAAAACTCATCTCCACGAATTCGCCTACGGACTCACAGGCGAGAATCCGCATCACGGCGATTGCAAACACCCGCTTTTCCCCGGTCGGACCAGCGGTGGCTCCAGTAGCGGCTCCGCTGCAGCGGTTGCCGCGGGCATTGTTCCGCTGGGAATCGGCACCGATACGGGCGGATCGATCCGGGTGCCGGCCGCGTTTTGCGGACTGTATGGGCTGCGTCTTACGCCCAAGGACACCTACATCGAGGACGCCTTCCCGCTCGCTCCCAGCTTCGATACCGCCGGTTGGTTTACGAGAAACGCCGCCGACCTCCAACTCATCAATCGTTACCTTCTCGGTAAGCCGCCGGTCCTCGATCGCGATCCCCGCGGAGTCTGGCTCGATTTCGCCGCGATCGGCCAAACCGCCGATGACTCGGTTGCCACCGCTCTAGCAAAAGCCGCCGAGAGATTCGCTCCCGTTGCCGATGCCGCCACACGCGAAGCGCTCGCGCTCGCATTTCGAGACGCCGCCGACGCCTACTCCATTCTCCAAAGTACCGAAGCCTACGGCGTACATGCCGAGTGGCTAGACTCCCATCACAGTCTTTATGGCCAAGAAGTGTGGGCCCGGATCGACCGGGGACGCCGCTGGTCGCCCGCCAAACTCGAATCCGCTCACGCCAAATGGCACGCCGTCCGCGCCGCGTGGAAAGACTATTTTCGCACCCACGAGTTTCTTGTGATGCCGGCCACCCCTTTTCCTGCGCTGACGAAAGCCGAGTGTACCTTGGAAAATCGCAACCGGCTGCTCGCGCTCACGACTCCCGCAAGCCTAGGCGGCCTGTCTGTCCTAACTATTCCCGTCGCGCTCCCGGATGGTCTTAGCAGCGGGCTTCAAATAATAACGCCCACACCGCAAAGTCCGGCCATCAACTGGGCGCTGAAACGGTCCGCGTCCTTCTAAACCGACGACAAGATCCGCAAAGGAACTGTCTGATGGATGGCTCGTGGTGACATCCTAGCGAACACTCGGCTGGACGCCTTTTGCAGAAGTCTGGGGCGAGGCCGAGTTGGCGGCGCCTGAACCCGCGCGCGGAAATCAATTTTGCGGCCGCATCCGCGGCGCGGCTACGAACGTTTGCGCACGCAATGAGTCATTGCCCCGCGGACCGCTCTCTGCGGTTTCGGGAAAAAAGCTAGCGCCCGAGCGTCGGGACCTTCGTCTTTTCAAGAGCCCTACGCATGATCTGCGTGAGCTCGGTGAAGTGCATCGGCTTGCCGACAATTCCGGCCAGTCCGAATGCACTCGGATCGCGGCCTGCGACTTCGGGGGAATAGCCGGTCGCCAAAATCACCGGCAGTTCAGGGCGGATCCGGTGCAACGTACTCGCGAGCTGAACGCCCGACATTTGGGGCATTGTCTGATCGGTGATCACCAAATCGAAACTATCTGGCGTCGCCTGGAATCGCGCGACCGCCGCCTGGCCCGAAGATTCCGCAATGACGTTGTAGCCCAGACGCTGAAGGCCTTTTTCCAATACGCTTCGGACGATCTCCTCGTCGTCCACCAGAAGAATCCGCTCATTGCCTCTGATGGGAGCCAAAGGCTCCAGCACAGGCGCATCCGCTTTCGAACGGGCTGCGGGCAGCCAGATTCGGAATCGCGTGCCCTCGCCCACCCGGCTTTGCACATCGATGCCACCGCCATGATCGAGCACGATGCCATGGACCACGGCGAGCCCCAGACCGGTGCCTTCATTGACGGGCTTCGTGGAGAAAAACGGATCGAAAATGCGAGACACCACCTCGGGCGACATGCCGCAACCCGAGTCGCGAACGGTGATCAAAACATACTCGCCGGGAGCGAGCTCTAGGTAGGCGTTCGTGATCTTGGTCAGTTCGATCCGCACATCGAGTTGGCCGCCGTGCGAGCCCATCGCATGGCCCGCATTTGTGCCGAGGTTCATGAACACTTGGTGGAGCTGGGTCGGATCGGCGTTTACCACGTCTTCGTCCGTCTCAACCTGGCACCGAATAGCGATGCCGGAAGGCAAGCCGGCGCGCAGCAGCGACAACGCTTCACCGGCAACCTGACTCACGGTCACCAGACGCCGCTCGCCTGGAGTTTGCCGACTGAAGGCGAGGATTTTTTTAACCAGCGCGGCCGCGCGTTCGGCCGCAGCGATGACCTGCTTGAGATTCGACTCCTCCGGACTACGCGGCCTGAGCGAACCGCTGAGCAGCTGCGCGTGGCCAAGAATCCCCGTGAGGATATTGTTGAAATCGTGAGCGATGCCGCCCGCGAGCGTCCCGACCGCCTCCATTTTTTGCGCACGGATCAACTGCTCGCGCAGTTGCTCGCGCTCCTGCTCCGCCTTGATGCGCTCGGCGATGTCCGACTCGAGCGCCGCATTGGCGTCGGCTAACGCAGAGGTGCGTTCGGCGACGCGTTGCTGCATTTCAGCATTCGCTCGTTCGAGGGCCTGATGGGAGGCCTGGACGGATGCGAGCAGACGGTTGGTTTCCTCCAGCAAGGTCGTTATCTCGTCGCTTCCATCGACCTCCAGACGACCGTTGAGCGAACCGTTTCGCTGTATCCGTTGCAGGCCGTCGCCAATACGCGCGAGACGGCCGATAAGGCGGTTTAAAAGAAGCCGATCGATGAGCACGCAAAGGAGCACAGTGCCCACGACGAGGACAGTCATGAGCATCGCGAGAAAATGCGCACTTTCTTCTCTGAAATGTGCGTGATGATCCGCTCGGAGGATCGCGACTGGCCGGCCGCGCCAGTCGTCGAGCACCGAGCAGCCGGCGATCTGTCCATCATCGTCTTTCACGACAAAATCATCGCGTCGCCCTGCAATGTCCGCCGCTCCGGCCGCAGCAACGAGGCGCACAGGAGCATCCAGGAGCTGGCTTACCCGCGTACAGAAACGTTCGTCCAACCGGCGGCAGGCAACCAACACACCGGTCGGAGCTTCTTCGCTGGTCATCGGTCGAATTGCCGTGAACGCGATTTGGTGAATTTCTCCGTCGAGAATCCCAAAGTGCAGCTGCATTCCCGGGATCTTCTCCGGCGTACCCAACGAGGGCAGTTCCAACAACGCGGCGATCATCGCCGACCGCAACGGCAGCAATGCTTGCGTTTCCATTTCGCAAGAACGCGCGAGCAGCATCTTGCCCCCACTTTTCACGACCGCAAATGTGCTCCAGCGGGAGTTGGCGCCGATGTCGTAAGCAAAATATTTTTCGATCTGCGCCACGTCTTCTTTGGCAACAGCGGCCGCGAGTTCATCCCAGACGGCGAAGTCGTTAACCGAGCGTCCGAGATCGTCGAGGGATGCGCTGACCAGTTTTCTCAAACGCCCCGCCGTGCGCAGCGCCTCCTGCTCCTCGAGTTGCTCAAAGCCACGCAGCGCCGCGAACCGAGTGCCGGCGAGCATGAGCAAGATCGCCCCCACGAAAGCAGCGACGATCAGGAGAAAGGACTTTTGTCTTAATTTCACGGAAAGATCCGTGTCCTATCGGCAGGGTATGCGCGGGGCACAACCCATCGGGAGGAACCGGGAAGCGATGAATGATTATCCTCATCGGTGCAAAACGACCCCGTCTTAAGCCTCCATCTCGGTCCGTCGCCTTACTTTAGTCGGCTAAGAAAACTATTCCGGCCAGGCGACCACTTATGGGTCTGTTCTCGGCGGGATGATTTTTGTGGACGTTTTCGCGATCAACTTCCGTGAAAATCCAAACTCATTGCAGCCTAAAAGGCAGGGCTCTTACGCGCATCGCCATCTCGTTGAGAGTCGCACCCGTATTCTGGTCGGCGACGTCCTCACCTGTACGGAACGTTTTACTCGGCAAGAAATTATTGATCACGGCGCAGTAGTCGCTGTTGACCATAATTCCCAACAGTTCTCCCGTTTTGCTGAGAACTAAGTCACCGCGGGAAGGAGAAAAATCCCCAAAAACCCGTTGCATAAGTCGATTATCCATCCGAACGAAACCGGGCTGCGACGCGTCGAGTTTGAAGGCGACTTCCCCATAACCCGCGCCGCCATTGCTGATGAGCAACGCCTCAGGAAATTTCACGGGATCGAGCGCAGTTTGGTAGACTTTGGCTCCGATCGCAGCCACCTGCGCATCGTCCACTGGGAGCGCGACGATCCGCGGATCGATGGACAGAAAATGCATCGACGGGACCGAGCCTCGATTCCCGCCTTTGGCGAAACTGATAGAGATCTTCTGCCAATCCGAGCTGACCTCACGAAAGTTAAAGGGTGTGTCGTCGATATGAAGCAACGCATACGTCCGCTTGCCGTCGCTGACAAAAATCGTGCGGGCCTCTTTCTGGCGCTTGGCTTCGCCGAACAACGCCGGACGGGCCACCAAAAAATTGGTCTGCACGCGGTTCGCCAGAAATTCGTTGAACAGAGTGTTGGCGTTGATGGGACGATTGTCGCGGAGCTCCTGAGTCAGCTCGGTCGATTTTTCCGCGAGCGCGCCGACGCCTTGTGCGAGCTGCGTAGTCGTTTCCTGCACTTTGATACGCTCTTGGCGCTCCTGCTCAACCTGGCCTTTTAACGTGTCGGCGGTCTCGCGCAGCATCAGTTTCTCCTGCTCGGCCACCTTCACGGCGACATTGAGGGATTCAATCCGCTGACGGGCCTCAACTTGTTGCGTTTCCAATTGCGCCATCTGTTGCTTCTGGCGCTCCGCTTCCGCCTGACGCTGCTCAAGTTCGCGCTGCATCTGCGCGAGTTTTTCCTTTGAAATCGCCGCGTCGCGTGAAGCGGAGTCCACCTTCTGCGCGAGTTCCTGGGCGTTTTTTTGTGTCTCGGTCAAATTGCTGGCCAGCTGAGTTTTTTCAGACTGGAGCTGCGCGAGGGTGTGTTCGCGCGATTGAAGGTTTTCCGAGGTCGACTGAAGCTGTTTCGCGAGTTGCTCGCGCTGCTCGCGCTCGTCCTCCAGCGACATCTTCATGACATCGACGATGTCCTGGTCCTTGGTCGCCGGATCCGCTCCCGACGAAGCCGCCGGCGCTTGCTGAGGGCGGACAGGCTCCGCGTTTTCCCAGCGAGTTAGCGCAAGGATGTTCAGCAAGAGAAAGTCGCAGATGACGAGGAGCAGCGTTTTATTCATGGCCTGATTTAGGCGACCGTAGAAGCGACAGGCTTTGCAACGGGCGCTGGAGCGAGCGTGCTACCCATGGACACCGCCTGGCTCTCGAGAATGAGGAGGCGCTTGTACGGTCGGACGTTGCGAATCTTGATGAGCGCTACGCAAACGATGCCGAAGAGGTTGGAAGAGTAGGCGGCGAGAAGGTTGGACTGGATCAGTCCGAGCACTTGCAACACGAGCGCTGTCGCCGTGCCGCCGATACCGATGTACAGTCCGCCATCGAAGAGATTTTCTTCGTTCTCCATCAGACGGAGTTTCACCATCGGAGAGACGGGCTGGCGCGAGATCTCGCGAATCTTCAGCAGGCAAAAGATGTACATGCCTATCTGAAGCGCGGCGAAAAAGCCGATTGAGAGGAGGGTTTTGTTATCCATGGTGGGCGGGGAAGCAGAAGGCGGTTGGTTGTGGGCCTCGGCAACACTGACGAGTACAGGCAGGTTTAGTTTGAGCTTAAATTCAGAGGCAGGTGACGCTTTGAGAAGAAAAGGTTCTGTAACGAGCACCAGGAACGACGCGATCAGCACGGCAAGAGCCCCGCTTTTCAAGCGAAGCGGTGCGTCGGAGGCGGCGTCGGACCGGAGCGCAAACTCCAGACCGCGAAAAATGCCAAAAGCTCCCAGAAGGAAGCCCAGATATTTGAGCGCCAAGGCGATCTTGGGATTGATGAGCGCAAACTCCGCCACCGCGCCGACACTCGGCGCCGCGCCGCGGTTAAGCGGCAGTTGATGCTGCAAAAGCAGGCGAACCGCTCCCTGCCCCTGCGCCAGAGCCAGGCGGAGATCCTCCAACCCGGTCTTGCCGTATTGGATGAGGTACGACGCTACCTTGTCGGCGGAATCGGAAAACAGCGCCGCAGTGTAGATGATCGGGAGATTGTCGGGAGCCACTCGCGCCAGATGCGCAAATTCGCCCGCCGTTTTCGTGCTGTCTGTTTTTCGCAACAGTTCGCAGAGCTGAATCCAGTTCAGACGTTTTCCCAGCGAAAGCAGATCCGTGAAAAACGGCTCCAATTCGCCCAGCTGCTTTTGCTTGTCGGCAATCTCGGCGAGACCGCGAAGCTCGCGCTGCAACGGTCCGGATAGATTTTCCGACTGATAGAGTAACGCCGTGAGCAGAATAACCGCGTCGAGGGTCTGACCACCGGCTTTATTGGCAGGGACGAAACGCGTGGTGCCCTGGACTTCGCGCATTCGCAGGATCGACTGAACTCCCAGCGAACGGGAGTTGCTCAAAAAGGTCTCCAACGAACGTCGCGCTTTTTCCGCGATGAAAAAATTAAGTACGGGTGTGCTTTCTTGACGGCCCGATGCCTCGTTCTGCTTGATGAGCGGGTCGAGAAACGGATCCCAACCGCCCCAAACGACCCACTCCGGCCTCCGAGCAGAAACGCCGCGAATGCTGCGATCGAGCGCCGCCGCACCTTTGTCATCCACAAGACGCGCTGCGGCGAGTACCAGCTGCGCCGATCCCAATTTTTCCGACTCGATGAGCTGTTCGCCAAAGGCCGCGACCGACGGAGTCGACCGCCCCGCTTCGCGCATCAGCGCGGAGGTTACCGACTTCAAATTCACGGGGACAAGCCAAGCGCCAGCGACCAACAACATGCCGACAGTCAGCCACAAAGCAGCCATGGGCATATTTCTGCTCGGGTTGCCGGAAACGCTCATCGTCATGGGTAATATTTATTTGCGGGGATTCGTACCTGAATCCAAGGTTTTCCGCTCAATCGACCCATGGTGCTGCCAATTGTTCACTACAACGACCCTGTCCTCCGCAAAAAGGGCGTGAAGGTCGCCACCTTCGACGCCTCGCTCGCCAAACTTACGAGCGATATGATCGATACCATGCACGAGGCGCGCGGCATCGGACTCGCCGCGCAACAAATCGGTCTCGCGCTCCAATTATGCGTGGTCGATCTCAGCGAAGTTGACTGGGACTTCGCGTGGGAACTCGACGGCTCGCGTCCACCTCTCGAATTGATCATGCCGATGGTGATCGCGAATCCTGAGGTGAAAAAACTCCCATCACCCGAAACAGTGTTCGAGGAAGGATGTCTTTCCTTTCCGAAAATTCGCGGAGATGTGGCGCGTCCGGACGCCATCTCGGTAAAGTTCCAAGACGCCCAAGGCGTACCCCACACGCTCATCTGCGATGGCATGCTCGCTCGTTGCATCCAACATGAGAACGACCACCTAAACGGCGTTCTCTTCATCGACCGCATGGATAAGAAAGTGCGCGCCGCTATAGATCGCGCGGTCAAAGACCTGGCCAAAGTCACTCAGGACAGACTCCCCGCGTCTCCGAAAAACTAATCTCCCCGAGTAAGAATCCGACGGCATGAACTACGCCCTACAGGGTAAACCCAATCCCGTCGTGAAATCCGGGGAGTTTCCTTTCGCGGCCGCTTCTGGATCACGGACACATTTACGGTCAATGCAACGGCCTCATCGAGCCCGGCGCCGATGTGAAATGGGTCTACGATCCCGATACCAAGAAGGCAGATGCGTTTCGCGCGAAATTTCCCCACGCGAAAGTCGCCCGCTCGTTCGACGAGATCCTCGACGATCCGTCCGTCAAATGGGTGGCCGCCGCCGCCGTGCCGAGCGAGCGCGGATCCATCGGCTGCCGCGCGATGGAGGCGGGCAAGGATTACTTCACCGACAAAACCCCCTTCACGACACTCGATCAACTCCACCGCGCCCAAGCCGTGGCCAAAAAGATCGCATAGGGAAAGCGAGTATTCCGAACGGGCTTTCAACGTGATCTGCCGGGCGAATCGCCCGCCCATCTTTGAACCGTCACGTCGCCGGCGGCAGTCGCATCAGTCGCGCCGCGTTTCCGCCCAGCACGTCTGCGCTCACGTCGGAACTCAATTCCGCCGCGCGAAACTCGTCCACGAAAGCGCGCATCGACGAGGGTTGCGCGGGCTCATCCGGATAGAGAAACAGCGGATAGTCCGAGCCGAAAATCACGCGCGACGCGCCGAATCGCGCCAGCATCTGGTTCGCGACGACAGTGGGATAAATGAGCGGCGAGGCCGCAGTGTCATAGTGCAGATTGGTCAACGTCTGCGCTTCAACGCCGAGCTCCGCGTGCAGGGGCAGTCGCGCGCCCCAATGCGCTAGAACGAACGACGTGCGCGGATGCGCTCGGGCCATACGCACAAAGTCGACCAGCGGAGTCTCTACTTTTCCCGGATAACTTTTCCCTTCCGGTTCGGTCACATGCAAATTCACCGGCAGCCGAAGCTCACCGGCCACCGAGAGAACCTCATTCCACGTTTCGTCCTCAACCGAGAATCCCTGCGAATGCGGCGATAATTCCCCCAGTCCGCATAAGCCGGAATCTACCGCACGCCGCACTTCCGCCAACGTCGCTTCCCGTCCGGCCTTCAGGTGTAGCGTCGCAAACGCGCTGAGGCGGTCCGGATACGCCTTCACGCACCTCGCATAAAACCGGTTCTGCCATATGCAGCTGGCGTGGTTTTCCCAATACCATCCCAGCAACACCGCTCGATCCACCCCGGCTTCGTCCATCGCTCGCAATAACTCTTCGACGCTCGGAAATCCCTGCACCGCCCGTCCGCTTTTCCGAACCCGAGTGCAAAGTCGCGCCCAATGCCGCTCGCCTTGAGCCTCTGCCCAGGCCGCCGGCGCTCGGTTCAACTCCTCAGGATAAAGGTGCACATGGGCATCGATGATGGGCATCGCGTCCCGATTCAGCGCGAAGCCGAGGCGCTGAACCAGCTTCAATTGCGATAACCTAGGCGTTGAATTTATCCGAACGATGTTTGCCGCGCCTGCACTTTCCCATCTGTCAGCTGTCACCTATGGGCTGGCGGCGCTCTTCAATCTGCTTATCTTCCGGGGCTAGTTCAAAACGCTCCGTCGTTGAGTTCGTTTAACTCCGCACCGCCGTCCACTTCCCCATTTCCATGACCAAGGTCGTCAAATTCTCCACCGCTGCCGCCACGCCCGCGCCCCTCGCCATGACCTCCGAGGGCGTCCCCGATTTCGACGCGCTCATTCGCTCGCTCCAACACGCCTCGGGCAGCGTTCTCTCGCCGTCCTCCATCAACGACCGCCCTCTTTACGGCCAAACGCTCTACATCGCGAACTGCGCGCTCGATATGCGCTTCGGCACCTTCCGCGCCTACATTTTTCAGGACATCATCGACAAGCATTACATCATCGCCCTCGCCTACGGCGACATCGTCCATCCGAAGACCCCGCTTTATACGCGCCTGCACTCGTCCTGCGTCACCAGCGAAACCCTACGCGGCTGCGACTGCGATTGCGTGCAACAACTCGAAGGCGCGCTCGAGGTCATCGCGAAGAAGGGAAACGGCATCGTCTTCTACCTCATGCAGGAAGGCCGCGGCGTCGGCTACGTCGGCAAAGCCCGCGACCGCATGCTCGTCCAGGCATCGCTCGACCAGCTTTCGACTTTCCAAGCCTACGCGTCGATGGGCCTCAAAAAAGATCACCGCAACTACGACAACATCTCCCAAATCTGCTACCTCCTCGGTATCACCGCGCCCTTCATCGTTCTCACGAACAATCCGGATAAGGTCGACGCGCTGAAATCCCAAGGCGTGCCCATCGCCGGCACCGAGGCGCTCGAGTTCGAACCGTCGCCGTTCAACCTCGCTTACCTCACGTCGAAAGCCGCGAGCGGACACATCCTCAAACGCCCCTCGGAAACCACCGTGAAGCGCGCCCTCCCTCCAGAACCCGTCGTCCCTTTCAAACCCCACGTTCTACCAAACGCGCGCCGCTTCATTTACTCCGCGAGTTATTACCTGCCGATGAAGCCGGTCGATAACGACATCCTCCTCACCGAGTCGCAGTTCAAAGAGCTCTTTCAGAAAAAATCCATCGATCGCTACATGGCCGGACCCAAGCCGCTCGTGCTGGGCTATCAGCTCATTCGCGAGAATCGTTTCTTCGTCAAAATCGACACCGACAGCATCACCGCTTTCAAAAAAGAAAACCCAACCGATCCCATCGTCGATCTGCTCACGACGCCCTACTGGTTTCGCGTACACGTCTATTACGACGTCGTCACGAGCCAGGAATTCGTGGTCCTCACCCACGGCACGCCGCGCGTTTACGATATTCCGGTGGTGCGCGTTCACAGCGAATCCCTCTTCAACCGCTTCCCGCTCCGCACCGTCGAGAACCGCGACAAGATGAAGATGTCAGTGAAGCACATCGTTTCCTACGGCGTCGGCGCGATGCTCCTTCTCTACAACGACGGACGCGGTGCCGGCTTCGGCGCCTACGCCACCGACCGCATGATGAGCGAAAGCGGTCAGGTCCTTTCCAGCGACGAAGCGTATCGAAAGCTCGGAGTCGGCTACGACAGTCGCGACTACGACGCCTCGATGCTGCTTCTGCGTCACCACATTCCCAACGAAAAGATCCAGATGATCATGAACTCCCCCGCCAGCCTCGTGAAAAAAAGCGAGTACGCAGCTGCGCTCAATGCCCATAAGATCGACGTCGATAAATGGATCTTCCTCGACGAGCACGCGATCAGCGAATGACCGCGCCGCGCGGAACCGCTCAACCTTCAACTCCCAACGTTTAACCCTCAATGGACGACTCACCCGCGCGGCTTTCCCATCTCGGTACTGTCGCCTCTTTCGCCCTCAGCCACTTAAGCGTTAAGAGCTCAGCGTTGAGCGTTGAGGGTTCTCCGCATTCCCCCCGCTCGGTCCATTCCGCATGAGCGCTTCGCCCACCGACCGCCTCGGCCACGCCCTCCTCGCCCGGCGTCTGGCGAGCATCCCGTCCATCCTCGGCGGCATGTTGTCGCGCGGCCCTGCTCCGCTCGAACCCGCCACACTCGCCTCCAAGCGTTTCATTATCACCGGCACCGGCAGCTCCGAGGCGCACGCCCGGTACCTCGCTACGCTGCTTAATTTCCACACCGACCGTTCCGCCGCGTACCTGCCGCTGTCCGGTTTTACCGACGGTCACCGCGACGGCTTCACCGGAAAAACGCTCGTTGTCTTCAGTCAGGGTGTTTCGCCCAATGCTCAAATTGCGCTCCGCCGTAGCCGCGACTTCGCGCATTCGATCCTCTTCACCGCGTCCAATCCCACCGCGGCGCTAGCCGCCGGAAAAAAAGACCGCGCCGCCCTCCTCCAAGCGCTGCTCGATGACGGCGGCGAACTCGTCGAATTCCCCCTCTGCGAGGAATACACCACGCTCATTCGCTTCGTCGGCCCGATGGCTGGCTACCTCGCGTGCCTCCAGTTCACCGCGCAACTCGCCAGCTGCCGTTTCGCCGCACCGTCCGCTGCCGAATTGCTCCCGCTGCTTGAGGCGAAAGCGCCCGTCGATCTCATCTCCACGATGAAGCGCTGCGCCTCGCGCTTCGCTCAAGGTTTCAACCTCGTCACCGCCGCGCCGATCTCCGACTTCGCGCAAAACCTCGCGTGCAAATTCATGGAAGGCGTCTTCTGGCCCTGCCCGCCTATTTCCGACTTTCTGCAGTTTGCGCACGGCCCGTTTCAGCAAATGACTGCGCGTCCTCACCCCACGTTAATCCTGCAAGGCGGCTCGCTCGTCGAAGCCGAACTTGTCGGCCGCAGCCTCACGATGCTGCGCAACGTCGGCCTCGACGCGTTTGTCCTCCGCGTCGAAGCGCCGCCACTTCTTTCGATCTTCGCCTTCGAGGCCGCGCTCAATCACCTCTCCTTCGAGTTGATGACTCACTTCGGCATCGATCAGGTCAACTGGCCGGGCAAAGGCCGCGACGATTTGCTCTACGGATTTTGCCCCGACCTCTAAACCCATCATCCACGCGTCGGGCTCAATACCGTAGCCGCCAGATGCCCGAGCCAGACGGCGATCAGGCACAAGCCAACCGACCCTGCCACGTTCCCACCCGCACGCAACCACTCCCCTTCGCGCATCAAGCCGAGTGTCTGCAAACTGAACGACGAGAACGTCGTGAACCCACCCAACACGCCCGTCATGAAAAAATGACGACCCTCGCACCCGACCGGCCAGCGTCCGCTGGGCGCGGTGACTGCCGCGAAAAATCCGATGATGAAACTCCCCACGAGGTTCACCACGAGCGTGCCCCACGGAAACGCTCCGCCGATTCCTTGCGTGATCAGTTCGCTAGCTCCAAAACGCGCCACGCTGCCGAGTGCGCCGCCGAGGGCGATCCAGAGATAAATATTCATAGAGTGAGGATCCGCTGTCCGCTGTGCGGGTCGCTGTTTAGCTGTCGGCCAGATGGCTATCCAGCCTTGGATGGAGGATTTTTCGCGTTGGCTCAGTTGCTGTGTCACCTTTCACCTCTTCCCGCGTCATTCCCCACGCCGCTCGCTCGCGCCGCTGCCTTCTCCCCAGGCAGTCACGACTAGCCGGGCAGCAACTTTTTCATCTATTCATTCATCATGGCCAAATCCGGTAAACTCGGCGGACTGCTTATCCTCATCGTTTGTGCCGCCCTTGCGGCCGGCGGTGGCTATTATTTTTGGAAACGCAGCGCGGCGAAACCGCTCGAGGTGGCCACGATCACCGTCACACGCGGCGACATCGTCCAAAGCGTCACCGCCACCGGCGTTTTGCAGGCGCCCACGAGTGTCGACGTCAGCTCGCAAATTTCCGGCCAGGTCAAAGAGGTGAACGCGGACTACAATCAGAAGGTTAAAAAAGGAGATGTCCTCGCCCGCATCGATCCCGCCACCTACGTCTCACGGCTCAACCAGGCCAAAGCCAGTCTCGCCTCGACCGAGGCCAGTAACAGTCTCGTTCGCCTGAATACAGAGCGCACTCGCGAACTCCGCGCCAAAAATCTCGTCTCCCAGCAAGAGCTGGATCAGGCCGACGCCCAACTTAAACAATCCGACGCGCAATTACTCACCGCGAAAGCCACGGTCGAAGACGCCCAGGTCAATCTGGATCGCTGTACCATCCTCGCGCCAATCGACGGCACCGTCCTCGACCGCCAAACGGAGGTGGGAAAAATGGTCGCCGCCAGTCTAAACGCCCCGACGCTTTTCACCCTCGTCACCGATCTTCGTCAGATGGAAATCAGCGCTGACGTCGCCGAAGCGGATATCGGTAGCGTCGCCATCGATCAGGAAGTCACGTTCACGGTCGACGCCTACCCTAACCGCCAATTCCCCGGCCGCGTTTCCCAGATTCGCAACCTGCCAAAAACCGCCCAATCCGTCGTCGTCTACGCCACCATCATCGAGGTCGACAACGGCGACCTCCGCTTAAAACCCGGCATGACCGCCAACGTATCCATCGTCACGGCGCGCCGCACCGGCGTTCTCAAGGTCGCCAACTCCGCTCTGCGCTCGCGCATCCCGGAAAAATTTCTGCCTAAGACAGATATGCCCGCCATGCCAGGCGCCCCCGGATCCGCAGCCGGTGCAGGTGGCACCCGTCAGGCCAGTGGCAGCAACCGCGAACAACTCCGCCAACTCATGCAGGACGCCGGCATTAGTTTCACCCCCGGCACCCCCCTCGCTCCCGAAGCTATAGAGAAACTTAAAAAACTCGCCGCCGAGCGAGGTATTGAGATTCCCGAGCGCATCCTCGCCGGTGGCCGCGGTACTCGCGGCAGCGGCGAAACCGCTATCACCACGCGCACAGTCTACAAAATCGATACGCCGCTCCCCGATCTGAAACTCGCTCCCGTCCAAGGCCGCTTCGGCATCACCGATGGCTCCTCGACCGAGGTCATCGAAGGCCTGAAAGAGAACGACGCGCTCGTCACCAGCATCTACCTTCCCGGCGATACCTCGGCGCTCTCCGCTCAAGCCCGCAGTCCATTCGGCGGCAGCCAGCCCGGCTTCGGCGGCGGTCGGCGCTAATTTCAACGACGCTTCTTCCTTCATGCAGCCCGTCGTCAACCTCGAAGACATCCACAAGACCTATAGCAACGGCGAGATCGAGGTCCGCGCCGTGCGGGGTGTCTCGATCGATATCCAGCGCGGCGAATTCGTGGCGCTGATGGGCGCGTCCGGTTCCGGTAAGTCCACTCTCATGAACTTGCTCGGCTGCCTCGACCGGCCAACCAGCGGACGATTTCTTCTCGATGGCATCGACGTCTCCAGTCTCGGCCGCAATCAGCGCGCCGACATCCGTAATCAAAAGCTCGGCTTCGTCTTTCAAGGCTTCAACTTGCTCGCCCGCACGACCGCGCTCGAAAACGTCGAACTGCCGATGCTCTACGCGAAACGACGCATCTCCAGTCGCGAAATGCGTGACCGCGCCATGAAGGCGCTTGAGATCGTCGGTCTCGGCAAACGCTTCGACCATTATCCGAGTCAGCTTTCAGGCGGACAACAGCAACGCGTCGCCATTGCGCGCGCCTTGGTCAATCAGCCGCAAGTGCTCCTCGCCGACGAACCCACCGGGAATCTCGACAGCAAAACCTCTGTCGAAGTCATGGGCGTATTCCAGAAGCTCAACGACGAGGGGATCACCATCCTCATGGTCACGCACGAGCTCGACATCGCCCACTACTGCAAACGCAATCTCATCCTTCGCGACGGCGTGATCGTCAGCGACGTCCAGGTTTCACCGCGTCTGATGGCTACCGAAGAGTTGAAGAAACTCTCCGCGGCTGAATCCGCCGCAAAACTCACCGCGGCGCCTGCGGCACAGTGACCAATGACCATTGCCCATGCCATCGATCCTGACGCGAAACCCCGCGTACCCGCGCGCCGCTTCGCATCGCCCGACGCTCGCGCTCCCCACATCGTGCGCGCTCAGCCTCCCCCCTTGCGTCCGTCCTGCCGACTAGCGGTCATCGACCGCTAATTACTGGACCTTGTCGTTAAAAAATTCTCATGCGCATCGTAGCCACCACCGTCATCGCCTTTCGAGCCCTGCGCCGTAACAAACTCCGCTCCGTCCTCACCGCCCTCGGCATGATCATCGGTGTCGGCGCCGTCATCGCGATGGTCAGCATGGGTAATGGCGCGAAATCTCAGGTCGAATCCCAGATCGCAGGACTCGGTCAGAATCTCATCACGATTTTCCCCGGTAGTCTGACGACCGGCGGTATGCGTGGCGGCTGGGGTTCCGCATCCACGCTCACCGTCGAAGATGCCGAAGCGATCCGCAGCGAGATTTCCGGGGTCGCCGGCGTAAGTCCGGAAATCCGCGATCGTCAGCAAGTGTTGGCCAACGGACTTAACTGGAACACCCAAGTCATGGGACAGTCGCCCGACTATCCCATCATCCGGGAATGGCGCATCCTCGAGGGAGATTTTTTCACGGATAATGATGTCCGCACGGCCGCCAAAGTTTGCGTCATCGGCAAAACCGTGGCCGAGCAACTCTTCGCCGGAGCCGATCCCATCGGACAAAATATCCGCGCCCGAAATATTCCGCTGCGCATCGTCGGTATCATGGCGGCGAAAGGTTTCACTGCCAACGGACAAGATCAGGACGACCTCATCATCGTCCCCTACACCACGTCGATGAAACGTATTTCCCGGCGCGATCGCGTGAGCGACATCATCGTGAGCGCGAAAGACCAGGACTCGATGGAGCGCGTGCAACGCGATATCACCGACCTCCTTCAGCAGCGCCGTCAGGGCCGCGAACCTGATTTTACCGTGCGCAATCAGCTCGAAATCGCGGAGACGGCCACCGCCGCCTCCCGCACCATGACCGGCCTTCTCGCCGGCATCGCATTCGTCTCTCTCGTCGTCGGCGGTATCGGCATCATGAATATCATGCTCGTGAGCGTCACCGAGCGCACGCGGGAGATCGGTATCCGTCTCGCGGTGGGCGCGCACGGACGCGACGTCCTTCTCCAGTTCTTAACGGAAGCGGTGGTTCTTAGCGTACTCGGCGGCGCTCTCGGCATTCTGCTGGGCGTCGGGACCGCGCAGGGACTCGCATTCTGGAAAGGCTGGCCGGTGTCCACATCGACTTCGTCCATCATCGTCGCCTTTTTCTTCAGCGCCGCCGTCGGCATTTTTTTTGGCTTCTATCCCGCGCGCAAAGCCGCCCAGCTAGATCCCATCGACGCACTCCGCTACGAGTGAACGCAACATGCGACTTCTCCGTCTTATCGGCCTTGGCGTGATGGCGACGTGCTCATGCTCCGCTCAGCCTGCGCCGGAAAATGCCGACGCAATCGCCCTCTATCGCGAAAGAAAAAATCCCGAGGCGCGAGCCGCCTTCGAGCAAATCTTTTCAAGCGACCCGAAGAACCCGGAAGCTGCCCATTTTCTCGGCCTCATCGCTCTCCGCGAAAAACGCGACGACGACGCCGTGCGCCTCCACGAGGCGGCTACCGCGCTCGCCCCCGAAAACGCCGACTACCTCATCGCACTGGGCGATGCCTATGGACGAAAAGCTGGGAGCGCATCGCTCCTTGCAAAACTCGAATGGGCAAAAAAATGCCGGACCTCCTTGGAGAAAGCCGTCGCCTTGGAGCCGACCAGTTTTGCGGCGCAGGCCGGACTCGTTGAGTTCTATCGGCGCGCACCCGGAGTAGCCGGCGGCGGTTTGCCTAGAGCTTACGCCCAAGCTGAAGCATACAAGAAAACCGATCCGATCGGGGGCACTCAATTGCTCGTATCGCTCTATCGCCGCGAGTCGAAGTACTCCGAGATTTTTGCCCTTCTGGACGAAGAGCTAAGAGCGTCTCCCGATGACTACGTTCTTCACGCCAGTTACGGCCACACTGCGGCGGAGTCCGGCGAGCGTCTGCAATTAGGAATAAAATCGCTTCAGAGGTGCCTCACGTTGGCACCGCCGATGAGATCGCCCAGTCACGCCTTGATCTGGTTTTATCTCGGTGAAATTCGGGCTAAACAAAACGATCTCACCGCTGCCCGCGCCGCTTACGAGACAGCGCTCAGGCTCGAACCGAATCACCCAGAGGCCACGGCGGCACTGGCAAAAATTTCCGCAACGCCGATCACCCCCACCCACTGAAACGCTCCCCTCGAAACAGGCGGTAATCGCCTTCTCCTCGCTCGTCCAACGACCGATCTTATCCGTTTTTTCGCGAGGCGCTCATCGCCTCCGAGACTTTTCCAAGGAGCACGTCCGACATCACCGGCTTTCGGACAAGCTCCACGTCACCGAACTCACCATCCGCGGTGAACTGATCATTCTCCAGCATGCCGCTGATAACGATGACCTTTACTTTGGAATTCGTCTTCCGGAGTTCGCGAATCACCCCCAGCCCATCCATCCCCGGCATCATCATGTCGACAACGACGAGCGCGATATCGTCTCGGTGGAGTGCATAGGTCTTCACGCCCGCCCGTCCGTCAGCCGCATCGAAAACACGGTAGCCGGAACGCCGTAGGATCGCGACGAAGACGTCGCGAATAACCTGCTCATCGTCGATCACCAATATTCCCTCGCCGTGACCTTGCGTGGCCGGCGGCGGAGAATCGTCCACCCTCGCCCCGACGCCGGCGGATTCAAGCGCCGGCAGATAAACTTCGAAGCAGGCGCCTTCACCCGGTTCGCTGCGTACCTGGACGATACCGCCATGACCTTTGACGATCCCAAGCACTGTCGAGAGGCCAAGTCCGGTGCCTTTGCCAACTGGCTTGGTCGTGAAGAAGGGATCGAAAATTCGATCCATGACCTCGGGCGGAATTCCCGTTCCAGAATCCTGAACGCCGATACACACGTGCGGCCCAGACTTCAGTCCGGGGTGTTGCTTCGCGAAGTGATCGTCGGCGAAAAGATTTCGCGCCGAGATCTCGATCTGCCCGCCTTCCGGCATCGCATCGCGCGCGTTAATGGCGAAATTCATCAGCACTTGATTGAGCTGCGTCACATCGCCCATCACCAAGCTAAGGTCGGCCTCGATCCGAGTGCGCAGCGTGATCGACTTAGGCAGCGTCTCCCGGAGCAGCCGCGTCATGTCGGAAATAAGGTGGCGCAATTGCAGCGGGATGCGCTCCCCTTCCGATCCTCGGGCGAACAACAGCACCTGCTTAACTAAGGCCGCGCCGTGAATAGCGCTTTTCTCGATGGTGCGAAGCATCTCCGTGTTGTCGCCCGCGGAGTTTTGCGACTGCAACATTTGCGATGCCACCAGAATGGGCGTGAGCACATTGTTGAGATCGTGAGCGATGCCTCCCGCCAGCGTACCGATCGATTCCATCCGCTGAGCGCGCAAAAACTGCGCCTCGATTCGCCGCTGCTCCGTCACATCCGTGTTGATAAAAAGCACCGACTTGGGCGCTCCATCCTCGTCTCCCACCAATGTCCAGCGGCTTTCGACAATCAGCTTCGCGCCTTGCTTGGTCTGCGGCCGCAACTCTCCCTGCCAGCGCCCATCTGCTCTCAGGGTTTCGCAGATCGAAGCGCGCTCGAATTCGTCGTCGGGAAATAATAGCGACGTCACATCGCGATTCATGACTTCGTCGCGCGGCCAGCCCAACAGCGCTTCCGCTTGCGCGTTCCAGTATGTCACACGTCCATCGAGGGCGGTCACGAAAATGGCGTCGCGCGCCTGATCGAGCAGCGAGGCTTGTTCGCGAATGCGTTCCTCTGTTTTGCGGCGCTCCGTAACGTCGCGTGAAACGACGAGCACGTTAACCACCGCACCCTGCTGATCGCGTATCACGCTTCCCTGCGACTCGATGTAGCGAATGGAACCGTCTCGAAGAAGAAACCGGTACTCTGTACGTTGCCCCACACCGGTGCGCACCGTCTCTTGGAAAATTTTCCGCGCTCTTTCTCGATCTCCGGGATGGATGTCATCGAACGACATCGTGCCGCGCAGACTCGCCAGATCGCCCAGAATCGTCCGATAGGCGGGGTTGTTATAGACGCGGCGGCCTTCGGTATCCAAAACGACAATTAAGTCCGCCACGTTCTCGGTGATCTGCTGGAACTGCGCCTGACTCTGAAACAGCTCCCGCTCCACCTCGCGCCTCTTCGCGTGTTCGCGTGCGTCGCTGAGCGCGCGCTCTATCGCGGGAACTAGCCGGATACTCCGGTCCTTCAACACATAGTCGGTCGCCCCGTTACGCAGTGCCTCGACCGCCATCTCCTCGCCAATCGTGCCGGACAAAAAAACAAACGGAGTCGACGGGTATCGTCGACGCGCGATGGTCAGCGCGGAGAGGCCGTCAAAACCCGGAAGAGAAAAATCCGAGAGGATGAGGTCCGGCGCGCCTTTCTCTAACGCAGCCTCGAAATCAACGCGCGTATCCACCCGCTCCAGCTGACTTTCCGGCCAGCGTTTCGCGATGAGCGCATGCACCCAGCCGGCATCGTGAGGATCGTCTTCGAGGTGAATAATTCGCATGAGGAAAAATTCCGCTTACGCGAGCGGAGGCGGCTCATTGTGTATCGTCCAAAACGCGCCAATCTGCCGGACGGCTTCGACGAATTTTTGGAAACCCACCGGTTTCACCACGTACGCATTCACGCCCAACTGATAGCTCCTGACCACATCCTGCTCCTCGCGCGAGGCAGTCAGCATCACCACGGGAAGCGCGCGTAAGTTTTCGTCTCCTTTGATGACCCGCAGCACTTCGAGCCCGTCCACCTTGGGCATTTTAAGATCCAGCAAGACGAGTAGCGGATTGCCGTCGGAACGGCCCGTGAACTTTCCTCGGCAGTAGAGATAATCGAGGGCTTCCTCGCCGTCGCCCACGAGCATGATGTTGTTGCTCAGATGGTATTGCGAAAGCGCCTCCATGGTCATTTCGGCGTCCAGAGGACTGTCTTCGGCGAGCAGGATTTTTTTTGCAGAGTTCATGATCAAGAAGGTTCTCCGTTCACGCGTGCGGCTGGTAGAGTGAAATAAAAAGTGGCACCCGCGCCGGGGACGCTCTCCGCCCAAATCCGACCGCCGTGCCGCTGGATGATTCTACGCACTGTAGCCAGGCCTACCCCAGTTCCTTCGAATTCCGTGGCGCTGTGCAAGCGTTGAAACACCCCAAATAACTTCGGCGCATATTTCATATCGAAGCCGGCGCCGTTGTCTCGGATCGTGATTTCGACCTCCTTCGTCCCTTCGAGACGCGCTGATACTGAGATCCGCGCCTCGGGTTGCTTGCGGGTATATTTGACCGCGTTGCTCAATAGATTCGTGAAGACCTGCCGCAACATCGGCACATCGCATTCGACCTCGGGGAGCGCTGAAACATCCCAGTGAATCACCCGTCCGTTTTCTTCCGTCTTCAGCCCTTCCCGGGCTGCCGCGACGATTTCGCCCAGAGAGATTTTCTGCCTGCGCATTTCCGACCGGCCCATGCGCGAGAACATCAGAAGGTCGTCGATCAACGTCCCCATCCGCGCCGTCGACTCGTTGATTGTTTTTAGGTAACGGCGACTCTTGTCGTCGAGCGCCTCCGCCGCATGCGCCGTCAGCATCTCCGCAAATCCCGAGATGTGTCGCAGTGGCGCTCTCAGATCGTGAGAGACGGAGTATGAGAACGCCTCCAATTCCTCATTGAGCGCCCGCAGCTGTTGATTGGCTGCGCTCAATTCCCGCGAGTGCTCGAGCAGCTCCGTTTCGATTTGCTCGCGCAACTGGATCTCGCCGCCTGCCGCTTCGTTTTGAGCACGCTTCTTTTTCCCCAGCACAAACTCAGTGACCTCCTCGACGCGATGAATGAGGTACTCGATTTTCTTGTCCCCGCCAAAGACCGGTGAATTAACCGGGCTCCAATGCCGCTCGTGAAAAACATTATCCGCACCCGCGACATCGTAACGCTGCACTGGCATCGTATCGGCCACACCCGTTTGAAGTACCCGGTTAAACGACGCCCGGAGATTGGTCGTACCCGACGCGGTCGCATCGCCCGGATTGTCGGGAAACACTTCGAAGATATCGTGACCGACCAAGTCCCCGCGCCGTTTTCCGGTGATTGCCAGGTAAGCATCGCTCACCGCCACGATCGTCAAATCGGGGTTGAGTACGACGTAGCGGCCCGGCACTGACTCAAAAAGCGCCCTAAACTGACGATGAACATCATCGAGTTTACGACGCATCGTCACGTCCTCGATCGCCACCAATGTCATGCTGGTATGGTTGCCAGGTCGGAAAAGCTTGCTGGCGTTCAGTTCGAAAAGCCTGCGCCCCTTTTTCGGCAGATTGAGGGAAACTTCAAAATTCTCCAGAGTGGTCTGCTTGGGCACCACGTCTTCCAGCGCTCTTAGCAGCTCTGGCGCGGACCACTGGTTGTCGCAGATCTCGCTGAATTTTTGTCCTATCAGCGAGTCGTCCTCGGTTTTGAAAAGCAGATGAAACGCACGGTTGGCAGACGCCACGCGCAAATCCTCCGTGAGTACGAGCAGGGGCTGTCGGACGGTGTTCACGATACTTTCGGCCTGCTCACGCGCTCGCGCGAGCACTGCCTGCGTTCGCCTTCGTTCAGTGACGTCGACAGCGGTGATCCTCCACTCGGACTCACCATTCCCATCGCGAGCGGCGCTCAACCACACGGGCAACCTTCGACCATCCGCACAAAGAAAATCGAACTCTCGTTCGCGCAGGCCATGCGCGCTGTCTTCACCGGATAGCCAAGCCGGAATGTGCGCCCGCTCTTCCGGCGAACAAAGTTCATCGAACGTCAGCCGGTTTAACTCGGCACGCTCCAACCCTAGCCATTGGAGCAGCGTGTCGTTCATGGCCGTCACATGCCGGCAACTATCCATCGAAAAATATCCGCACGGAGCGCGGTTATAGAGATCTTGAATACGTTCCGACGAAACTATCAGCCGGCGCCTTGCGCTTTCTTTTTCCACTAACTCCGCTCGCAAACGCAGGATCGGCCAGCCCGCAAGAATGAGGCTCAGCAAAAAGCCGCCGCCAATGGCGGCATAAACCCAGTTGAGCCGTCCTTCGGCGCTTCCCAAGCGCCTCTGCAGAAGAAATTTCTCATGTTGCGCAACTGCCTCCACGGCGAGCATCACCTGCGTCATCGCCCGGTATCCCTCTCCTAGGATAACCTCGATCTGATCGTTTTTCACTGCACCGCTTTCACGATGTCGCACTGCCTCAACCATGATCTCCATTCGTCGGTTCACGAGCGGTCGCAGCTTCTCCAGCTGGTCGACCTGCCGTCGGTTGTCACTCACGAGTGCGGCGAGTTCATCCAAGCGGTGTTGCACCGCGAGTGTGCCGGCATCCACCGTCGCGGCAAACTCGGCACGCGGCGCAAGCAAGTATCCACGCCCCGCAGACTCGGCCTCTTTGAGGACAAACTTCAACTGCTCCAATCGCACCAACACCCCCTGCGTATGCCTCACACGTTCCGTCGCACTCTGAAGCGATTGGATCGTGCGGATCGCTAGCCATCCGACGGCAACGATTATAGTGCACGAAAGAATTAACGCCCAGACCGTCATTTTGTCGTTCGTCCCGCTCATCACCGGAATAGGGCTAACAGTAAATGACTAGGTGGAAAGTATTCTTTAAAAAAATGCCCCGCACCTGTGCGTCTGCTTCGGAGCTGGGGCGATTCGCAAGATTCCCTGGAGAGAATGCCCGCGGGGTGAATGGACACAATTGTGCGGAGATTCATTCGCGCCGCAACTGGCCTGACACTTTCACGGACGAAAACGTGTCGCCCAATACACAGCAAATGCGCGGAAGTGTGCGCCTCACATCGGTGGATGCGCGTCTCAGCTGTAATCGTACAGTTGCGGGTCGCGTCGGAGCTGACGGACAACGGGCTTATAGCGGTGCCGTTTCTGTTTCGGCGACACGATCGGCTCGCTTCCTCCGGCTTGATCCGGGGAATCGGTGCTCAGCTGATCCTCAAGCGAATCGGGGTCAGCGCCCTCTTCGAGTTTGCGCACGAGCTGCTCCATCTCGCCGTCGATCTTTTCTCCCGTCATCTCGGCCATGCGCCGCATCATGCGGCCCATCGCGCGGGGATCGTTTTCATCGACCGAAGAAAATTCGCGCTCCATCGCACCCATCGCCGCTTCCATGCGCGCGTCTTCAGCGGGATCGGTCGCAGCGGCAGCGTCGCCGCCATTGCTGTCGGCGGGGCTCTTTCCCTTGGTGGTCACGGCGAAAGCGGAAACCGCTTTTTCCATCCGAAACTTCGGGTTGTCGGGACACACCGGAATCGTGCGGCCTTGCGCCAGTGTCTTCGCGAAAAACTGGTAGATCGTGTGATTGTCCGGGCAGTAATACTCGTAGATCGGCATGGTGCGAAGAGTGGAAACGGGGGATACAAATCTCAAGCCGCCGGCGCGCGCTTCATTTTAGCTGAGCGCCTCGCACGACCGACGACGCCCCTTTGCGGGCTTTCAAGGCATCGAGGACGACCGCGAGTCGCTTCCGCTTCTCATCGCCATCGACAAACATTTCGAGCTGCACCCGCGGCGCTTCCACGCTCGATAACTTCACGCTTACCAATCTTAGCGGCCGGCGCTTCCTCCAGGCTTTCCTGAGAAGCGGCGCGATTTGCGGGTAAAAGGGCGTTTCCAGATCCACCGACTCCGGGAGGCTCAGCCCGGCCGAGGCCTGTTCAAAATCCGGATACCGAATTTTGACCGTGATTGTCCGCACGCATTTTCCGTCGGCTCTGACTTTCGGCATCAGCTCGTCGATCATGCCTTTAGCGATGCGCTCGATCTCCGAAAAGTCCGCCACATCTCGGCCAAACGTTTCCTGCTGCGAATAGGACTTCGCGTCATCGTGCTCGGTTTCCACACGACGATCGTCTTCGCCGCGGGCCATCGCCAGCACTTCGCGCCAACTTTCGCCGAACGCCGAACGCAGGTCCGCCTCCGAGCGTTCGAATAAATCCTCCACGCGCGCGAAACCTAGCCTCTTGAGCGAGGCCTCCGTTTTCGGCCCGATGCCTGGCAAGCGCCCGATATCGAGCGGCGATAAAAACGCCGCCTCTTCCCCAGGGAGCACGACGGTGAAGCCGCGCGGTTTTCGAAGTTTGCTCGCGATGGCTGCCACCAGTTTGTTGGCCGCTAGACCGAAAGAAACTGTGATCTGCAGCTCATCCCAAATACGGCGCTGCAGGCCTCTTACTGCGACCTGGACTTCCGCCTCCGTCCTGTATCCGCAAGGCCCAATGTCCAGATAACCTTCGTCGATGGAATTGCGCTCAACGAAGGGGGTAAGATTTTCGCACAGCTCGAAAAGCTTGCGGGAATATTCGCCGTACAACCCCGATGTGTGCTTCACGAGAAGCAGATCGGGGCAGACCTTGAGAGCCCTCTGCGTCGGCATCGGCGTGTATACACCGCACGCACGCGCTTCATAGCTTGCCGAGGAAATGATTCCCCGCTCCCGACCGCCCACCGCGACTTTCTTTCCGCGCAGAGCCGGATTTAACGCCTGCTCCACCGACACAAAAAACGCATCGGCATCCAAGTGGACAATCGTTGGCAGAGGCATGACCCGAAGGAAAACCAAACGCCGAAATTCCACACGCGAAATAACCGCTTCGTCTGAAACGCGGTCGGGATCCGGCTACGCCGCGTCGGCGGAAAATTAGCTCGCGGCTACCGTCATCGCGGGCAGGTGACTGAGGAAGAGGTCGAGAATTGCCGGATCGAATTTCGTTTCGCGCAGACGCCGCATTTCCGCGACCACGACATCCTCTTCCCACGCGGGCTTGTACGCGCGCTGAGACATAAGCGCGTCGTACACGTCAGCGACGGCGACGATACGCGCTTCGATCGGAATTTGTTCGCCAGCTAGTCCGTGCGGATAACCCGTACCGTCCCAGCACTCGTGATGGCAAAGCGCGATACGCGCCGCGCACTGGATCATCGGCCAGGGGCTTCCATCGAGCAGGCGGTAGCCGATCAAAGAATGAGATTTGATCGTTTCCATCTCCTCACGGGTGAGTCGGCCGGGCTTATTGAGCAACGCCTGTGGCAGCCCGATCTTGCCGACGTCGTGCAAGGGTGTCGCATGGTGAAGCTCCAGCAATCTCGCGCCGTCTAGAGCCATGAGCTTTCCGATCTCGCACGCGTATCGACTCACACGATCTAGATGAGAACTGATCGACGTGTCATGCGCTTCGCACGCGAGGCGGAGCCGGACTGCGATTTCGACTCCAGGATTTTTTGGATCGAAGGTGCTCATCTGCGCTCCTCCTGCGGCTGAAGTCCGGCCTGGGTTGGGACGCGCAAGCGGCGGCGGGCTTCTTTATTTTGATAGAGCGCTGCGTCCGCAGCGGCGCTCAATTCCTCGATGTCGAGAGGACCGTTCTTGTTGAAATAGGTAATGCCGTGGCTGGACTCGAGATTGAAGATCACCCCAGCCTGCGCGTTGCGCACAGAGAGCACGACATCTAGCGACGAAAGCGCCTGCTCCGCCTGCCCCGGCTGATTTTCCACGCCCATCGCGACGAACTCGTCACCGCCAAAGCGCGACAGCAGCGAGTCCTTGCGAAACACACTCTGCAGCGTGAGGGAAAACTCTTTCAACGCCTCGTCACCTTTCGCGTGACCGTGGACGTCGTTGATCTGCTTGAAACGATCGAGGTCGAAATAAACGAGGTAGCCGCGCGTGTCCGTTTTTTTGACCTTTTGGATCACGTCCGGATTGAGCGTATTGAAGCCACGGCGATTGTAGAGTCCGGTGAGCTCGTCGATAACCGCGAGCTGGCGGATCGTGCGTTGCAGACGGTGGCGCTCGATGCTGTAGACGATCGCCCGATCGAGCGTGAGGTAGTTGAAATCTCCCTTCAAAAGAAAGTCCTGAGCGCCGATCTTAACGGCCTGAAGACCGACCTCGTCGCTGTTATTCGCGGTGAGAACGATGATCGGCACGTCGGGAGCCACCTCGATAATGCGCGCGAGCGTATCTAGCTCACGGCTGTCGGGCAGATTCAGATCGAGCAAAATGACATCGAACTCGTCCGATTTAAGCGTGGCCACCGCATCCACCAGACGCGCCTTATGAGTCGACGAATACCGATTCGAAGGCGACTTCTTCAGCATCTGCTCGGTGATCTTCGCGATCATGAGCATGTCTTCCACGAGGAGGACTTTAATGGTCTGATAGAGCATGGAAAAGCGGCGGCCGTGGGGGGATTTTATTAGCTATCGGCTATTTCGTCTCCGCCTTGATTGAATTCTCAGTGGCCGCATCGCGGATGATCCGGGGCGTCAGGAAGAAAATCAGTTCCGTGCGCTCACTACTTTCGTATTTCCCGGTAAACGCTTTCCCCAGCAAAGGAATGTCTCCCAAAAGCGGAATCTTACGCCTGGTCGTAGTGGCGTTTTCCTGGACCAAGCCGCCCATGACGATCGTGGCGCCATCGCGAATACGGACGATCGAGGACGCTTGGCGAATATCGATGACCGGCGCGCTGGTATCTCCCGAAGCGGAGAGGTCCATCCGCACGAGACGGCTCACCGCAGGTGTAATATCCAGCGTGATAAGACCGCTGGAGGAAATCTGCGGCGTGATCGAAAGCACGGTGCCCACCGTGACGTTCTGCACCGATTCAGTAACCGTTACGATGGGAGTAACACCGCCCGATTGCGTCACGGTGCGGAGAAATATCGGGATGTCTTGCCCAACACGCACCACCGCGGGCTGGTTGTTGAGCGTGCGCAAACGCGGCTTGGAAACGACTTTTAGGTCTCCCTGCTCTTCCATCGCGTCGAGCACTGCGGAGAAGTCTCCGCGCTGGTGGGTCGCGCGAATAGTCGGCGGGGAAGCCGCGTTTCCGAAGATAGGATTCTGGATGATCAAGCCCGCGCCACCAGGAAGACCGAGCGTGCCGGGAATCGAGGACACGCTGGTATCCAGTCTCGATGAAATATGCTGCCAGTTGATTCCGAGCTGGAAGGACTTGTTGAGCGCAATCTCGTAAATCTCGACCTCGAGATCGACCTGGCGAACGACATTGGCCGTCACGGCTTCGAGATAGTCGGCGACCATCTCGATGTTGCGATGGCTATCCCGAACAAGGACGGTACCCGAAAGGCTGTTGACCGTAAACGAGCCCGTGGCCGAAACCATGGATTTGAGCTGCTCCGAAAGATCTCCCCAAAAATTCACCGTAGAAGTGTTGGTAACGGTCATCGTTGAGCCTTCCGATCCGCCGCTACCGCCGGAAGAGCCGCCACCGCCACCACCGCTACTGCCTCCGCCGCCGCTCGAACTGATCTGGACCGCATTGGATCCTTCTCCGGCGCGAACCGATTGAATGTAGTCGATCTGGAAGAGGCGGGTCTCGCGGTTGCGAACGCGAAGGAGCCCTTTGTCTTGGACGAAATAATAGCCGTTCGCCTCGAGCAGCGAACGCATGGCTAGCTCTAATGGCAGGTCTTTGAACTCCACGGTCACGTCTCCCTCGATATCGAGATCGGGGACGATATTCAGGTTGTTGGCGCGAGCGAAGATCGCGAGCGCCTGCTTGATGGGCACGCCTTCGGCGCGGAAGCTAAACGACGTTGGCGGCATAGCCGCGAGCGGCGCAGTCTCGACCGCCACTGCGGCGGGTACGGGTGATAGCATCTCCTCCGCGGCGAGCGGAGTCATCAGCGTCAGCGCGGCTAGGATACAAAGGTGTGCGGTCGATGCCGGGAGGTGTTTCATGGGCCGTGGTTACTTAGCTATCGGTAGAAAGTGACAGTGCTGCCGCTTTGAGCGCGGGCGTGGTCAGGGTGAAAGCGGTGCCTAGCGCGATAAAATCGCGGCCTTTCCAGTGGGAGACCCAGACGCCGTCTTGCGTGGCGGTCTCCAAGGTGATGCGGCCGAGCTTTTCGCCGGCAGAGCATACGCGATTATTCAGCAGTGCGTACGTTGCGCCGTCCTGAGTCCACAGCGCGGTTAGTCGAACCGTTTCCACCACATCGGGCAGTGGAGTTTTTTCTACCGCTGCCTGGGCTGCAATTTTTGCGCGGGGTGAAAATGGATCGCGCGTCGCTGGGCTGCTGGAAAGTTCCTTGATCGCTTCTAGAACACTGCCTGCGCCGGCAGCGGGGTCGGCAGATTCTGCGTCCACGAGTTGATTCGCGCCGACATCCTCTACAACACCCGTGGCGCTACCACCGACCGCCGGTATCAGCGAATGGGCGACAAACGCCAGCGCGGCCAGCGCGAGGACGCCGACGACCCAAGGATTGTTAAGGATTTTTTTCATGAGCGATCGGGCATACCAGACGGAAGTTAACCTCGACGGTCTGCCATTTTTGTTCATCGGCACGAACGGCGACCCTCATGAGGTCGATTCGCTTCCCGGAACTAGTGAAGCGCTCGAGCAGCGAGAGTAGTTGCGTGAAGGGCTCCGTGTTTCCTGCGGCCGGTGTGAGTTTGCCTCGCACAGGAATATACGAGACTAGGGCGCCTTCGGGAACGGGTTCTTCCGATATGTCCGAGCTGATGAGCGTCGCGTTGAATCCGCGATCGGCGGCTTCTTTTTTGAGGCTTTGCAAAAAAGTCCCCACATCGGCGGGAGAATCTAAAAGGAGCCGCGAAGCCGCGCTCGCGCGCTCGGCCAGATCAATAACTTGCTGTTCCGAGCAAGCGATCTGCAGCGACGCGATCTCGCCTTCCAACGCGAGTAGCGGAAGCGATCGCGTAATCTCGACGCGCACACCGGGCGCGTGGATCGCGAAGTGCCAGATCGCGATCATCGCCATACCCACCACCGGCAGCAGCACAGGAAGCGCACGGCGAAAACGCGCCCACGCGGGCGCATCCGGCCAACCGGGCACCTCGGTCAACATCAGCCAAAAATTTTTCAGCGCGTCCGCGGGCTTAATTTTCAAAGAGCATTCCCTCCAGGTTGAAGCGTTGAGCGCTGGGCAATTCCGTTCCGGCGACTGGCATCGGTGTGATCACGCGGGTGGCGTCATTGAAGTGGACGCGCAACGGGCTTTTCACGAGCAGACGTTGAAACGCGCTGAGCGATTCGCGGGCGGTTTCTTCATCGCCTTCGATCTGTCCATCTATGCGGAAGGACCACGAGCCGCCGGCCGCTTCCCACTTAACATTAAAATCGGTGAGGCTGGCATCCCCGGGAAGTGCATTGGAGATGAACGCAAGCAGTCGCGCCGCGACCGGCGGCAGACGGTCCTCGGACGCCTGTTTGATAAAGGCGCGGTGCGTATCCGCGGTGGTGTTGCGCTGTTCGAGCCGGCTACGCCTCTCATGAAGAGTCGCCTCATTGGCGCTGAGCTCCGTGAGCCGTACCTGCTCCTCCTGCCAGCGAGCCGCACGACTCCACGAGTCGAGGGCGATCAGGCCGAAGCTCAACCAGCAGGCTGCGACAAGCGCGCGGCGGACGAATTGGTGACGGCGTTTGCGCCCGAGGTATCCGGCAACCAGATTCACGGGATGACGCGGCGAAAGCCGGGCCACGGCCTGGAGCCAATCGACAGGAGCGGACGCGCGAACGACGATTTCTTTGCCAGCACCGCAACGATTCTGGACTTCGGCGCGGGCCGTCTCGCTGGCGGTTCCGAGCAGCCAGATGCGCTCGATCACCGCGCTAAACTGCTGCTTCGCGTAGAGCAGCGAACGGTTGACCTCGACGCCGAGGCGCGCCGGATCGGCATCCCAGCGCGCGAGCAACGTGCGGGAGAACAAAAGCTGTCCGTCATTGCGGGCCGCGAGAACGGTGGTGGCCGTACCGGTTTCAGCCGCGATCAGCACGGGCTGGTCCTTCGGCGTCTCGAGCGATTCAAGTATGAGCTGGAGCGGGACCGAGACGGGAAGAATGCGCGTGAGATCGAGACGCCTCGTGAGGAGCAGACTGTTGAGCCGTCCATAAAAAGCCGACGGCAGCATGTGCAGCACGAACGCCGCTTCTTGGCGCGCCGACAAGGTGCGCTGGCTCACCCAAAGAACGGGTTCCCGATCCTTCTCATGACGCTCGACGCGTCCACGCAGATACGAACGGGAGGCTGCCTCGGAAAACGAGGGTGCCTGCTCCGCTTGGTGTACGAATTGGTCATGCGCCAGAATCAGAAAAACTTCCTCGCCTTTGAACCCGAGCGCCGCGAGTGCCGCATCGAACGCGTATTCGAAGTCCTCGATCGCGGCGACCTGCACGTCACACGCCCATGACGCTACCAGCGTCTGACGGCGGAAGACGGCGGCGTGAAAACTGCCATGCATCCAAGCAAGCCCGAGAGTGTCATTGTTACGACGCATGAACCCGCGGGAGGTCGGCTTGGGCGCCGGAGCGTCCGGCGAAACAGCTTCAGACGTTGGAGATGAAGCGGTCATGGGGAAGAAGGCGAAAACCAAGTTGTGCCGTTGAACTCGAAGGATGCGCCGCGAGAACCGACCACATAATCGTAGTCGAGCGTGGCTACTCCGCCTACGATCCTAAAAAGTCTCAAACGATCTCCCGTGCGCAGATTGGTCAATGGGAGCGAAGGAGTGCTGCGATTTACCGGACCGCCTAAGGGGGTTGCTCCCGAAAGCCACACGATTTGATAACTCGCATCGGTCGTGCTCGCCGAATTTTTGAGTGTGACGACGAACTGCTGAAGTTCGCGCCGACAGTTCACCCGCTCGATCACAAGCGACTCGACGTTATTGGCAGTCCATCCGCCCCAGCCTGCCCCGGGCGGTATAGTATTGGGTGGTGTGTTCCATACATTCAGAAAATTGCCCGAGACCTGCCCAGAGGTCGGAAGTGCAATGTCAGAGCGCATTCTTGAGATGATGAGCGCACGCTGATTTGCGACGACAGGATCGACTACATAAAGACGATCCAATCCGCGGCGGTTCGTGCGTACCTCGGCTGGACTCAGTGAAGAGAACCGCATGGGCCCTGTCAGATCATTGTACCAATTCCCAACAGCCGGAAGGGCATTTAAGTCTCGGGCGTAAAAGCGTACATGCTCTGCGATGGCATCCATCGTTTCTTGTTCAGCACGGATGGCCGCCCGTTCGATCATCTTTAGCGTATTTGGCACGAGTACGGTCGCCAGGATCGCCATGATCGCCATGACGCCGATCATCTCGATCAGGGAGAAGCCGGCGCGAGAGCTGGACGACGAAAGAAAGGAACGCGTCCTCATTTCACATCCCAGAGTTGGAGGATCGGGAGGATCACCGAGAGCGCGACGATACCGACGACTGCGATCAGCGAGACCATCATCACCGGATCGAAGATCGCGAAGACGATCTTGATGCGGCGCGGGATGATTTTGTTGTAATAATCGGCGACGCTCTGGAGCGCAAAATCGAGGCTGCCGGAACTCTCGCCGGTCGCGATCATCGTGATGAGCGTCGGTGTGAACACATCGTGCTGCGCGAGGCATTTGTGCATCGGTGTGCCTTCGAGAACACCGCGTCGGACATCGACGAGCGCTTTCTCTACGGCGCGGTTTCCGACGAGTTGCTGACAAATTTCGAGCCCGCGCAGCAGTGTGATGCCGGAGCGGTAGAGCATGGCGAGGTTCTGGCTGAACCTCGAAAGCGCGAACATGCCCACGAGTGGACCGAAGATCGGGATGCGCATCAGCGCGCGGTCAAACGCACAGGCAAACGCGGGGATTTTGAGCGCGGCCTTCAGCGCGATGGGCACGCCCACCACAACAACAAGCAACACCGGCCAGTAGCCGATCAACGCGTCGCTGATCGTCATGACGATGCGCGTGAGCATCGGGACTTTGAGATTCAATTCCGTGAGCAATCCGACGAAACGCGGGACAACAAAGGTGAACAGCATGAGAACGAGCGCGGAGGCCGCGCCCATGACCATCAGCGGATAGATGAGCGCCTGGCGGATGTCGCCAGTGAGCTGATCGAGCCATTCGTAATAGGTGCTCAGGCTCTCGAAAACCTCGGGGAGCTTTCCACTCACCTCGCCGGCTTCGACCATTGACGTGATTTCACGGGAAAATGTTTTTGGGAAACGAGCCATCGCCTGATTCAGCGGCACGCCAATGGCGACTTGCTCGCGCACTCCGGACAGAACTAAGCCGAGTTTCGTGCCATCGAAATCCTGAGCCAGCCGCTCGAGTGAGTTCGGCAGTGTGATGCCCGCTTTGAGGAGCAGCGACATCTGCACAAAGAACGCGATGAGCTCGCCGCGCTTCACCTTGATCGAGCTGATCTGGCCGTCGCCCGAACCGACGAGCGCGGTGCCTTCTTTCGCTTCCAGCAACCACACCCCGGCGGTGCGCAGGCGGTTCTCTAACGTGGTCACGCTGTCGGCTTCTAGCACGCCGGTGATGGTCTGGCCGGAGGCGTTGTAGGCTCGGTAGTGAAAGGCGCTCATGGCTTAGGTGGCGAAGGCGACGCGGAAGACTTCCTCGAGGGTCGTGTCGCCGCGTAAGGCACGGCGGATACCGTCGTCGAACAGCAGCGGCATCCCTTTGGCGCGGGCCATTTCCTTGATTTTTTCCGCATTTCCGATGTGGAGAAGCGGGTGATAGTCGTCGTCGATTTTGAGGACTTCGAAAATGGCGACGCGGCCTCGATAACCTTGCTGACGGCAGTCGGGGCAGCCGACTGGTTTCCAAAGCGCGGGCTCTGTCTCGGTCGGAATCGGCAGATTGAAGGAGCGGAGATGATCGCACGGATTGGCGACTGCCTGCTTGCACGCAGGGCAGAGACGGCGGACGAGGCGCTGCGCGATGATTAGGTGCAACGTCGCGGGAAGAAGAAACGGCTCGACTCCCAAATCGATCAGCCGGGGGATCGCGCTGAAGGTGTCGTTGGTGTGCAGCGAGCTGAAGACCAAGTGGCCGGTGAGCGCAGCGCGCACCATGAGCTGGGCGGTTTCTTTGTCGCGCGTTTCGCCGACGAGAAGGACGTCGGGGTCTTGGCGAAGCAGCGTGCGCAGACCGTTGCTGAAAGTGAGGCCGATCTTCTCGTTAACCTGCGTCTGGCGGATGTGCGGCAGGCGATACTCGATCGGGTCTTCGAGGGTGAAGACGGCGCGCTCGAGGCGGTTCACGGTATTGAGGGCGGTGTAGAGCGTCGTGGTTTTTCCGCTACCGGTAGGCCCGGTGATCAGGATGACGCCATGCGGGCGCGTGACCGCTTCGCCGAGCGCGGTCTCGTCTTGTTTTCGAAGGCCGAGCGACTGGAGATTGAGGAGGAGATTGCCGCTATCGAGGACACGAAGAACCACGCTCTCGCCGAAATTCGTGGGCAGGCAGGAGACGCGGAGATTCAGCTCGCGGCGGCCAAGCGTGAAACTGAAACGGCCATCTTGAGGCAGGCGCGTTTCGGAAACGTCGAGATTGGCCATGACCTTGAGGCGGGCGATGAAAGCGTCCTGGAGATCTTTTGGGATAAGCAGGAAGGACTGGAGCACGCCGTCGTTACGCATGCGGATGCGCAGGGATTTTTCGTCGGGCTCGAAGTGGATGTCGCTGGCGGATTTCCGGACTGCGGCGGCGATGATCTGCTCGACCGCGCGGATCATCGGCGCGGTGTTGTCGTCGCCCTTGCGACCGCTGATCTTCATCAGCTCGTCGATCGTCTGGTCTAGCGAACCTTCCCGATCGTGGACCGCGGTAAGTTTTTCCAGGATGTCGGGCTTTGGCGCACTGAGCACTTCGACGCGCAGCTTCGTGATCTGCTCGACGCGGTCGATGGCGACGACGTTGAAGGGGTCGGCCATGACCACCGTGATCGTCTCGGCGTCGCGGCGACACGGGAGGATCACGGAGTCTTTGCAAAAATCGTAGGGAAGCAGCGCGACGATCTCGGGAGCGATCTCGAGCTTGCCGACATTCACGGTCGGCGTCTGCGCGTCTTGCGCGAGGAATGCGGCGATATCCTGCTCGGTAACGAAACCAAGCTGCTGGAGCACCGCGCCGATCAACTTACCCGTGCGCTTCTGTTCGCGCAGAGCGAGTTCGAGCTGGTGCGGGGAAATCAGCCCGGCCTCAAGCAACCGGTCGCCGAGGCGCTTCGGAGGAGCAGGAGGAGTCACGGTGGACATAAAAAGGCGGGCGCAGGCTCTGGCCCGCAGCCCGCTAGAAAGGGAAACGTTTTAAAGAATCGGAATCAGGCGACCTGCTTATTGGTGCGCGATATAGATGTGCGCGGTGTAGGTAGCTGCGCCGGCGGGGACGACGAAAGCCACTTTGCCTCGGTCATCGGCAACGCCCGTTGTAGTGGGAGTCATCGCATCGCCATCGATACGGAGGCTGAGCTCGCGGGCCTCGATCGCGGTAAGACCAGGAATAGCGACCGCGATCACTCGCGAGCCCGTAGGAAGATTCGTAACACCATCGAGGCGAAAGTTAGTCGGATTGGCGCCCGTGCCTGGAGCATTGCCAGGGACCACATTCTGACAGGTCACGCGGCTCTGACCGGTTTGCACAGCCCCGCCGTTGGTAGCCCAAGGAGGTGAAGTTCCCCATGTAGCGCCGCTCGCCGTCGTGGCAGTGCGTTGGGTGCCAATCTTGAGCGTAAGGCGCTGCTCAAGGAAATCCTGGGCGACCAGTAACTCGTCAATGCGGGAGGTACCAGTTGTATAGGGTACCGTACCGTATTTTCCCGCAAACTCGGCAACAGCGGTCTTCACGGCTGTTATCGACCCAACGGCACTCGTGATGCGCGATGACGCGATCGTGGAGAAAACCTTGGGGACGATGACCACGGCGAGGATCGCGATGATGGCGAGAACGCCGATCATTTCGACCAAGCTAAAACCGGATTGACGGCGAATGAAGGGACGGCGGGCGGATATATTCATGGGTGAAATTACTCGATGCTTTAGGGGCTAAATCGGCCCATCCCCCTTTCCGCTTAAGTTAAATTCATGGGAAGAACAGGCGCTCAAGCTCATGCAAAGTGAGGTGTTTTTCGTTAGTTGCCGAGGGGACACAAAAAAAACCGGCGTCGAAACGCCGGTTGGAAGAATTTGTTAAATTCACGTGAGGAGCGCCTCACGGGGAGGGAACTGCCCGTCGCTCAATAGCGATAGTGCTCCGGTTTGTACGGACCTTCGACAGGGACGCCGAGATATTGCGCCTGAGCCGCGCTGAGTTTGGTGAGCTTGGCGCCGATCTTCTCCAAGTGCAGGCGGGCGACTTCTTCGTCGAGGTGCTTGGGCAGCCGATACACGCCGACTTTATAGATGTCTTTGTTCTTCCAGAGATCGAGCTGGGCGAGCGTCTGGTTCGTGAAGGAGTTCGACATGACGAACGACGGATGGCCTGTCGCGCAGCCGAGGTTCACGAGGCGGCCTTCGGCGAGCAGATAAATCGTGTTGCCCTTCGCGAAGGTAAACTGGTCGTACTGCGGCTTGATCGTGACGCGTTTCACGCCGGGCGCCTTATAGAGGCGGTCGACCTGGATCTCGTTATCGAAGTGGCCGATGTTACAGACGATCGCCTGGTCCTTCATCTTCTGCATGTGCTCGAGCGTGATGACGTCCTTGTTGCCCGTGGTGGTCACGTAGATGTCAGCGGTGCCGAGCGTGCTTTCGACGGTGTTTACCTCGAAGCCTTCCATCGCGGCCTGGAGGGCGTTGATCGGATCGACCTCGGTAACGATGACGCGGGCGCCAAAGCCCTTGAGGGAAAACGCGGAGCCTTTGCCCACATCGCCGTATCCACAAACGCAGGCCACTTTGCCCGCGATCATGACGTCGGTCGCGCGCTTAAGGCCGTCTGCGAGCGACTCGCGGCAACCGTAGAGATTGTCGAACTTCGACTTGGTTACGGAGTCGTTCACGTTGATCGACGGCACGAGAAGTTTGCCCTGTTCGTGCAGCTGGTAGAGGCGGTGAACACCCGTCGTGGTCTCTTCGGAGACGCCGCGCCAGTCTTTGATCATCGCGGTGAAAATGCCCTTCTGCGTTTTGCCGATCTTCTTGAGAAGATCTTTGATGACCTGCTCTTCGTGCGAGGAAGACGCAGATTTATACCAATCGCTGCCCTGCTCCATCTCGTAGCCTTTATGAAGGAGCAGCGTCACGTCGCCGCCGTCATCGACGACGAGTTGCGGACCTTTGCCACCGGGGAAAAAAACGGCTCTCCAGGTGAGATCCCAATATTCTTCGAGCGTCTCGCCCTTCCACGCAAAGACCGGCGTGCCTGTTTTAGCGATGGCCGCAGCGGCGTGATCCTGTGTGGAGAAAATGTTGCACGAAGCCCAGCGGACGTCGGCACCGAGCGAAACGAGCGTCTCGATGAGGACGGCGGTCTGGATCGTCATGTGCAACGAGCCGGTGATACGGACACCCTTTAGAGGCTTTTTCGCACTGAATTTTTTGCGAAGCGACATGAGTCCGGGCATCTCGTGCTCCGCGACGTTAAGCTCTTTGCGGCCCCAATCGGCGAGGCCGATGTCGCGAACGATGTAGTCTTGGCCCTTGGGCACGTTTTTAAGGAGAGAAACAGATGGCATGAGGAATGAACTGAGTTTTATGCGGATAGCGCCGCGCACCGTTTTGCGCGGCTGTGGAGTGCGGCTGTTAGGCGCGCGTTGTCGTTCGCCGGAGGTTACTTCAACGCGGCTTTGAGCGCGGCGACCTTGTTGGTCTCTTCCCAGGGAAGACCGGCTTTGCCGAAGTGGCCGTAGTTGGTAGTCTCCCGATAAATTGGGCGGAGCAGATCGAGCTGCTTCACAATGTCAGCCGGTTTGAAGCTAAAAACCTTCTGCACGGCTTCCGTGATCTTTTCGTCGGCGACGATGCCGGTCTCGAACGTGTTCACGTAAACGCTGACGGGTTTCGGATGGCCGATGGCATAAGCGACCTGAAGTTCGCACTGTTTGGCCAGACCAGCAGCCACGATGTTTTTCGCGACCCAGCGGCACATGTAGGCGGCCGAGCGATCAACCTTCGACGGGTCTTTGCCAGAGAAGGCGCCGCCGCCATGACGGCCCCAGCCGCCGTAGGAATCGACGATGATCTTTCGACCGGTGAGGCCGGAATCGCCCTGAGGTCCACCGATCACGAACTTGCCTGTTGGGTTGATGAGGAACTCGGTGTTGGCGTTGAGCAGCTTCGCGGGAAGCACCTTCTTAATGACGTTCTTGATGAGATACTCTTCGATCTCCGCATGCTTCACCTCGGCGGTGTGCTGGGTGGAGATAACGACATTCACGATCTCGGTCGCAACGCCATCGATATATCGAACAGAGACCTGCGACTTCGCGTCGGGACGCAGCCATTTCACTTTGCCGCTCTTGCGGATTTTGGTGAGCTCGCGGCCGAGACGATGTGCAAAAATAACCGGAGCGGGCATTAGCTCTTCCGTTTCGTCGGCGGCAAAACCAAACATCAACCCCTGGTCGCCGGCGCCCTGCTCGGCGTGCTTCTTCCCCTCTGCTTTCTTGGCGTCCACACCTTGGGCGATGTCGGCGGATTGCGCCGTGAGGTAGTTATTGATGAAGACGGTGTCGGCATGAAAGACGTCGTCGTCATTCACGTAACCGATATGGCGGATCGCATCGCGGATAACTTTGTCGATGTTGATCGCCTCTCCGATGGGCTTGGATTTCCCAGTCTTTTTGTCCTGCAGCTTTGGCAGAGTGATTTCGCCGCCCACCACGACGACATTGGACTTCACGAACGTCTCGCAGGCCACACGGGCGGTTTTGTCGAAAGCCAGACACGCATCGAGCACGCTGTCAGAGATCAAGTCGGCGACTTTATCGGGGTGACCTTCACCGACCGATTCAGAGGAGAATACGAAGGATTTTGCCATAAGAGAGTCTCGGCAGAAAACAGGCCTGCCCTGCTGTTGCAAGTTAAACATCAACGTATGCGAATTGAGTGATGCGTATTAATCTTAAAGTTCTGGAATTCTGTGGCGAAATTTAGGGTCCACGCCTGCCCTTTCCGGAGAATTGTGACATTCATTCGTTATCCATTCGCACACCCATTTCGCGTAAATAGCCCTCATGTCGTCAGAATCGCTCATAGATCCCGAAGCTATCGAAAACTTGCGCGCCCTCACTCCCGACGATCCGGACAGTTTTCTGCGGGAGATCATTGGGATTTTTCTAGACGATACGCCCGCGCGGATCGCTGACCTTAGGAAAAGTCTCGCTAGCGCAGATCAAAGCGAATTCACGCGCGCCGCACATAGCATCAAAGGCAGCTCCAGCAATCTCGGAGCCAACCAACTACGCGCGATCGCTGCCGAGCTCGAGCATCGCGGCAAAGTCGAAGGCATCGCCGCGCTGAGTTCGCGTGTCGACGATCTGGAAACCGCTTTCGCCTCAGCCCGGCTCGCCCTCGAGAAATTACTGCCGTCGGGATAGTCCTCAGGACGCCTCGTATTTTGGGAGATGGTTTTTTCAACGTCCAATCTGCGCCGCCCGTTATCACTTCCGCATAATTCAGAATCGCTCTTATCAACGCGGCTAAGCGCGAAAAAAAATTGCGCGTTAGCGGCGTTACCTTCCGCGGCATCGCAGGTCGCATAGACACATCAACCGTATGGCGTCACAACAACGCGACTACATCCTTCGCCTGATCGAGCAGCTCAGGCAATTCCTCACTCAAATTGTACAACTGAGAGAAACGCGCCGTTATGACGAAGCGCTAAGCGCCATCGTGCGCGCACAGGAACGATTGCTCAGCCTCCCTGCGGATCGCTTTCTCAGCGCAACCCCGGAAGAACATTTTTCCCTCCTGACTCGTGGAGAAACGCCTGAAAACGCCCGCGAGAAATGCCTCGCCCAAGCGGACCTACTTGCAGAGATCGCACGCGTTTACAGTGACAAGGAGCAGCCTGCGCTCGCGACCGGCGCATGGCGCTTCATCCATGAACTCCTTGAATTCGCGGCGGCGAAATTTCCCGACACTGCCGCTCATGACCTCGACCGCCGGCTCGATGAAGCGGGACGTCAGATAATAAAGTCAGCCGCGTGATCTGATCGGTCCATCCGCCAGGACCTTCATAAACTTCGGACCAGACGGCGTCAGCGGCCCGTCAGCGGTGATCGGGCGAATGCGCCTGGCCAAAAGTCGGAACATTCACGGCCCGGCTCCTTTCTCGGACAGCGCCGCTCCCCTTTTTCTGTAAGCGATGTTTTTCGCGCTCATAGCGATTCGCACGGAGCACGCCTTGAATAGGAGCGACTCGAGTGTTTGCCTGCTTCGAATGCAAAGTGATACCTCGAGCGTGTCGTCCCTTACCCTGCCCGCCGGCTACCCACGCATTCGCGTAGTCACTACGTTGGACGAGCTGCTCGGAACGCCTCTTGCCAACGGCGTCAATGCGCTTTGCTGGCCGCGCGCGTTGTCCGGTGATTTTAGCGAAGTCGTCACCGCTCTCTGCAACAGCAAGGAAGGCATCGGCGAGGGCATCTCACCGCTTGATGACGCACGACTGCGCACTCTGCCCGTCGGCGATGCAGGCCGAGTAGCGATCAACTGCATGCTCGAAGATCTACGTTTGCTTCGCGATCACGGACGCGCGCCCGAGCTTAACTGCATCCGTGCCTACCCGCGCGAAGACGAACCCGGTGTCGTGCCCATCGATGTCTACTCCTTTCACGCCGACAGCGCGCCGGTCGAGACTGACACCTGGCTTTGCACCTATCACGGCGCATCGAGTGAAGGCCTCCGCAACGACGAAGCGCGGCGCCGCGTGGACGACCCCGAAACGCGCGCCGAGCTCCGCAAGCTCTATGGCGGTGAAGACGGCGAGGGTTTCCACGAATTTCTCACCGAAAACTGCTACGATCTTCACTACGCGCCTGCACTCAACGCACAGCCGTTTCCCTTCGGCATCGGCAACCTCTGGCGCATCGCGACCGACTGGCCCGGCAGCCCAGTGCCACCGTGCATCCACCGCGCGCCCGAAAATCTCCCCGGCCAGCCGCCACGTTTGCTCCTCATCAGCTGACCGCGACGGCAACCGAAGCCTTTATCCAGGGTAGGACATCTATGCCTCACCCTCGCGGCGAAATTAAGACCGTGTTTCAACGCACGAAAAAACCACTCTTCGTTCGCTCTAGAGCCTCGCTCCGCCATGCCGGCTGGTCCCGATCGTTTGGCGCCATCTGGTTGGAGCGTTAAATCAAATTATAACCGCGAGTGTCACCACCCGAACAGCAGAGCGCGGGGCCTGCAGCTCAACCCGAAACCGATGGGGCCGTCCCTTAAAACCTATAGTACCTAAGCCGCGCCCTGGTGCTCATCTTTCGCGATGGCACTCACTGGAAATTAGCACGGGGCTTTGGCAACGGGGCGAGACGGATCGGCAACCCACTCGCTCCACGAGCCCGCATAAAGCTTCGAGCCACCGAGTCCGGCGTATTCCATCGCGAAAATATTAGCGCACGCGGTGATGCCTGAACCGCATTGATGCCCCACTTGCTCCGGCGCGCGTGTGCCGATGAGAGCGTTAAACTCACACTTCAATTCAGCTGCCGGTCGAAATGTGAGATCTGGGTTGAGATTCGCTTTGTAGAAACGATTGAGTGCCCCGGGAATGTGTCCGGCCACAGGATCCATCGGCTCTACTTCACCGCGGTACCGCTCCGCCGCACGCGCATCGACTAACGCAAACGAGGGTTCACCCAACTGTCGCAACACATCGTCCGCGCTCAACACGAGCGATCCGTTTTCGCGTACCGGTAGTGGTTTTTGCGGTACTGGCACCGGCAGATCCGCGTCGACCACGCGTCCTTCAGCGGTCCATTTCATCCAACCGCCATCAAGCAACGCGACTCGGCAGTGTCCGATCCAGCGCGCCATCCACCACAGCCGCGCGGCGTAGAGTCCGCCCACGTCATCGTAAGCGACGATCAGGGATTGCGGTGTCACTCCATGTCGCGTGAGAAACGCCGCAAAGTCGTCGGCGGCGGGGAGCGGGTGGCGGCCGTTCCTTCCCGTCTTCGCACCTGAGAGCGCCGTGTCGACAGGAGCAAAATGCGCTCCGGGAATATGGCTCTCGCGGTATACCCTCGCGCCGCGCTCGATGTCGGCAAGATCGTGACGGCAATCGAACACGATCCAATCCGAGCGCTGCAAATTTTCATTCAGTTGTGCGGAGTCGATCAACATGGCGCGAGACTACGTTTCCGCAGACCTCGGGTAAAACAAATCCACCGAAACAAATCTACCCGGCAACTCCGCGCACTGAAAACAACCGCCCATCCCGCCCGTTCGGGTTATTGAAAATAACCCTCGGCCTTCATCTCACCGGATTCCTCGTCGCCGTCATCTGCCGCCTCCCGGCAATCCTCCGGAAACGCCGGTTGTCGCTGTACCCATCTCACCGCGCAAAAACTGTTCGTCAGCGCTTCGTGCAACGCTGAACCAAAATCATACGCGCGCCCATCGAAGCCCGCTTCGGCCACAGCCTGATCGATTGCGAGCATGATCGAAAACATGCGGCCCCGTATTCCGGGAATATATACGTCGATGTCTTCACGCCCGTTTCCGAGATTGATCCTGCACGCCGCCGCATTGTTGCTGTGATGCGAACGACACGCCTCGGGCCGCGCTTCGTAGATGGAACAACTTCCTCCATGCAGAAACACACAGGGCATCTTCAATGTCGTGCGCTCTTCATTCGATTTGCCCGCAAACGCCGCGCGATGCACCGCCGCTCGTGCGATCAATGCGTCGAGCTCCTCCGGCGAATAGCGTGTTTGCACGTACTGCGCCGCGATCAAGACTTCATGCGCAAGCAAACCAACCGGTACGTGACAGCAAGCATCGCAGCCCGCCCGGCAGGCGACCGACTCCTTCGCCGCAACCGGAGCCGATACGAATGCGCGATCAAACTCCTTATGCGCGCTCGATAGCACCGAAAGCAGATTGGCCGGATTGCCTGTTTTTCGCAGCCGCCTCAATACCGAAGCGCCCGTCTTTTCGAAAAGCTCATCTTCTTCCGGTGAAAATTGGGCGCACATGCAGCCGCGCACTCAATCCCACGCCCGGCCGTATAACAAGGCCCGTGAGCACGATCGTTTTTTAAAGAGCCGCTCGTCCCTCTTTCGGCGCGGACACTCCAGAGCTCTGACGTGCATTCGGTATCTCCGGAATTCAGCCGACCAACGACACTCACGCGTTCGTCGCCCGCGCGAATCTTTATTCACAGGGGAACTCGATGCCCTGCCGCTGCACTATACCGCCGCTAAGGTCAGTTAACCCACAACCCCGCTAATCCCAATGAATACTTCAAAATCCCATTCGTTCGCCATCGCGTGTACTGTCGTGCTATTCGCGCTTCCGGCTGCCTTTGCCGGCGGCGACAAGCACTTCAAGAAAATGGACGCTAATGGCGACGGACAAGTCACACGTGCCGAGCACGCCACGAGCGCACGGCAAATGTTCACTCAATGTGACGCCAATCACGACGGAATCGTCACCGCCGCAGAGATGGACTCCTTATCAGCGGTAAAAGATGAAAAAGCCGGTAAGCATGAGACAACCTCCGCCGAAAAAATAAAGATGATCGACCAAAACGGCGACGGTCAGCTCACGCTCGCCGAGCATGAGGCAGGTACGGAAAAAATGTTCACGGCGATGGACAAAAATGCCGACGGTTCGCTTAGCAAAGACGAGTGTCACGACGCTCAGAAAGAGATGAAGAAGGATAAATAAGCACGCGTGGTTTAAAAATCCTGTAGCCCGTGATCCACTGGGTCACGGGCTGTTGTTTTGACTATGCGCCTAAGCGCGCTCGCCGCAGCCCTGACTCGTTTCGCGCGATAGTCTGCGAGAGTACCGATTTCAGGCGCAGCAGGCGAATCGGCGACCGCCCAAGCCATGGCGAGCGCACGAGCAGTTCCGCTGCGCGCGACTGACCGGATCGCACTGTCATGCGTGTTAAATTTTCGGCACGCGCATCGTACTAATCATCGCGCTCCCGCTCAGCGCATAGAGAATCGAAAGCGGGTGCAGCACGAGGCCGCCGATATGCCACGCACCCAACCAGAGATTCGCGCCGATCAAACCTTGGGAATAAAGAACGCCGATTACCGCAACGAGAGCGACGCTCGTCGGGATCGGCGTGCCTTCAAAGTATTTCACTTTGCCGTTGTCGTCCGCGAGCGCTTCGGCGGTCGCATTAAACCGAGCCAGACGGCTGATCCCGCACGCCACAAAATAAAGGAGGATCGCGACATCGAGCGCGCCGCGCAGCCCCACCGCGAAGCCAAGCGCCGCGGGCGCCATGCCAAAGGAAATGACGTCAGCGAGCGAATCGAGATCAGCCCCGAGAAACGACGAGTTGCGGCGCCACCGCGCCACACGCCCGTCGGCGAAATCAAAAGCCAAAGCGATGGGCAGTAAAACCATCGCCGTCACCAGCCAACGTCCTTCGCCCATCACCAAAAAATACATCGACGCCAAAACAGAACCTGTCCCGCAAAAGCCGTTTCCTAACGTAAGAAAATCCGCGAGTACGAACGACCGGATCATCGAGAAGCGAGGCCGCTTTGGATTAGATATTTCGTTCGGTATCATCACCGCTTCGTCAGCAACGGGGTGAACCCGTTCCGTTTGCGACACTATGTGCGGTTGGCTTTCTTGCCCCCGTCTTCAATGGGCGCATGCTCCCGCCCAAGCAACTATCAGTTCGCTCTTCGGGAAAACCCGACGACGCAGTCGATACGCAACGCGTAGTCGTGGCGTTGGCAGACAAAAAAGGCGGCCGATTGTCCGGCTCGCCCGCGCCGGTGCCGCCCCCACCGAGTTCTACAAAAAGCCTTAAACGCCAACGAACCCATGCGCGTGCAAGCGCCAAGCCTAGCGGGAAAATTTAATGCCCGCGTGTATCCGCATCGGTGATTTGGTGGTCGGGCTCGTCGACAAGTTTCCCGACCGGGACGCGTTCTGCGGCGACCGCTACGGTTTGCTCGAAGATCCATTAGCCATCGCTGTCCATCGCCACGCACACCCGCGATCCCGACTCTCGAAGAAATCCGGACTAGGGCGGTTTAATGAATTCTGTAGCCGCCTCGCTTGAGACGAGGAAGGGGTGCATCGAGGTGTTTCCGCCTCTCAAGTGACGCGGCTACGGCTACAGTTTTAATGAAAGTGCTCTAGCATGCCGCCCCGGGCGGCTGCGCCAAAGCGTGACCTGTCGCAGCTCGCCTCTCGGCTACGCCGAGCGCGTCCATGCCGAGAGACGCTAAAGTCATTCCCCGCTCACCGCGGGTCGGTGCCGTTGATGAATTCTTCGATGTTAGGGTAGCCGTCGCCGTTTAGATCAGTCGTCGCATCGGCCGGATTTTTCGGATCGAGGCCGTGCTTCTTTTCCCAGCTATCCGGCAGGCCGTCGCCGTCGGTATCTTCGTACGGCTTGCCCTCATATTTTGGGTAGCCGCCGACCTCCGAGGGATTCGTGATAAAGCCCTTCGGCACCAACTCCTCTAGCTCCTTCACCCACTTGTCGGCATAGCCCACGGCGGCGGCTTTCTCTTTGGAGTCCGCGGCGATCTTTGCCTTCGCAACCTTGCCCGTGCGCACCATTTTCGTGACGCGCTTATCGACCGCGTCGCGTTTCGGCAGCGTGGCGCCCGCATTTTCCAGAACGAATTCCCACGCATCTTCGGCGGGCTGGATCGTGATCGACGCGTGCTTGAACGGTTCCTTGACGCGGATCTTGCGAAGGATCGCTTGCACCGCGCCTTCCGAGTCGGGCTGCACGCCGCCATCCCAATTATCGCGAGTCACACGGTCGTGGCCTTCGACGATATTCCCGTCGACGTAAGCCTTCCCAAAATTATCGACCGCCGTTTTGCTACGCTCGCTCTCGGGTTTCAGAAGCCGGTACGCGATCGGCCCGTCCGGCGTGCCCGGACCCGGTTTGAAATAATTGTTGATGATATTGAAAAAGCTCCGGTGATCACCGCCGTCGACGGTGCGATGACGGTAATTGAAGATCGCGTTGTTCGCGAAAGTGAAATCGCCGTACATGCCGACGCTCGGGTTGCGGCCGGTGTTCGAGGCCCAGAGGTTGTGATGAAACGTGCTGTTCAATCCGCCGATCGTGGAACCAAACGCGTGGTGATAGAGATTGAGCGCTTCGGAGAAGATCGAGTGCTGGATCGTGACGTTCACGGTCGGCAGCTTCAGTTCTTTTCCGCCTCCAGGCGGCTGATACATGTGGCGGTACATCGACATGTTTTCGTCGAGCCCCCACGAGGCCGAAACATGGTCGATGATCAGATTTCCGACAGGATTGCCCCCGATGGAGTCGTTGCGTTCCGAAGCGTCGAGCGCGCCACGGCGGAAACGCATATGCCGGATCACGATGTCATGCGTCTCAAGCTCGACGGTATTCCCCGCGATGCACACGCCATCACCCGGAGCCGTCGCTCCCGAGATCGTGATGTACGGGGCGCGGATCACGATACGGTTCTTCAGCCGGATGATGCCCGCGACATTGAAAATGACGACGCGCGGTCCGGAGGTTTCGCACGCCGCGCGGAAACTCCCGGGGCCGCTGTCGTTGAGATTCGTGACGACTAACACCTTGCCGCCGCGTCCGCCAAATGAATACATGCCACCGCCTTCCGCACCGGGAAATGCCGGAATCTTCGCCTGCGGCAGATCGCCCGGTTCGGCCGCCCCGGGAAGATAAGGCTTTCCCTTCGCCGCCCAGGCCTCGATCTGGGGAAGCTGACGGGCGAAGAGTTCGTCGGAACGTTTCTTCTCAGCTGCGACGCGCTCGTCCGTCACCTTCTGAATATCCGGAGCGACTTTGGGATAACCCTGCGCAAACACGACAGACGACATAATCAAGAGACCGACAAACGCGGTCGCAGTCATTAACGAGCGAGTGAGTTTTATCATAAGAGGGATCCAGCGATTCGCTCAGAATATGTCAGCGAGTTCGTTACTCGATCATTACGGACCGAAACTTAGCGCAACGTCGCCACATCCCCCAAAATATCCACCACCTGGAAGGCCCGGCTCTCAGCGTCACGCCCCGTTACTTTGCTTCGGGCGGACGCCCACGAACGTCTTCCAAAACGGGACTGGCATCGGCAACCGGTCGCACTTCAACCGTCAACCCGAGCGGCAGGCCTGGGCATTTCTTCGCGATTTCCGTGGCTTCGTCGATGTCCGTAACTCTGAGAAAAAAATACCCTCCGACGATTTCCTTCGCTTCGGCGTAAGGACCGTCGATCACGCGCTGACCGTTCGTGCCGGAGATTACACGTCCCATGAGCCCGAGTGGCCGGCCATGCTGGACCTTCCCTTGCGCGGCGAGTCCGTCGTACCAATCATTCCATTGCTTGGCCAACTTCACGCGCTCGTCAGTCGTCAGATGCGCGTGCGTGTCGGGACCGGCGTTCCGGAAAAGCAGCATGAATGAAGAGGCCGGGGAATCAGGATTTTTAGCCATGCAATGCGTTGTGAAGAGATCGGCAGCCCACGTCAAAATCTAGAAACACGCATCTAGGAGCGCGTCGCCTCAAGATCTGCCCGACTCGTTTTAAAGCGAAGATCGACGAAACGGCATCTGCGTTGGTAATCGTCCGCGATGCCCAATCCCGCCTGTCCGGCCTGCACCCTCGACGACGTCCTCAGCCATTGCGACCATTGGGAATGCGCGACCTGCGGCCACGAATGGCCAAAGGAAACGGCGCCTGAGATTACCCGCGTGATAAAAGATGCGCACGGCACTCCGCTCGCCGACGGCGATGCCGTTGTTCTGATCAAAGATCTGAAATTGCGCAGCGGCTCAGGCGTGCTCAAAGGCGGCGCCAAAGTTAAAAGCATTCGCCTCGTCGACGGCGACCACGAGATTGACTGCCGCATCGATGGCATCGCGCTGGCGCTCAAAGCCTGCTTCGTGAAAAAGGCCTAAACTCGAAACTCGGCCGTTCACGGAACTAAACTCAACAAGCGTTCAGCGATCTCGCGATTTTTTCGTCGTCGAGGCCGACGCCGATAAAAACCAATTCCTGGCGCCGATCTCCGTGAGGCTCCTGCCAGAGCGCGCGAATCGCCTCGGGGCACTCTTCTATCGACGCCTTGCCGCTCTCGATCAGCGAAGCCCACCAGTAATTCAGATAATCGCACCGCGCCACGCCGCCCGCGACCGAGAGAAAACCCATTTCGTCCGGTCGCTCCTTCGTCCAAAAAAAGCCTTTGGCGCGCAACAAACCAGCTCCTTCGTTCATCAGAAACGCGCGTAGTTTTTCCTCCGCAAATGGGCGTCGCGCTTGATAGACCACGCTGCGAATCCCAAACGTTCGCTCATGTTTAGGCATCGCCGAAGTCGCGGGTGCCCTCCGAGGGTTAACCGTCAGGGTGTTCGCACCCGGACCGGAGCCTACGACCGGTGCGAGCCGGTTTAGCGTTTTTAGCCAGGTGGCTGCACGCAGAGTTTCATGCGCGTCGAAGCGTACGCGGCCGAGTATCTGGTCTTCAACGACGCGCCCCCGCTCCGCGCGGATCACATCCGCTCGCTCGTTCAATCCGCGCAACATCGTTTCGAGCTCGTCGAGTTCGGTAGCTGTCACCAGATCGCACTTGTTCAACAAGAGCACGTCGGCGCACTCGGCCTGCTCCAGCATCAGTTCAAACACCGGTCGCTGCCCCGTCGCGGGAAACCTCCGCGTGCTTCGCTGCCGATGCTCCCGCCATTCGCGGGAAAAATGCGCGGCGTCGATCACGCTCACGAGCGCCGAGAGCCGCGCGAAATCCGCGAGACTCTTTCCGAACGGATTTTTTTGCGTGAACAACGCGGCCACGCCACGCGGCTCGGCGACGCCCGTCGTTTCAACCAGGATATGCTCATAGCCGCCGGATGCGGCGAGCTCCGCGAGCGCTTCGCCGAGTTCGTCGCGACTCGAACAGCACACGCAACCGTTGCCCAGATCGAGGACCTTGCGCCCGGCTTCCGAGGCGTTCCGCACCAAAGTCGCGTCGATGTTGAGCGCGGCGACATCGTTCACGATCACTGCCCACCGCCGGCCGTTCGCCTGAGTAAGCAAATGATTGAGCAGCGTCGTTTTTCCTGCGCCGAGAAACCCGCAGAAAACAGTCACCGACGGACGCGCGACGGGGCTCATGCGATCTTCGGCGGAGTTTGCAGCGTTTGCGTCACCATCGTTTTGGTGACGGTTACGCGCGGTCGCGTGAATCGCCAGCTGCGAGTTCCGCCACCGTGCGCGAACACGGCGACCACCGTTTCCACCAGTGGACAGCCGGCATCCGCACACGCGAGTTCACTCACCGTGACCACATCGCCGTCGGAGAGACGAAGCGTTTCGTGTGCCCAGCGTTTGATCGCCTCCGCATGCGCCGGATCGAGTGCCGGTCCTCCGGATACGCCGGATTCGATGAGCGGGATAAAGCGATGCGCCATCCGTTCCCCTTAATGCTCGCGATCGTCAGGGCCCTTCGGAAAATTAAACGTCACGTCGGTGAACTTCGCCCCCCGAATTTCGAGGGCGGGGATCGCGACATCGAAACGGCTCGCGGTTTTGAGCCATTCGGCTTGCGCGGCGAAAGCCGAAGTATTGCCGACCGTTTCCCCCGTCGCGGAATTTGCAGCGGCCGCGAGCAACAGCGGTTGCGGCATGCCATTCACCATCGCCGTGACAGGGATGGCCGGAAGCGCCAGGCGAATAAAATTCTCCGCATGCGCATCGAGTACGTACGCCGTTAACGTGCCAGCCGCGGAATCTCGCACGAACTCCACATTGAACTGATGTTCGCCCAATTCGACGAGCGTGCCTCCATGCGGCGCATCGTGATGATGATGCCCGTGTGCATGACCATCGGCGGATTTTTTCGAGCAGGCCGTGGCAAACAAAAGACCGAGCGAAATGACCAGAGCCGTGAGGAACGCGCGGGAATTTTTCATAGGTGAAAAAGGGAGCTGCAGTTTTGAGGTGTTGATTCTAGCAAGCCCCGACGGTCGCCAGGCTTCGAGATAAAGTTTCAGGAATTCGTTTCCTGCGCGCCGTCTCTCCACGGGCAGATTCATCCGCTTCGGCGCCCCAGAAATCATTCCGGCTGCATCACACTTTCCGACCTCAAAAGCGCTTACTCTGCTAACCCGGAAATCCGCCTGCATCTTGCGCTCCGCCAGAAACCTCTTTGCTTCACCCTCCACACACCGTTTGCGCATGCTCTCCCCTTCCGCGTCTCCGGCGCCTCTGCCCGCTTCTAACTCGAAGACTCCGACGACCGTCGAGGGCTGGCGCATTATCCTCCGCATCGCGGGAGCGCTCATCGCATTGGCCTTTTTCTCCTTCTGGGCCGCGGCCGGCGCCAACACCGGCTGGACGAAGGACCGGATTGAGATAAAGAAAACCGACGAGATCACCGGCATCGAATACGTCGAGTACCTGAAACATTTTCTGCCCGGCCTTGAGTTTCTCGCTTTCGGCACGGGCTTTGGACTCGCCGTCATCGCCTTCACTTTCTTCCGCAAGAAAATCAAAAAATAGCTCATGAAAAACCTCCTGATCACCGGTCTCCTCACACTCGGCCTCGCGGCCGGCCTCACCGCCGCTCCGACTTCCTTCAACTTCAAGGACCCCAAGGGCGTGAACAACGTGCAGTTCAAACTCGACGCCATGCTCGAACCTATTTCCGGCAACGCCAATGGCATCAGCGGCACCGTCTCGTTTGACCCCGCCGCTCCCGAAGCCACCACGGGCAAGATCGTCGTCGCGACCAAATCCCTTTCCGTCTCCAACACGATGATGACCGAGCATCTACTCAGCGGCCAATGGCTCGACGCCTCCGCGAATCCAGAGATCGTTTTCGAACTCGGTAAACTCGCGAACGTCAAAACGAGCGGCACCACCACCACTGCCCTCGCCACCGGCAAACTCACCATCAAAGGTGTTACGAAAGAAATCACCACTCCCGTAAAACTCACCTACCATCCCGACGCCCTCGAAAAGCGCACCAAGCCCGACAACAAAGGCGACCTTCTCGTCGTCCGCGCCGACTTCACCGTCACCCGCAAAGATTTCGAGATCAAACCCGGTCAGATGGAAGACAAGGTCGCCAACGAGATCGCCATCTCGGTCGCCGTCGTCGGCGCCGCGCCGAAATCCTGAGCCCGACTTGTCCGTATCCGCGCGACTCAAGTCGCGGACACGCAGCAAGCCGAATAGCTTCCTCCCGCAGTTCAGCCTTCAATTTCTCACCCCAAAAAAAGAAAGGCCGGTCTCCCGAAGAGGCCGGCCTTTCTTTTCCCTCGCCACGCGCTACCGTCTTCAAAAACCATGCCCGCCGAAGACATCTCCAATCTCATCGAAGACGCGACGTTCGACTATACGACAGGCGATCACGAGAGCGCGCTCACCAAACTCGCCCGCGCTACCGAACAAGCGCCCGACTCCTTTGAGGCCTGGCACGCCCTCGCCGAAATCAATTTCAGTCTTCGCCGCTTCGATGAAGCCCTCCGCGCCGCCGACCATGGCCTCGCTCTCCGCCCCGACGATCTTTTCATCAACACGACGCTGTCCCGCATCTGGATGGAAAAAGGCGACAAAACCACCGCCGAAAAATACGGTGCCCAAGCCAAAATGCTCAGCTGGAAAGACCAGTTGAAAAACCCGGCGAACTACTCGGGCGGATTGTAAGAGTTTCCTCCAAGACAACCGTTCTACCGCCGTTCGTTCACCTTGTCAGTGTCGGTGTAACCGCGTCATTCGGGCGCAGATCGCCTGCCCGCTGATAATTCTCCGGGCTTCCCGTTGCCTCGGTCGCACTTTGCGTTTCACTCGGCGCTCCATGATCGAAGTTCGCAACCTCACTCGCATTTTCCGGACGTACAAAAAACAGCCAGGCTTTTGGGGCGGCGTGAAGGGGCTTTTCAAACGCGAGTTTGAGGAGACGGCAGCGGCCAAAGATATCTCGTTCGACATTGCCGAAGGTGAATTCGTCGGGTTTCTCGGGCCGAACGGCGCGGGCAAAACCACCACGCTCAAGATGCTCGCCGGGCTCATCTACCCCACCAGCGGCAGCGCGCGCGTCGCCGGTTTCGAGCCCAAGAAACGCGAGAACGCCTACCGCCGGCTCTTCGCTCTCGTGCTCGGGCAGAAAAACCAGCTCTGGTGGGATTTGCCCGCGATCGAATCGTTTCTCCTGCTTCGACACATCTACGGCATTCCCGAGGCGCAGTACAAAGACACGCTCAACGAGCTCGTTTCACTTCTCGGCGTGGAAGCCAAACTCAACGTGATGGTGCGCGAGCTCTCCCTGGGCGAGCGCATGAAGATGGAGCTCATCGCCGCCCTGCTTCATCGTCCCCGCGTCCTCTTTCTCGACGAGCCGACCATCGGCCTCGACGTCATCTCGCAGAAGGCTGTCCGTAATTTCCTCCGCGAGTACAACCGCAAATACCGGGTCACCATTCTCCTCACGAGCCACTACATGGCCGACATCCAGGAGCTGTGCGAACGTGTCATCGTTATCAACAAGGGCAAAAAAATCTACGACGGCGCGCTCGACCGGCTTGAAGCGGGCTCCGGCACGCGGAAGAAAATCATCAAATTCATCCCGCAAGATCCGGCCGCATTCCCCATCGCCTGGAGCTCTCGGCATGGGATCGCGACACGGTCGGAAGAGGGCCAATTTACGGTCAGCGTTCCAACCGACGCCGTGATCGCGGTTTCACAGGAGATCTTATCCGCCGGGCCTGTCGCCGATATCACGATCGAAGATGTGCCGCTTGAAGACGTGATCGCCGAGCTCTTCGCCTCGGCGTGATCGACGTAGGGCGCGTTACCCTCAACGCACCTCAGCGGCCCCACTTAACGCGCCGGCGATGTAGCCCCGCTATAGTGGATTTCCGAATCCGTGTCTTAAGTGGTGCGACTACGTTCGACTGCCTCCGCTCACTTCGCCGACCACTTAAAAATCGTCGTGCTAAAGGGCGGAAGCGTAAGACGCAGGCTCTGGCTGTGCCCGTCGTACTCCACGTCCTCGGCGTCGAGTCCTCCGCCATTGCCAAGCCCGCTGCCGCCGTAGTGATTGCTGTTCGTGTTGATCATCTCCCGCCAAAAACCTTTTCGCGGAACTCCGATACGGTAGCCCTCGCGAATCACCGGCGTGAAATGCCCGACCACGGCGAAAATGTTCTCCTCGAAGGGGTCGATGCGCAGATACGCCATCACACTCGCCTCGGTGTCGCTACAGTTGATCCAGCGGAAACCCTGGGTGTTGAAATCATTCAAACTCAGCACTGGCTCGTTGCGATAGAGCCGATTCAGGTCTTTCACAAGCAGGCGCATCCCATCGTGGTCTTTGTATTGAAGCAGATGCCAGTCGAGACCCACGCCATGATTCCACTCCTGAGACTGCCCAAACTCGCAACCCATGAACAGTAGCTTCTTGCCGGGCCAGGCCCACATGTGCGCATAAAGCGACCGCAGATTAGCGGCCTTCTCGGGGATGTGCCACGCGCCCATTTTGTAGAGCATGGATTGCTTTCCGTGCGTGACTTCGTCGTGGGAGAAAACCGTCACGAAATTCTCCGAGTACTGATAGAGCATGCCGAACGAGAGATCGTTCTGGTGGTACTTACGGTGCGCCGATTCTTTTTGGAAATACCGGAGCGTGTCGTTCATCCAGCCCATGTTCCACTTGTAGTCGAACCCGAGTCCGCCGTCGCGCGTGGGTTTGCTGACGCCGGGAAACGACGTGGATTCTTCCGCAATCATCCACGTACCGGGGAAATAGTGGTGCACGAGATCGTTCGTAGTCCGCAGGAAGTGGATCGCTTCCAGATTCTCGCGGCCGCCGTACCGATTGGGGATCCACTCGCCCTCTTTGCGCGAGTAATCGAGGTAAAGCATCGACGCGACCGCATCCACGCGGAGGCCATCGATATGATAGAGATCCATCCACGCGAGCGCATTGGCGACGAGGAAACAGCGGACTTCGTTTCTCCCGTAGTTGAAAATCAACGTCCCCCAATCCATGTGCGCACCCTGTCGCGGATCCGCGTGTTCGTAGAGATGCGTGCCGTCGAACTCCGCCAGCGCGAACGCATCGCGCGGAAAATGTCCGGGCACCCAATCCATGATCACGCCGATGCCTCGTTGGTGCAAATGGTCGACGAAAAACGAAAAATCCTCGGGCGTGCCGAAGCGTTGTGTCGGTGCATAGTAGCCAGTGACTTGATAACCCCACGAGCCGTCGAAGGGATGCTCCGCGACCGGCATGATCTCGATGTGCGTGAAGCCCATCTCGATTACGTAGTCCGCCAGCATCGGTGCGAGTTCGCGGTAGCTATACATCTCGTCGGCCGCGCCCGCCTTGCGTTTCCAGGAAGCGAGATGGACTTCGTAAACCGAAATTGGCTGATCGAGCTGACCCGCTTTCGCGCGCCGTTGATTCATCCAGGCGCCGTCACTCCACTGATACTTGCGAGGGTTGTGCACGACCGACGCATTGTTCGGCGGCGCCTCGAAATACGTGCCGTATGGGTCGGTCTTCAGATGAATTTTTTTCTGCTGGTCGAAAATCTCGTACTTGTAGAGCTCGCCCTCCGTAAGTCCCGCAATGAACAACTCCCACACGCCGGACGCGCCCAATGTGCGCATGGGATAGTAACGGCCATCCCAATGATTAAAATTTCCCACCACCGACACGCGCGCCGCGCTAGGCGCCCAAACCGCGAACGAAACGCCCGGCACGCCATCGATGACGCGTACATGCGCGCCCAGTTTTTCGTAGACGCGGTGGTCGTTGCCTTCATTGAACAAATGCAGATCCAAGTCGCCGAGCGTCGGCAGAAACGAATACGGGTCCCGGAATTGCCGCGTCTCGCCGTTGTGAAACTTCGCCTTCAGCTCGTAGGGGACGACCTGCTTAAACTTCGGGATAAACACCTCGAAAAATCCTTCGGGCGCCAACTGCTCCATGGGAAACTCTTCGCCCTTCTCCGTTTCGACTACGGCGCACGACGCCGCGTCGCGCAGAAACGCTCTGACAACTACGCCCTGACTGCGCGCCTTTTTTCCCGGATGCATGCCGAGCAAACTGTGCGGCGCGGCATTCGTGGCGGAGAGAAACGAGTCGAGTTCGGGTTTTGCGATAATCACAGGTAAGCGAGGGTTCGCTAAAAGGTGGCCGGAATCGCAGGAAGGTCTAGCGCGCAATGAAGCCGCAGCGTCTGGCGGCTCCTCCGGAAAACGCGCCACCGCGCCCCCGGGGATTTTACCGCCGCCCTACCGAGATCACCCCGTGTTTTTGAGGCCGCCGCTGATACCGTTGATCGTCAACTCGACCACGGCACGCGTTGCTTCCTCCTCTTCTTTGCCGAGTTTTCCCGAGCGCAAGCGTCGCAGCATCTCCACTTGGATATAATTGAGCGGATCGATGTAGGGGTTTCTCAACTGCACCGACTTTAACAGCACGGGCTCCTCGGCGAGCAGCTGCTTGTGCCCGGTGAGCGCCAGGATCGCCGCTTCCGTGCGTTCGAACTCCGCCGTTAGCACCGCGAGGACTTTCTTTTTGATGCGCGGCTCCTCGACCAGCTCGGCATAAAGCCGAGCGATCGGGATATCCGCTTTGCGCAACGTCAGCTGCGCGTTGTCGATCATCGTCTTGAAGAACGCCCAGCCGGCATACATTTCCCGAAGTATTTTTTTGCCGACAGCGCCTTCCTCAAGAACCGATTCCAGCGCGGCCCCGAGTCCGAACCAACCGGGAAAAACGAACCGGCTCTGCATCCACGAAAAAACCCAAGGGATCGCGCGAAGATCCTCCACGCTCGTCGTGTTGCGGCGGAAAGTCGGCCGCGAGCCGAGCTTCAAATTACCGATCTCATCGATCGGCGTAGACTGTTTCCAGAACGCGAGGAAATCGGGATCGTCGTGAACGAGCGCCTTGTAGGCTGCGACGCCAGCCGCCGACATTTTCTCCATCGCCCGCAGCCAGTCGCCGGGCGCCGGTTCGTGGGTTTTCGCCGCGTGCGCGCCCAGCAAGACGCCGTAGGCCATCTGCTCGAGGATCCGGTGCGCCAGATCTGGATCGTGATAACGTGTGGACAACACTTCGCCCTGCTCCGTCACGCGAATGCCGCCACCGCGCAGGCCGACGGGCTGCGCGAGGATCGCCTTAGCCGCCGGTCCACCGCCGCGCGCGATGCTGCCGCCGCGTCCGTGAAAAAGCGTTACGCGCACGTCATGGTCATGACACACGCGGACGATGTCTTCCTGCGCTTTGTAGAGCGCCCAGGTCGCCGTGAGATAGCCGCAATCTTTGTTCGAGTCCGAGTAACCCAGCATCACGTGCTGGTGGCGCCGATGTCTCGCGAGCTCGGACGCGTACGCGGGATGAGTAAACAACGCCGCGAGAATTTCCGGTGCGCGGTTCAAATCGTCGAGCGTCTCGAAGAGCGGAGCGATCGGCAGCGGTGCGGAGTCTGCGAGCTTCATGAGCAGCATCACTTCCAGTAAATCCGAGACGCCGCTCGTCATGCTGATGATGTAGATGCCCAGAGCTTCCGGCCCGAATTTCGCCGAGACGTGTCCCGTGAGCGCGAGTGGTTCGATGATGTTGCGCGTCGCCGGCGTGAACGCCGCGAGCTTCGCCGCCGTCAGCGGTTTCGCCGCCGCGATGGCTTCGGTGAGCAGCTCGCGTTTTACCTCTTCCGAAAGTTTCGCGTAATCTGCGCGCCCGAGCACTTCTGTCACCGCCGCCTCGTGCGGGCCCGAGTGCTGACGCAAATCCAGTCGCGACGCGTGCAGTCCGAAAACCTCGGCCTGATCGCGCACCGTCTTCAACTCACCGCCCGTCAGCGCCGCGCCGCGCCCCGACGCCAGCGCATCGTGGATTGCCTGCAGCGTCTCGCGCACTGCCTCGGCTGTGAGGCAATTTCCCGCGCCTTCGTCGTCTGCCGCCGCGAGCGCGTGTCCGCTGCGCACTTCGTGCACGGCCTGACCGAGACGATCTCTCAGCCCGGCCAGCAGCAGCCGGTATTGTTCGTGCGGATAGCGGCTGCTCAACTGCTCGATGAGCGTCGAGAGCTGACGGCTTTCGCGCAGCAACTTCTTGATTCCCGTCGGCAACGGCTCGCGCCGGTCCGAGATCGTGAGCCAGCGGCTCAAATCATAAACGCCCGCCCGCAGTTTTGCCGCCGCCAGACGGCGGTGAAGCAAAAGCACGTCGGCCGTGACCTTGGCCGTCACGTTCGGATTGCCGTCGCGGTCGCCGCCGATCCACGAGCCAAACGTCAGCCAGCGCGCCGGCGGCTTCACGTCAGGATAGTGCTGCTTGAGCGCCCGCGCCATATCGACGTGCAGACGAGGCAGCGTGTCGAAAAGCGTCGTCTCGAAATACCAAAGCCCCGTCCGCGCCTCGTCGGTGACTTCCGGCCGCGCCGTGCGGCTGCGATCCGTGAGCCACAGAGAAACGATCTCGCGCTCCACGCATTGCGGATCGTTGAAGTCCGGATTGCTCTGCTCGGGCTGCGCGCGATGCCGCAAAATATCCGCCAGCCGCC
>WUUC01057556.1_pt1 | contig 57004 bp, 42 predicted proteins | sample 6278441 | NCBI WGS metagenome assembly WUUC01 (sample SAMN13675441, study PRJNA597444) | soil metagenome | isolation source: soil | place: USA: Washington | collected 2017-10
CGAATGCGGCGGTCTTGAAAACCGTTGAGGTGAAAGCCTCCAGGGGTTCGAATCCCTTTCTCTCCGCTTTATTGTATTTAAGATCGATGCAAAAATCTGCAAATCAAAGATGAACAGATTTTTGCATTTTTTATATGATGTCACAGACTTACTACTTCTGAAAAATGCACCGTTATAACACCAGTGATCACAGCATACCAGCCCGAATGGCGCCGAATGAAAGCAATAAAAAAAGCCAAAATGCACGTTATCGGTTTAAAACTTCCATCCAAGTCCTACCAACGGCATCCTGTCTTCTTTAGATGCGGCGAACACCACCGAGAGAACCATCCGGCGTAACGGCGACACCCAGACGCCACCGCCATAGCCGCTTAGCCATTTATTGCTGTCATCGTTGTCTGCCCAGATACGGCCTGTATCATAAAAAGCGAGAAGACCCAATGAACCGGGAAACAAATAAGTCTTGAAATTCGCAAGCCTGAAACGCATTTCAAGATTGTTGTACAATTTCGACGTTCCCGCAAATCGATACTTCCGGAAACCGCGAAGATTATCTTCATTTCCCAGGTATTGTGCCTGGTAAAATTCGAAGTCACCGAAGTTATGTCCGGCACCTGTTCGATTTGCCAGCACCAGCCGGTTTTTAATAAGCGGGATGTAAAAACTAAGATCCGAATTTAATTGTGTTACGTCGTAGCTCGCCTCATTGAGACCTGAAAGATAGCGAACTGTCGTACTCCAGTAAACTCCCTTCTCCGGCATTATCTTATTGTTTCTTGTATCTGCCGTTAAAGAAAATCTCCCGCCAAAATAGGATTGTTTTGAAAAGGCTGTAGCCGGATCGAGACCCGGGGGAGTTTCCTGCACTACAAAACGCTGCCTGTTATTTTTGTCTGTTGAATCCATATCATAAAACTGGAAAGTTGGTCCCAGTGTCATGATTACTTTTTCCGAAAAGTTTTTTCTCAATAACATCGTAATGTCTCCAAGCCTGTACCGCGTCCTGTAGTATCTGAATTTCCCGGGCTTCGATTTATCGTAGATACTTGAAGCGCCATACCCGAAGAAATTGGGTACATGCGGCGATTTAATATCAGTTTCAACTAAAAGATCAGTTCTTCTGCCGATGACGCCAATAAATTCGGCGTTGTACCGGAAATTAAACGCTTTGGTAGCCAGCGCATGGTTCAATGTTATACTATGGCTGTTCTTATACGGTGTTTTGCGGAATCCGTGGTGGGTGATCTTCATCCATCCACCAACATATACGCCATCATCAGGATTGTAACCCACGGAAATAAATGGAATGACCTGGTTATATTTATAGTAGATGGGGTTGTAATAGTTCGCGATGGTATCATTGGAAAGTTTATTGTTAAACTTCCCTGTCAGCAGGTTATTGCCTTTTTTCTCATCATACACAACTCCGCCCGATGATGTAGCGGTATTTTCAAAACTATCTTCACCGTCACCGCCAACCATACGGATCTTTATTTTATCATTGTTTCCTTTTACAATGTATTTATCGGCACCACCAAAACCGTACAGCCTGATCTCTTTCGTGTCCTGTGCATCAAATAATCTTTGATAGAATTTAGCAGAACTATCGCCATTTTTATATACCTGGAGCAGCACCGATCCGTCATCGTTGCGGGTAATATCAAAGGTTTCGTTTTTGTCACTTGCCGTTACATCTATTATTTCCGCAAGGAAACGATAGTACTCCAAGGTCTCAGCAGCGAGATGGTTACGCCGTTCCTTTAATGTGCTAATGATTTTGCCAGTCGACAGATGTTGTATTTCGGGCGGTTGCTGGGCCAATGCTTTTTCAATAACTGCATCCGTCATCCTGGAAATAAATGTATCTGTTGCTTTTTGCCAATCGTCATCTGTCAGTTGATTTAGAAAAAACCGGTCGAGGTTACGGGCAGCGAAATTAAAGCGTTTTATATTTTTCGCTTTCGGCTTGAGTCCTTCCAGTTGCGGTACCAGCCATGCCCACTGTGCGATATGTGGCACTACTCCCTGGTTAATATAGAAAGCCTGGTCCCTGTCTTTGGGTATCGGGTAAAATTGTTTGCCTTTTTCTTTGTCAATGGCGCCCCATTCCCATTGCCCCTCATGCCTGTCAAAATCCATGACAAACATGTCCAATATTCTTGCCCGCATTAAAGCATGCTGGTCTGCCGAATTATCATTATCCTCTTTGAGTTTTTTTACGACATCTTCCGTATCGTAATCTTTTTTTACAGAATCGGGAATTTTTTCCTCTAAATAGGCAAGCAGGTTGCCAAAATCTTTACGGTACTCACCCAGGCGCGGATCATCGGGTATATAAACCAATTTGACATTAAGGTAGGGAACGCCGGCCGCCTCTGCAAGTACGGGCATTGACAAGGCTGCATAGGGATAAGATGCGGAAATGCCATCGGCTACCAGGTCTTCGGCAGCTTCGCTCTGCAGATCGGCAGGCAATGTTTTACTGGTGATGAATTTTTTAATGGAACGGAAATTATACTCTTTGCCGGTACCATCCTCTATGCGCAAAGAACGTGTTTGCTTGCCACCACCGCGTTTTACAGGCGTTAGTCCACCTTCTTCCGTTGCCATCCTGATAACAGGTACACGGACAGGTGTTTTCCACTCCTGCCTGTAATTATCACCCATCCAGAACGCTCTTGATTTATTTATTTTAAAAAGGGTTGACGCAGGGACGGTTATAGAATCCCTACCCTCCTGTGCCATACAATTCGCTAGTGGAATAAAGAAAATCAAACAGCATAATCGAAGTGATCTCATGATTATTTTTTTATAAATTAACCGCAGACACTTATTCCCTGTTTAATCTATTTAAGTTACAACAATTATTTGAGCCGGGAAATAAGAGCTACTGTTATTGCCGCATTTATAAACAAATGTCGTGCTAATTATAAAGCGTATAAGCTCCGATGCTTATTCCAGCAACACGAACTATACCCACCTGAAATCTTAATTTTCAAATGCACACTTCAAAGTTCAGGCACTCTTATTATATTGCGATTTAGCAAATGGGCATTTACTTTGCCAAAAGGAAATAAACACAGCTTATGTGGCGGCGGAAATATTTTATTCTTTTGATCTTAGCTGGTTTTTTGATGAAAAGTTTTTCAATCAAAGCGCAGGTCGATACGACAAGAAAAAAGTTGTCGATAGATAGTATTATTCTGCGGCAAAAGGGAATCATTGGAAAACTGGTGCAGAACTTACTCACCGACACAGCCACCGGCGATATGACGGGATTGCAACGGACCGATGAGCCATTCAACAAGTACAAGGACCGGATCATAAGAAACATTAATATACAAGTGACCGAGTTTGAAATTACAGACACCGCGAAACGATTCAATAATAAATTGAAACGTGTATCTGATAAACTTCACCGCCGAACCCGCGATTTTGTTATCCGGAACAATTTGTTTTTTTCCCGCAATGAAAAACTAGCGCCTTATGTTTTAGGCGATAATGAAAGACATCTCCGTGATCTTCCTTTTACCCGGGATGCAAAGATCACTGTGCTGCCGGTACCTGGCAGCGAAGATTCCGTCGACGTGTATATTATCACTCATGACGTACTTTCTTTGGGTGGTAGTTTTCGGATGCATAATACAGAAAGCGTATCGCTAAGTGTAAGAGAGGATAATTTTCTCGGATATGGTGACCGCATACGGGCCCAGGGACTTTTTGATATAACCAGGAAGGAAAAATTTGGGTATGGGTTCGATTTTATCAAAAGAAATATTGGCGGGAGCTTTGTTGACGGTGCTATTGGATTTTCAAATTTTGATAAAACGTTCAGCAATGGGCGGAGAGAAGAACGCATCAGTTATTTCCGGCTTACGCGGCCCCTTGTTAACCGCTATATGAAATGGACGTATGGATCACAAATAGAAATGCACGAGACACAGAACTTTTATAATCCTGACTCACTTTATGATTTCGATTTTAAATATAAATACAAACTTGTTGATGCCTGGGGCGCCTGGAACATTGATGCTGACCGTGTGGATGGAAATACAGAAAAGGCCCGGTCACGCCGGTTAATAGGCCTGCGGGTAATAGAGCAAAAATTTTCCGACAAGCCTTTAAAATACGCCAACCAATATTTTTACAGTTATGCTGATCTGAGCGCCGTGCTGGCTTCTGTTTCGGTATTTCGCCAAAACTTTTACAAGACTCAATACATTTATGGCTTTGGGCGAAATGAGGATGTGCCTGAGGGTATGGAGTTTTCGCTTACAGGTGGTTGGACGAAGAAAAACCAACGGAAGCGACCCTTTGTTGGCCTGGATTTTCAACGTTATTATTTTACTGTCAGCCAACACTACTTTAATTACACGGTAAGGGCAGGGGCGTTTTTATATAACGGTAAGGCGGAAGATATCGACCTGCTTGCGCAAGTGGATTATTTCAGCCGGCTTCATCATCTTGAAAGAAAATGGAAGCAACGTTTCTTTTTTAGTGCAAGCGCCACAAGGCAGGTCAATAGTTTATTAAACGAACCGCTAAGGCTTGAAAGCGAGTATGGCCTCGAAGAGTTGAAAAATAATTTTGCAGGTGGCAATTCACGGGTAACAGTAAAGGCCGAGTCTGTTTTCTTTAGTCCCTGGTCTGTGCTGTTCTTCAGATTTGCACCTTTTATTTTTGGCAATGGTACTTATCTGAATCTGAGGGTAGAAAATGCATCGGTTCCGAAATTTTACGGTGCAGTAGGTGGCGGTGTACGTATTCGTAACGAAAGCCTCATATTTGGAACAACCGAATTCAGGGGTATGTACTTTCCGCGGAAAAATTTTCGTAATGAAAGCTGGCGCATAGAAGTGAATACAAATATTCGTTTCAAATACAACCGCGAATTTATCAAGCGACCTGAATTTGTAAGAGTGAATTAAATAATGCCGTCACAACAATAGAGTTTCGTAAACAGCTTTCCTCAGGTATGTTGATTTGACATGCATAATTTCAAAAGGATTCATTCGGGAGCGATCCCGCGTTTAAAAATTCATTCCGTGTTGAATTCATTTTTTGCCCAAGTCATGCTAAATTCATTCTTTTGTAGGACAAATAATTGTACACTGCATGCCGCGAAACAATCTGTCGGATTTTATTGAGCCCATTTCTACGAAGACAATGGCCGAGGTCGTTGAAGTAAGGCTCCGGGAATATTTTCGAAAAAAAGCGTTTAAGCCAGGAGATTCTTTACCAACAGAAGTTGAACTCTCACAGGCTTTGGCTGTAAGCCGGAATGTAGTGCGGGAAGCGCTGAGCAGGTTCCGGATGCTGGGTATCGTAGAGACAAGAAAGAAGCGGGGAATGATCATGTCAAATCCCGATATTCTTGGAGCATTCGAGAAAGTATTGGATCCACTGATCATTGATGCCGTGACATTGCAAAATATTTTTGAATTGCGGCTTGTTTTAGAAATGGGATTGGCAGACCTGTTATATATCCGCAAGACAGATAAGGCCATTGACGAATTGGAGCAAATCGCAAAGGAAGAAGAGAAGAGTAGTATGTTTAGGGTACAAAACGAAATTGCTTTTCATGGTAAGCTTTACGAGATGACGCAGAATGATACACTGAAGCGATTTCAAACCATGCTGCTGCCGATTTTCGCTTACGTGATTACGCTGGAAGAAAAGCCGATCCGCGGTAAAGTGTCTCACAGGGACCTGGTCAATATTTTAAGAAAGGGTACCAAAGAAGACTTTAAAAAGGGCATGCTGGCCCACTTACAACCCCATTTCGACAGGCTGGAAAAAAAGAAGCCGAAAGTTTCTAACAAAAATTAATACAGGATGTTCCAAAAAAATTTGGAAGTGTCACAGGTCTTTCTTTACATTTGTTATGTAGTACATAACTACTAAAAGACTAAAACGATTGCAATATGAAATTTGTCTCCTGCTTCTTCATCACTGCCCTGTTTTTCTTTCAGCAAGCACATAGCCAGGCAAACACCGTCGTCACCGGCATTGTCAGGGATTCTGCAACGAACGAGACGATCGACAGGGTAAGTGTCGTGCTGAAAAACAGTACTACCGGCGTTACCACCAACGCCAGCGGAAAGTATACTATAACTATAAACGCACCTGGTGCAGCAACGCTTATGTTCAGTCGTGTTGGTTACACGGTGAAAGAAGTTGTTGTAAATAACGCTTCCGAAATCAATGTTTCACTTTCCGAAAGTATCGCTTCGCTTAGCGATGTAGTAGTGGTAGGATATACTCAGCAGTCAACAAAAAAAAATACGGCATCGATTTCAAAACTGGGTGCTGATGAGCTTAAAAATAATCCGAATCCCAATCCTGTACAGGCATTGCAGGGAAAAATTGCTGGTGTATCAGTGCCTATTACGCAGGGACAGCCCGGCATTGGTGCGGTCAACATTATCATAAGAGGTGGGACAAAGCCGAATGTGTATGGTTCGGGGCTTGGCAATAATGGAGGAAGTGCGGTAGGTGCTTCCGATGGCAGTAATCCGCTGGTTGTTATTGATGGAGTTTTTCGTTCGATGAACGATGTGAACCCGGATGATATAGAATCCATGCAGATCATGAAAGATGCTGCATCGACAGCTATATATGGTGCAAGAGGTGCAAATGGCGTTATTGTTATCAGAACAAAGAAAGGAAAGTTGAATACCAAGATGACTGTAGCACTTAGTCATCGTACGACATGGGAAACACAGGCCCGCGACTACGATTATCTTTCCGCCGAAGAATATTTGCGTCTTGCCCGGACCACGGTTGCAAATACCGCCGACCCGATTGATAAGGATAATTTGCTTTATCGTGGCGGGTTTTCTGCTGGTACCAGAGTATATACAAAGGCCGGGGATTATGGAAAAAATATTTATCTCACCGCGTTATATGATAATATCCTGCAGGTAGAAGGCGAACAATATGTCAATAACCTGTTGTCGAATGGATGGCGTGTAATGGATGATCCTATTAATCCCGGTACCAAATTACTCTATTCGGATAATCAATACCAGGATTTGCTTTGGAAAACAGGTGTCAGTAATAATGATAACATTACATTGAGCGGCGGTACGGACAAAGCGGATTATAATTTCTCAATGGGGTATACCAACCAGGCCGGCATATTTGTGGGCACTAAATATAAACGCTACAATGCGCTGGGAAATTTTGGATTCCGGGCATCAGAGAATCTGAAGCTTGACTTCATGATCAATTACCAGAATGTATTGCCCAATTATGTAGATGCTTACCAAAATGATTTGATAAGAGGCATCCGTATCACTCCGTTGATCCGGATCTTTAAAGATGATGGTAATCCTACTCCGGGTGAATTGTATACGGTGAGAAACCGGTTTCACTCGTTGAAGTATGATGATATGCGTACAGCAACTGAGCGATTTGTTACAAGGGTAGGCGGCGATCTTACCATCATAAAGGGCTTGCATTTCAAACCATCTTTCTCTTATATGCTGAACGATTATACGGAATTGTTCATGAGGAAAGCAACACCTTCGGATGAAGTTCAACCTTCTATGCAACGCTGGAAAGATGACTATACCAATTACTCACGTCAATTAATGATCGACCAGGTGCTGCAATATGATTTTAATATTGCTGGCTATCATCATTTCACCGCCCTGGCTGGTATGAATTTTACAAAGAATACCAACCATATAAAAGATATGGGATCACAACGTGCATCGAATGATTATATCTATACCATAGATGAGCCTACTACAACGGTGATCAACGGTTCTGTGTTCAGCAACGTTGCTGATTTTGCTACAAGATTAGGCGAAACAAGATCAGCCAGTTTCTTCGGCCAGTTCAGTTATGATTATAAGTTGAAGTATATGCTGGGTGGCACATTGAGAAGAGATGGTTTCTCGAATTTTGCTCCGAAAAACAAATATGCCATGTTCCCTTCTCTGTCGGCAGGATGGAATATCGATAAAGAAGATTTCTGGAACAGCAACATCGTCAATGCACTTAAGTTAAGAGGAAGCTGGGGCAGTGCCGGCTTAAGCGATCTTAGTATTACCGATACCTACGGAAATTATAGTTCTGTCACGTATGCACAATTCCCCGGTATCTTAAGAGCAAGTTTATCTAATCCTAATCTTCGTTGGGAGTCCACTGAAACAACAGACATCGCTTTTGATGCTTCTTTTTTGAATAGCCGCATCAACCTGACTGTTGATTTTTATGACAAGCTCACCAAGGACAGGCTTACAGCTAAACCACTTCCTTCTGAGTCGCCGTTTACTTCTATTATTTATAACAATGGAACCTTGCGCAACAGGGGTGTGGAAATTGAATTGGGAGCCGCTATCATCAAATCAAAATCCTTCAGTTGGGATGCAAACTTTTCTTTTGCCTTCAACAGAACAACAATAACCAAACTACCGGATAATGGAAGAGATAAAAACCGGCAGGGTGGGGGTTTGATTTATGATCCTGTATCAAAAACAGAAGTAGAAGCGGGAGGATTAGCTGAAGGGGAAAGACCATATGCTGTTTATGCATACAGGGTATTGGGTGTTTTTGCTACCGATGCGGAAGCTGTCGAATGGAATTCACGTATTAAAGATAATCTGGCTTCTCCGCAAGGAATCATCGTAGGAAAACATGGCGGCGATTTTATATTCGATGATGTGAATAGTGACGGCGTCATTGATACAAAAGACCAGGTGTTCATGGGTCATAGAAATCCTGATAAAATGGGAGGTATTCAAAATACATTCAGCTACAAAGGCTTTTCATTACGGGTGAATGCTGACTATGCCTTAGGTCACCTGATCAGTAATGGAGCTTTAGCCCGTTCATTGGGACAAGGAAGGGCATTTAATGAAGGTGCACCGTCACAGGCACTGGGAGCGGATGTTTGGAAAAATCAGGGTGATGAAGGAAAGAAGTATGCCCGGTTTTCTTTCGCCGATTTTGATTTTGGACAACGTAACTATTTGCGCAATGCACCGCTGGGAAACAACAACGGTTATAATTCCGATGTATCAGTGATGTATGAAAAAGGGGATTTCCTTGCTCTACGTGAAATAACATTGTCGTATGATTTTCCTGCACATTTAATAAAGAAGTTCCACTCTACTGGTTTGAATGTATTTGCGAGTGTGTATAACGTGGCCTATCTCACAAACTATACAGGATTAAACCCGGAAACATATTCAGGATTTGATCCGGGTGGGTATCCACGTCCACGACAATTTTCAGTAGGTGCTAATCTTCGTTTTTAATTTTATTAATAGCTGTTTTAAATAGACAACGTATATGAAAAAGATTTTTTTGACAATTTCAACAGCATTATTGCTTGGAATGATTTTTTCAGGATGTACAAAAATGTTGGAAGTAGATCCGCAATCAAATATTACGGAGGAAGTTTTTTACAAGAATGAGGGCGACTTTGAACCCAATCTTGCCGGTATCTATACAGTCATGCGCAGTCTTGCCAACAATGTCACCTATGGTACGGAGCGTGGCGAAGAATTGATCTCTGCCTCCAACTCACGTTTTGGTGTTGCCTGGTCGCATAATTTATCAGCAGCTTCCGGCGCCATCAATTATTCGGAATGGTATCGTGGTATCGGTCATTGCAATTTATTATTGTTAAAGATTAATGACTTTCCGTTTAACTCTAATCCTGATCTTAAAAAAAGAATATTGGGTGAAACGTATGCTTTAAGAGCTTATTTCTATTTTCATTTATTAAAAGTGATCGGCGATGCACCGCTGATGCTGGATGCTGTAGTGGACGAAAACGTTCCTTTATTATCGCGTTCAAAAGACACGGAAGTAATGACGCAAATTAATGCAGACCTGGACGAAGCCATTCAACAATTCTCCTCCGTCGGTCAGTTTTCCAAATCGTCATATCCATCTAAGTACAGGTTTGCCTATGGGTCTGCGCAGGCATTGAAAGCAGATGCGGCTCTTTGGAACGCAAAAGTATTAGGCGGTGGACAGGCTGCTTATGAAACGACCATTGCCGCGTTGAACGAAGTAACACAAACAGGCTTATCGCTCAACAATGATTTAAAAAATGTAACCGGTACAAGGGCTGCGAATAATAGCGAAGTTTTATTAGCGGTCTATTTTCATCGGGATGAAACACCGGGTGGTAATTATTCAAAAAACGCTTTAGCTTTTTTATCATTAGTCCAGGGTGCTACCAATATTGACTCGATTCCTTATGCGGTATCGTCAGGCAATGGACAGGGCGCCTACCAGATCAGCCCGCTTTCCAAATCATTGTTTTCAAATGCGGCTGATAAAAGGATTCCTTATACATGGGTTTTAGAAAGGCAGCCCACGGGTGCTAAAATTTCATGGATCACAAAATATCCCGGTAACAAATACAGCGATGACAGGATACCGGATAATGATATTATCATTTACAGGCTGGCGGATATACTCTTGATGAGAGCCGAAGCTTATGCAGGAATAAATGATTTGCCCAATGCAAAAAATGATCTGGATGCCGTGAGGGAAAGGGCAGGTACGGGAGTTTATACCGGGGCAATGGATAAGCTAAGCATAGAAAAAGAGATACTGAATGAAAGAGGCCGGGAGTTGTACTTTGAAAATAAACGCTGGTTTGACCTGGTTCGTTTTCACAAAGCTGGCGTCATCGATGTATATGATTATGTTCCCAATTTAAAAGGCAAAACAACACCCTTATTCTGGCCGTTAAACACAACCGTGTTTGCCAATAATCCAAACATTATTCAAACAGACGGTTACTAAAAAAAATAATTGTACACTATGATAAAAATTTCGAAAATCATCACCGCTAATTGTTTATTCTCTTTAGTAATAAGTGCTGTTGCCTGCGATAATAAGAACGACGAACGCATTTTCCCAAGGATAGAGCCACCTACTTCTGTTCTTTCATATGTTTTTCAAAGGGGTACCGAAGGTTACAGTTGTTTTAGAATTCCTGCATTGATAAAAACAAAGGCTGGTACTTTGCTGGCGTTTGCAGAAGGCCGAAAAGATAATTGTACGGACGAAGGAAATATTGACTTGGTAGTAAAACGCTCAACTGATGAAGGCAAGACATGGAGCAAACTCAGTGTTCTCTGGAATGATGGTGTGAACACTTGTGGAAATCCTGCGCCTGTGGTAGACCAGAACACCGGAAAAATTCATTTACTGATGACATGGAATGATGGGGATGATCATATTGGGGAGATTAATGCAGGTACCAGTAAGAATACAAGAAGGGTTTATGTGACCTCATCTACTGATGATGGAATAAAATGGGAAACGCCAAAAGAGATCACTTCAACAGTTAAATTGCCAAACTGGGGTTGGTATGCAACAGGGCCTTGCCATGGGATACAAATAAGTAAAGGCGCATATAAAGACCGGTTGGTGATACCCTGCGATTATATAGAAGTAGGAGCGGGACGTCGCGGCAATTCGCATGTTATCTATTCTGATGATGCCGGTGCAAGCTGGAAACTGGGTGGCATAGTTCCTGTGGATCCTGCACTGAATCCTAATGAAAGTACAGTGGCAGAATTATCAGATGGTAAACTGATGTTGAATATGCGTGTAGGCAGTAACCAGAATCAAAGAGTATACAGTACAAGTGATGACGGTGGATTAACATGGTCTCCATTAATGCAGGCTTCTGAATTAACAGATCCTGTTTGCCAGGGCAGTCTCACTTCTTCGCCAATAGAAAACGGGTATGCTGTATTTTTTTCCAACGCCGCCAGCAAAGTGCGTAATAACATGACCATTAAAATGAGTGTTAATGATGGAACAAACTGGACAAAGAAAAAAGTGATTTTCAATGGCCCTTCCGCGTATTCGGATCTTGTGATGTTGTCAAATGATAAGACCGCCATTTTATACGAGGCCGGCGTGGGAGCTTATACCGATGGTATCGCTTATAAAATGGTTCCTGTATCTGAATTAAAATAATGAAGAGCCTAAATGTAATTATATATCATGCAAAGATTTTTCAAGCTACAGTCTTCGGTTTTATTTCTTAGCGTCCTGGTTGGTTGTATAGCAATTCAGTCCTGTCACAGTACACGAAATGTTAGTAGTGCACCTGTAGACGAGACGTCCATTGTATTTGAACCTGATTCAATCTATAAATCAACAAGAATACCCGCATTGGTCATTACACCCAAGGGAACCTTACTCGCATTTTGCGAGGGAAGAATTGGCACGGCAAGTGATTGGGCCGATATGAATCTGATCATGCGCAGAAGCACTGATGGCGGTAAGATATGGGAGAGTATTCAGATCATTGATTCTAACAAAGGAGCACCCGTTGGTAATCCAACGCCGATTGTTGATAATAGCGGTACTGTACACCTGCTTTACCAAAGCGATTATGCCGAAGCATTCTATACGTATTCAGATGATGATGGCAAAACCTGGAAGGCCTCTTCCAATATCACTCCTGTTTTTAATCAATTCAAACCTGAATATAATTGGAACGTAGTGGCGCCTGGCCCCGGTCATGGTATACAATTAAAGAATGGCAGGTTGTTAGCATCAGTCTGGTTGGCAAATTCTGCGAAGACTATTCCGAGACGAAGTCATGGTCCTTCTTGTGTGGCAACTGTGTATAGTGATGATTTAGGAAAAACTTGGAACAGGGGTGCGATTGTAGCAGATAGTTCTGCGGAGATCAGCAGTCCGAATGAAAGTATGCCTGTGCAACTGGAAGATGGATCAGTATTATTAAGTATCCGTAATCCCGGGAAAATAAAAAGACGGGCATTCAGCACCAGTGCAGATGGGATCCGGAACTGGAGTAAAGTAAGATTTGCAGAAGAACTTTTCGATCCTACCTGCATGGCCGGTATTGCAGCCATTCCTGCAAAAAATAAAAAGGATAAACCCGCCATTCTATTTGTCAATCCGGATAGCAGGAACATAGAGAAACATCCAAGGCAGAACCTTACAGCCAAACTTTCTTATGATGGCGGGATTACATGGACAGTACAGAAAGTATTGAATAGTGGTGCTTCTGGTTATAGTGATCTTGCTGTAGGACCGGATGGTATGATCTATTGTTTATACGAAACCAATACAGTAGGGAAGGGTTTCAATTATAGTTTGGTATTAAAAAAATTCAATAGCAACTGGCTTTTAAAATAAAATTCATTTCAAATAAAATAGCATGAGAATAGAGGGATTAATAGCAGCGACATTCAGTACGTTTAAAAAAGATGGTTCAGTAAACCTGGAACTTATTCCGGCATTGGTAGAAAAGTTAATTGATGATGGGATCAAAGGCGTTTTTATATGCGGTACGAATGGCGAAGGACCTAACCTGACCATTGAAGATCGTATGCTGATAGCAGGAGAATATGCAAGAGTTGTAAATAAACGTATGCTTTTACTGGTACATGTGGGGCATTCTTCCATACTGGAATCGCGGAAACTGGCAGCTCATGCAGAAAAAATAGGAGCTGATGCTATCTCATCTGTATCCGCTTTCTATTTTAAGCCCAATTCAGTTGAAAACATGGTAAACTGCATGGCGGAGATCGCATCTGCTGCACCCCATACGCCCTTTTATTATTATCATATCCCTGCACTGACTGGTGTTGCGATCGATATGATCGAGTTTCTAAAACTTAGTGAACAACGGATTTCTACGCTGGCGGGTATAAAATATACGGCATCCACCTTACATGAATACCAGGCTTGCGTGAATTATAAAAAGGGAAAGTATGATATCTTGTTTGGTTATGATGAAATGCTATTAGGAGCATTAGCAGTCGGAGCAAAAGGCGCAATCGGCAGTACCTATACGTTTGCTGCTTCCATCTATCTTGACATAATGAAGCATTTTAATAACGGGAATATAGAAAAGGCGCAGGAAATGCAATATAATTCTATCAGAATGATTCAATGCCTTGGAAAATATTCTCCGATACCCACACAGAAGGCCATTCTGAAAATAATGGGAATGGACCTTGGGCCTTGTCGTTTGCCTTTAACAACATTAACTGAGCAGCAGGTAAGTGATGTAAGAAAAAATTTGAACGAAGTTGATTTTTTTACAATACTCGAAAAGCTATCAGTAAAGAACATTGCTGAAGCAAATGACGTAATGAAATAAACGCTGCTGAACAGAATAATAAATCACCATTAATAAATATCTGCCAATATGAAATTGAGATCTTTACCTGTACTGTTGCTGTTGATGATAGGTATCATGAATTCATGCAAAAAAGATAAAGACGATACAGTCAATACCGTTATTCAACCTGTTTTTGAATCCGACCGGCAGGAAATAAGCGCTGGCGACAGCGTAGTGTTTAAGGACTTGTCTGAAGGTTATGTAACGAAGTGGAAATGGACATTCGAAGGAGGTACGCCTGCTACTTCTAATTTGTCTAAACCAACCGTGGTATATGCTACTCCCGGCATTTACGAAGTGACCGTGGAATTAAGTAATGCTGCCAACGACGCCGTGTTGACAAAAAAGGATTATATCCGTGTTGATTATAACCAGGTACAGGCTAATTTTAATGCTTCACCAACTGTTGCTTTCATTGGCGACATCATTACGTTTAAAGATTCCAGCAGTGGTGCACCTGCCACCTGGCAATGGGAATTTGTTCCCGTAAGTGGCGGAACTTCATTAACCTCTTCGCTGCAAAATCCATCCCTGGCTTTTACTGATACGGGTCGCTATACTGTTTCATTAACCGCATCCAATCCTTCTTATTCAAATAAAAAAACAAAAACTAATTTCATCCACATCATTGATCCCGATGCAGTGAGTGCTGATTTTTCAAGTGTAGAAAAAGCTACGTATGCAGGTGGCAGCATTGCATTTACCGACAAGTCATTAGGTCTTGTTACTAATTGGGGCTGGAATATTGAAGGCCCCGTTACGCTTACTTCGCAAGAACAAAATCCGGTGATAAACTTTACCATACCCGGCCGGTACAAAGTAAGCCTGACAGCTTCCAATGCCAATGCAACTATTACCAAATCTGCAGACAACTATATATTGGTGATCCCGGCTAATGGACTTGCCGCGTTTTTCCCATTCAATGGAAGTGTTAATGATGCAGGACAAAATTCAATTAATGCAAGTTCGTTGGGAGCCGGCGTAAGTTTTACGAATGCCGACAGGAAAGCGCAGTTAGGAAACACAGGTACATTTAACGGCGCCACAGGTGTTGTAGTAGATGACCACAGCGCTTTAAATTTTGGCGCTGAAAATTTCACTATCTCCACCTGGATCAAAACCGGTAATACAGGCCGGATGATGGTTTGGCAGGAGTCGGGTAAAAATGGTACGGGTGATAACCAGTCATGGTTGCGCATGGGCGATAATGCAACCGACCGGAGATTAAGATTCACCATTGAGGATGCTACCGGGTCTTCTATTCTTAATATAGGTGCAGCCGGGTTTGTCGCCGACAACCAGTGGCACCATGTTGTGGCTGTTCGGGATGGTATGCTTACCGCCGTGTACGTTGATGGTGTAAAAATTATCGAACGCACTACCACTAATTTAAAGGTTGTTTCCAACAGCCAGGGTTTCAAAATAGGTGTACAGGAAGGTGCCGCGTCCAATTCTTCTTTCTTCGATGGAGAAATTGATGATGTTATCATTTATAAGAAAGCTTTAAGTGCCGCTGAAATTCTTGAACTATATAATTTATAATCCGTTTGATGCTACCATTGAAAAAAATATCCGTCATCTTAAATATTATTCTTTTGATCACTGTGAAAACTGCGGACGCACAATTATTACCCGAAAGAAAAGGATCTTTTACCTGGGATACACTTCCTTCACTTCCTGATGCTACTGGTTTTGCCGGATCATTCGCAGGAGTTGCCGATGATGTGTTGATCGTTGCAGGCGGAAGTAATTTTCCCGGTGGAGGCAATCCCTGGAATGGAGGAACCAAACAATGGTATGATAAAATTTTTGTGTTGGAAAAGCCAGGCGCTGATTGGAAACAAGCCGGTGCACTTCCTTTTCCTTTAGGATATGGGGTTTCAGTATCTACCAAACAAGGATTGCTATTAATAGGAGGCAGCAATCCGGAAGGCCATTATGCAGATGTATTCCTGCTTCATTATCGTAATGGCAAAATGGAAATTGAAACTTTTCCTTCATTGCCTTTTGCGTTAGCCAATTCTTCCGGGGCATTGGCCGGTGATAAAGTATTTATTGCAGGCGGATTGTCAACTCCGTCTTCGTCATCATCTGAGCAGGTATTTCTTTCGTTTGATTTGAAAGCAAAAGACAAGGGCTGGGAGCAATTGCCCACCTGGCCCGGCGCTTCGCGTATGTTGAGTGTAGCGGCTGCGTATGAAGATTGTTTTTTTCTTTTTAGCGGTACCCGGTTGACAGAAGGCAAACGTATCTATTTAAAAGATGCTTATTCGTATTCTGATAAACGGGGTTGGAAAAAATTAACTGATCTCCCTTTTCCCGTTGTTGCAGCGCCATCACCGGCAGTTCGTTCAGGCAACAATGATTTATTTGTTTTTGGCGGGGATACCGGGAAAGATGCGGAACAAGCGGCTACACTGAAAGAAACACATCCCGGCTTTAGCGATAAGATAATCAGGTACAATATTAAAAAAGATAAATGGTCAGTTGCGGGTGAAATTTATACTAACCAAAAAAATGATTTTATTGAAAAACCTAATAATAGCATTTGGGCGCCGGTGACAACGCCATTAGTTGTCTGGCATGATAAGATCGTGTTGGCAGGTGGTGAAGTAAGGCCCGCAACAAGAACACCCAATGTATTGATCGGCGAAATTAAAAATGAGTAATAGCAGTTATTATCATTAACAGCTGACTTGTAAACATCATTCAGGACACTTTGAAAGGCGTAACTATTTTGAAGAAACAATCAACGTTTTATCCATGGATTTTAGTTGGCTTGCTTTGGGTAGTAGCATTGCTTAACTATATGGACAGGCAAATGCTTTCTACCATGAAGCCTTCCATGCAGGTTGATATTACCGAGTTGGAAACTGCTACCAACTTTGGCCGCCTGATGGCAATCTTTCTTTGGATCTATGGTTTCATGAGTCCTGTTGCCGGAATGATTGCAGACAGGCTTAGCCGCAAATGGCTGATCATTGGAAGTTTGTTTGTATGGTCGGGCGTCACTTTTGCAATGGGCTATGCCACTACATTCGATCAGCTTTATTGGTTAAGAGCTATCATGGGTATAAGTGAAGCGCTGTATATTCCTGCAGGGTTATCGCTCATTGCCGACTTTCATTCTTCCCGTACCAGATCATTGGCTATCGGTATTCACATGACGGGCTTATATATGGGCCAGGCGCTGGGTGGGTTTGGTGCTACGATTGCCGATAAATTTTCCTGGCAACTCACGTTTCAATCATTTGGCCTGATCGGTATCGTTTACTCGGCCGTATTGATCTTTTTTTTAAGAGATAAAAAAGAGCAAACTACAATGATGGTCCCGGTTACTAATCAACGAATTCAAAAACCAGGTTTATTCAAAGGGATTGCACTTTTGTTCACTAATATTTCTTTCTGGATCATCTTCTTCTATTTTTCTATTCCCAGTTTACCGGGTTGGGGAGTGAAAAATTGGTTGCCAACTCTTTTCTCCAATAACCTCGGCATTGATATGTCAACTGCCGGTCCCTTGTCTACTATCACTATTGCCGCATCTTCCTTCCTGGGTGTAATATTTGGCGGCATCCTTTCCGACCGATGGGTACAAAAAAATATAAGAGGAAGGATATATACCAGTGCTATCGGTCTTGCATTAACTATTCCTTCGCTGTTGCTGGTAGGTTTCGGTGATTCATTGTTTCATGTCATTGGTGCCGCTTTTTGTTTTGGTTTCGGCTTTGGTATGTTTGATGCTAACAATATGCCGATCCTCTGCCAGTTTGTTTCTTCAAAATACCGGGCTACAGCTTATGGCGTCATGAATATGGGTGGTGTGTTCTCCGGCGCTTTCATTACCAACTGGCTGGGTAAGTCAACAGATGCCGGCAACCTGGGAAGGGATTTCGCTATGCTGGCAGGCATTGTATTACTGGCATTGATCATCCAGTTATCTTTTTTGCGACCGAAAGTAAATGACTTTGATGAAGTGGGTGATCATTAACGAACCGTCTGGTCAGGAGATGGTAATTTCTTTTTACGCAATTTCTACTTCGTAAAATTTTTATAACCGGTAAGTGGTATAAAAGCCAATCGCATCAAAGTTTTTTGTTTGTTTCATTTTTTTTCCATAATTATGTAAACAGTCACCCACACTTCTTCCAGCCATTCCAGGTTTTTGGATCAGTAGCATATCATATAAATAATTGTAGCAGCACATCGGGATTGTAACAAGCTTCGATTTGTTTATCCGGCGTAGTCATGTGTGTACGGATAGTGTTATCGCCTGCCTTAGGATTTTTTTAATAACAACAATAGCGTTCATCTGCAAAACAGTTGATGCGGTGTTAAAAATTATTTTATGGATTATGCATTTGCCCCCGGCAGTTCTGGTTTTGACAGGATCGTTCGGGGAATGTTTACCAGGAGAGCTAATACTGCTGTAATCGGTGCCCGGAGGGGACGTAGTAGTGTCAAACAGTTTATTGATCATCTCGATGCTACTGCCGCGATAGCAAAGCCCATCGATAATATTTTGTTGGGTTCTCATGCGAACTCGCAGGGGTATTTGTTTACACCGATGTTTGCCCGTCAGCGTGGTCCCACCAGTTTTGAAATTTTGGAAGACACAATTACGGATAATACAAAGGCTATCAGTGTGCCTGACAGCCTGATCGGACATACCACGGGCGATCCCGTTACTAAAAGTTTTCATATTAAGGGGTGCAATATTGGTAAGGCAACGCCTTTTCTTACTAAAATGAAGGAAGCCATTGGCGGGAACATGAATGTTACTGCGCCCTTACATTTTCATGGTGTTTATTTCAGAACTTCTCATGGTACCTGGGAACTGATGGCCTATGAGTTCAGGTTGATCAACAAAACTGCATTTGCTACAAGAGCCGATTTAGTTGCAGCCTTAGATGGCAAAGGATTTACTTTTTTTAATGGCGACCCGGTTCCGTTGACCGACTGGGAAACATGGGTACCCCCGCGCATCAGTCGTCCATCTTCAGTAAGTATAAACTGGCCATTGGGTGTTGCACTTGATCGAAGGCGCACTATTCCTTTTAACCGCTCCTTACGGTATAAAAAGGATGCTTATACTTTTACTATTACTTATGGCAGTGCCTCACAAATACCATCGTCAACTGCAGACAGGATGTCGGATCTGCTGGACCAGCTTAATAATTTCAAGTACCGTCCTTCAGATACAGTTGGCCGCTTTGATTCCAGCCATCCCTATCCTGAATACGAAAGATGGGGATATTCCAGTATGACCGAATTTATGGATGAGCATGATTGGCAATTTTCAAAAAGCGGGAAAAAACTTGTTTGTAAAGGGTTTTTTCATGCCTATACTGTTTTGGTTCCGATTACTGACCGAGATCCTGCTAACGCAGGAAATCTTGTTTTTAATTTTTACCCAAAAGCCGGATCGGCTATAACACCTATTAATACCGGGCTGGTAGAAACAGACGGAAACTTTTTTGCGACGGTATAAATTTTAACTAACAAACAGTTCATATCAATGGAAGCAAAAGACACATTGGTAGTCATAGCCGAAGAATTAGGCAAAGCCCTGCAACCACTGGAAAGTGCAGCCGCATCATCCGATGCAATAAGAGATTTCCTGGAAGAATTGGGTTGGGATCTCCCTGCGGCTCCGGCTTCTATTAGTGCTTTAAAAGCGCCTGTATCTCAAGCAACAAAACTCGGTACTGAAAATGAAGAACTGAGTGCGGATGGTGTGCAACAACTGATCACTGCTGTACGTGCCGCATTTGAAGCTGTTGCAAAGCTGGGTAGTGCTGGTGATCTGGCCAATGATATGAAAAATGAATTGCCGGGTCAGCTGGTAGAATATCTTTTGGTCGAATATCTTTTAAACAATCAACCGAGGTTTGGTCAACTATTACGATCGATAGGGATCATTCGCCTCGAAGAAATTCCTGCGCAGGCCGGCAGGGTGGCCTACCAGCGAAGAACATTTGCATTTGCAGAATTTGCCAATTTGTTCAACGATCCTTTGGCTTTTTTCAAAAATGCATTTCAATGGGGACAAAGCCAGTTTCGCGGCGAGCAATGGGCGGATGCATTATCCCAGTTAATGGAATCATGGGGTTTTATTTGGCAAATAGAAAATTTAAGTGAAAATGCATTGACAGAGTTGACAAAAAATAGTATCGACCCGGATAATGATTATACTTCTGCATTAAAAATATATTTCCTTAAATCTGAAAGCGAACCGGTGGAACTGAGTGCAGGTGCCGGTTTATTTCTTTTACCGGAAACGCCCTTCGAGAAGCCAGGTTTTGCAATCATGCCATTTGCCAGCGGCGAACTGGAAGAAAGCATAGAGATCACAGACAAATTAAGCCTGGTTATTAAAACAGCCATTGATATCACAGGTGGCGTGGGAATACTGGCCAGGCCCGGCAAAGACATCACCGCTTTTGCAGGTTTGGATAGCGGTACGCCGGGCAATATTACCGGTGTATTAAGTTTATTATTTTCTTTAAATGGAGAAAGCGAACCATTTATTTTAATAGGTAAACGCGACGCAAGCCGGCTTGAAATAGGTGCTGTATCTGCGGAAGCAGGCACAAGGTTTCATAGCCAGGGCAAGTTTGAAATCTTTTCCGAGTTTGGCATACAACAAGGCAAGATCGTCATTAAGGCAGATGAATCGGATGGGTTTTTAGCCGCGCTGCTGCCCACTGATGGCATCACGGTTGACTTTGATCTTGTTGTTGGTTTTTCAAGTACAAAAGGATTGTACTTTGGCGGTAGCGGAGGTTTGGAAATTCAACTGCCGGCACATATACAATTAGGCCCGGTGGAAATCACCTCCGCCATGATTGCCCTGAAACCAAAGGATGGCGAATTTCCATTGGAGTTGGCGGCGACTATCAAAGGCGACCTGGCTGTGATGAAAGCCACGGTTGAGAATATCGGGTTGAAAGCTATTTTCACTTTTCCCAAAGATGGAAAAGGAAACCTGGGCCCGGTAAATCTTGCATTGGGTTTCAGACCACCGAATGGAGTAGGGCTTGCAGTAGATGCGGGAATTATCAAAGGCGGCGGCTATCTATTTCTAGACTTTGATAAAGGCGAATACGCCGGTGCATTGGAGCTTACGTTCAGCGAGGTCATTTCATTGAAAGCGATTGGTATCATCAATACAAAGATGCCCGATGGCTCCAAAGGATTTTCTTTACTGATCATAATAACTGCCGAGTTTGGGACCGGCATACAACTGGGATTTGGTTTTGTATTGTTGGGCGTAGGAGGTTTACTGGGATTGAATCGTACGATGAACCTGGAACCATTAGCCGAAGGTGTACGTACAGGTGGTATCAATAGTGTGATGTTTCCCACTAATATTATTGAAAATGCACCGCGAATCATTAGTGACCTGCGGGCCTATTTTCCACCGGAAGAAAAAAAATTCCTGATCGGCCCGATGGCGAAATTAGGTTGGGGTACACCCGCATTAATTTCTGTTTCCTTAGGGATCATTATTGAAATACCCGGTAATATTGCAATAGTTGGGATTATAAAAATCGCATTGCCTACTGAAGAGGCAGCGTTGATCCAATTGCAGGTGAATTTTATCGGCGCTATTGAATTTGATAAAAGCCGCATGTGGTTTTTCGCCAGCCTGTATGAATCAAGAGTGATATTTATTACCATCGAAGGCGAAATGGGATTGTTGATCGCATGGGGCGATGATGCCAACTTTGTAGTAAGCATCGGCGGGTTTCACCCGGCATTCAAACCGCCACCACTGCCATTCCCAAGTCCTGTTCGTCTTTCATTTAATATACTCGATACACCCGTTGCCAAGATTCGTGTGTTTGGTTATTTTGCTGTTACATCCAATACGGTACAGTTTGGCGCCAGGGCAGAATTGTATTTTGGTTTCAGCGCCTGCAATATCCAGGGGCATATCGGTTTTGATGCGCTGTTCCAGTTTTCACCTTTCTATTTTATTATACAATTATCAGCATCATTATCAGTAAAAGTATTTGGCGCAGGATTATTTAGTGTCAGTGCTCGTATGTCATTAGAAGGGCCAACGCCTTATCGTGCTAAAGGAACCGGTACCATTTCGATACTCTTCTTCGACTTTGATGTGGACTTCGATGAAACATGGGGTGAAACAAGAAACACTTCCTTACCGCCGATCGAGATCATGCCGAAAGTAAGAGAAGAGTTTAATAAACTGGAAAACTGGAAAGCACAATTACCTGCAGGAAATAATTTGCTTGTTTCTCTTCGGAAAATTGATGAATCGGTAGAATTGGTATTGCATCCCGTAGGGACTTTGCAGGTAAGTCAACGGTATGTACCGCTAGGACTTACTATCGAAAAAGTAGGGTCACAAAAAACATCAGATGTAAAGAAAATAAGTGTATCTGTGAGTGCAGCAAGCGGTTTGCAAAAATACGATGATCTCCAGGAAAGTTTTGCGATGGCCCAGTTCCAGGAAATGAAGAATGAAGAAAAATTATCACGTCCATCTTTCCAAAAGGAAAATAGCGGAGTTGAACTGTCGTCGGCAGGCCAGCAGGCCAACACCGGCAGGGCGGTGCGAAGGGTAGTGCGTTATGAACTGATCATCATTGATAACAATTTTAAACGCTTTGTAAAAAAATTTATTTCCTTCTTCAGTTCATTATTGTTTACCCATTTCCTGCGAAACAATGCAGTGGCCCGTTCAGTAGTATCTGCCTCTTCGAAAAAGAAATTAAATCCTTTTACCGAAAAAATAAAGATGGGCCAGGATGGCTTTGCAGTGGCCAGTACAACGGATAACAAAACATTTGCTACTAATTCATTTGCAAGCGAAGCTATGGCAAGAGAATATATGAACGAACAAATAGCTAACAATCCCAATCTGAAGGAATCATTGCATGTAATTCCTCAACATGAAATAAATACAGCAGCATGAGCTACACCATAGCCAATTATACATTTCTTCCCTGGCTGCGGCAGGGAATAGCCAATAAGATAGCTACGGCGGATCTTGATGTAACTGTAAAAGCAAGAGCCGCCATCAAAGTGGAGTTTGCATTGGATACAGTGGCGGTAAATGACGATGGAAATTCGGAGCCGTTTTCAAAAGACGTGCAATTATATGGTCCTGGTGATATCATTGGAATTGATTCGAAAGCGATCGTAAAGAATGATCCCAAAAATTGGATCACCAATTTTGAACCCAATTATCTTCCTTATGTAGAATTTTATGACGAGGATTTTCCCTGGCGTTATACACCAGCCATGCCGGTAAATGACAGGTTACGCCCCTGGATAACATTGGTGATAATTAAAGAAGGAGAGTTTGAAGAAGCAAAGAATATACTGGGTAAACCACTTTCTTATATCACGGTTAAAAATGCTGCAGATAAATTTCCGCCGGCGGATCAGCTTTGGGCATGGGCACATGTGCATGTAAGCAAAAGCCTGATGGATACTGCTGATAAAATTGTAGAAACCGATATCAATAAAAACATTGCCGCTTTTCAAGCGCTGGTAAATAATAATCCTGATGAAGCCAGTTCACGTATCCTTTGCCCGATGAAACTTGAAAATAATTCGGCTTATCATGCTTTTGTAATACCCACATTTGAAACAGGGAGATTAGCAGGACTTGGATTGGAAACGCTTCCTGCCATGCCGCATGCCACTTTTTCTGCATGGGATAAAGATGGGTACCCCGGCAAACCGGAGCCTGAAAATTTCCCTGTTTATTTTCGCTGGTTTTTTCGTACCGGCGATGTAGGAGACTTTGAATACTTAGTGCGGTTGTTAAAACCACAACCCATTGATAAAAGAGTTGGCCGCAGGGATATGGATGTACAATACCCCGGAAGTAATATTGATGGTATTGATACACCTGAATTAGGAGGCATTTTAAAATTAGGCGGAGCCTTAAAAGTGCCGTTCAAAACTATGAGCGAAGAGGACCAGGCAGAAGTGACAAAGTATGAAACATGGGACCAGGACGGCTACCCGCAGGAATTTCAAAAAGACCTTGCTCAATTTATCAACCTGGCTGATGAGTATGCCGTGCAAACTTCTAAAGATGCAAACAACAATACTGATCTCGATGCTGAAATTAAAAACAACCCTGATCCTTTAATCACACCGCCTTTATATGGCAGGTGGCATGCACTCACGGATCGGCTCTTGAAACAAAGAGATGGAACGGATATAGTACTAAATAAAAACTGGGTGCACCAGTTGAACCTTGATCCCAGCTGGAGGGTGACCGCAGGTTACGGCACCAAAGTAATACAGGAAAACCAGGAAAGCTATATGGAAGCTGCCTGGGAACAGGTCGGTGAGATTTTGGAAGCCAATCGTAAACTTCGTTTTGCACAATTTGCGCGGCTTATTTCATTGAGCTGGTATCATAAACAAATAGAACCGTTGATAAAAACAACGCCGGAAAAAGGATTGCTGTTTATGTCGCCGGTGCAAAAAAAAGTATTGCATGATGGTGTAACAGTTTATCATAAACTGGATAAAAGTATCATTACAAAATCAGTTACTTCTTCCACCATGCGTAAAATAATCAGGCCGGGTGGAAGGGTTATAAAAAAATCATTGTTTGATGGAGAAGTAAAAGCCGGCAACCTCGTTGAAAGGATAAATGAAGGTAAAGTGGTAATAGCGCCGCCAAAAGTTATTTCGCCAATGCTACCTACAGTCGACCAGGTGGCCGATGACATGATGCCAAAAAATATTCCATCCTTCCTGCTGGACCTGATGCGTAAAGCGCCCTGGTTAAGATGGGCAGTGATCGCCGTAATTATTTTATTGTTATTACTGATTCTCGCGGCTGGTCTTTCTATTGCCGCTATCACTTTTTTGGGATTGATAGCGGGGGCTCTTATTGGGTTGTTGGTGTATTTAATAAAATGGGATAAGCTGGTTAAATATGCTGATGCTGTATCAGAAGACAATCAGACACCTGCATCTGTCGACGATTTGCCAAAGAGTCCCAATTTTGTGATCAGTATGCCCGGCCAGGGTTTTACTCCGGCCATTGGGTCTGCAGACAGCGTTGAATCCATAAAATACAAAACTGCTTTAAAAGATTCATTGACGATGATGCAAACAGCCAAAGCGCTGGGCAAAACAGAAGAAAGAAATAAAATCAATATCGCCGCAACGGTTGATGTTACTTATAAGGCATTGAATCCGGCCGTTACTATTCCAAAGATGATTTTTAACGGTCTCTTTATCCCGGCACGGATAAAAGATATCATGATAGAAGACTTTACTGAAGTAATGGAGTATCCGAAGATCGATACACCAATGTATGAACCATTGAAAAATATTTCCAATCAGTACTTTTTACCCAACCTCAACTATATCAGCCAGAATACTATTTCGCTGATGGAAACCAACCAGAAATTTATAGAATCCTACATGGTTGGTTTGAATCATGAATTCTCACGTGAGTTATTATGGCGTGAATATCCAACCGACCAGCGTGGTAGTTATTTCCGGCAGTTCTGGGATGTGTCCGGTTATTTTGATGACCAGGGTTTGGATGAAGAAGTGCTGAAGGAAAAACTGAAGGATATTCCGCCCATACATCGCTGGAAGAAAAATTCAGATCTCGGCGATCATGATAACCGCGAAGAAGGTGGTGACAACGAAGAAGAAGTGGTACTGGTTATTCGTGGTGAGCTGCTGAAAAAATATCCGAATGCGGTGATCTATGCACAAAAAGCCAAATGGGTTTTAGATGACAGTGGCAATATCAACAATAAGGTAGAACGGGAGTTGATTGATTTAACAGGCGCTGAAGCAGAAAAACCACCGCGATCAAAATTAAAGACACCGCTTTATGAGGCAAGAGTGGAGCCGGATATTTATTTCTTTGGTTTTGATCTTACGGTTGATGAAGCATTGGGCGGCACGGGGGAAACGCAGGCTGATCTTAATAACCCCGGTTGGTTTTTTTGTATCAAAGAAAGACCGGGTGAACCGAGGTTTGGATTGGATATCGACCAGGATGGTGAAAAGCCTGAAGTATGGAATGATCTTGCCTGGAATGATGTATTGCCTGCTAATGCCCCGGCAGGATCATTTATTCCTGTTGGCAATGCAACGATCGAACAGGATCTGAATGCCAACCCGCTTGATGCGGATGACCCTGAAAAAATTGATCAGCGAAAAGATGACATGAATGTTTCCTGGAAAAAAAACATGAATGCGGCCGACGTCGCTTATATCCTTTACCAGGTGCCGGTATTGATGGCCGTGCATGCAGGCGAGATGTTGCCCAAACAAGAACCCGTTAATCCTTAATTGAAAAAAATGGCCAGCTTTAAAGAAACAAGACAGCAGCTTGATGAGTCAAGAAAAAATCAATCCGCGGATTACAGGGCTTTATTGCAAAGCCGTGAAAGGCTAAAGAAAATTAAAAAACAAAAAGATCACCTGTTGCGAAAAGTAAACGATAACAGCGATGATTATATCGAAGAACTGAATAGATTAAAACAGGAGGAGCAAAGAGCCCAATCGATGGTTGCCAGGCATAAAGAATTGTTTGCTGGTAGCAAAGCTGCATCAGCAGGTATCTACGGCGAATTTGAACAACTATCCGATCCCCGCAGGCAGATAAGAAATATGAATGATGCGTATCCTTTTTTATTATTTCCTGTGAGAATAGAAACAAGATTTAAGAAAATAACAATAAGAGAAACGGTCACGGATCAATTATGGATACGCATCTTTCCTGATGATTGCCTGATCGACAGTTTTGAAGAAATACTTTCTGAAACAGAAGTTAAAAACGCTGTTCTTTATTGGAACCAAACAGGAGAAGCTGGTGGCAATGAAGAACAGGAAAGAGGTGCCTGGCGGGGATTGGTGGCCAATCATGGCTCCGGAAGAGCGTTGTATATAATTGAACAGTATACACCGGTAAATACCGCCGATATTCCTGTAAAAGTTAACCCGGACGATATGATATTGATCATATCTGCTGACCAGTTGCCTTCACAACAGGAGAAAGATATGCTGGAGACATACTGGAAAAAGATATGGCTGGTGATGGGCGATAAAACAAAGGAAGCTGAGGCCTGGAATCAACTTGTGAGTGATGCAGGCAGCGAAGCCAATGCGTTGGGATTAGTGGAAAGATATGTTCCTTTTAATATGGCAGCTATGCCAGCTTCCACAAAGAAGAAGGATGATATAAACCTTTCATTGGCTTTCTTACAATTGCCCGACCCTGCAACTATTACCACCAAAGAGCAATCATGGTCACAGGCGCCATTTGTGGATATGTTGCCGGACCGGTTTGTTGTTACCGGGTATATTAACAACGAAAAAGCTTTTGAAGAAATAGGAAATCATATTCCATCACCACTATATGTAGCTCCGGACCCCGGTACACCTGAGGAGGAACAATTTTCCAAAGACGCGAACGGCGATATCGTTTTTCCTGAAGAGTTGCAATGGATGATAGATTTTGATATAGCCATTAAAAATGGTTTGGGATTAAAAATTAATATTTCGCCGGTGCAGGCCAGCCGGGGATTTGACAGGATCGTGGTACTGGGTGTGAGATTGAGTGCCGATGAAGCCAACGGAAAAGAATTGGTTGAAACATTATTTGACCATCATCGCAAAAGCCGGAAAGGTATTTCATTAATTCCGCAAGGAACGCCCACTAATAATACAGAATCCGACGGGGCTGGTCATGAAAGCCTGGATGATGCGGACAAAAGTTTTGTATTATTGAAAAAAGGTCAGCTATTCAATTATGAACCGGATTATTTATTAAAGAAAGACGGGCAATGGCTGGCGGAAAGCCTGGGACTTAATTATGATGCAATTAATAAGATCGCCAATAGTGATGGCGGTGATATCGCTGAAGCCAGGATGATGAACACGGCGTTATGGCCGGCTACGCTGGGCTATATGATGGAGACAATGATGCAGCCCGTGTTTTCTGAAAATGATATCACGAATACAAGAAATTTTTTCAACCAGTTTATTTCCGGGCGGGGACAAGTACCCGCTATTAAAATTGGTAAACAACCGTATGGTATTTTGCCAACTACTGCTTTTTCCAAATTAAAATGGATAAGCAGGAACGATGATAACCGGATGGTAGCGTTTCAAAATAGCAATTTTATTGCAAAGCTTTATGCGATCCTGAAACAAATGGATGAGGATTGGGAACCCTTACTTGAAAAAGTGTCTTATGTAGGTAAACAGGGCGATGCTCACCAGGTATTGCTCGATGCGCTGGGCCTTAATCCGTCTTCTGTTGAATTTTACCAGCGTACTGCAGAAAGCATGGAGGATTTGTTCAATCGTTTTAATCTCATGGGGCTGGGCGGAGCTTTTCTTGCATTGATCATTGGTGCAGGTTATGTAAAGAGCGGGCAGGTTCTTTTGAAAAAATATGGGTATGCGCAGGATCAGGTTCCGGATATATTGAACAAGTTGTTTTTAAAAAGCCAGAATCAATTAAAAGGGCCATTGGTTGATGATAAACCTCTTTCCGAAAAAGAACAGATCCGTAATTATACACCGGACAACAAAAATTATATTGACTGGCTCATTACCTCAGCACAAACATCGCATGATACGTTGAGAAAACAACAGGGATTTATTGATGGAAAAATCCCTTCGGCGCTGCTTTATCTAATGCTCCATCATGCACTCGATCTGAGTTATGTAGAAGTAAGTTTACGTCTTTACGAGAAAGCTGCGTTGCTCACGAATGAACAGGTAAAACTGGCAAAAGCAGAACCTGCTTTTTTACACATCGAACAAAAGGCAACAAAAAGCGAGAGTAAATGGAATTATCTCTATTCAAAAGAAACGGCGATTACTGGCAATGCTAACCTGTTTGTTGGCGATTATATTCCTACTATTATAAAGACTGAAGTAGCCAGTCAATACATGAAAGAGCAGCTAGAAGCTTTGGAGAAATTAAAATCCGTGTCAACCGCAAAGCTCGAGCGACTATTTACAGAGCACATTGACTGTTGCACATACCGTCTTGATGCATGGAAAGCAGGGATAATGAATTACCAGCTTTCATTGATGCGGCAAAATTTGCGGGATACCGACGGAGAGCCGAAACAGGGAATTCACATCGGCGCCTTTGGCTGGATCGAAAATGTAAAATCAGAAAATAAAGTGCTTTCTCCTGTGACACTGGAAGACCCTGAGCTGAAGAAATATTTTATAGAGGATCAAGAGATCCCCTTACAAAAAGATAATACGAATGGCGGTTACATTATGGCGCCATCTCTTGATCATGCCATCACTGCATCCATCCTGCGCAATGGTTATACCGCTAATCAAAATCCTGATGCGTTGCGGGTTAATCTTTCTTCGGAACGGGTAAGGAAGGCATTGTCTGTTATTGAAGGTATTCGCGGCGGTCAAAGCCTTGGCGCTTTATTGGGATATTATTTTGAACGTGGCTTGCATGAAGGTTACCCCGGAGTTGAACTGGATTATTTTATTTATCAATTACGCAAAGCGTTTCCGCTGGTAGTTAACCGTATAAAAGATACAAGTGTAGAAGAGCCTGCCGATCCGGGTGATGCAGTTGAAGTAATAGAAGCAAGAAACGTGGTAGATGGTTTGTCATTGATCGATCATATTGGAAAAACGGGGAACCTTACTTATCCTTTTGGTAAAACATTACCCGCTGTTGATACTGCCGCACAATCAGATGCTATTAATAAAGAAGTAGAAAAAATAAAAGATATCAATGATGCTGTTGCCGATCTGGCTATCGCTGAAAGTGTGCACCAGGTAGTGCAGGGAAATTATGACAGGGCAAATGCTACACTTGATACGTTCAGTAAAGGAAACTTTCCACCGACGCCGGATGTAATACAAACGCCTAGAAGCGGTTCAACGCTGACACACCGTGTTGGTCTTCATCTTAAGCCTGGTTTGCCAACGAATGCCTCGCATACGCCAAGGGCAAAAACAGAACCTGCGATCAATGACTGGGTGCAATCCATTATTCCAGCGCCGGCAGATATCGTCTGTACAGTTTCTTATGGAGCAGTCATTGACGAAGTGGTTTCTGCTGCAACGCTGGGATTGTTGCCGGCAGATATCCTGTACATGATCAATACCGACAGCGAGCAGGCCTTATCAGGAATTGATGACCGGGTGATAAAATTTGTATTGGATAAACCCGGCATCCGGCCAGATACGGAGATAAAGATAAATTACATGACCAGGGTACCGGGTAGATATTCTTTTTTTGAATTAGCGCCATTGCTAAACAGCCTGCGGAGTATCTTATTGCGTTCCAGACCGCTTACACCCAATGACGTAACGCTTTCCGCTGATGCGAAAAACGAGGAGAACAGTGCGGTATTCGCGGATAATAATCTTACCCGCTTGCAAGCTCTTCATGCGGATCTACAGAATTTGTTGAACAACGATTTGAATAATTACATCAATGCAACAGATCCGTTGATGGCCGATACGGTTACTAATCATGATGCCATTCTCGTTGCTTTGGATAATACATTTATCATCCCATTAATTCCTATACTTTTTGAATTAAGTAAAACGGCATTGCCACAGTCCGGGTTTGGTTTTATATATACAAAGAAGAAAGAACTTTATCTCGCTCTTTTAAACAAAGCGAAGACCTTGGTAACAAAATGGGACGATAAGCTGGGGAAATTTGATGCGGCTATTGTTGAATATGATGCAATGACGGCTGCTACGCCGGATGATGAGAAGATCCACTTTTTGCAAAAAGCAGAATTATACATCTCAACCGTTGTACGAACTGTGTTACCGGCTATTCCCGGCGATTATAAAGCGCTTTTACTGGCAGGCCGTGCAGCATTTGCGGCAAAAAGGAATGATTTCAATTCGATTTCCGCAACTGCCATTACAACGTTAAAAGGATTACTAGACCTATTGAGATCAAAACTGCCTGTGGAAGAATTTGACGCTGATCCGTTTGACCTTTTGCTAATGGAAAACCAGTTGATCCTGTTTGCAGGCGAACTTTTGTCTAAAGCAAAATTGCTGGGGGCCGATGTTGATAAGCGTTTAAAAAAAGCGACTGAATTGCTGGATAAAGTGCCCACCCTAACAGATAATAAAAAGAAAGTTGACCTTGTCCTGGAAGCTGCGAAACAATTAATGCACGAGGATTTTAAGATCATTCCTGAATTTACGCTTACTGCTGCAAATGGTGACGAATGGAATAATTCGTATACCCATAAAAATGAATTACTGGATCATCTTGTAACTACGGCAGGTGTAGATTTTCCCGAAGATGACTGGCTGTATGGAGTCGCCCGGGTCCGTGAAAAAATGCATCATTGGGAAAATGTTGTTTTATTATCGCCTGCATTCAAAAAGAACGCTCCGGAACTCCATCCCGTACAATTGCCTTATAAAGCAAATGACAGCTGGCTCGCACTGGAATACCCGGATGATTATGTTATTGATAGCGACCGGTTGTTATACACAGCACATTATTCAACTTCTTTTGATAAGTCGAAAAAGCAATGTGGCTTGCTGATCGATGAGTGGACGGAAGTAGTTCCGGCAAAAGACGAAACAGTTGGTTTGTCTTTTCACTATGATCGTCCCAATGCAGAGCCACCGCAGGTAATGCTGTTAGCAATGCCCGCCAATTTTACAGGTGAATGGAACTGGCAGGATCTATTAGACACCCTAAACGAAACATTGGAGATGGCAAAGAAAAGAGCCATTGAACCTGCACAGGTTGATACGACAAGCTATGCAAGATTTTTGCCCGCGATTGTTTCATCCATGACGGTTTATCCATTGACTGTATCGCTGAATCTTGCGTTTAATAACAAAGTACACGAAATCTTAAATTCCTGACATGAATAAATATGTGGCCATTGATAATATTGCCGAAGAACTGACGCTGAAAAAATTTTCAGGCATCACCTTGTGGAACAGGTTGGAAGCCCGTCCACGTACCAATAATTTCAATCGTGCATTGAAAGCAGAAGTACGGGATGCTTTATGGATGCTGACCAAACAGTGGCAAATGGGAGAATTTTTAGGTGATGATGCCGGATCCCCTGTTTTTTCCAAAATGTATATGGGTAAAACAGCGTTGACAAAATATGTTCCGGGAAACAACCCGGTGGAAGCATTTGATGATGCGGTTCCATTGGAAGCAAAAGTGGAAAAAAGAAAAATCCCTTTTGCGGCCGCAAATACTGTCCTCTCGCTTGACCTGCGTTTATTGATGGGTCGTCAATGGTTAAAATACATCAGCAGTTATGGTGCTGTAGTAGCTGATGAATATAATGCAAAATATAAAGTTGTGTTGGCGGAGGCTGCAAAAAAAGCCGACGCAATGATCACGGCCCATAAAGAAGCCTGGCAACAGTTGACCGTTGTAGCAGAAAGATGTATGGATGGTGCGTTGCTTTATTTTTATTTAAAAGAACAAAATACTAATCATGCTTATGATGATATCGCTTCATTAAATGCGAGCCAGTTTGCGGATATCGATATAAGGGCAGCAAAGTTTGTAACATGGTTTGAGAAACTTTTTTATCAGCCCGGTATGGATGAAGCCGACGCATGGAAGCCACAACAACTGGAATACCAGTTTGCCTGCTCCGCCCCGCTTCAAGGAAAGGAAAAAGTGATGGTAGCCGACGAATATTACCAGGGACATATGGATTGGTATAACCTGGATATAGATCCTGTCAAACAAGCACTGGATGATACAGGCGTTCCCAACCCTGCGGGAATTGAAGATCCGTTGAAATTTAGTTTTGTTCCTTCCCCGCTTTCTTTTGATGGTATGCCGAATACGAGATGGTGGGCATTTGAAGATGGGCTTACCAATTTTGGTAATATCGATCCTTCTACCACTGATCTTGGGAAATTATTGTTTATGGAGTTTACATTGGTATATGCTAATGACTGGTTTTTATTGCCCGTTACATTACCTGCCGGAAGTATTGCAACTATCAAAGGATTATCAGTTACCAATGTATTTGGCGAACGTTTATGGGTGGAAGCTGCAGGAAAAGGGCTTGATGATGCCTGGAATAAATGGAGTATGTTTTCTTTGAATACCAAAGGCAATATGGGCGAGCAAACGGATAACAGTCTGCTGGTGTTGCCCACCGTATCAAAAATACAGGAAGGAAAACCTATCGAAGAAGTACACCTGATCCGCGATGAAGTCGCAAATATGGTATGGGGTATTGAACGGATTATACCAATTGCACCGGGCATTGGTAAGCAGGGTAATGAAGCAGCAAGGGAATTAAAAATGCGTTACCAGCAATTGGTGGATAAGGACATTGACGATGGTTCGATTGTTCCGGTTGAAAAAGATTATAAAGCCGATATCAGCTATGAAGTAATGAATACGGTGCCGGAAAACTGGATACCTTTTATCCCTGTAAAAATTAATAAGGATATCCGTTCTATCAGGCTGCAGCGGGCAGCGATGCCACGTATATTAAACCGCGATACAGAAAAGCCGGCGAAAATAGAGCCCCGTACTACACTGTTGCGGGAAGGTTTGGATGCAGAAGAAAAACTTACCTATTTTATTAATGAAGAAGAAGTGACAAGGGCCGGTACAAATGTGTATCAATCTTACCAGCGTACAAGATGGTACAATGGTAAAGTAATAACATGGCTGGGTATCCGCAAGCAAACAGGAAGAGGGGAGGGTTCAAGTCAACTGGCATTTGACCGCGCAAAAGACGTAAAGAAATAATTGGAAATGCTTTCATTCATCCATCCGCTTTTAAAACAATCTTGTAATAGTAACGGAATACCCGTTTATTTTTTGTTGGTGGGCTCATGCATGATCATTGCATCAATAAGTCCTTGAACAATACCGGGTGACTGGACTTCTGCAAGACGGCTGTGCAAAGCAGGTTCGTTACTCCAGGTATTGCTGCCGTCGGCGGCTACTGTTATTTTTCCAGTTACAATGTCGTACCATGGTTTGTATCCTTTTACAGCAACCAATACCGCGGTTTCATCCCAACTGCTCCTGCCTGCACTGTCTTCTGCACTCATCTGGATACAAATGCTGAACACATCTTTTACCGGGCTGTTTTGGATCGCATCATTGTTTACCAGTGGCAGACCTGTTTTGATTTTTACACCTATCTCAAAGCCGCTGATCAGAACTGGTGTCTCCCAGTTTTTAAAAACAAACTGCGACGCTGCCGCATCGCGGTTGACATTGAACTCGCTGCCCGAAGGAAATTTACCGGCCATGCAAACGAGCTGTTTCACCTTTTGTTTAACCAACTCCATGCCACTGAGGTTCGAGTATTTATCTGCTGGCGATTGTAGCAGGAGTGAAAGGTTGGTAAGAAAACCTACGGTTACTATTGTTACGCTTTTATCGGGTTGCGATGCAAGTACCTTCCTGTAAACCTCCGTGGCATCCGGTACTTCATCATTGTGTTTTATGCGATGCGGATATTTTAACAGCAATGTATCCGTCCAATGCTGGATGTCTTTTAATTCCAATGCCTTGCCCTTTGGCACGCCAATCATTATACCCGGTCTTTTAAAATACGTATTGAATACATCAAACACTGCAGCAACTCCTTCATATTTTGTGCTGGCGACCGTAGCAAGTATTTTAGCGTAACCGCTGTCGGCAAACGCATGCAGCATAGCAATGGCACCGACATCATCATAGTCAGGACCCATGTCGCTATCGAAAATGATAGAAACGGGTTGATGACTTTGCTGTGCTGGTAAAAAGGTGATCTTCAACAACAGGAATAAACACAAAATGATTTTGCCAAACATATACGGGCAAAGATAATTGTTCATCCTTATGCAGGATACTGTTACTAAGGGGTGTACCCATTTTTTACTTTCAAAAAGGAGAGTGCTTTGCGCTTGCGCCGGAATTGGGTAAGGGAAAGAAGGGAAAGGGATCATACAAGCCCTGGTTCGCGGAGACGAACCAGGACTGTAGATCAAAGAAAATAAGCTGGCTTATTTCCCGGGATAATTCTCCTTTAAATACTGGTCGAGGTTTTCAAGTCCCATTGTGAAGCCTTCCTTGAAGCCCATCTCAATAATTTTTTCAAGATCGGAGAGCTGGTCAAAGCTGACCTCGATATTAACGATAGTAGACCCGTCTTTGTTTTTAAAGGAATTGCTCCAGTTCATTCTGGGCAGTTCCGGGTTGAGCACGGCGTTCTCATCGCAGAATGCATCAAACCCCGAATAGCTTTTTTGCGGAACAATGGTTTTGTAATCGAACAGGCACCAGTGTCTTTCGCCCCCAGGTCCGACCATGCAATAATGCCAGCGGCCACCTTCTCTGAATTCCTGCGACCTGGTTTCGGAGCGCCATGGTTTGGGGGCCCACCACTTGTCAAGGATGCTGGCATCGGTCCAGGCATCCCAAACGATGTCAATCGGTGCATCAAAAGACCTGTCTACGTTGATCTTTTTGTTCTCTTTGTCAACTGCAAAGTTGAATAAAACAGTCTTGTTCATTTTCTTGTCTTTTTAAGGTTAATTAATACATCATCCAATTGTTCGAAGCGTGTGGCCAGCAGTTGCCTGAACTGTTCAAGCCATTTTTCGATTTCTTTCATCTTAATACTTTTTAGGTGATAGTGAATCTCGCGGCCACTTTGCTCCTGTTTCACGAGGCCGCATTCCGCCAGTACCTGGATGTGCTTAGACACAGCCTGTCGGCTGGTGTTGAAGTGTTCGGCAAGGGCATTGGGTGTCATGGCACTGGTTGCGAGCAGCAAAATTATTGCCCGTCTCGTGGGATCAGCTATGGCCTGGAATATATCTCTTCGCGTTTCCATTTTTAATAAATATATGCTACCATTTGATTGCAAATATATATGCAATTATCTGGTTGCGCAAATTTTTTTTTAATGGCTGTGCGATCAGCGCTATTACCTGTTGTTATCCAGTTCTCTCTGCGGGAGTAATCAACTATCCCTCTTGGTTTATGTTGATTGCGAAATATGCACAAACCAAGCCGGATACTTCTTTAATTTTCAACTTCTCCCAATAATTTGGATGGCGTTTTTTAGTGTGTTGCAATTTTTAATGAGATAAATTGGGTGCTTGATACTAAATCGTTAAATACCTATCATTTGAATCCCGATTTTGAATACTACCCGGCTACAGTTGCGAAGAAAGCAATAATACTGGTTATTCACGGTCTGAATGTAAGGCCGGATGCCATGCTTCCAATAATAGACTGGCTTAACGGGCAGGGTTGTGATGCCTGCCTGGTCAAACTAGCGGGCCATCATGAAAATTCGATTCCCCTGCACGAAGTAAATTTAGCCGCATGGGAGGTCTCCATACGAAAGGGATATGATTATGCAAAAAATATTGCCACGAAAAATACATTGCCTTTGGTATTTCTTGGTTACTCACTAGGTGCATTACTTGGTCAGGTGATGATATCAAAAGCAGATAAACCGCTTGTTTTTGACAGGCAAATATTACTGGCACCTGCGACCGCTTTGCGGAGAAGGGCTAACCTCGTGAGATTTTTTTTCTTTTTGAATAATTGGACTTTACCCAGCTTCACCCCCACAGCCTACCGGGCTAACAACCGGCTACCGGTCAGCATTTATAAATTAATATTTGAAATGAATGGTGAACTGCGAAGGAACCGTTGTTATAAATTGAATATTCCTACGCTTATTTTTATTGATCCTAAAGATGAGTTGATTAGCTATTCCCAACTTTCCCGGCTTTGCATTCGTTACGCTTTGAGCCGCCACGAACTGGTTCAACTCGATAGCAAAATGATCGCGGGAGAACGCCTGTATCATCATTTAATTATTAGCGAAAAAGTTGCGGGCAAAAAAAACTGGGAACTGATGACCCGTAAAATGCAGTGTTTTATTTTTACCCGCTAGGCTTATTTTTCGTCGACTTCTTTGCATTATTATGTCCAAGATATAAGTGCGGAGATCGTTTCTAATACCAATTCCATTACGTACCATCCATCGTCACTTTGTTTTAGCTTTTAATGCAAATCACTTTCTAAGAGGCATTGCGATTTCCAGATGATAATGCTAAAATTTTCACGGTTAAAAATGACTGGTTCACGACAGACTTAGTCCACTCAGTGTGTTTAGCGGTTGGTCACCACCTGGTGCCAGGATTAACTTTGTGCAACAATTCAAAATCAAAACAGAAGCACAATGACAAAGAACAAAAACATTTTAGCGGGTATGATTGCTGCCGGCACTCTCACATTGTTTAGCACGCCCAGCTTCGCCCAGCCGATGGGGGCTGTGGAAGTGCAGGCTCCTGATGCTGTGGTATCGTTTCATATCGATATTCCCCGAGCAGCACTTACAGATCTTCGTCAACGCATATTGGCAACACGATGGCCGGATATGGAAACTGTCGGGGATCAATCCCAGGGTGTGAAGCTGAAACAGATCAAGTCGTTGGTTCAATACTGGGGCACCGGTTATGATTGGCGCAACGTGGAGGCAAAACTGAATGCCCTGCCACAGTTTACAACTGTAATAGACGGACTTGACATTCATTTCATACATGTCCGCTCGCGGCATACAAATGCGCTGCCAATAATCATCACTCATGGATGGCCCGGTTCGATATTAGAAGTTATAAATACTATTGGCCCGCTTACTGATCCTACCGCATATGGCGGACGTGCAGGCGATGCTTTCGACGTTGTTATTCCCTCTATGCCCGGCTATGGTTTTTCGGGAAAGCCTAATGGTACTGGATGGGGAGTTGAACGTATTGGTAAGGCATGGGATGTTTTAATGAAGCGACTTGGGTATAAGAATTATGTTTCCCAGGGAGGTGATTGGGGTTCTGTAGTTGCAAATGCAATGGGACGCCAGGCACCGGCAGGATTACTCGGCATTCACGTCAATATGCCGGCAACGGTACCTGCAGATGTAGCAAAGGCGCTTAAAAACGGCGACCCGGCACCAGCTGCTTTGTCCGGAAAAGAAAAAGCAGCATTCAACTCATTGAGTCACTTATACTCACGAGGTGGTGGTTATGCCGGAATGATGGTAACACGTCCACAAACGCTAGGCTATGGATTAACGGATTCACCCGTCGGCCTTGCTGCTTTTTTTCTTGACAAATTCAACGACTGGACATATAGCGGAGGGGATGCCGGGCAATCACTTACAAAGGATCAGATGCTCGACGATATCACTCTTTACTGGCTTACCAATACTGCAGCTTCTTCCTCACAACTTTATTGGGAGAACAACAATAATAACTTCAACGCAGTAGAACAGAGGACGGCTGAAATATCCGTTCCTGTGGCCATAACGGTATTTCCCGGCGAAATTTACCAGGCGCCACGAAGCTGGGCCGAACGTAGTTATAAAAAGCTGATCTATTTTAATGAAGTCAGAAAGGGTGGTCATTTTGCTTCATGGGAAGAACCCCAACTTTTTGCTGAAGAATTAAGGGCGGCGTTCAAGTCGTTACGTTAATTAAAAAAGAATGACGCATAGTGCGCCAACTTTTACACACAAGCATGCCATTGGTTACATCCCCGCATTATAGAATTAGTGATCCTGGTAATATCAAATGGTGCTTAAAAAAAGTAAATTTTCTGGGGCACTAATTTTAAATAATAAAAAGGTACAAAATGTCCGAACAAATTAAATATGATCGCCGCCGCTTTTTAGGCGCTGCCGCAATGACTGTTGCTGCCTCTGAGTTGGCCATGATCGGTTTTGCTAACGCAAACCCAAACAGAATGAACTACAATGCTGTGACCGCAACTAAGTATAGATTTACCAAGTCATTTGAAACGATAAAACAAATTGATGCCGGCGTTTTAAACGTTGGATATGTAGAACAAGGCCCGGCAGACGGTCCTGCAGCAGTACTCCTTCATGGATGGCCGTATGATATTCACAGCTTTGCTGATGTTACTCCTTTGCTGGTGTCTGCGGGTTACCGGGTGATCATTCCTTACCAACGTGGATATGGTACAACGCGATTTCTTTCAAATGAAACATTAAGGAATGGTCAGCAATCCGTATTCGCTGTTGACACCATTGCGTTGATGGATGCTCTTGGCATTAAGAAGGCGACTATCGCGGGTTTTGATTGGGGAGCCAGAACTGCCAATATCATCGCGGCTCTCTGGCCGGAACGCACCAGGTCCATGGTGTCTGTAAGCGGGTACCTGATCGGTAACCAGGAATCCAACAAAATGCCTTTGCCACCGAATGCTGAGTTCTTATGGTGGTACCAATATTATTTTGCTACAGAACGCGGCCGTATTGGATATGAAAGATACCGGCACGATTTTGCAAAACTCATCTGGAAAATTGCTTCACCTCAATGGGACTTTGATGACAATACGTTTAATCGCAGCGCGGCATCCTTTAATAACCCCGACCACGTCGATATCGTAATTCATAATTATCGCTGGCGGCTCAGTTTGGCAACCGGAGAATCAAAATATGATGCGTTGGAGAAGCAGCTTGCTCAAGGTCCGATCATTACTGTACCTGCGATTACGCTTGAAGGGGATGCCAATGGTGCGCCGCACCCGGATCCCAATTCGTACGCAAAGAAATTTTCCGGAAAATATATGCACCGGCTCATCAAAGGAGGCATAGGACACAATCTCCCGCAGGAAGCGCCAAAGGCATTTGCTGACGCAATCATTGAGGCGGATAGTTATCTCAAATGAATTCTTGCTCATCACTACACCACCTATCACATAGAAACATAGTTTCGCATAGATACAAACACGTAACATATGTGTTGACATATGTCACCATTGTGTTTATGAGGTGCAATTCAATTCTCCGGGGGTAATTTAGCGTTAATGGAAATTGATAATATGGTAACTTAGATATAGAATTGATTTTTCCCTGGAGTGAATTGCAATAAACATTTTAGATAGAAATTCTATTAACAATAAAATATTAAAACCATTCCGAATGAGTAGGATCAAAGTAAAAGACGGAACTGAAATTTATTACAAAGATTGGGGAACAGGGCAGCCAATTGTCTTTCACCACGGCTGGCCATTATCCGGAGATGACTGGGATGCGCAAATGATGTTTTTCCTGGATAGAGGATATAGAGTGATCGTACACGACAGGAGAGGGCATGGAAGATCAACTCAAACCGTCAACGGGCATGATATGTATACCTATGCGGCTGATGTAGCCGGACTAACAAATGCACTTGATTTAAAAGATGCTATACACGTTGGCCATTCAACCGGCGGGGGTGAAGTGATACGCTATGTAGCCAAACACGGAAAGGGCCGTGTAGCGAAAGCTGTATTGATTAGTGCCGTCACCCCGATCATGGTAAAAAGCGAGAGTAACCCGGATGGTATTCCCATGCCTGTATTTGATGAGATAAGATTGAATACTGCGACACGGCGACAAGAATATTTCCAGGAATTTACTATTCCATTTTTTGGTTATAACCGGGAAGGAGCGAAACCATCACAAGGCATCAGGGATAATTGGTGGCGCCAGGGAATGATGGGGGCCATAAAAGCACACTATGATTGTATCAAAGCTTTCTCAGAAACAAATTTTACAGAAGACCTAAAGACAGTGGAAATACCTGTGCTTTTGATGCATGGCGAAGATGACCAGATCGTTCCGTTTGAACTGACCGCGAAAAAGGCCTTAAAGCTTTTAAAAAATGGAAAGCTTATTTCATACCCGGGCTTTCCGCATGGGATGCCAACTACTGAAGCCTCAACTATTAATAAGGACTTGCTGGCATTTATAAAATCTTAATCGTTTCCTGAATCAAAGGTTATATTAAACATACAATTCACCTGTTTTCAAGCCAGTCTAAAAAGGTCCTGGCTTTTTCTTTTGATACAATTAGTTTGTCAGTGAAAGGGATAGTTGGTATTACCAGTAATTTCCTCGCGAAATAATGTTCGACTTCTTTTATTCCATTGAAATTAACCAGGTATTGCCTGTTCAGTCGAAAAAATTGCTGACGGGGTAATAGTTCCTGGATTTGTTCGAGCGAGTAATTCACGGAGTACTCACGCTTATCAAAAGTCACAATGATACTTGCATCGTATTTAATATAGAAGAAAGCAATCGATTCAGTCGGCACCGTTAGATACTTGTTATGATGGAATACTAAAAAACTCCGTTTGCCTATTCCAAAAAAAGGTTTCCTGGCATAGCTGGTATCGTTGGTTTCTGCTACATGCATATAGCTGCTGTTGAAACCATAATCGTTTATTTTATATTGCGATTCCATTTTGTTTTTGGTTTTTAAAAACCAAAAAGCCGGCGCAAAGTAGTGAGTGATTAAACCCTCAAAGTATATTGATCGCTGCAGCTTCCTGGTCCTTGTGATTAATGAAACTTAAAATGTTTTAATCTCCGTGTGCGGCTACAGATACATCATTCCATTTATCCCATTCGTCGAAACGGGTCTTGTATTCCTTTTTAACCCACAGGTAAGCTTTTTTGCCAAGAAAAAAATGCAGGGGCGGATGCTCAGCGTCTACCAGCTTGATGATGGCTTCGGAAGTAGCAGCCGGATTGCCAAAAAAGTCTTCCGGAAAACCAGCCTGGAAGTCAGCTTTAAGCTTGTCATATTCTGGCATCGCCTGCGTATGAATTGCAGATGCTCCAATCCAGTCGGTTGAAAATGCATTCGGTTCGACCAATGAAACTTTTATTCCAAATTGTTTAACTTCTGCCGCCAGGGTTTCGCTAATGCCTTCAACTGCATATTTAGATGCGTTATATAAACCAAGGGTGGGAGCACTTACTAAACCCAGTACGCTGGATAAATTAATAATATGACCATAGCCTTGTTCACGCATGACAGGTATGACGGCCTGCGTTAACCAAAGCAAGCCAAACACATTAACTTCGATTTGGTCCCTTGCCTCCTGTTCAGTAGTTTCTTCAATTGCGCCAAAAAGCCCGTAACCCGCATTATTGATCAATACGTCAATGCTGCCGAAATAATCCCTGGCCTGGTGTATTGCGGCAAAATCAGCCTTACGATTATTTACATCCAGTTGAATGGGTAACAACCTGTCACCATATTGTTCAACCAGGTCATCCAGTTGAGATAAATTGCGTGCCGTTGCCACTACATTATCACCTCTTTTCAAAAATGCTTCCGCCCATAGTTTACCAAAACCGCGGGAAGCTCCTGTAATAAAAATTGTTTTTGACATTGTAATTGTATTTAATAATTAAAAAATGGTTTACATCATTGATAGTCCGTCTTTCCAGGCATAAGGGTTCCGGTCCGGCATTTTGCCAGTGTTTACATGCTCACATTATTTATTGTCAGCTGTTATTTCATCGCTCCATGATTTTACCTGTTTCTTCAATAAGCGATTGCATCAGGGTGGATGCATTTGTATGTTTGAGTACGGGGGCGATTTGTCCTCCCCAGAGTAATATCATCTCCCATTTTTGCTGGTTAACTGCAGCCCTCCTTAATGAAGACATAAATATGGATTGCAACGGGAAAGGCAAAAATTGTTTATCCTTTCCTGCAAGATCTTTAGCCAGGTGGTTTGTAATGCCCCTGCCAAGCCTGCCTGTAAAGGCTCTCGTCAGGATCGTGTATTTAGCTGCATCAGAAAACAGCATTTGTCTGTGAAGGGGACTTGCACCTGATTCATCGGTGGCCAAAAATGCCGTCCCTATCTGCACTGCATCTGCTCCTAACGTTAATGCAGCAGCAATGCCACGCCCGTTTGCGATACCGCCCGCTGCAATTACCGGTGTCTTTACTTTTTCTTTAATTAATTGGAGCAACACAAAAGTGCCGGTAGTTGATTGTTCGGCTGGTGCTAAAAACGATGGACGATGGCCGCCGGCTTCAAAACCCGAAGCAATGATCATGTCTACTCCTGCGGTCTCTAAAGCAAGAGCTTCGTCCAGGGTTGTTGCTGCCCCGATAAGTTTAATACCCAGCTTACGACATTGCTCCAATACATCAGTGGATGGTATGCCGAAGACAAAGCTGAACACTTTCGGACGGATATCCAATATAGCCTGCAGCTGATTTTGAAATCTTGATTTAAATGGCGAAGGTTTGACAGGCAATTCAATACCGGCTTCGTCAAAATAAGGTTTGAATAGTGTTGCAGCCTGTTCATATTGTTCGTTAGTAATACTACCGTTTAGTGCGTCTGTATCCGAAACCCACAAATTAATATTATACGGCTTGTTCGTTGCGGCTTTAATTTTTTTATCTGCTTCAATGATCTCTTGTGGACTTAATGTATAAGCGCCATAACCGCCAAGACCACCTTTATTCGATACCGCAGCAACCAACTCTACGGTTGAAAAGCCGCCACCAAAAGGCCCCTGCATGATGGGGTAGTTGATGCCCAATATTTCCGTTGCTTTCGTATTATTCCACATGACTTAATTTTTTATTGGTTTACATCACTGATCATTTTATTGACGATCAGCCACCGGCCATCCAGTTTATGAAAAGAAAGGTACTCATGGTAGTTGAAATCGTACATTTTTACAGTTACTTCGGCAATGGCGATAGTGTTAACTAATTTTATAGATAAGATTTCACCTTTGAATGGCTTGCCCGAATCTTTTGGGCTTTGCCGGTTCTTAACACCGTCAAGATACTGATCAAGCGTTTTTGCATACGGCTGACCTTTCACATCACCGAACAACAGCGTGTCGGAATAGTAAACCTGGTTTAACAGGTCCAGGTTGCCTTCATAAATTCCTTTGAAGTAATCATCTTCAAGCAGGCCGGTAATGGCAACTGCATCTTGCTTATTGTTTTCCATTTTCTTGCCATGTTGTGCTTTTAAACCTGCAGCGTGCAGAACAAAAAAGCGGTTAATATCATGATTCGCATCAGTTCAAATTATGACCGGCACCCATACCTCCGTCTACATTAATAATGGCACCGTTGATAAAACTATTTTTAGCCACTGCATAAACCATTTGTGCAACATCTTCTACTTCGCCGATGCGATTGATAAGATGCAAGCCGGCGTTGTTATCAATATTTTCATCATGCATTGGTGTACGTATAGTGCCCGGTGCGATGGTATTAAATCGGATATTTTGTCTGCCAAATTCGGCAGCCAGCTGGATGGTGAGCGAATGAACGGCGCCTTTGCTCGACATCGGTGCTGTGATGGGTACTCCTCCAAAAGAACGGGAAACCAATGGTGTACCGATATTGATCACTACACCATCATGTTGTTTCAACATCTGCGGAATGACAGACTGAGTTGTAAAGAAAGTGCCTTTCAGATTCGTATTTAAAAAACGGTCAAGATAAGATTCATCCACTTCCAGGAATGGCCTGGTTTCAAATATACCGGCATTGTTCACAAGTACATCTATTGAACCAAATTTATTGATCGCAGTCGTTACTAATTGCTGGCCGGTTGTTTTATTGCTTACATCGCCTGCTACCATTGCCAGGTTAAATCCTGCGCCCAATTCCTGATAGACTTTTGTAAGCTTATCCGCTGTTGCTGAATTTATGACGACGTTATCGCCTTTTTTCAAAAAGTAGCGTGCTATCTCCTTGCCAATACCAGACGATGCCCCGGTAACAATTATTGTTTTCTTTTTCATACTATATTTTATTTTTTATCCGCTGTTATTCCTTTTTCTCTTAATACTGAAACCTGGTCACCGGCGTATCCCCAATCATCCAGGTTTACTTCCTGTATCACTATATGGGTTAAATGAGGATCCTTGTTGAGAACATCCGTGATCAGTTCCGTTACGCCTTTAATCAGTTGCTGTTTTTGTTCGCGGGTAACGCCTTCGCGGGTCAGTTCAATTTTTACGTATGGCATAAAAATATTTTTTGAGTCAAAGCTGTTTTAAGCAGCTTTGGCGGTGAGGTTTACATTCAGATCAAAATCATTATGGATAAGTGTATCTCCCAGGTCTTTAAAGAAATTACCTGAACGAAATCTTATTCCATACAATGTCCGGTCAACAACGATCTTACCGGAAGCGGTAAGCGTATCACCGTCTATTTTAACGTTGGCATCAAAACCGGCCGGGTGTGTAATGCCTTTGATCGTCAGGTTGCCTTCAATGTGATTATCCGTCGCCCCTGTAATTTCAAAGTAGGCCTCCGGAAATTTTGTTGATCCAAAAAAATCATCTGATGCAAGGTGACCGGCAAACTGGGCGTTGGTCGCCGGGTCGGTAATGTCAAGGACTTTAATGGATGTCGTATCCACGATGAACTTACCGCTTGCAAGTTTGTCATCAGCTACAAAAAGGTTTCCTTGTTTAAGGGCGATCGTTCCAAAATGCGCACCGGTTATTTTCCGGCCTGTCCAATCGATATTGCTCTCAGCAACGGCGATTTCAAAATTTTGCTTTTTCATTTTTTTAAAGTTTTAATTACAACTCAAAATTGCATACGAATCACGGGTGGATTACGTGACGTACATCACATTTGAATGGAGGGTTAAGTTTTGTGATCTATATCACATTTTAGGAATGATAGAGGCGGCTCAGTGTTTCGCGGGAGACGCCTAAATAAGCAGCAATTAAATGCTTGGGAACAATATTGTAGAGTTGTGGATATTGTGCCATTAATTCTTCGTACCGGTGTTTCGCATCATTGTTCATAAAGGACAATATTCTTTTTTGCAGTGCCACATAACCTCTCTGGGTGCGCAAGCGAAAGAAATGTTCAACCTGGTGAATGTCGCTGCATAGTTTATCCCTGTCACTCTTCGATATGCAAAGCACTTCGGCATCTGTAATGCAATCAACATTGATGGTAGCCCTTGTGGCATTCTGCAGAGCATTATAATCAGACGCCCACCACGTTGGCATTGAAAATTGGAGGATATACATTTTTGCATCGTCATTTATAAAAAATGATTTCAGGCAACCTTCGATAACAAAATACTCGCATTCTACTTTATCGCCTTCGGCAATAATGGCCTGCCCTTTTTTAAAGGACCTGGGTTCAAAAAAAGAAAAGAAATAATCAAATTCATCACCAGATAGTGATGCCAGTTTGCCTATATGATCTTTCAGCATTTGTTTTCCCTGCATTGGATGATTCAATTAGGATCAAAGTTGAGATTATTTCAGTCATGACAAGTAAATGGGCGGGGTATTTTTTAACGTCCTGACAAATATTCTCTTTACCCGTTCTTGTTGGCGACCAATAGCAGACTGTGCGGTTGTCCCCAGCCATCTTACAAGCTCTTTCCGGCCTGCAGCTTTGAGATAATACCTTGTGAAAAGTATTACTTCTACCTGGTTGTAATTTTTCATTTTTTTTAATTTTATTGTTTAGAGAATTGTTTTCATTTCGCTAAGGAGAATGGCCATCATGGAGGTGCTTCCCATAATTGTATGCCGGCTTTCCAACAAAACGGCGAAGGTCTTTTTAAGACTACCGGTCATCCAGCCAACTTAAAAATTGTCGAACTTTTTCCTTTGATACAAGCAGTTTATCCTTTGTGGGAACGCTAAGTTTTACGAGAAGTTTACGTGCGAAATAATGTTCCACTTCTTTTATCGCGGTGAAATTGACCAGGTATTGCCTGTTTAGCCTGAAAAACTGTTTCTCTGTTAAGAGGTTTTGAATTTGTTCTAATGAATAATTCACAAAATATTCCTGTTTGTCAAAACACGTAATGACGGATGATTCATAGTTAACGTAGAAGAACGCAATATTCTCGGTATGCACATTGATATACTTATTGTTTTTGAAAACCAGGAAGCTTTTTTTACCAGCAGGCGGGGAGAGCATTGTCAGCAAATCGTCCAGGTTAGGAATACGAAGCTGCTGAAAAAAAGTTTTTATTTCATTTTTCCTGTTAAGGGCGGCAGCGATTGCGTTGATGCCTACAGGTTGCAGGGTGTATTTCGCGGAGTTCATGTTGTTGCTATTAGGTTGAGGTTCCATTTTGTTGTTTTTTATTTTTGTTTATGAAGAATTGAATAATGATACAATGGTCATGTTATTTCCTGCAGCCAGTTAAGAATAAAATCAGCGTTTTCCTTCCATGCAGGGTGATCAAAAACCAAGTGATTGTGACCCTTGAATTCCTTGTAACCAATGATCGAATGGCCCATTTTGTATTTTTTGTAGGTGCTATAGTTAAGTGAGGGTGGAATGATGCGGTCATTACTTCCGGATACAAGCAATAATGGCGCATGTGGTTGTTTGAAGTTTATTTTCACGGCACATTTAAATGCATCCCTGGTAACCAGCTTTGATTCGGGTATGGCATATTTGTAAAAAGATTGTTTTTGTTGTTCACAGCTCATCCCATTGGCAACCGTGTGTTTCCATTTTTTAAAAGATATCATATAGGTTTTCGGTGTTGGCGTAAAAAATCCCATAGCTCCGTAAACAGCATTTAAAAATGAAAATGTAAATAGGCTTACGCCCGGGGGAGGAAACGAATGAATAGCAACACCGGCTGATCCAACACCGCGTTGTAATAATAACTGTACGATCAGGCCGCCCAGAGAATGACCAATTACAATTGATGGCCCTGGTAATGTACCTGCTTTATTCCCGAAATAATCGACCAGCATATCCAGCCTGTTTGATGCAATGGCATCGTCAGGATGCCTGTTACGCAATTCCTGCGGTGGGGCATTTTTGTAAGGCCAGGCAGGAGCTATACACTGGTATCCTTTGCTTTCAAAATATAGCATCCATTCATCCCAGCAATTACTACCGATAAACGTTCCCGTGATGAACACAACTGATTTCGATAAGACGTTTGCCATGTTTCCTGTTTGAGCAAACAGGAAGTCAAACGCAATGCCATTGCAATAATATATTATTATTCATTTGTTTAGTATTTTGACAAATAGAAATGGCCGCTGAATATCGTGGTAGCGGCCAATTTGCCACGAAATAAAATGGTAATAGCAACGGCGTGCATACCCTAATGTATACACGCCGTTTCATACTTCAGTCAAAAAAGCATCGTATTTGAACCTGAATAGTTGTAAACTAATTATTGTTGGTCGATGCGCAGCCGTTGTTCCCTTGCATAGCATTGATCCCGGAAATAAACAGCGAAGCCAGTTTTTGTGGACCATTGCACTTCGTAACCCTGGTAGCTGTGGAATGAATATTTCCAAAGCTGCTAAGATTTATAGTATGTATTTATTTTGTTCTTACTTCCTTCCTGAACATTCGTTCTACCAAAGCACTTGTGATGCGTCCCGTAATCAATACAAAGGGGAGAAAGAGCATATAGGTTTTTGGGATCAGGCTTAACCAATTGACCAGGAAATCAGTGGTTAAAAATCCCTGTTTCATTGCCGTATTCAAAAAAGTAGCATAGGCCGACGTAAAAAAAGTGATGATTATTCCAAATACGATTAATTTTATTAATTCCGGTTTCATAATAAAATGTTTACAATGCTGTTTAATGAAATGATGAATATTTTAAGACAGCTGCAGGGATATTTCTTCTCTTATTCAATTACTCAATCTTCATTATCCTTATCCCTGCAACTCTCTTTGATTTATTTTGACTATCGTAATGACCGGAACGCCGCACGCATCTCTTCAGTAAATAATTGAGGTTGTTCCCATGCCGCAAAATGCCCTCCCTTCTCTACTTCACGGAAATAGATGAGGTTAGGATAGGCGCGGCGGGCCCATGATTCTGGAGAGGTGTAGACATCTTCCGGAAAGACCGTAATAGCTACCGGCAATTTTATCAGATTGGTCTTTTGGGAACCGGCGCTAATAATCTCGATGTTTCTGTTTTCCCAGTAAATTCGGGCTGAAGAAGTTGCAGTATTCGTAAACCAGTACAATGAAATGTTATCCAATACATCATCTAATGTTGGAGACTGTTTGGGGTCGGCGCCATAGGACCAATTCGAAAAGCCAGGGTGTAAAAAAAGCCAGGCTGCCAGACCAGTTGGAGAATCATTGAGGCCGTAACCCACACCCTGCGGACGTGATGTCATCGTCGTCTTATAGGTAAATCCGCCTTCCCTGATCGATTTACTAAGATGATTGAAGGCAGCACGTTCCTGTTCAGAAAACCCTTCCGGTGCAACGCCACTTCCCAACGCCTTGCCTGCTTCACCAGGTAATGTCGCTGGCAAATTACTGTGGATGCCTAATAGTCCTGCCGGTGCCAGCACCGCCATCGAATTGACAATACCAGCACCCCAATCACCACCTTGTGCAACATAGCGTTTATAACCAAGCCGATTCATCAGTTCCGCCCATGCTTTTGCAATACGGTCAAGTCCCCAACCAGCTTCAATTGGCTTTCCGGAAAAACCGAAACCGGGCAGTGAAGGAATGACAACATCAAACGCATCTTCAGGTTTACCGCCATAGGCTGTAGGGTTAGTTAATGGGTCAATAATTTTCAGCAATTCAATTACAGAACCCGGCCAGCCATGACTTATAATGATTGGCATTGCATTGGATTCTTTGGACCGAACATGAATGAAGTGAATGTCCACATCATCGATGGTGGTCATGAACTGCGGGTAAGCATTCAGCTTCGCTTCTACTTTTCTCCAGTCGTAATTTTTTCCCCAGTAATTGACGAGACCTTGCAATTGCAAAAGCTTTGCACCCTGCGATTGATCAGTAACAGTTTCCTTATCGGGCCATCTTGTTTCCAGTATGCGCTTGCGAAGATCTTTAACGGCAGCATTGGATACCTGGACTTTGAAAGGGCGTATGGACACGTTGAGTTTTATACCAAAGGCTTGTCCCGAAGCGGGTGCAAGATTTGATTGTCCTTGTGCGTTGGCGAGGGTATATTGCGAAACTATTGCCAGGGCAAGGATTATCCCTGCGAGAATTTTTTTTGTCTGTGTCATTGTTTATAGTTTTTATTTTTTTAATTGTTCTGCAAATCTATTTCCGGCAACAGGCCATGTCCAACCACTAAACTGCCTGAACGGACGAAGTGATGGGCGAAGTAGTCATTTTGCGTTCCGGAATGAGTGAATAGCGGTTCTTAGTTCATCGCCAAAAATGATGGATCGTTCCAATCCTGCAAATGGCCCTGGCGATTGCCAATGGCAAAATAGGTTGAGTGAGCTAAGTGATTCGTGAGGCGGGCAATTTGAAACGGGGATTACAGATAGGTAATAAAAGCTTTGTCTTATTTAAGCTTCGGCTTATGCATTTTATTACATGGATTCCACCAAAGAGGGGCGCTATAAAAGCTAAAACTATTAAATGCTACATCCAACTCGTTGGTTCGTATACCAGCGGCTGCCAGTAACAACTTTCCCAACTATCGATCCATTATGTTTTTGTAATTCCGTTAAATTACTTCTGTTTATCTTGCCTGGCAAAAGCTCATATTTTTCCTTACAACTATTTTATGAAAACAGTCAATCTTTTGTTTGTCGTTATGATTATTTTCCTCGGGGCATGCTCATCTCCAAAGAAAACGACGACCAAAGCCACTTTACCGAAGGCAACACGGGGCGAAATACTAAGGGGCGGCACATCTTTTAGCAATGCAGTTGTCATTATGGTGGAGACCGAAAGGGCCGGGCTCAACGAGGAATACAAATGGCTGGCTAATAATTACCCGGGATATGCGCTGGTCAGGAGGACCCATGTAGAAAGGTCGGCAAGACATTATGATGTCATTCGCATCAAAACAAAACAGGGACGGGTAAGGGATATTTATTTTGATAGTACGCGGTTTTGGGGGAAAAGCTGACTTGTCTTATAAAAAATAGGTTCTAAAATGCGATCAGAAATAAATAAAATTTCGTCGCTTGGGAAACCGAAATTGACTAAAGCTTTTAGTTGCGTAATCTATTTTCGTAACGACTAAGCAGGGACGAATTGAATCAGGAGGACGTGTGATCGTTCATCTACCAGTATAATACGTTGTGTTCTTTGCTAAACATCTTAAACAGTCGATCATTACAAAACAAATCACCGGGCTATCTTTCAAGCCCGGTGATAATAACCTACACCAGGTTGTACTCAGCATTTACATTACCCTTAATAGCCTTTGAGTAAGGGCAGGTTTGCTGTGCTGCCTCCACCAATTGCCGGGCGATTTCTCTATCCACACCGGGAATGCTTACATTGAGCCGCGCTTGTAAGAAATACCCGTCCTTGCCAGACGCCAAATCAACTTCAGCGTCAATGGCTGTATCTTCCGGGAGGGCGATACGCAATTTACGTGCAGCTATGCCCATGGCTCCTTCAAAGCAAGCTGACCAGCCGGCGGCAAATAGTTGTTCGGGGTTGGTGCCGATGCCACCGGTACCGGGTGTGGAGAGTTTAATATCCAGGTGACCGTCTGAACTCCGCGCAATGCCATGTTCGCGGCCGCCCGTAGTATGTGTTTTACCCGTGTACACTACTTTGGGTGCTTGTGTGATTGTTGTTGTTTCCATTGTTTGTTTTTTATATTTTAAATAATTATTGATGCATTTGTTTAACCGAAGGTGAAATCAAAAACTTCCACTTCCGGATCAACAAATTCTATTTGAAATTCGCGGTCAACAACGGGTCCAGGCTGGCGGATGAGTTGATACATGCGCTGCTCGGTCACCGTCCCGTATCCATCACTATTTATATCTAATCCATGCGATACGCCGGGAGGTTTTCCATCAATCAACACACGAAATTTTATTCTCTTTCCGGGTAGGCGCGGTCCCATAATTAAATGAAGATCGCGGGCATGGAAACGATAGGTTAGCTGACCCCGGTTGTTGTTTAAGAAAACACTTTCTTCTCCCATGGTCCACTCACCCGAAAGAGCCCACTGATTTAGTTTTATTTTTGACGGTGCAGCATACAGCGCCTGTTGATCAGCAACCACTCCACCAGGAGAAGCAAAGCCTTGTGTGCGATCATAACCTAAAAAATTTTCAGGCGATTGAAGATTTTCCCAATCTGGTGCTGCTTCTACACCATCAAGTGCAGGCGTAGCGGGATCAGCTGAAATTTTTTTGCCTGTTGCTTCGCTTAGCAATTCCTGTATCTGCCATTCAGCTTCGGCATAATCACCTTCTCCAAATTTCTGGTACCGGATCTTGCCTTTCGCATCGAGCAGATAAAGAGCCGGCCAGTAATTATTACTGAACGAATGCCAGATCTTATAATCATTATCCATTGCTACGGGATAAACGATATTCATTTCCTGTATGGCCTTGCTTACATTACCCGGTTCATATTCGAAAAAAAATTCCGGTGTGTGTACACCAATTACTACGAGGCCCTGGTCTCTGTATCTCGCTTCCCATTCACGGAGATAGGGAAGTGTGCGCCGCCAGTTAATACAGGTATAGGTCCAGAAATCAATAAGGACAACCTTGCCACGAAGATTGGCAAAGTTCAATGGCTGCGTATTGAGCCATTTTGTTGCGCCGCTGAGTGAAGGTTTCACTGGCGGGGTGGGTTGCTTTTCCCGAGTGCCGCTAACCCCGAACATCATTGCCAATAATAATGTAGTAGCCGTTAAGAAGGTAGTATGCATAGTTATAAGCTGTTTAATATTCTGTGGGGAATTTGGATTTATGAATTACGAGTTACGAGTTACGAGTTATGAATGGCAATTATCAGTCACTTCACGACAGTAACGAGTGGCCTTTTTTTGTCCACGATATAGGTCGCCAATTCACTTCCTCTAATGGTGCCGACATTCTTTGCTGTATGCGCCTTTCCAGCGGGGATGAACAAAACATCGCCGGCTTTCAATGTCACTGGCGCTTTACCTTCCACCGTATATTCCAGCAAACCTTCGAGCACATAAACAATTTCTTCGCCCGGATGCGTGTGTTTGGCAGACAGCACGCCAGGGTCGAGATCAACCCGAACCTGTACCACTTCGCGACCGGGAGCACTGAGATCATGCCGCTGCAGTTCGGTTCGACCGGATCCTACCTGTTGGGCCTGGGCAGATGCAGGCAGCATAAATGTTATTAATCCAATAGCGGCAATCATTGCGGCGGGAAAGTTTATTTTCTTTTTCATTGTTTGATTTGTTTAATGTTTTATTACGGGTGTAAAATTATCGCTGTGTATAACCGGTTTCCAAGTATGAAACAGGGTGAGCGGACGAAGTGATACCCGAAGCGGACATTTTGAAATGCGGAATGTTTTGAACCGGAAATAAAAAGAGACGGAGCAATGAAAGCTCGTCTCTTTCTTTGATCCGCTAATCATTAATCGTTGAAATCATCGGAATGATTTGAAAGCTACCCGCAATTCATCAACAAGAATTTTCGGCTGTTCCCATGCTGCAAAGTGCCCTCCCTTTTCGACCTTGTTGTAGTGAATAAGTTTGGGATAAGCGCTTTCGACCCAGGTCCGCGGTGCCTGGTAAAGTTCATCGGGAAAGGCGCTAATGGCGATAGGGATCTTAACTCCCATAGGAGCAAAAAACGGGATTTTGTTTTCACGGTAGAGACGGGCCTGCGATATCGCTGTATTGGTTACCCAGGTGATCGTGATATTATCGAGAATGTCGTCTTTCGAAAGACCTTCGCTTTTTCCGTCGAAGACACGTGCGATGAGTTCGTAACTCTTCAGGTCGTGGTCGATCATCCATGCGGCGAGCCCGACCGGTGAATCCGCGATGCCATACAAAGTCTGTGGATGGTTTGCCATTTGTTGCGCATACGAAAGACCATGCGTAAAGAAAAAGTCAAGCCGGTCGAACGCATACTTTTCGTCTGCGGAGAGTCCTGCCGGTGGCGTGTGACTGGCGAGAGCCCCAAAGATTTCTGCGGGTACAGCCGAGGGCATGTTGGTATGGATCGCCAGCAATTCCGGCGCAGCCTGCACTCCCATCTGCTCAGTGACGAGGGCTCCCCAGTCACCACCTTGGGCTACAAATTTCTTATACCCAAGCCGCTTCATCAGCACCACCCATGCACGTGCCATACGGGGCGCATCCCAGCCAGTCTTCGTCGGCTTAGCGGAATATCCGTAACCAGCCATAGAAGGTATCACCACATCAAAAGCATCTTCAGCCTTTCCACCATAGGTAGTAGGATCAGTCAGCGGGCCGACGATCTTCAACTGTTCGATGACCGAACCTGGCCACCCGTGTGTGACGATGATGGGCAATGCGTTCTTGTGTTTTGAGCGAACATGGATGAAATGAAAGTCAAGCCCGTCAATTTCTGTGATAAATTGGGGTAGTGCATTCAGTTTGGCTTCAATCTTACGCCAATCGTACTGTGTACCCCAATAATGTGCCAGGGCCCGGATCGTAGCGAGCTGTACACCCTGCGAAGGATCATTGACCGGTTCTTTTTCAGGAAACTGTGTGGCTAAAATTCGTTGTTTAAGATCAGCGAGTTTTTCTTCCGGTACGTTTATCCGGAACGGGCGGATGGCTTCTTTCGATGAGGCGTCTGCGGAATAGCTGCCCTGTGCGTCACTTGCGGTGCCTTGCAGCACCAAAGCGCTTGCTACCATAGTAGTGGCAAGAATACTTGTACTTTTTTTCATTGCTTTACTTTTTAATAAATAGGAGAAAATAAAATTGTCGCGGTAAAAATATTGGCAGCATCCAGCGGATTCCAAGTACCGGATAGTTGAGCAGGACTAAGTTGCTCCCGGAGCGTACAATTTCAGACTTGAAAATATCGATGCAGATGGGCAGGAATATTTCGACGATACGTTATTTGCCTTAAAATTATTTTTTGAAAACCATCTCTTCGCTCCCAATAACAATTGCCACGAAATATCGTAGTCAGCATAATCTCGTCACGAAATAAAGCGGTAACTTCAGACACTATCCGTCAATTGATAAGTATTTCAGCATAGGTCAATTATTGGCATAAGGCTTTCTTATTAGCATTCAGGATTTATTCCCATCGCATACTTGTACATTACTTTCGATCAGATACCCTTCATCAACCTGGCCTTTTTATGGAATAAGTATAGTAAGACTAAAACACTTACAAATGAGAAAGATTTTATTATTGCTGGTAGTCGCCCTCTTGCCGGGCATTGCCGCCTGGGGGCAGGATATCACCCGGCACGACGCCGATTCAATGCTCATAGCATTAAAAAAAAGTAAACAGGACATCCATCGCATTAATTTGCTTTTGCACCTGGCGCAATTCTACATTTTTAAACCGGGTGAAGAGCAGGTGGATATTGATAGCGCAAGGGTTTATATAAACACAGTTTCGTCTTTGAATAGTTCGCTGAAATCTCCAACAGCTAACGGTTACTTGATGTTAACGGAATCGTTTATCGCAAGGGAAAAAGGACAACGGGATGAAGCAAAGAAAATGACACAAAAAGCAGTCACCATTCTTGAAACCGGGAAGAATAAGTCCTACTTAGGCGAAGCCTATTATGAGCTGTCACAATATTATAACTGGCAGGTTGCAGAAGAGCTTCACCCAATGATTGCACTGGTTGAGAAATCGGTCGTTGCATTCCAGGAAGCTGGAAATTTGAAAAGGAAAGCGTTCAGCCTGAAAATGCTAGGCGACCTTCTTAATCTTGCGGGCAAAAATCAACAGGCAACTGAAGCATTAAAACGCTCACTCGCAGCATATGATTCATTACAATACAAAAAAGTACAGGGAGTTTATGGCTTATTGGGAAAGATTTATTGGGAGGAAAGTGACTACAGGCAGGCATTACAATACCAGTTACTTGCACTAAAAACGGCTGAAGCAGATCAGGACAGCAGTATGCAGTTATGTGAAATACAAAATAACCTCGGTAACATATACAATAGCCTTAAGCAATTTGAACCTTCTATTAAATATTACACCGCAGCTTTGGAAGTAGCCAAGAAACACGATGACAGTTTCGCTGTCATCTTGCTCATGGCTAGTATCTCAGCCGGTTATTCCGGGCTGGGGCAACATGTGAAGACAATCGAGTTTTTAGAGTCGGTTCCAAAAAAATACCTGCGACCGAAAAACGATGAAGAAAGGATACTGATGACAATACCCTTTTTCAGGGCATATTATTCAGTAAAAGAATTCGATAAAGCAAAACCGTATTGCGACGTCTTGTTAGGAATAGTAGAGGGAAAGGGGATAAACAATAGTACAAAGAATACCGTGTATAGAACGATTGCCGGCTACTATTTGAAAATGAAAAATTACCCGGCAACGCGTGTGTACGTCAACAAAAATGAACCACTCAGCATCAGCCTGGGTCCATTCCGGAGATCACTAGACCTGGTTACGCTATATAAACTGGATTCCGCACAAGGATACTTCCGGGAGGCTTTTAAACATTTGCTTGAGTATAAAACAATAAATGACTCTCTTCTCAATGCCGCCAAAGCTAAGCAGCTCCAGCAATTAGAAGTGGAGTACGAGACAACAAAAAAACAAGATTCAATTAAACTAAAGGATAAGGACATTTTGTTTTTAACGCAAAAAAATAATCTCCAACAGGCAAACCTGAAACAAGCACAGCTTATCAGGAATATAACGATTGCGATGGTTATTCTTTCCTTTATTATCATCGTCCAGCTCTACCGGCAATACCGGCATAAACAAAAAAGCAACAATTTAATTACACAAAAAAGTGAACAGCTACAACATTACCTGACAGAAAAAGAATGGTTGCTGAAGGAAATTCATCACCGTGTTAAAAACAATTTGCAGATCGTGATGAGCCTGCTTAATTCCCAATCGGCTTATATTGATAATGAGCCTGCGCTCACCGCTATTCATGACAGCCAGCACCGGGTACATGCCATGTCACTGATCCATCAGAAATTATACGGTACTGACAATGTTTCTTCCATCGATATGCCATCTTATATCCGTGAGCTGGCATCCTACTTACGTGATAGTTTTAATACCGGGCAACGCATACGGTTTGAATTTGATATAGAACCGCTGGAACTGGATGTCAGCCAGGCGGTGC
>WUUC01039044.1_pt1 | contig 56892 bp, 78 predicted proteins | sample 6278441 | NCBI WGS metagenome assembly WUUC01 (sample SAMN13675441, study PRJNA597444) | soil metagenome | isolation source: soil | place: USA: Washington | collected 2017-10
GCATTGAGCACGCGGACGGCTCGCTCCATAATTCCGCAATGCTCGCGGAGTTCCTCTAGACTGTTGAGCGCCCCCAAGCCGGCTTGCGCGGCGGCCTCGTCGATTTCCACGGCGAGCTTTAGCGGCGGCATGCCGGGGGACATTATCGTAAGGACGACGTGCCCGCCGGCGTTGAGCGTGGCGAGCTCCGCGGCGTCAGGTTTGAACGCTGTGGAAATGCACGGCCGGTCATGCTCAAAACTACGGCGCGCGTGTATAGGGACGACGGCGGCCTCCAGGCCGGGCGGCGAGGTCATGGTGACATTGTGGCCTTCGATGCGGTGCGGTTTCATCGGATGAGAGCGGTTTCGGGGTTGGCCAATTCTGACGCGATGGCGGCGTCGTGTGCGACGTCCAATTCGAATTGGCGCGCGGCGGTAATGTGCTTGCACTGGACGGCAAGCCCGGTTGCGGTGCCGGCCGCGATTAACGGCGCGCATCGATATTGGAAATCCTCGCACCCGCATTCCCCGCCGGCGTTGTTTTCGTCCAAATCGACAAGGTGCTCGCGGCCGCCCGGCTTCGACTGGACGAAATAGCGGCGGGACTCGAAATGCCGGACGACGGGATCCGGCGGGTTGGGTTTAGTTCTCATATGTGTGATGTGTGATGGAAAACGAATGGGGCGTCAGGCCGCCACGGCCGCGGCTCGCTCCGCCCCATGAATGGAGATTTTCCCGCCCAAACTTTGCGCAACGATTGATGCCCATTTCGCAACGGCGTTGATGATTTCCGGCGGGGGTTGCTCCGTGAAAAACACGTCGTAAAAAAACGTTTCCCGCGGTTGCTCGCTGATTTCCACGGATCCGCCAACGCCGGCGGCCTCATTCCACGCGCGGAGCATTTCGAGCACGGGCTCCGGGTTCCAGTTTGGATCCGGCTGGACGTGCTCGAAACGGTCCCTTGTCAGGGCGGCGTTGAGCACGACGCGGGAGCCGGGGGCGATGGGCTCAACAATGGCGTTGAGGGATTTGAGGTTGCGGCCTTCCTTCCCGCATAGCCGGCCGTAATCGGCACCGTGAACGGAGACGCGGAAAACGATGAATCCGCCGGCCGCCTCGTCGGTGATTTTCAGAAAGTCGGGATGGGCCAGGGCGGGCCGGATAAGTTTACTTAGGGTTTGAATCGTCATGGCGTTTGATGGCACCGGTTAAGGCACAGAAAAAGATAAAGGACTCTGCGAAAATCGCGAGGGGGGCGAACGGCGCCGGAGTGCCCGGCGTGACTATGCACGCGATGGCAACGGCGGCCGTGCATAGGATCCCCACGGCGGCAATGATGGCGGGAGCGTTTCGGTTCATGTGTGATTTGTGATGCGGGGAAAAGTAAGGCGCTTTCGGTTTGTCGCAAGTCTCATTTCCGGTCCTCAAACGGCCGAATATCCGCCCCGGAGGCAAGCACGCGCCCCCCGTTGCGGCGGAGCCTAGAGGCGAGCGCGGCGTCCGACGCTTTAAGCTCCCGGTAAGTTTGGTTGGACGTGAGCACGGTATAAAGCCGGCGCTCGAGGCGGTAATTTACCAAGTCCATGAGGCGTTGCGGCTCGCGGCCGCGGCCGACTTCGTCAACGAGCAAAAACGTTGCCGTTTTCAGTGCGCGGACTTCCTGCCAGTCATGATCCGGCCAGTAAATTTCCGCGGGGCCGTGCGGAGGCTCCGCGGTGTAAAGGGCCGGGCGGAGGGCGGCGAGCTTCAACGAAAAACGTAGCAGGCACTTTCCAAGCATGGTTTTCCCGGAGCTCGTTTGGCCAAGAAAGGTGAGCATCCATCCGGGGGCCGCGGCTTTCATGTCCGCGGCCATTTCCTGTGCGGCTTTTCGCCAATCGGTCGTTTGGGTCATTTCGTCGGCCGTCCATCCGTCGCCGGCGACGCGGAAGCGCTCAACGAATTTCACCGGTAAAATCCGCGCCGTAGTCGTCAGGGACGCCGGCGGGGGGCTTGTTGAGGACTTCGAATTTTGAGCCAGGGCCGGGATTAGGTCGTGAATGTGTCTTTCCATGAGTCGAGTTTGTCGGAGTGTATGCCTGTCCTAAAGTTTGCATGTTGAGTCCCTCCCATCGCTTTTCGAGCGCCAGGAGTATTCTGTCCGTGACGAGCTCCTCCCCGTGCTTGTCCAAGGCTCGCATAATGGACGAGGCGGCCGCCTCCGCGCTTTGGACGTTCCAGGCGAGTTTCTCCTTGCCCTTCGCGTTGTGACGGCCCGTGCGGTATTTCTGCCACTTTTCCCAAAGGTCCCGGATCCCCGCCGGGGCGAGCATGTCAATTTGGACGACTTGCCCGGGAGCGATAGGAGAGAGGTCATATTCCGGCCGGGCCGGAGGCGGGCCGGTAGGGGCTGGAATGGACAAGCCAGAATTTTTTAAAATTGTTTCTCTTAATTGTTCCCCTTCGTGTTTGCCGGGCAAACCGTCGTTGTTTGCCGGGCAAACGGGGTTTGGGGCGTTTGCCGGGCAAACGGCCCCCTTTTTCCGGCCGCCGCGCGCGGCAGGGGCGGAGCGCTCCGGCGCCGGCGTCCAGTGCGCACGGCCTAAAAGGTGATAGGTGTTGGACTCCAACGAGCCTTTCGCGCACCGCTCAACGCGGAGCATGCCGCGGCCTTCCAATTCGGCGACGGCGGCAAGCACGGAGTTTTTTCCCATGATGCACACGCGCGCCATGGTGACGGATCCAGGCCAGGCGAAACCGTTCTTTCCGCTCCGCCGCTTCAAATGGCAGTAAATCCGGAACGCGAAAACCGAAAGCCCGGCCTCGTCCAGTTCCGAGTGAATAAAAGTCGGCTCGTCGGACCGGTCAACGTGGACAATGCCGGTATTCATATTTCCTTTTTGGCTTTGTTTTCCGCTTCCAAGGCGATGTTTCGCGCGCGGCTCATGGCATCCGCCAAGGCTTCCATTCCCTTTTGAAAGCCGGCAAGGTATTCCTGGCAGGCACCGGGGGCGGCCCGCTTCCCGGCGGCCGCGGCCTTCCATCCGTTCACGTATGCATGATATTTTTCGCTCATGCGCAGTCGGCCAGGAATTCGGAAACAATCGCCGGTTTGGAGCGGCCGCCCGGGAAGGGCTCGCACCGGTTCCGAGCGTAGGAGAAATACAGCGCTTTGCGGGCGCGGGTCATGGAGACAAAGAAAACGCGGCGCTCCTCCGCCTCCCATGGCTTGAAAATATCCGTCTCACACGCGGGGATTATGACGGCATCGAATTCCTGCCCCTTGGAGCGATGGCACGACATAACGCGGATGTTTCCACCGTTGCCGGCTCCCTCGTCGTCGCGGTCCGCTTCCCGTATCCGCAACAGGATTTGCCCGGCGTCGGTTGTCCCCTCCGCGGCGTCGTTGATAATGTCCCGGGCGTGCCGTGAGAGGTTGGCGCGTTCCATCATAACGGGGAGGGGAAGTCCCTCCAAGCCGGTTGATGGTGCGCGGCGCGTTTGGGTTGCGGAGTCGATCATTTGCCCCGCGATGGTTTCCCCGTGCTTGCCACGGAGCCAAGCCTTTACGCTGAGAATGTTTTCCGGATCCTGCCAGGCTTGCAGGGACAAAAGCGCGAATTGCCAGTCGCGCGGCTTGCTGGCGGTTTGGGCCGCGATGACGCCGGCGGCTTGCAGGGCGCGGGTAATGTCTATTCGGGTGCGGTTGTAGCGGCAAAGTATCGCGAGCGTGCTGTCCGGCCGCTTGGCTTTGACGTGTGCGCAAAATGCCACAATCCCGGCGATTTCCGCGACGTCGTCGGCGAACGGGGCACCGCACAAAAGGCCGACGTGCCCATGTCGGCCGGTCATGCTCACCGTTGCCTTTTCAAATCGCGCCTTGTCCTTGGCAATGAGCCGTTGGGCGGCCTCGCAAATGAGGACGTCGGAGCGGAAATTCTCCTCCATCCGGATTACATGAGCGCCCGGCATGAAGGACCGGAGCGATTGCGGATCCGCCCCGCGAAAGCTGTAAATTTGCTGGTCAAAGTCGCCAACGAATGTGCGGCGGTCGCATGTAAGCGCGCGGTAAATGTCGGCATCGATGGCCGCGCCGTCCTGGGCCTCGTCAACCATAAGGTGCCCAAGGCGCGGGCCGCCGCGCTCCCGTATGTGCTCGAGCGCGTCAACTAGGAGCAAATCGTAATCGGTGGAGTTGGCCATTTTGAGCGCGCGGCGGTAGCGCTGGACGGCGGTTTTCTTGACGCCGGAGACGTCGGGATCCATCACGGCCGCGCGGAGTGCCTTTGCCCCGTAGTTGCATTTTACGTCCTTCGCGCACTCCAGGAGGAGCGCCTCCGACGTCGCCTCGTCCAGGACCGTCAGGCGGTAGCCGGCCGACGTGAGGAGCGCGAGGCAAAACGAATGGAGTGTCGAGCAATAGGCCGGCGGGGTGCCTCCGGCGGAGAGAATCCGCTCGCGGAACGTTTTCGCTCCCGCGTTCGTAAATGTAATAATCGCGTTGGGGTGTGCGGATTCGGCGGCGGTCGCGATGTATCGACGGGTGAGCGTTTCCGTTTTTCCGGATCCGGGCCCGGCGATGACAATTACAGTATCGGCTTTCGAGTCGATTACTTCTTGCTGTGCGGCTGTCGGTGTCATAGGGCGCAATTCTTGAAGTTGAGAGCCGCGGCAAGGTTGGCGTATCCCGCGCGAGCGCACCGCGCGGCGTAACGCTGTTTAGGAGTCGCCGGCGGATGGCTGTTATTCAAGCCGTAGAAATCCCCGGAGCCGTAGCCGTTCTGTATGAGGAGCGCCAATTCCTGCGCCTGTTTGTGCGTCAATGTGACTATGATTTTTGGCATATCTGTGATTTGTTATGTGTGATGGGGCCGGGATTTTATCGCGTCCGGCCGCCGCGTCAATGTTTTTGAAAAATGGGGGGCAGGCTTTTTCCCTGCGCGGGAGGTATTCGTTGCAACGTATTCCCTCCCTTCCGAACAAAGGCCGGTGCCGGCTCACCCGGCGGGCCCCCGATTCTTTCACGGCCGGAGCACTGTCCAGCCATTAGCGGCGGCAGTCTCCGCGAATTTGGCGTCGTGGTCAATGATGATGACTTGGGACAGGGTGCCGGCCGTTACCATGCCAATGAGGGCGTTGGCGAGCTTGGGCTTGTCGTCGGAATCCACTCGCGAGAATTCGTCCAGCATCACGACGCGTCCCACGGCCGCGGATAGGCCGGCTTGAATGGCAATTGTAGCGATGATTTGCTCCTCACCGGAGAGGCATTCGAACGGCACAAAGGATCCCGGCAGTTGCACGCCGATTTCGCCGTCGGCGTTTAGGGAAAGCTCGTTGTCCATCACGGCACGACTGAGAGGCGCGGCGAATTTGAGGACCGGCCCGAAAAGTGATTTCATCGCGGCGCGCATTTTCACGCGGAGCGCTTTTGCCTTTTCCGTGTGCTCCTTGGCGTCGGCCTCCGCCTTGACAAGTTTTTCTTGAGCTTCCGCGAGGTCCTTTTCGCGCTGCATGGCCTCCGCGTGCTCCTTGTTGTGCTCCTCCTCCGCGGCGAGGTCCTCGCGTGCTTTGGTTTCGTTGGCCTCCGCGGCGGCGGCCGCGCTGGCGGCGGCGTTGGCTTCCTCATCGGTAGGGGCGGCGGCCATGATGGCGCGGAGCTCCGCGGCGCGGCGGCGGTTGGCCTCGCCGGCGTTGGCGGCTGTGAATGCCTGGGACTCGTTTTCGAATTTCGCGGCGGCAGGTTCAAGCACGGCACGTGCGGCGGTGACTTCCGCGGCAAAAGTGGCGAGTGCGGCCTCCCCTTTGTCGATTTCGTCGAAATTGGCCAGTATATCTTTGAGCCGCGGCAGGCGGGCCCATGCGGCCGCCTGTTTTTCCTCCGCGTTCTGTGTGGCCGTCAGGCTCGCGATTTTCTCCTCCAATTCGTTAATTTCGGCGAATAATTTGTCGCCGTTTGGTTTTTCCTTTTCGACAACGGCGCGGAGAGTTTGCTCAAGGCCGACTTTCCATCCATCGCCGCACGCGAGGCAGGTTGGGCATGCCTCCATATCCACCAGGCCGGCGAGTTTGAGCTCCGCGTCGTTTGAAAGCCGGCGGCTTTCTTTGAGCGCGGAGGCGGTTTCGGCCTTTCTGTCCTTGGCTTGAGAAATCGCGGCCTTTGTGGCGGCGAGGTCCTCTGTTGGATCCCCGGCGGCGACGGTGGCGTCGTGCTCCGCCTGGAATCCTTCCCGTGTTGAGCCGGGGAATTTGGTTTTGAGCTTGTCAAGTTCGCCGCGGGTGAAACTGTGCCGGGATACGGCCTGTTTGACGAGTTCGTCGGCGGCAATCATTTCTTTCTCCGCTGTGTGCATGGCCGACGGGTCCGCGACGGCGTCCGAAATGTCCCCCAGGGCGCTCAGTTCGTCGGCGGCATCCTGCCCGGACTCGCTCTTGGCTTCGATTGCTGCAAGGGCACTGGCCGCCGCCTGGGAGGCGCGAATGGCCGTCTCCAAGGCTTCCTGCGCACCGGTGCGCGCTTTCTTCGGGATCGTGGCGTTGATGAGTTCCGCAATTCCGCCCATGGTCTTTGTCCATTGGGTGACTTCGCGTTTCGCATCGCGGGCCTTTTCCTCCAATCCGTCGGCCGTGGTTTCCGCGGCGGTGAAACCATTCTCGCCGACCGGGACTTTGCCTCCGGCGGCGGTAATGGCGGCAAGGAGTTCCGTGTATTCCTTGGAATCGTCCCCGGTGCATAGGCTCGCCAGCATCGCGATTTTGTCGGCCGGCTTCGCTCCGATGAAAACGTCGGGGTTGAGGAGCGCCCCGATTTCGGGGGCCTCGCCGGTTTCCGTGGCATTGACGGATTTTCCGGATTGTTTCCAAGTCCGCGTGATGTTGGACGGGCCCGGCGCCGCGCCGACTCCGTTGTCGAATTTGGCCGATACGTGCATCGTCGGGCCGGAGGCGAGGCGGAAGGTTGCCTTGTTGGTTTTCCCGAGCCGCGGCCAGTAGCCAAGCGCGGCGAGGGTGAGCGCGGTTGTGATCGTGGTTTTACCCTTCCGGTTCGGAGCGGAAATGAGCGTGAGTTTGCCCAAGTCGTGAGCGGCTGTCTTCCCTTTGAGATTTGCGTATGAGACGTGTGTAATCATGGATGGTGGTATGTGATATGTAAAATTGAGCGAGCGGTTACCAGGTGCGTTCCGGGCCTTCGACTCCGGGGAGGTTGTCGTCGTCTTGGTATGTCTCCGGGCGGTCGGCGTCCACCGGCTCACGGCGGCTTTGTGTCCGGGCAGTCGGTGTGCCTTCCTTCGGGGCAAGGTTCCCCCGCTCCATGTGCTGAGAGACGCGGACGATGCCGCTGGCGACGGTGTAAAGGTCGTGGAGATATTGCGGGCTGAGAAAGTATTTCAGGCGGTCCGCCGCGCTCACGCTCTCAGTAAGGATGCGGCTGGCCTGATTGAGCGCCATTCCGACGGTAGCGCCGTGGATAGGGATTTTCCCCTCCGGCGTCATGCGTTGGGAATAGTTCTGGCGAGGCTGTGCCGTCGCGGGCGGGGCTTCACGGGCCGGGGGTGCCTGCTGTTGCGTCCGCTCCTCCCGGCGCTCCTGAGGGGCAGAGCGGCCCCCTTCGATGAAGTTGAATTCAACGGTCGGGAAAAGCAGGAAACTCTTTTTCCCTTCGTGCTCGTCAATCGATACGCCTTTCGCCTTGGAGTCCCCCACGGTGAGAATTTCCACTTTGCGGCCAACGATTGAATTAGAAACGGCCGGGTGATTTTTGAATTTCAGTTTACACGAATTCCCGTCCTCGTCGGTGAATTGGGCACTCTGAAAGCTCCAATCTCCATTGCTGTTGTTGCCTTCCTTGCGCTCATAAACTTTCGTTATGGTTCCGAGTATGCCGTCAACAGTGACGCCGGCGCGGAGGAGTTCCAAGTCTTTTACGGTGGTATGTCTCATGTGTGATTTGTGATGGTGATAGCGCCAATAATCGCCGGAGCGGGCCGGGTGTCAACGGCTTTTCCTGTTTATCGGCAAAACAAAGCGGCCGGCGAGTTTCCCCGCCGGCCGCATCGTAACTTTCTGGACGCTGGATTTTTAGCCGGGCTGGCCGGGTGCCGTGCGGCCGGGGCCCCCGGTGCGCAAATGCGCGTGCTTGTCCTCAACGGGCCGGTCGTCGGCGGTGCGGGGCACCGGATCGCCATCAGGCACGCTCGCGGCGACTCCTTCGGCGGAAGGGGCCGGCGGGACGGCGCGAGGCTCCTGGCTCACGCCGGGCATTCCGTCGGGGCCATCCGCTTTCCCGTCGCCGTCAAGGTCGCCGGGAACTTCCGGCGTGCCGGTGCTCGTATTGGGGGCGGGAGTTTCGCCGTCGGTGCCAGCGCTCATGCCGCTTGCGGGAACGGGGGCGGTGCCAGGAGGGGGGGCCAGGGCCTTGTTACCGTGGCCATGGCCGGACTTGTTCTCTCCGGATTCGGTGTGCTTCGTGAACGGGATTTTCTTCATAATATGGGTTTTGAGTTGGGGTCGGGTTCCGGATGTTGCACGGATTATTCCAGGATGCGAATGAATCGGCGGATGTTTTTCGAGCGCGGCCGGTATTTCGACCATACGCCGTCCCCCTCGTTACTGGCCTCCGCGTTCCCGGTGTTGGCCTCAATCGTATAAATCCGGTTCGCGTCGTCGTCGTGAATCATGGCGACGTGCGAAAAGTCGAAAACGACGAGGTCCGCGGTGTGAAGTTCAATGCCGCGGGTGTTTTCGTCGAAACGGCGGAGTCCGGCATCGATCGCCCATTCGTCAATTCCAAAGGCTGCGGCGGTTTTGGGCCTCCATTTCTCCGCCTTCGCGGCGGTGAGATTGAGGGCGGCGAGGACTTCGGCGTCGCGTAACCATTCACGGATCCAGTAGCAAATGGCGGCCGCGCAATACGGCTGGCGCTCTTTGTAGCCGGACGGGTAAGTCGTCGGCGGCCAAAATTTGGCGATGCCGGGGCCTTGGTTTTTCCCAAGTGTTTCCCTGATTCCAACGTCCTTCCGGGCGATGGCGACGAGTTTTTCGCGGAGTTTGAGAGTCGATTTTGTGGCCATGGTTTCGGATGTTGGCGGGCTGAATTACTTGGCGGAGACAGTGACGACGGGCGGCCCGGATCCGGCCGCGGCGAATGCGAGTCCGGCCCGGATGTTGTCCGCGACACGCTTTGCAACGCGCGCCAGTTCGCCAGCTTGCTCCGCCGGCGGAGTGTCGGGGAAATAGCCGATGATGAGCGCGCGAACGATGGGCCGGAATTCAGGATCTTTCTCCATCGCTCGCGCGAGGATGGCGTCCACGGCCGCGCGGGTAACGTCGCCGATATTGAGATTGTCCAGGCCGGCGGCGACGGTTTCGAGCGCGACGACGCGTTCCGCCCGTTTGCCGGCACTGCTGTTTGTGATGACTTTGGAAACGCCGACTGTGACGGCCGCATCAGTGAGCGGACCGGAATCGAAACCGTTTGTCGTGCATCCCGACTGGAACGCTGACAAGGCAAGGACGGCAACGGCGGCGAGTATCTGTAATATGGATGGGATTTTCATAGGCGCGCAGTGAACGCCCCGCCGCCATCCGACGCAATTCTTTTTTCGGACAATTCCACGTTTCCCGGTTCAAATGTGAATTTGTAAAATTACAAATTTCCAAACCCATAGGGGAACGCCGGGCGCTCGCGTAGGTAATCAGTCCGCAGCGGCGCGGATTTGCTCGTCCTCAATCAGCGCGATTTTGGCGTCGTCGGTGGCTTGTTGCACCCCGGCGGCTTGGACGACTTCGGCCACGGCCGCGACGGTGGCAGCATTGGCGACTCCGGTTTCCTTGAGCGGTTGCGGCAGTAGCGCTTGGATGGTCTTGACGTTTTTGGACACCAGGTAATTGCGGAGTTCTGAAATAATTCCCGTAGCGGCCAATGCGGCGGCTGTTGAAATTTGCGCGCTCCAATCCTCGCCGTTATTGAATCCGAATTTTGCCACAATCCACGTTATCAGCCAAGAAAGCAGGAACGTGAGGACTTTTGCCGTTTTCGGGTAATCAACTAAACGCGTGAGTAGAGAAAATACGGGAGCGGTATTCATTCGCGAGGGGGGCGGCGGGTGGCTCCCCTTATAGGCGGGAACGCACACTTTGCGCAACGTCGTTTTTCCACGGCTCGCTGGATCCATTGCCCGGCGACGCGGTAAATTGCCCATCCCTTTCCGGCAAATAGCAGGCCGGCCGCTGCCCACCAATGCCAAGTGATGCGGGCATCGAGGGCCGCGCCGATGATGCCAAAATGCAGCGCGAGGGCGTAGGCGATGGCAGGCCCGAAGGATCCGACGCACCAACAAACGAGGAAAACCCCGGCGGTGTCTTTCCAAGACCGTGCCTTGGAACGGGCCTCCGTGATGGCCGCGACTCCTCCGGCAAGCGCTCCGCCCATCGCCCAAAAATCAACGGGTTGAGGGATGGCAGAGACGGCGGCAATAAAGGCGGTGGATAGAATGGCGGCGAGGACAGGCACGGTTCCCAATGTGGTCAGAATCGGTATTGGTTCCCATCTACCTTTCAGCGGGGGGAGGGGCAAGGCAATTGTAGCGTGCATAGTGTAAATTCGGGCTGGTAGGAACGGCCATCCCCGCATGTTGCGGGCCGCTTGATGTGAGGTAAAACCCGTAGGGGGCTTTAAGATTCCAAAGTAACAGTTGCCGCGTCGCCGTCGTCGGCTTGCAGCGCTGCCCACTCCAAAGCGTATTCATAGCCTTCCGTGGACAATACACGTTTGCTAGTTGCCTGCAAAATGCAACGCGGGAATTCCATCGTAAGCGCGGCCCCTCCGGGAAGTTGCACGACGGCGGTAATTCCCCGGATGATTTGCGTTTTGAATGCCTCGTCGAAATCGGCGCGCGGGCACCGGCAAACCATTTTCCCTCCTATGTCCGGCGTAAGGTTCCCATCCCATGCGGCCGCGACGCTGGCCTCGCTGAATCCCCCGGCTTTGGCCTCACGCTGGAAAGCGACGCTCCATCCAAACACGCGCGCGGCTGTGTCTTCAATCGTAACGGTGGCGTCCAGGGCTGTTGCCGGGCGGCCAGAGACGGGCGCGGCGGATCCCGCGAATGTATCCGTCTCTGTCACGGCGAGTTCGCGCGGGGCAAACGTGGCTTGCATCCGACATTGCTGGATGAGGTCCACGTTGAGGACGAGATTTGTCAGGAGCGCGCGCCGTCCGATGTAATGGGATCCGTCGGCACCGGTGAGGAAAATGTCGGTGCGCACCGGGTCCTTGCCCCGGCCGATTTTGTAAACGGTGTCGCCTCCCGAAACTTCCGCCCTCCCAACGTCGGCCATGGCACCAAACACTAAGGAGAGGTATTCCGTGGCCGACGTGACGGGGAAATCCCATTCGATTTCATAGGAGGAAAGAAGGATCCGGCTTTGCGAGGCGGCCCGGTGCGGATCCCGCTTTTGAATTTCGGACAGTTTCTCGCGCGAGAGATTGACGCCGGAGCCGTTCATACGTCGCGAGGTCCAGGCCGGCGAGCGTGCCGGGCCGGTGGCGTCGTGAGTAAATCCGACAAGGGAGCGCCAATTTTCGTTTGCCATGGGCGGCCTTAGTTCACGGAGCGCGCGGTTTCAATCCAGGAGGTGCCATCATGAACGAGCGTCAGGGAATCGGCGGCGGTGGAAGTGAACGCGCCGGAGAGGTTTACGGTGTTCGCGGCCGCCGTGGCGTCGTCCGTAATGGTGACGAGAGCATCAACGAAAATGAGCGTTAGAACCATGCCGGAGACTCCGCCCGTAATCGTCGCGATTGTATTTCCTCCGCCGTTACCGGTGACTTTCTGCACGTTGCCAGTAACGGCGAACGTGGTCGCCGCTGCCCCAAGGGCGGCGGGGGTTTTTGTGGTGGTGGCAATGATGCCGGTCGCTGTCACGGTGCCGCCATCGGCAATTGTCAGGACCGCTGTGCCGTTGTCGCGGGCCAGAAAAATCGGGTCCGTCTGGCTCCCGTTGTCGGCCAGGAGCGCGGCGCTGGCGTAGGTCGCATTCGTTGAGCGAAGCAAAAACGCTCCGCCAATTTGAACCGGCGTTGTCCCGCCGTTCAGCCCAAATCCGAGCATTCCGATATTCGTCGCGCTGTTTTTGTCGGTGACGGCGCTGCCAGTGACGCCCGCGGAAATGTTTCCGCCGCTCGCAAAACCGCCAAGGCCTGCGTTGCTGCCGGTTGTTGTCGCGGTGACTGTGCCATGGCTCCCGATGTTCCCGGAAGTCAATCCGCCTAATTGCGTGCCAGTGCCAACATTTGTATTCAAGAAACGGCCTGCGGAACATAAGGATGAACCGTTATAGCCGGTGCCGTATTCCACGTTAAAAGCGCGCTGTGAATTTGCTCCGGCGGCACTTCCGGTGATATTCAAAAGCACGGCGGATTGAGCCGATCCGGAATTGACGGTTCCAAGGATTTCGAGGGCATTCCCTCCGCTACCGAGCGCGCCGCTGGAAATGCGCAGGGATGCCCCGGCGTTCGCGGCGCTGGTTGATCCGATGGATACAGCGCCGCTCTCCGCGATTCTCATTGCGCGAGCCGCGGTGCTCGTAGAGTTCGGAATTGTGTAAAATTCCAGGTGAGCCCCGCGCGCTGATGACGTCTGATTTTGGCTCGCAATCGCTTCAATGAAGGCGTTGCTGGTCGTCGGCCAGCTAGTGTGATAGGCCCGGAAGCCGAGGGCTCCGATTGAGTCACCGGATTGCACCGCGGTTTCCGCGCCGAGGGTTCCCTTCGCACGGCGCAGAATCAAGTTAGCGCCCGCGTCGGCTGTGGCGCTGTATTGTGATCCTAAAATTCCCCTCTCCGTTCCCGTTGATTGCGTGATGACGTTAAGGGCTCCGGTGCCCTGAGGTGTGACGATTATGTTTTGATTCGTCCCCGTGGTGCCGATAGCCAAGTCCCCACTCGCGCCGGTCAGAGAGGAAAATCCGGAGAGTGCGCCGGAGTTGTAAATCAGCGTGGTATTTTGGAGCGTCTTGCCCCCGGTGCCGGAAAATCCGGGGATGGCGTTGGCCGTGTTGCTGGCGGCTCCCGTGACGTCGCCGGCACCGCTGGCGGCCCATTCCAGCGCCGTTGCTCCGGAATTCACACGTAGGACTTGTAGTGCCGTTCCCATGGTGAGCTTCCCCGCGGCGTTGGCACCGGTGCCGACGGCGAGGTCCCCGGCCGCATCCCATATTGTGTCGGTGGCAACGGCTCCGGATCCGGCGACGAGGTCGTCCAGTTTTTGCGCGACTTCCTGGAGCGTGTCGTCTGAGGTGTCGAGATTGCCGTCGAAACCCGCGGCGTTGAGCGTGATTCCTCCGCCGGCACCGGTGAGGGTTGTTGCCGTCACAAGCGGCGTGATAACGGACGTCGCAAAGTAGCCGGTGCGCGGCCGCGTCGCACCGCTCGCGCCAATGTCGAAAGTGTTGTCCGTAAAAAGCACATGCCCGGTAAACGTCGCGCCGGCTTTCGGCATGTAGTCGGAAATTGTGGCATACGCTCCGGTTCCGAAAGCTCCGCCGGCGGCCGTGGTCAATCCCGCGGCCGTCGTGATGCCGGCGGCGAGGCTCGAGCCGGTGAGCGTGCCGGCCGGCGCGGTGCCCGTAATGTTGCCGTTTACGTTGCCGGTGAGCGGGCCGGAGAAAAGCCCGGCCGTGATGGTGCCGGTAACGGCGGTGGCGTTGATTGTCGCCGTTCCGCCAATAGTGGCGTTGCCGGAGATATTGAGCGACGGGCCGGAGATAGGCGGCGCGGCATGCGTGAGGGTGAGGACCGCGACGAGCGCGGCGGCGGTGAGGGCGTGTATTTTTTTCATACGGTGGAATAAAGGAAAGTGATCGTGTCGGCGGTGCTGAGTTCATACCCGGCAATTGATCCCATCCAATGGAACGTGGTGGCGTCGGCAATGTCGGCGTGTGCAAGGGCTGTCGTCCCGCTGTCGTCGGAAAAATAGCATTCCTTGTCCTTCGCGCCGTCGCCAACGGTGGCATGCCTGGAGCGACTGACAAGGACGTCCACGCGGCCGGCGGGCGGGGCCGCAAATCCGGCCCATGAGGCGAGCGCGTCGTCCTCGTCGGCCGTGGTGAGATTGCATGCGAGGTCCTCGTCGTCCGGGACCCATGCTGGCGTTGCTCCGGCTCCTCCCCCTCCGCCGCCAAGATGGGCGAGGACAAGGCCGGCGTCCGTGGTGCCTGTCGCCGTTACCATTACCATGCACACGCCGTCTATGGGCACGCTGTCGAGCGGCTCGCCGTCCCATACCGCCCCGGCTGGCCAAGTCACTGTCCGCTCCGTTCCGTCGCCGCGCAGAATCAGAATGCGGGAAAGGCCGGCTGCCTTCTCGTCCACGGCAACAATTACGTTCCCCGTGAGGCTCGTTTGATTGAACGGCTTCGACGTCGAAAGCTGCAAGTGGATAGTCGCCGCATACGCAATCGTTGTGATGCCGGAATAACCGGAGATTTTCCCGAATTGAGCGTCCAGGATTTCCCAATTTCCGTTGATGATGCCGTTTAAATTTAGCGTCCCCGCGGGGTGCGTTTCGAGTTGGAGAAAAGCGGTGAGGGCCATAGGTCAGGATGTGGTTGCGAGTCTGAACCCGTAGATCTTGAACGGGAGGACTTGCCAGGCGGATGTATTACCGGCGATTTGAATGTCCACCAGGCTGATTTGCGCGAGGTCAAAATTGATGGTTTCCGCACTTCCGACGGGCGATCCATCTACGAGGGCCGTAATGTCAAAGGTGCCGGTGCCGGGGTTGTCCACTCTTATCCCTACCGTGTGACGGGCGTTTTTTGCGATGTTGATATAGACCGGCGGGTTTGCAAATGGCGTGCTGTCCAGGTTCGCTTGAAAATAAAGCTGTAGCTGAGACGTGTTGCCGGACGCAATACCAACAATGATGCGAGCGGGAGCGCCTCCGCCAAGGTTGATTCTGAAAAGGTTGCCGGTGTGCATCGACGGCGACGGGTCCGCCCAAGTGCCTGCGTCGCCGATATTGCAATCCATGGCGACGTCGAATTCCCTGATGCCCACCGGAGTAAACCCTATGTCCCCGAAATTCGGGTATCCGCTCATGTCGCCGGTGAGGAACGTTCCCCCGCTGAGAGTCGGTTTTGAAGTGCCTACGGTTGGCGTGTAAGTCCAGTCAATCAGAGTATTATTATTCTGGCCGTCGGTCGCTGTGTCTTGGTCCGCCCAAATTTCATCAGCCGTTGTCACGCCGGACAGTGTAGCCGCGGAGAGCTCAATAAACAGGCCGTCCGGAGGGTCCGGCGGGTCCGGATCCGGCAACAGTCCGCCTGCGGGCAGGACTTCGACTAGGCACGGCAGGCCAAGCACGCCGTTAAATACCTGGTAGAGAATGAGCGAAATGGCCGTCGGGGGCACCGGCGAAAACTCAAAATTTATCATGCCCGTTGCCGGGTCCATGCCTTCCGGGTCGTCCGGAATAAATGTGATTTCCAAGAGCGCGGGTTCGTCCAGCAATTCGCCGCCCTGCGTATCAATCGGCATCGCGCGGAATTCGTATCCCGTCGGAATCGCACCGGTGAGCGCATTGCATGAGCCGGTAATATCCGGGTGTATGTCGGCCCCGCGATTATGCAGGCGGGGCCGGAATGAGACGTCCCATTCGCTTCCATCCTCAACGCCGGATGCCACTTGCACGCGGAGCGGCATGAGGGCCAGTCCGATAAATGTGTGATCGAAATTCACGCTGGCGCCGCGGGTTCCGAATCGGTCCGACGGAATGGCACGAATGGTTATCGGGGTCCGGACCGGGATTTGGTCATAGCGTAGCGTGTGAACGTAGGGCACAAAATCATAGGTAAACATGGTTGGCTCGCCGACGCTGTGCGCGATTTGCTCGCTCCCATACATGCCGCGTATGTAAGCCGTGATGAGCACGTCGTTTGATCCGGTGCCCGCTTCCGCCTGAGCGACTTCGATAAATTCATTGCCGATGATGAGCCAGTTTTTTTGCGAGCCAGTGACTTTCTCGAAACCGTCCGACGACGTCGGGAGCGTCGAGCACGCCTCCAGTAGTTTTGACCGCTCATACGAATACCGGAGTTGCACGCGAAACGGCACGTCGCGGGCCATGGACAGGCCGGAGGCGGGCAGGCTGTCTTGGAGCGTGCCGGCGATTGCCCACGGGTGAACGGTGCCAAGGAGCGCGAAATCGTCGTCCGTGTTGGCGCGCTTCCAGAGGAATGTGACGGCGTGCGTGTATTGGTCTTGGCGCTGGCACAGAATCCCGAATGCCCGGTCCCCATCGGAGAGCGGGAGCGGGAGTTCGCAGACTTGGAAAAACAGGCCCGTGAGCGCCGGCGGCCTTGTCTTGTCGGATCCCAAATAAAGCTCCGCATCCGTGTTCCGGGTCATGCCTTCAAAGGCAGGCACCGGCGGGACGAATTCCTCCGGGATGCCGACGACGGGGGTTGCATACGTGTCCTCCGCCAAATCGACGCGCAATCCCTCCGCGCTTTGGTCGTCGTCCACAATCTTGATAACGCGATAATATGTGGTGACAATTCCGTCGTTCCAGTCGCCCCATTGGAATTCGACAAAGGCCGTCGGATAGAGTCCGGAGTGATACCGCGGCATGCGGAAGGAAAGGAGCGCCTGGGGATAGGATGTTTCCTGGAGCAACCGCTGTGCAATCAGTGTCGCCACTTCCCGCGAGCTAATAGCCGGGAGTTCTACTTTCGTGCTGTTGACCTGGCCAAGGGTGGCGAAATTCGCGTCGTCCTGGACGATGACAAGAGCGGGCTGGTAGTTGCCGTAGCGGTTGCTGAACTGGACAACCATTTCGTTAAAAGTGGAGGGCCAGGCCGGGCGCGAGAATTGCGGCTTGAGCACGCTGTCCCGGGTGAGCACGACGCGCGGCGAGTAGGCTGTCGCTCTGTCGTTGAGGCACTGCGCATAAAATTTGTCCCCCATCCAAAACACGGCAAGTCCGACGTGTCCGCGAATGGTTTCTATGGCATCGGAAAGGCTCCCCTGGCTTTCCAGGGTGAAACTCATTCCGATTCCCTCGTCGTAATAATACTGGCTCGCCCGCACAAAAGAGGCGGTGTCGAGTTGGTCCGGAGAAATGCCGCGGCCGTAATATTTATTCGTGAGGAGGTCCCAAAGAATCGCGGCGGGGTTGGCGTCGCCGTAGGCCGCGGAGGGGCGGAGGCGAGTCGTGCCGAATTCGGTAACGCCTCCAGGATCGGCGACGAGCACGGCGGAGAATTCGTCCCCGTCAACGTCCGTAATCGTAAAGGTGCCGTCGTATCCGGCGGGCGTCATTCCGGCCACGGTGACAACGTCGGCGACGAAAAAGCCATGGAGCGGCAACAGGAACGTGACGACTCCGGCCTCCCATCGGGCCGACTGTATCTCTTGCGCTGCGGGCTGGCGCTGTGCTTTGCCGTTCACGCTCGCCGGGCCGGGGTTGGCCGCCAGGGCCGCGCTCCATTGCACGCCGTCCGTGCGGGTAATGGTGTAAGTGCCATTGTATCCGGCGGGAGTAAAGCCTGTGACTTTGACAACATCCCCGGCGACATATCCGTCGAATGCGTCGGCCATTTGGAAGGTAACGACTCCGCCTACCCATCCTCCGACGAATTGGATATTTAGCTCCAGTTCCGTTACCGGGCCCGTGGCGGTGCCCATCACGGAGGCGGGCACCGGCGGGCTTGTGAGGGTGGCGTCGAATGATCCGCTGTCCCCATCGATCACGGCAAATGATCCGTTGTAAATCGGCGGTTCCATGCCGGAGACGACAACGGGGTCGCCGTCGTCAAAATCGTTACTGGCGGAAAACGTGACGACGCCGGCCTCCCAATTCGCGGCGGTGATTTCCGACGGCATCGGATATAGGCGGAAGTCCCCAAGGACAGAGACGGCACCGGGAGCGCCGGGCATGAGAACGGCGAAGGTATCAGACGTGATGAGGACGGTTTTCCAAGTCCCATTCCATTCGTCGGGAGTAAATCCGGTGAGTTCGACGAGTTGATCCACTTCGGCCCCGTGGCTTGGCTTGTTGAGCGTGGCGCGGCCGTCAATCCATACCGCGGAGACAAGGTCGATGGGGTCGCCGTGCGGCGGGCCTTGGACGCTGCCAAACTTCGTTGCCGGTTTCGGCTCCGTGATGAATTGGGCCGTGTAGTCGTCCCCGTCCACGGTGGAAACGGTGAGCATCCCGTCCCATCCGTCCGGCTCAAAGTCCGCGTGAAAAATGACGTCCCCGGGTGCGTAGCCGTGGCCGGCGGCCGTCATGGTGACGACGTTGTTTTCCCAAGTCGCGGCTGTGACGGGAACGGGAACGGTGTCCTCTCCGGCGCGGTTTTGGAATCCGTCGATCTCGTCGCCGTCAGCATCAAGCGGAACGGGGATTACTTCGACTTCAAAAACGAATGAACTTGGCGCGGGCTGGTTCCCCATCCAAAAATCCTCAAACACGGCAAAGCACGTTCCGCGGTAATTGTTGTAGTCCTTCTTGTATGGATCCGCGGCGTTCCTGATTTGCGTTCCGCTCCCGCGGTAGAAGCGGACAGGGCCTCCCTCCTGGGCGCCGGCGGCGGTGAATGGCGTATCGTCGGCGACAATGTAGGGGTCCGGACGGTTGTCCAAAATATACTTCTCTCCCGGGTAGGACCGTATCCCGTGAAAGGCGGTCACTTCACCGCAACAAATCCCGATCTCAAACGTCAGGTAATATTTGAAGCCGGCGACGAATTCGTCGTATTCCTTGGGCAGTTTGTTTTTCCCGGATTCGTCGTCCTCCAGTAGAATTTGCGTGTATGCGCTGAGTTTCTCCGCGTTGGAATAGCTTTGCGAAGGAGGAGGTTGCTTCCCCCTGCCGCCTTTTCCTCCGCCCTTCCCTCCGGTGTTGCCGGTTTTCCGGGCGGCACTGTCGATTTCCATATCGACGATGGACGGCGAGCTTTCGAAAGTCTCGCGGGCGATTTCGTAGGCAACGAATTGGGGGCTTTGTTGCTGGCGCTCAATGATGGGGACGGCGCGGTATGTCGATTGATTCCAGCCAAGGTGATTCCCGTTTATGAGGCACGTTCCATAAACAACGGGGATGGTAACGGCCTCCGTGGCGCTGTTGATGTTGAGTTGCTCCGCGGCGGCCTGTCGGGTGTTGGCCACGCGGCCGGCGTTGCCGAATGCTGGCGGGGCGGAGCCATCCGCCGGAGGCACGGGCCGGACAAGAATTGACGCCGTGAGCGAAAACGCGCCAAGGGCCCAAAGCCAGGCGAATCCAGCGCCGGGCGCTAGGAAACCGGCGACAACGCCAGCGACGAGGGCCAATCCGTATCCTAAAAATGAGTTGCCCGACATATCAGATAGAGGCGCGGATTTTTTCCCAGGTCAACGTTGCCGGATCCTGCTTAAATCCCGGAGCCGTAAACCGCATGAGGCACTGTAACTTTTTGGCGACGGTTGGCCACGCTTCCGGGCCCACGCGGGAGCGGCCGGGAACGTGCCAAACCTGGGAATCGATGACGATTCCGGCATGGTTGCACTGGTCGCCGCATTTGAAAATTGCCACGTCTCCAAATTCCGGCGCGGCATCCGCGGGCACTCTCTCCGCGTGCGCATACTCGCGGATGATGGTTTCCATCACGTTCTTTTCCCGGAGCACGCCGAGCCGCTCGTCATAGGCCGGGAGCGTGAATCGCGGCAGGATCCCGCCGGCGATGACGATTTCGAAAACGAATCGTATGCAGTCAACGCCCTGCCCTGGAACGGCTATCCTGTTGGCGTGTCTGGTGCCTGTCCAAAGCTGACAAGCCTCGCGGGCGGCGGCTTGGGATTCTGGCGTCCAAATTGTCGGCGGTGTCATTGCGCCGATGATGGCGGGGACGGCGGCGTTATGCAACGCCGTTGAGCGGCGTTCGCTCCGGAATGTCCGGGAAGCCTCCGAAACGCGCCTGATTCCCAAAGGCGCGGCAGGCGGCGACGGTGTGCGCGCACCCGGCATACGCGACGATTTCATCGGCAACGGCAAGGTCCGGATTCCACGCGGCAAGTTTCAGGTCGGTATTGCCGCCGTTGAATGCGCTGTATGCGATGGCCGAAAGGCCGCCGGCTGTGATGTTCTGAAAGTGCCCGGTGTTGAAGTAGGTCGCCGCGGCTCCCGGCTTTTGCCCTGTCAGGGTGACGATTTTTTGCGCGGGGTCGATCGCCGCAATTATCGTCTCGAAACTGAAAAGTTCCTTGTTGAGCCCGCATCCGACGCCGCGGTAAAGCGGACCGTAAAGCATGTGCTGGCACTGGCGGGCGAAGTAAATCCGGGGGACTTTCCCCTCCATGTAGAACGGCTCCGGCGTGAGTTCCACTTCCGTTAGATTTCCCTCAATGCCGACTTTCCCCAGGATGCCACTTTGCACGGTGATTACATTTTCTCCGTAGGTGAGTGCCCCGGCGGCGAGGTCCTCCGACTGGCCTTTGAGAATCCATGCGCGGAGCTTCACCGTTCCGGCGGTGAGAAAATAGCGTCCGAAAACCGGGTTTTCCGTGGTAACTGAAATCGTCGTCGATTGTGCTTCGAAACGATCATTCGCCGTAATGCCGGAGTGCTTCACCTGGGCCGGCGTGAACGTCTGCGGATCCTCGGCGGCCATGTAATCCGGAAGGTCGGCGATGACGACGGGCCGGTCCCGCGAAGTGATGAACCAGGACGCGCCCGTCGGGTGCTGGATGACATAGCAGTAGGCGGGCGAGAGGTGCGGAGCGCGTTCCTGGGCCGAATATTCGACTGGCTGGTCCTTGGCGTTCATGCGTGGATTGTTTCCAAAATCACGCGAGCCGGACGGTCGCCAATGTCGGCCTTTATCAATGCCGCAATTTCGCTGGCGTCGTCACCTTGCACGAAAGGTTTCCCGTCTCTTTCTACGGTGATGTTCACGTCCACGGGAATTCGCAGCGGCCCGGATTTGTCGGCGAATATTTTCCCGACACTGATTCTGGTTTTTATCCTGTAAACCCGTGCGCGAGGGATGAACGGTGCCGCGATGGCGGCCGCAAGGATGGCGAAAAGTGAGCGGCGGGTTTTCATGGTTTTGAATCTACGCTCCGCGAATCAACCGCCGGACATTCACTCCGTCCTTTTGGATTATCTTCAGAATCGCATCTGGATACAGCGCCAAAACGCCTTTTAACTTATCCTTGTCCAGACGGTTGATAATGATTTTCCCCTCGCGGGCGGTCATGACGTGCTCCCCGCGCTCAAGGATGGCGGGCACTTCCCCCTTTGGCTTTTTCGGCTTGAATCGGGAGACTATAGCGGCGGCGGCGAGGGCGAAAAGAGAGCGACGGGTTTTTTTCATAATTCTGGATACGGTGAGGATGTGAGTATGACGCGCCGGAAATGGGCGTCAACATATTCTAATTTCAGCGTTCGCCCGTCCTCATACACGCGTTTCAGTTTCAGCGCGCGGAGCGGCAGGGCGGCGACGGCGTGCTCCGTGCTGTATCCCGGGGACACGCGCATATAAAGCCTGTTGTCCCCTGGCTTCCGGTAGTAAACCGCGTTGGCGTTCTCCCCTTCTCCGACGGATCCGTCAACGTTGAGGTTTGAGCAAAGGACCGGATCCAAACCGGCAATGTCCAAATAAACCGGGTCCGATGGATGCCGGGCCAGGCGGAAATGGGTGGCCGAATGCTGCCAGGCGAGGACGAGTTCGCCGTCGGCATCAAAGGTCATGGACAAGTGCGCGGTGTCCACAATCCCCTGAGAGAGTGCCGAAACAGTGCCGGTGCCATCAGGGATGGTGACGTCGTAGGGCGTGACGCTGGCCTTTGTCCGGATCCCGTCAGGATTTGCCCATGCGGCGGATTCGGCGGCCCATGCAACGCGGGAGTCTCCGGGCGTCGGGGCTGTCGTATCCACGGCGGCGGAAACGAATCCCAGGAGTCCGGCGGCATCGATGCGGGCGATGGTGAGCGCCGGCGTCTCCGTGCTCCATTGGCGGCATGATCGAAACTTGATCTCCACGGCGGCGGCGGCGGAAGTGAAATGATCGTAATCAAGTTCCTCCCCCTCAAAATTGGCAAGGTGGAGAAATCCAATAATGGCCGTCGTTTTGTCTATATCGAACGGGAGTAGCCTGTCCACCGTGAGCACGGCTTGACCTTCCGTCTCCTGATGAGAGCCGACAACGCCGGCGGTGAAAAGGTCCTCGCCGGGTTGCCAAATAAAAAGCTGGCGGCCGTAGTGGTCGCCGTGTGTCTCGTCCAAATGGGTTTCCGCGTAGTCCTCCGCGAGCACGGTAATTTGCGTATCCCCCGCGGTGTTGGATCCCGCCACGCCTTCAAAGGCGGGTAAGTCTGCGCGCCATGATGGCAGGTAGAACGGAGCGAGCCGGCCGCCGCGCGCGAGGAAAAAGGCTTTCATCGCCCGGCACTCGTCGCGGGTGTTGAGCAAGAAATTGTGGCCGAAAGTGAGGTCCGCTTGATCCTGGGGAAAGAATGCCGTGTCCCTCGCCGGCGAGAGTCCCGCGCGATCAACGGTGTTGGCTATTCCATAGAGCGGAGGCTCCGTGAAATCGGGCAGGATGGAGAGAACGGGATACGGGAGCATTTTACAATGTCATGTAGGTGAGAGGCTCAACAACGCTGTCCTCGCTCGTCGTCTCAAAGGTGGCGCCGTCGGCGGAGCGCATACAAAACCGACACGGGTAAATTGCCAGGCCTGATCCGTATTCCGCTCCGGAATTGAGGAAAAGCGTGTCGCCATCCACGGATAGAATCTCCCGGAATTCGGCGGCGCCGGCCGGTGGAACGATGTAAACCCAATCGCCCGGCGTAAACCAGTCGTAATCCGGCAGGCGGTCAATGTGGACGGCGTCCGAATCGAGGACGGTCGTTGTCAGGGCTTTTTCCGTCCAGAATGGCACAACGAGGGGCGAGCGGATTTCCTCCCGGGCGCGGACTTGCCGGGCGGCGGCTTCGGACCGTGAGAGCACGGCGGAGTATTGCATTTGCCACGCCCCGCGCGACTGGCGGCCCAATTTTTGTGTAAGGCCGCCGCGGGACGTGTTGACGTCCGATTTCATGGATTGCCGGAGCTTTACTTTCCGCTCCCACGCCGGCGCGCGGGTGACGAAAAGGAGCGTTCGGTTATTTGTGGAGGGTGTCATGCGTTGCCAAGAGAGGCGCGGATTTCCCGGCGGTTGCCGTGGATGATATTTAGAATTGCCTGGGGATACTGTGCCATGATGGCCGGGATTTGGGCAGGGTCCGAAAGGTTGACGATGACGGGCGGGCCGGATTGCGGCGGCGGGCCGCTGTCGCTCTTGCCCATGAGTTTTCGCTTTTGGCGGCTCGCCTCGCGGGCGGTCATGACGTGCTCCCCTCGCTCAAGGATGGCAGGCACTTCCCCGGCGTTGAGTCCGGCGACGCCTCCGGAGTGAAACCGCCGGGCACTGGACAGAGTGCTCCCGGACATAGCTCGCGCCGGTGCCGGGCCGCCAACGGTGCCTCCATCATGGAAAATCGCGCCAAATATTCCGCCAAATATTCCCCCGCCTCCGCCCCCGGAGACTCCTTTGATGGCTTTGGAAATGGCGAGTTGAACGAGTAGCTGCACTATGATTTTGGCAATGTCGTTCACGATGGACAGGGCCATTTTTTCGAAGGCCTCCCCTACCGACTTCGCGCCGGTTATCATGTCCATAAATCCCGTGGTGATGTTGCCGGCGATGCTCTGCGCGATGTTGACGGATGCCTCTGCGGCTTGCTTTTGGATGTTGCCCCATTCGGCGGCGAGTTTCTGTAACGGCGTGGCCATGGCCGTTGCGGCCTTTTCCGTGGCCTTCACTTTCTTGGCCATGTCCAGTTCGTATTGCATAGCGGCCTCATGCTCCAATTGCGTTTGGCGCTCCGTGCTGATTTTTCCGGCATCGGCCAGTTTTTGAATGAGGGCGAGCCGTTGGTTGTATTTCTCCGCCGGATCCGCCTGGGCGGAGAGCCGGGCCGCTGTCGTTTGGAGCGCGGCATCGGCCCGCTCCGCGGCCTTTGCGGCGGCGGCGGCTTTACGGGCTTCCGATTTCGACGGCTTGTCCTCCCCTCCTTCATTGAGAATATTGAGATTGTTGGCGCGCTCCTCTGCCGCTCTCTCCTGGGCTTTTGATCCGCCAAGGATGCCGTTCCAAAACGTGCCGATGCCCTGGCGGAATTTCTCCAGTGCGACTTCTGTTTTCGTGGCCGCGCCGAATTCATTCTCCGTGGCTGACGGGGCCGTTTCAAAGTCGCTCCACGCCGGCGGTTTGAACGGCACCCCGGCGGCATTCGTCGGGAAAAGGGAAGTGTTCCCCTCGTTGAGGTTTTTGTTGAGGGTGTTGAGTTCCGTATTCAGGTCCGCCAGCATGGCGTCGTCCAGTTGCTTCCGCGGGGCCCCTCCCAGGGTATCAGGGCCGCCGTAGTAGGTATTCGGGCCGCCATACTCTGAGTAGTTTCCCTTCTGGCGGTCCGAAATGACAACGATTTCCTTTATCACTTCGGCCCGGCGTTTGTTCTGGCTGACGGTTTCGAGTTCCGCTTTGTTTTGATCCAACACGTATTGCACCGGGTCCGTATACATTTTCGCCACGCCTTCCCCTATTACCTTAAGTGCTTTCATCGCCCCCGCCGCGAGCGCGGAACCGACGCCGGCCCAAAATTCGGCCGATGCCAGAATCTTCATTTTCGGCGCGAAGTTGTTATAAATCCAGTCGAACACGGCCCCAAGATAGGCCTTCGTAAATTCCCAAAGCTGCAAAAGTTTCCGCCCCAGGAAATCTGTTGCTGCCTCAAACGCCAGCTTCAATCCGCCTTCCTGACGCATCACGCGGAAGGCGGCGGGGATATATTCGACGACTTCCCGGATGGCCGGGGCCATCTCTTTTATTTGGATCGTGAAGTTATCGACGATGGACGTCAGGTCGTCGAGAAGCGGTTTCAGGCCGTCGATGATCGGCTCACCGACGGCCTGTTTAAGAAGCGTCCAGGACTCCTCCAGTTTGGATACTTTGCCGTTCCATGATTCCATCTGGATTGCCTGTGCCCCAAAGGCGATGCCGCCGCGCTGTGTCATGCTCACGATGGCTTTCTCAAGGTCCCCAAATCCTACTTTCCCGTCCTTCACCATGTCCATCAGTTCGGACTTCCCTTTCTTCATTGTGAGGGACAGGGCCGAAATCAGGTCAATGCCACGGGTCGCAAATTGGTTAATGTCCCGGGTGTAAACGTGGGCCTGAGTCGCGGCGGTGCCGTAGAGATAGGCAAGGTCTGTGATGCTGGATTTTCCGCCCGTGAGCGCGGACAGGTCCGCAAGCCGTTTCAGTGACGGGATGATTTTGTCAGCCGCGATGCCATAGGACAAAAGTTGCCGGGCAGCGTCGGCAGTCTCCGGAAAGGAGAGCGTCGTATTTTTGGCGAGCGTCTGTAACTCTCCCATCATCGCCTTGGCCTTGGTGGCGTTGCTCAAAAGGCCGCGGATGGCGAGTTCGGTTGATTCCATGTCCGCCGCTGTCGAAATCGACTCCTTCACGAAATCGAAGGCCTGAGAAATCGCCCCGGTGAACGGCGCCATGAGCGACTTTAGGCCGTTGATGGCCAAGCCGAATTCCCGGAGAAATCCGGCGCTGCCTTTGATCGCGTTCCCGATGGCTCGAAAGTCGGCAATGACATTGCGGGCCATGAGTCCAATTGCCCCGCTGACGCCGAGTGTCGCCCGGTTGAAGAATGTCCCCATGGATGTTGCGGCGGCCCGCGCAGCGGCAGCTATGGCCGCAAATCCGCCCCGCCCTTGGCCTATGGTGGACATTGCGGCGGTAATGCCGCGCATCGAGGCGACGACGGTTGCGCAGGCTGTGGCAACGGCCGCCGCTCCGGCAATGGCGGCGGTCGGGTCTATTCCAACGGAAAGGGTGGCGATGTTCATTGGCGGGCGGCGTCCGCGGCCATGTAAACGTGATCTAATATTTGCGCAACGTGTAGAAACTCCTCACGCGGCAATCCGAAGGCCTCCGCCGTTGTCAGGATTTCGCCGATGGTGAGCGGCAGCGGCAGGCGGATGACTTTCGTTGCGCCGGCGGCGATGACAAATCCACGGGCCGCGGATGCCGCGTTAAAGGCATCCATCCACGGGACGAGCGAGTCCGGCAGTTCCGGCTTTCGTTCCAGTATCCCGGGCGTGAAGCCGGCCGTCTCGGCTATGTGCCGCAAATCGGACTCATGCCGGCCATGGTCAAGACTCCACTCCAAAGCCGCTTTTTAGCGTCTCCGCGTCCTCCGCCGTCGCCTCCGCCTGGAAGTTGGTAACGTCGGTAACGTTCATGACTACCCAATCGAAAATAGCCGGAATTTTGAGCATCATTTCCACGTTGGCCGGCGTGAAATCCACGACGGTTTCCCCGTCCTTTACATTCTCCCATCCTAGGACACACGCCTCGCCGACGGCGGTCCGGAGGCAGGTCATATTCGACTCCGCGCTGTCCCGCTTGAATCCGGGTATCTTCTTGCGGGCCTTCTCATACGCCCGGGTGAATTCGGGCCGGCTGCGGCTGGCGAGTTTGAAGCGGGTTTCGTCGTCGAATTGAATCCAGACGCCGTTTTCTTTGGCGGCGTCGGTGCGGAGTTCTTTGAGGTTCATGTGCGGATGGATGGGGCGGATGTTTATGGGGCGGGCGGCGGGCCGGGAAATTAGGCTGCGGGCATTTCCGTCACAATGAAACTATAGCCGCTTACAGGGTCAAGTATCGCCTGGAACGGCAGTTCCAACATAATGTCCGTGTTCTTGGCCGTGGCATTCGGATCGCCCGGCATGAAGTTGATTTTCGGCAGGTGAAAGCCCATCGAATTCCCGGCGGCATCGGTCGTTACCCACGCGAGCGAGGAATAGTCGTGCGCAATCATGGCCGCGTAAAACGTGTTATCCTTGAAGTAGGCCGACACTTTACCGGTGAGGGTGAATTCACCAAGCCCGAGTTCAAACGCGCCGTCGCGGCCAATCTCATTTTTGGCGCGCACGTTGTTTTTGACCGCGAATTCCAGCGCCGTCAGGTGCTCCGTGGAAGTAGTGCCTCCCTGGAAAATGGCGGTGACGTGGCTGGTCGCATTCTGAACCTGATTCGTCGGGGCCGCGGCGTAAGTTGCTCCGGCAAAAAGGTCGTCGTCCGTGTCTGCGGATGCGCCGATAAAGCCAAAGCTGCCTTCGTTGATTTTTGCCGTGGTGATGGACATATTCCATTCGTCCACGCCCATCCCCAAATAGCGCTGGTAGAAGTCGGCGGCGGCATTGTTGACGAGCTTCCGCTCGAAAGTGAATGTCGGCAGGGAAATCCCGTTGCGGTAAGCGGTGCCAACGATGGTGCCGGAAACGCCGGCCTCGTCGAAAGTGAACGATCCGGCAGCAAAGGTAACGGCGGTGCTAGTCACGGAAACGACGCGCTTGGGCCCGTTGTTGGCCGTGGTGACAAATCCAGAGACGCGGAGGAATTGGCCGGGCACCGGCTCAACTAGCCATGTAGCCGCTTGGCCTCCCAGGAGTGTCGTCACGCCGACGCCGAAAGAGAGGTTGGCCGATACTTCCGTTGCGGCCAGGGCATTGCCGGCGGTGCCTCCCGTGAGGGCCTGGAAAAGCTGAGTCGTCGCTGTGTTGGTCGTCGCCTCAATGGTGGCGTTCGCGGTCGTGGCGCTGCCGTAATCCGTGCCGGAGACTCCGCCGGCGTTGTTGACGGCGGCCTTGAGATTGTCAAGCGCGATGGCCAAAGACCCGCCGATGAGGACTTCATTCGCAACAACGCCGTCGGTGAGGGTCGTTTTGAACGTGTAGGTTTTAACCCCCAGGGTCACCGTGTCATTGTTGGCCGGTGTGTTGGTGCCGGTCAGTGTAGCCGTTGCTTTGACGACTCCATCTTTTGTCAGGACCTGGCCGACGATGGTCATGGGCGCCGTCTGGTTGACTACGATGCCCGTGGTTCCCAGGGCGGCGGCGATGAGTGAAGAATACGCGCCGTAGCTCCACTCAAACTTGAATCCGCCGGATGCTCCGGAATTGACTTTGGCGAGGTCGGCGACTTGCCGGTCGGCGCGGATCTCGGCGGAGACAACGGTATCCTTGGCCGCTTTCAGGTCCTCGCCGGTCGTGCGGAGAATCTTGAACACAGGAGTCGCGGGAATGACTCCGAAATCGGTTTCAAGGACGTAAGATAATTGCGCGCGGTTGGAATCCATCCGCAATATTTAGCCTGGGAAAAGTTCGTCACAACGGAAATTTAGCCACACGTTGAATTGTTTGTATCCCTTCTCCGCGCCGGACTCGGTGAGGGAGACGGCCTCGCAATCTACGTGATTCACTATGCCGGAACCATCAGTGGCGCTGAGTTGCTTGTATCGCCAGAAGTCGCGGACGGTATCGCGCATGCGGGTAGCGACGGCAAAGTCTGATCCTTCCGGCAGGAATATTTGCAGGGCCAAGATGGCCGGGGTGCGGTCGTGACGTGATCCGACACTAGCCGGCGCGGTTTCACCCGTGCGGAGCGTCAGGCGTCCGTATGGGCCGGCGGCGGGCAGGGTGAATGGCTGGTTGTGATACTCCAGAGGGAACGGGGCCCCGGCACCGGCGGGAGAGGCGGTGTCCCACCAGGCTTTCCATGCGGTATCCAGTATTTTTCGGAGAGCTTCCATTATTTGCGGACTTCCAAAATGTAAAAGGTCGGGCTCACTTGCGGATGAATGGCGGCAATTTTTAATTCGTCAGAGCCTATCAAAATAACCATGTCGGGGGCGGGGACTTCGGCCCCAATGTCCACCGTGCGCAGTAGGATTTTCGTAGTGGTCAATCTCGTCTGGCTTCCCTGGGTGTCCCGGTCCCTGGTCGAGTCTTTGCCGGTTTTCTCCTCCCATTTCAGGACCTTCTTCCCCGTGACGCTCGCGCCCCAGGTGACGACGTTCGCACCGGTCGTCGGATTATACGTATTCGTGGGGCGAAACTTGATCGTCACCGCGGAAAGGATTTGGTCGCACAAATCCCAGGCCGTGACAAGGCCGGCGGCGACGGTTTCGTTGATGGCGAGGGCGCCCATTAGTGTCGTTGGCTTGGGAGTCGTTTGCCTCGCGGCAGCGGTTGAGTATCGAAGTCGCCGGCCTTTGCCGAAAAAGTGAATTGCTCGCCCGCGAGGGCACGCCGGACAATGGATCCGATTTCGCTGGTAATTTCCATGATGGAAAGCCGGATAAATCCGCTCGGGGCCTGGTCGCTCAATCCGTTTTCGAGAGCTTCGACGTAATCAACATTGTTTGTCAGGAACACGGGGCGGGTTCCGTCGATGACTTGCGCCAGGGCTGATGCGGGGGCGGGCGGCGGCCAGTTCTTTCCGCGGCGGTCCTCATGCGTCCACGGCTTCGCTGGCTTGAATGCCGATGGATTATCAACGGTGAGTTGCCAGGCATCGCGAGAGCGGCCGGTATCCACCGGGTTTTTTTTGATGATTCGCTCCCGTAGTTCCAATGCTACGGACCGCACGACGGTTGCAACATTGAGTTTTAGGACCTTGATGAAATCGCCGACGGCCTTCTCAAAGTTTTTCGCATCGTTCGGAGGCAGTTGCCATCCTCTGCCGCTGCTGCTGATGCCCGGCGTGTTGAGGGTGTAGGTCCGGGTGGCCATGGTTATTGCCTTTCAACGGGCACCATTCCGCCTCCGCCGCATGAGCCATAATCGCGGAGCATGGCGCGGATGTATGACGGGATGATCGACGACACGGCCGCTTTCGCCGGGTCGCTCCCGAAGTCGAGTTTCACGGCACCGTCTCCGACTCCCAAACTTTTCAGAGATTGCGAGGCTCCGCCATCGGCATTCGTGCGGTCCTTTTGCATGAGCGCGAGCGCCATTTCCATCGTCGCTTGCTGGACGCGCACGGGAACGGAGGCATAGGGCACGGCGGCCCCTTCAACATAGCCGTCGGTGTATATCCGCGGCCATCCCAGGGCTTGGACGCCCGGGCGTCGGGGTGTGCCTATCCAAACGAATTGTGCATCGAGTGTCCGCGTTGCGCTCACGATGGCTTGTGCGCGGGCGTCGTCGGTTGCTCCCGTCCATGCGGTGCCGTATTGCCAGGCGGCGGCGTAGGCCAGGGCGAACGCTCCCACGGGGTCAACGTAGGCATTTGCTGAGGAAAGGCCTTCCCCTGTTTCGACGGTTACAACGACGGCCATAGGTGACGATGGTTATTTGACTTCGGCAATGTCCGGCATCCGCGGGTTGGATCGTTCGGCAGGGGGCGGGATGGGCGTTTCGATTTTCGGCGGCGCTGGCGGTTGCGGCGGGTTGTCGGCAATGATGGCGCGGAGTTGTCCGGCGCGCACCGGTGCCGGCTGACTCAGTCGCGCAACGGGGAGGAGCTTTTCGGCGAGGTCCGGACGACTATCAACGAGCGCTTGAATTGCCGTTGTAAATTCCGGCTTGGCTGGAGCGGGTTTCGGCTTTTGCTCCGGATTGTCGGCCGCCCCGCCTGGCGGTCCCCCCATCCGTTGAGTTTCCGTTTCGGCCGGGGCGGCCGGCAAGGCTTTTTTCGGCGGCTTCGCGCCAAGGTCCCGGGCGGCTTGAATGATGAGCGATTTTACCTTGTTGTCCTCTACGGTTTCGGCGTGTGCCAAAAGGAGTTGGCCATCGGCGCGGCGCTCTTTGATGACGCGCGCGGATTTGAACGGTTTGCGGACTCTGCGTTGCGGAGGGAATTCGGGCATAGGATGGGAGCGGGGGATTGTCCCCCGCCCCTTCCATACGAATTACCAGGCCAAGACGCAAACAATATCGTCCGCGTCCAAGTCCGTTGAGCCGGAGCTTGCCCACGTGATACGGTTCCCCGTGATACTGAGGGCACCGTCAACGGCTTTGATGGTGCCGGCGGTGTCGCGCACCTGTATGATTGCGCCGACGGGCTCGAAACCGTAAACGAAGTGCATCGTTTGCAGTGCGACTTCGTGCGAGGTGGCAATCCGCTTGAGAGGCACCGCACCCTTGAGGGCACTGGACTTGGATCCGCCATAAAGCGCTGCCGCGGCCCATGCGTTATTTGAGCCGGACAGGGTTTCGGTGCAGGCTGAATCCTGGTTGAGCCGGCGGGAATAAACCAGGACTTCCCCGGCCCCGATTTTCACGGCGGAAACCGGGCACGTCGCGGAGGCATTCGTCGCGGCGACAAAGGCATCGACGAATTGCTCCGCCGTCGGTTGCGCGCCATTCTGGAGCACGGCCGCCCCAAAGGCCGACGAGCCGGCGAGCGTGTCCGTTGTCGCATACGAGTTGGCCGCGGTGCCGTTCACAAGCGCCGTGACGGTCATTGTATCCCCGTCCCCGACGGCCGCGGTAACTTGCGTATGCGCAACAGTCGCGGCGGCGTAGTTCGTGCCGGCCCCGGCCCCGCCGGTAATGGCGGCGATGAGGTTGTCGATACTGGCCGACGCACTCGCGCCGATTTTCACGTTATTTGCAACGTTCGTTAGCGTCGTCTGGAACGTGTAAACCTTGTTGCCAATGGTGACGGTGTTTGTGTCGGCCGCGTTTTCCGTCAGGGTCAACGTGCCGGAGGCTTTCACGCCTCCGGCCGATACGTTCACGGACAGGCGGCCGGCAGTGACGGCGGCGGATCCCGTGTAAACTTCCCATACGAAAGCTCCCACGGTGACGGTTTCAGTCGCGAGCACGGCGGCCGCGACGCGGAGAATATTCATTCCCGGCGTGTGCGTCCGACGAATGGCGTTGTCGATGTCTTTTAGGGCTCCCATAATTTGCTTGCTCCTCACGGTTGCGGATTGCTCCGGGTTTAGGCTTGCGGGATGTTGTGCTTGATGGCGGCCAAGCGCATATTCTTAGGAGTGTAAACGAGCTCCCAATTGTCGGGGTCCTCAAACTGCGCGTTGGTCGGGGACGTGTCATTCGACGGCGAGGCGGCGTCCGTGAATTTGACTCCGCGGACGTGGAAAAGGCACCGCTTCCGGGTAAAGAGCGCGGACAGTGATTGCGCGGCGTTCCGGCTTTCTTCGTAATACCAGGTTCCGATTGCTCCAAGGGGGACGCGGTCCTCCGTGTCCTCCTCATAGCCAACGCACCCGGGGGCAAAAAAGTAAGTCGTGTAAACGGTGTCCCCGTCAACGGTTTCCGTTGGGCACCTGTCGTCTAAAATCACGCGATGGCCGCGGAACGTGGAAATAGAGGTGCCGTCCGACTGCTTTTCAAAGTCGATGAGGTCCTGGTCGTCCAAGGCCGCATGCACGGCGGAGTGCATCACAAGGGCGGTAAGAACGCCTTTCTTGTCCCCCATGAGTTGCTCCGCGCGAATGATGCTGGACGCGTTGAGCCAATTGTCCTCGTCGGCGCCGGCGGAGCCTCCCGTCGTGTGATGGATTTCCAGCAAAAGCGGGGCCATCGATGGCGCGGCAAAAATGCCTTTGAGAATCGAAATGAGGGTGTCCTGGAGGTCCCGTCCCCACCAATCCGCGATACGGGCTTGAATGACGGCCATCGGATCCGTCTGCGCCATGATGGCGGCGAGGTCCTCCGTTCCAAAGCCGGTGCCGGACTCGAAAATTACGGCCTGGTCCTTGGAGCTCGTCACGGCGTTTACCGTGAGAGTCGTTCCGGAGTTCAAGCGCTGACTGTTGCCGGTGAGGTCATTCCAAAACGGCATATCGACGAGGCGGCCGCCTTGTTTGGCTTTGCCGGCGAGTTGCGGATCCGCGCCGATAATACCGGAAGTCCAGAGCGCGGAGGAAACCGCGGTCAGTTGAATGATTTCCCGCGTGAAATGGTGCGGGACGTAAACGTTACCAAGAAGGGTGTAAGCCATGACGGGAAAAAGGAATAGGTTTGGGTTGGACTCCGATTTCCCCACCGGGGAAAGCCCATACGCAAACGCACTCCCCGCCGGGGAATTGGTTCGCACTGTCGGGCCCCGCCGGGGCCGTCAGGCGTCGCCAAATACTTCACATTTCCTAATGTGCAAGAAAAAACGAGGGAACGCCAGTTTCCCGGCGTCCCCTCGTCCCACATTACCAAGAAAGTTTTACGTCGGAATTTTGACTCCGTTTTTCGCGGCCAGGCGCTTTCCGAGCGCGACGTCCTCCGGCTTGTCGGATCCCAAAAGCGCCTGCTGTTTTGTCGTGCTCCAAGTTCCCTTTGCGAAAGGATCCTCTATGCCGCTGTCCTTGTTGCCTCCGGATCCGGAGGAGCCGGCACCGTTCGACGGCTTGAAAAGGTAAGGCCGCTCCTTGGCTTCTTGCTCCAGGAGCTCCTTTGTCGTCATTGGCTCGCCGTTGGCACCATACTTTTTCGTCGTGCCGTCGGCCTCCATGATAAATGGTTTCCCATCGATGAGCTTATATTTCCCGCGGTGAGCGGCGGCGATGAGGTCTAAGGCGTTGGGCATCGCTCCCATGTCGGCCGCGTGTTTGGCGAGCTCGCCGTCGATGGTGACTTTTTCCAGTTCCCGCTGCAAAACGAGGGCGCTTTCCGTGGCGGCCTTGAGTTGCTTCTCATGCTCGAGCTTGAGCGCGGCCGTTGAGGCGGCGACGGCTTTGTCGAGTCCCTCCTTTTTGTAAACCTCGCCCGTGGTGAGCTCCGTTTCCTTGCTCAAAAGCAGGGTGTATTTTTCGACGTCAACGTCCTTAAATTTCGTTTCGAAAGCCGTGATTTTCTTGTCCTTTTCGACGGCGGAGTCGCGGAATCGTTTGAGCTCGTCGCGGGCGTTTTTGTCGTCTCCGGTGCGGGCGTCCAGGACGTAAACGTCGCCTTTGAGTTCATACTCTTTTTGAATGACGGTGTCGAGCGTGTCGAATTCTGCCTTGGGCAGTGATAGTTTTAGGGCCATGTGATTTACGGATGAGTGAGCGGCTTGTTTATTCGGTGCCCGTGAGTTTGTCCAACGATTCCCACGCGGCGACGAGTGCCTCGCGGATCCCGGCGCCGCGGGCGGCCGGGTGCGGGGCCTTGATAATGGCCACGCCGGCAGGTTTCAGAAACTCGAGCGCGCGGCCGGCGACTTTACCAAAGGCGAGCACGACGGACGGCCGCACGTCCTCAATTACTCCGCGCATGTGGTCAAAGTCCGGAGGAAAAACGGCGGCGGGGCGGTCGCCAATGTCGCGGGACGTCTCCTCCCAAACGATGCGGTTTATCCAGTCGTCCCCGAAAACGGCCGCGAGGCGGGCCCCGGTGCGGCATCCGGCAAAGAGCGTGCGCGCGATGAAACCGCGGCGGAATGCCTCGTCGCCGGCGTGGCGGGCGTAAATTTGGCGGATCCGCTCCGGGTCGCGAAACCATTGGCATTGCAGAAAGGCGAGGACGACGGGCGGCGGGTTCATAAAAAGCGGCGTTCAATCCATACTTGGCAATCATACTGGCGGAGATAGCAAAGGACGAAATCTCCGGACTCCTTTTCCGTAGGCTCAACGACGGCACCCGCACACAAATCCCAGCGGCCGCCGTGCTCATTAGGTTTGAATCCCTCGCGGAAGTCCAAGGCAATTACGCTCACGCGGAGAGGGAGGCGGATGGGGGCCGGGGTGCTCATGATAGGTAATCCCAGGCCATTTTTACGGCGGCCGGCACCTGGCCGTTTCCGGCGGCTTTGATACGCTCCAGGCGGCGGGGCACGCCGACGGCCATACCGGGAACGCCGGGCTGGCATTTGAACCATTCGCCCGCGCGGGTTTTCGTGAGCCAGTCGTCGATTCGGCCGGGCGGGAGCGGTTCAAGTGACGTCCATCCGATAGGCCATCCCATAAACCACTCTACGAAATCAGGGTTTAGCTGTGCTCCATCGGGGGCCTCTCCGGTTGTCGCTCGAATATGAAGCGCGAGGGCAAAAAGCGCGTGGTCGATTCTGTCGCCGGTGCGGTCCCTGCCATCCTTCCGCGTGAGCGCGGCAACGCTCGAGCCTTTGCCGGCGCATGCCGTCGGCGTGGGCAGGCGCAACGTGTGTATGTGCGCGACGGTGTCGTTTAGATTGCTCATGCCGTGGCCTTCCTGCCTTTTCTTCCGGATGTATTCGGGGGTGTGTGCGGGGAAGTGGTCGCGGGCCGTTGGCGTTGGCGTTGGCAGGCGGAGCGACAAGTGACGCACGGCACCGGCAAGGAGTAGCTCGTTTTTCCTGTCCCCGCCGCGGCATATTTGGCCGCCCGTGGCACTCGCGGCCGTTGGCGTCGGGAGGCGTATCGCGGCCGGATCCTCACACGGCGGGGGCGTTCCCTCCGCTTCCATCGCTATCAGTTTCGATACGCTCACCAATGATCCAGATTCTATCGCGTTCGTGATCCGCGAGCGGATTTCCACAATTCCAAATGGCGTCGTCCGCTCCGATGACTCCCCATTGCACATAATACCCCATTTGGGCCAAGTCTCCGAAAACGACTCCCATTCCCCGAGAAGTGAGCAATGGGGAGTTTTCCACAAGAAAGTATTTCGGTCCCACCATGCGAATGATTCGCGCCTGTTCTTTCCATAGGCCGGAGCGCTCACCCGTGATGCCTTCCCCTCCGCCGGCGGCGGAAATGTCCTGGCAGGGAAATCCGCCAGAAACGACGTCAACACGGCCTCTCCATGGTCCGGGGTCAAATGTTGTAATATCATCCCATACCGGGAAAGGGGGCAAGCTCCCGTCGTTTTGCCGTGCCAGTAGGCATCCGGCGGCGTAGGGATTGATTTCGACGGCGCACACGGTCCGGTGTCCGGCGAGGATTGCGCCAAGGATTCCGCCTCCCCCTCCGGCAAAGAGGGCGAGCTCGCGTAATGGTTCATTAGTGCTTTGGATAGTAGCCAGGCCATTCATTTATTTTTTGTTATTCGTCCCCGTAAAATTTGAGTCCAAGTTTCCGCATTGCCTTCATGCACCGCATACACCCGACGCCGGCGTCGTGTCCTTTGTCCGCGATGGTGGCGAGTCCGCTGTCAATCCATCGGACTCCGCAAAGGGTTTTCCGGGTATCAACGCGGCCCGCGGCGTTTTGTCTCACGACGTGGCAAATATACCTGTCTTGTTTCGGGATATAGTTGGCGCTCCATACTATCCAAAATTCGGACTTGGACGGCACCGGCCGGGCGGAGGCGGAGCTCATTTCGGCCCGGTGTATGTCGTGTCGAGCCAAAGGATTTCCCACGGGCTCACGTCGGCACCGGTGCGCGCGTTGAACGCGTCCGCTTTGAGCCGGAGCACGGCATAAACGAGCGCGAGCGTTCCAGCCACAAAGGCCAGTAGAAAAACGCCAATGAGGAGTTTTTCCCCGCGGGTGTAAGGAATTTCGAAAACTTCGTCGTCAATCATGGGGCAGGCTGTAAAAATTTCTCTCCACCGGGCGCGCTACTCAGTAACGCATTTCCGTCTAAAATAATTCATCTCGCCGGGGATTCTCTCCTAAATGCGGCGATTTGTTGGCAACGGGAACGAAAGTCCCCCGGTGAAGAAATGGGTTCATTGCCGACCTTACATGATGGCCGGGACGGGAGGCTCGTCGTGAGGAATTAAAACGCCTTGCTCTGCCCGGTGTGCATCCGAGGCGGTCGCGCAATTCCGGACGGCTTGCCGGTAATACGTCTCCTTGAGTTCGCTACCGATGGCGCGCCGGCCCATGCGCACGGCTTGGTAAACTTCGGATCCGACGCCGGCGAACGGAGTGTAAACACGCTCGCCGGGATTTGTGCGGAGTTCTACGCACCGGGCAATGACGTCGAGTTGCAACGGGTGGACGTGTGACTCGTCGTCTGCATCGCGGGCCTTCTCATATGCCAGCACGGGGGCGTAATCGCCGTGCTCATACTCTCCCAGGCATCCGCGAATGTCGTCCCAAATGCAGGAGGCATAGCGACGCCAAATCCAATGTGAGAAACGGTTTTGCTTTTGGTCGCCGGTCCATCCCTTGAACTGCCAAAGGTCGCGGGGCACTTGGGCCGCGCCGTAATAATCCAGTAGTCCGGTTTCGTGAGTGACTGGCCTGTCTCTCTCTCCCTTCTTGCGGAGCATGAGGACGTAATCTCCGCCGGCCACATCGGCAAAATTGGATGCTTCGATAACGGTTTGATGCGTCAGGCCTTTGGCCATCGTCCGATTTCGGACGGCGAGCGGTTCCTTCCAGATTACGTGACGACTCACGTAATCAAACCATCCGTGCCCGCACAAGCCGCGGTCTTTCACCCATGGGGACTCCTGACATTTTTCGTTCCGGCATCGGCAGTGCTCGCGAATAATGTCGCCGGGGAAGTCGGTGAGAAAGTTGCCGAGATTGCAGGTCGCCGGCACGTCCATACAATGCACCGCCGAGTAGCATCCCGGCTTCGTGATCCTCGCAATGTGGCTAATCAGGAATTCGTATTGGAGGAAGAAGTCCCGGTAGCTCTTGGCGTTGGAGAAATCGCGGGCGCTGCTGCTGTAATTGTATAGCGCGCCTCCGCCGGGCGTGGCGAACGGAGGGCTGTAAACCGTGAGGTCTATGGAGTTGTCCGGAAGCGATTTGATGATCTCGCACGAATCGCCGCAAAATAGTGAATATTCGGGCGCGTGGTTTTGGTCTATGCAATTAGCCATGTGGGCAATGATATGTTATGGTTATGGGAACGGTCCATTGTGGCCGTCGCGGAATTATTCATGTGCTTAACGAGGGATGCAAACAATTCCTCCGCCTGGCGCATCTTTCGTTCCAGATTTGCGAGGACTTCGGATTCCCCTTCGCTGGTGATAATATCAATCACTACGCGCTTTTTCTGGCCGAATCGGCGGGAGCGCCCGATGCACTGATGCCACTGTTCAAAGCTGTGCGACGGGAAGAACGTTTGGTGCGCGCAGTGTTGGAAATTAAGCCCGTAGCCGGCAACCGATGGCTTTGAAACGAGCCGCTTGGCCTGGCCGGAAAGGAAGGCCTCAATCTTTTCCTCCTTCTCGTCGTCACTGTCCGCACCGGAAACCTGGACGCAGTCAGGAATCAGTTTCTCCATGAGGTCACCTTCCGGGTTGAGGTGGCACCATGCGATTGAGCATTTCTGTTGCGCCGACAATTCGGCGGCCATTTCGCACCGCTGGTCAATGGATCGCTTGCGAGCGGACCGTTGCTCACGCCATCCGACGGCGGGCATGTCGAAAAGGAATCCGTCTGGCCGGGTCGCGGCCTGAACGATGTGCTGGCGGAGGTCGATCGGTGGCAGGTTGTATCCGTCGTCGCTGTATCCAATGTCGGACGGCTTCCGGATGGCGCGCGCCCATGAGGCTACCCATCGCCAGAATTCATTTTCCCCGTGCCCGCGAAAGCGCCAGTTGCCGGACCGCGTTTCCTGGCTCCGGCTGTTTCGCTGGCCAAGGTCGTTTTTCTTGAAGAATTTCGTCAGCATGTCCTGAAACCCCAGGTATCCTAGGGCTTCGCTGCTGTTGCCTAGTTCGATGTAATCGTTTGGCGATGGCGTGGCCGTGGCCAGTAGCCGATAGGGCATCCACCGGGCAAACTCAATGACCGCCTGTTTCGTTTCGCTTTCGCAATTCTTGATGCACCCGGATTCATCGCCGACGAGTCCTCCAAATTCGGACGGGTTGAATAAGTGTAGCTTTTGGTAATTGGTGACGACAACGCGCGCGGTGCCATCGTGTTTCCCGTCCTTTGATCGCTTGGCATCGATGCCGAATTTCTTTGCCTCCTTCACCATTTGGGGCCCGACGGCGAGCGGCGTGAGCAAAAGCACGGGCTTATTGGTGCGTCGGATTACGTTCTCCGCCCATGTGAGTTCCTGGATGGACTTGCCCATGCCCACGTCCTCAAAGAGAGCGGCGCGGCCTTTTCGGCAGGCCCATTCGACGAGCGTTCGCTGGAAGGGAAAAATCTTTTCGGGAAACCATGTGGGTTCGAAGCCGCTTTCTCCTTCGAATTGAGTGCGGGCGTTGATGAGTTCGGCGTAGGTGTCGGACATAAAATTTAGAGCGGGTTCGCCGACGGGGGCGGCCGATGATGGCACCGGGGCTGTCATTCTTCGGATTTTGGGAATGTGTCGTATGGGTCGCAAGACTCAACGGATGGGTGTTCCCCTCCATCCGGAAACTCTGGGTTTTCGCGTTGCCAATCGGCGACAATGTCCAGCCAGTTTTGCCCTGCCACCATCGCGCCACAATGAACGCAATGGATTTCGCACGGGGTAATTGCGACGGTATCGGCACCGCACTTGCACGGGTTCAAGTGGGCAAGCTGCCAGTCGTCGAAAGCCGTTCCTTCCGCGTTATATTCGGCATACGGCGGCGGGCTGGCGGCATCGGAGGGAAAGCTCCATCCGTCCCCATGTCGGCCGGGTTGCTCGTATGCGTGCCGGCCGTGGCAAGGTAGCGGGGTTTCCCGGCTCATAGCGGCCTTTCTGGCGTGATTCCGGTGCTGATACAATCGGCGAGCCAGGAGGGCACCGGGCCGTAAAGCGTGACGCCGGCACCGTCAGGGCCGATAATGCGGCGGGGCGGGCCGTGGTAATCTCCGGAGCCTCCGCACGCGTCGCAAAACAGTAGGCCGGCGGAGCGGCCGCCCAAGGCCTCCCCGGTGCCGTGGCACTCAACGCAATTCCCGCGGCCGGCGCGGTGCGGGGTGTCACGGGTGAGCACGGCGGCGGAGCATGCCGGCTGGACGACGGCGGGCACCGCGGGGGCGATGCGGCGGGAAAGGAGTGTGATTGCCACGGAGGCGGCGGCGAGGGTGTCGGCGGTCATGGTGTTTTGAGTTGGAGAATTGCCTCCGTGATAACGGTTTTTGCCTCCTTCATGGAATAGGCCTTTTTCCATACTTTATCAGAGGCTTGAAAAAGGACTTCGTAAAAAAGGCGGGCGTTGTCGCCGATGCGATGCACTATTCGAAATCCTTTGTATTTGGTGACGTCTTGAGCGGGATTCGTCATAGGAGAGGGATACAACGACGCCAGAGCGGCGCGCGAGGTTGGGGTGTTTCGGCCGTGCGGTCATACCGGACGGAAACGGAGCCGTCCCCATGCCGGAGCATGAGGCGGGGCTCATAGCGGATCCCGTCGCGGGTGACAGGGGAGGGCTTGGTCGGTGTGCTCATGGAGGGCGGTTATTTGGATTGCTCCGCCGCGATTATTTCGCGCTCGTCGATAAGCGCTAAATGCCCGCGGTCACTTAGTTTAATCGTCTTGATGTGGACGCACCTTGCATCCGCTTCCCCAACGGCCGGGAGGACTTTCCACCATTGCCAAGAACGCCTTTTTTCCACTCTCATTATGGATTTGAGTGCGGGGAGTTTGGCGACGGTTTTACAGGTTAAATACCGGAAAGCGGAAAGCGGTGTGCTCATGTGTGATATGTGATGGTGATTCCCAAATTTACCACAAGGCCAAGCCGCGTCAATGCCTTTTCCTGTTTTTCTCCCTATTTCGAAAGTGAGGAATGGCCGACGGGTTGGTCACTATGAATTTTACTCCGCACTCAATGCAACGCCACGACGGGCAGTCCAAACATTGCGGAGTAGGTTCGCAGTGTTTCAAGTTATCCGACTTGCACGATGGACAGTTCATATCCTGTCGATCACGTCCTCCAAGGTTTCCTTTGGCTCATGGTGCGGGCGGGCCGGCGGCTTGGCCTTAGTCGCGGGAGCGCACCGCACATGCCATCCGCGGCCCTTTACCATAGTGATAGGGGCACCGGGCACAATCCGGCCTTTGCAGCCGGGGCACTTGGATGAGAATTTCGCGAGCATGGCCGCACCGTTATTTCTTCGCCTCCGATTTGTAAAGGACTGCGAACTTATACGCCACGTAGGCCTTTACAAAGCAGAAGACGGCAACGCCAAAAATTCCCGCGCGCCAGTCGAGACAAAAGCACGCGGCGACAAAGAGAATAAGTCCGACGATGACAAGGCCGGCGCATTGCTCCGCTTCTTTTTCACCTTTCGCGCGGCATCGCTCGCGGAAGGCCTCCAGGTTGTTTTCAGAGGCGGGGGATGGGGTGTCGTTATGGGGTGGCATTGTTTTAGATGGGTTGAGAGATTGAAACCAGGCGTCGGACTCGTCAGGCCCGCGGCTGTAGGACGGCGGGAGCGGCGGCCCGCAAGTAATCGTCCACGTTCCGCGGCGGTGCAAAAGGCACCGTTGCACGCCACGGAAAAAGACGCCGGGCCATTGGCCAACGGATGTTGTCGGGGGCGCGCTCATTGCAGGCTCACGGCTGGCGGTGCTGTCGTATCCATGACGAGCGGCCCGGCTTTTTGGAGCGCGGCCATTGCCCGCGGTGCCCATGCGCGGAGGGCTGTCTTGTCTTGGGCAGGGTTTCCGCCGGTGCTCATAATTTTGATGACTTCCCCCAGGGCGAGGACGGCGGGACGGATGGCGGCGAGTTGGGGCCGGCGTATCATGCCGGCAAAGTCCGGCGTGATTTCTTTTCCGTCCGTGCATGGTTTCCACACGGGCGCGGTGGCCGATGTATCTTGGAAAAGAAACTCGTCGCCGGCGATGGTTTGGCCGGCGGTTGGAAAGGTGTAAAGATCCATTCTACTTGCCCCCCTTTCTCATTTTGGCGGCGGCTTTTACTTTCGCAGCTTCCGCGCGGGTGACTACGTGCTCGCCGCTTTGGATGATTCCTCCGCTTCCGGCTTCGCCGAATTGGCCAAGGGCCGGCTCAATAGCTTTGAGCAAGTTTTTAAGCGTGGCGGCCTGGCCTTTCGGATCCGGCCCCTTTTTGCGGGTGCGGACGATTTGCACGTCGTCGGGTCCGACGGCCTCTTCGCGGAACGTGAACGTTTTGCTTCCTATGGTGATAGTGCCACCGGCGGCGGGGTTTTGTGTCAGGGTAACGGTTGGACGGGAGGGCATGGGATGGGGTATGGTTTGAGTGAATAATCGTAATCGTCTAGGTATCCGGTGCGGTAGCCTTCGACGTATTCGTATGATGCATTGCAAATCTCGATGGTATAAACGCCGTCGGGAACGGTGTAAAGGTTTTGGATTCGGCCGGCGACTTCGGCCTCGCCGAAATTGGAGACGTCCTCCTCAAACCAATGGTGCCCGGTGCTTTGCCTGCGGAGACGGCGGAGGGACTTGGTCACAATCAGGCCGTTTTTCCGGCAGTGAAAGGCCGTCGTCCGGAGTCGGAAAACTTGCAGGATGGGATCCCCCGTTTCATTCTTCGGAGCGAGGTCTAGCGGAACACTCATTTGTTGAGGGCCTCCGTTACAAAATGCCGATACGGTGACGTCGCATAAATGACGACGACGGCCACGGCCTTTATTTCCTCCGCTGTCAGTCGGGGGATTTCGGCGACGACGTCGCGCAGTGATTCGACGAGCGCGCGCCCGGGGAGGCTATTAGCCAAATCCCTTACGGCATCGGCGACGACTTGCTTTGCGGCTTTTTCGGAGGCGTTCATTTATTCGGCGGCGGGGTAATCGTTGACGTGCAAGGAGGCGGTTTCATTCTCGAGGATCCGGACGGCCTCGTCGTGCCCGACGATGCGGTCGTCGTCCATCGGGTGGCCGGTGCAAAGGATAGGGAGCCGGAGCCGCTCCGCCTTTTCGAGCGCGGCCGGGGTCATGATGCGGACGGGGGCGGCGGTTTTCATCGGGTGACAACGGCTAGAATGAGACGGCGGCCGCCTTCCATGAATCGCGCCTTTTCGCCGGCGCGCGCGGGACGCTCCGCGATAAAATGGGATCCTTTGAAATCAGGTAGCGCGACGTGATGCCCGCCGGCCGTCCATCGCTCGCCGGTATGCCGGCGGAGGTAGCGCTTTGCAACGTTGCGCCATTCACGACAAGGCACCGGGAGCTTTATCCCGCGTGAGGCATAGAACCGCGCGGCCTCTAAGTTTGTATGAGTGCCGCGGGCGTTGAGCTTGGCGGCCAGGTTTTCCATGAGTGTAATGGTTTCGGCGTTCATGGTTATCGGTCCCGGTTGGTTTTGGAAGTGCGCACTTCAAACACGCGGCCTTTCTCAATGAAGAATTCAGCGCCGCGGTAGCCAACGGCACCGGAGGCGGCGAGGCGGAGGCAGTGAAAATAAACCGTCTCCGGCCGCCAGTCGCCAAAAGGGACGAGCTCGTTTACCTTCACGGTTTCGGCATGCGTGACGCGGGACAGGTCCCGGCGCTCAACAGGAATGATTGTAGGCTCCGGGAGTGCGCATGTGTGAATTGGCGCGGGAGCGGCGGGAAGTTTGCGGATAGAGAGGCGGCCCATTTGATTTGTTATGTGTGATGGGCGGAGATTATCCGCGGACGTTGCGCCCGTCAACGTATTTTCCTGTTTATTTGCGCTTCTCGCGCTCTTTTTTGGCGAGGGCCGCAATCAGGCCGATAAAGTCACGGTTGGAACGCTGGCGCTCGCCGCTCCATTTGGCGTTGAGTTGCTCGAGCGTGAGCGGTCGGCCGGTTTGGGTGAGCATTTGCTCGAGCGGCATTCCCTTTTCCCAAAGTTTCGCACGGCCCGGCCCAAGGAGCTTGTTTACGTAGTCGTGAGATTTCCCGGCGAGCCACTCGTCAAAGGATCCCGGCATTTCCTTTTGTTTGTCGAGATTCTCCTGGACGGTGTCCACGGCGGCCGCGAGCTCGTCCTCTCCGACGTCCAAGTCGAGCGCCTCACGGATGGCCTTGTCTGATTTCGTGCGCACTCCCGGGATTTGTGAGCAACGGCAACGCATGTGCGCAAGGTAGCCGGGCCAGGCGAGTTTGTGGCCAATGGGCTTGCGGCCTTCCATTGTCCAGGATTTGCCATGGTAGCCGGCGCATACGAGGCACGTTTTCGCGTCCAGTATCGCGCTCCAGGTCAAAATCGTTACGTCGTCCGATGTTTCATAGGCTTCCGCGCGCACGGCATTCCCGACGGCAACGGCGGCCGTGTTTACAATGGCCTCCGCCTCCCGATAACGCTTCTTCATGATGCCATCCGCGAAACCGGCCTCCGGCGTTCCCTCAATTCGTTCCGTAAGGCGCGTGGCGGTTTCGTTGAGAAATATTCCCTGTTGAACGGTCCTTTGGAATTCGGCTTGCAGGCCGGCGGCCGCCCGGGCCCATGAATCCGCAACGCTATTCCCAAAAAGGAGCTTGGCGTCGGCAATCGCTCGAGCGTCCGGCGCGGTCATGGATACGCGGAAAATGTCGGCACCGGCGAGGGATGCGAGCACGGAGCGGGCCCCGTCACGCGCGGCACTGGCAAACTCTTTGAGCTCCTTCCGGTGCGTTGTCGAAATCAGGCTGTAACTGTCCCGGATGGCGAGGCGGGCGCCGGCGAGGATTTCGGAGAGGCGGGAAACGCGATTGATAGTGCGGGCCGTGCTCCGGATCCATCCGACGAGCGACGACGAGAGCTCACGGAGCACGCGGAGCGGTGCCAGTAGGTGAGACGCGGCAAGGCGGAGCGTGTCCACCGTCAGGCTGGCCACGCTGTCGAGTCCGTTATTTTGGCGGCGTGGCATTACTTGGGAGGGGGCGGCAGTAGGCCGGCGAGCATAAACGCTTTCATATATTCGGCGAGCGTGACAATTTCGGACCGGCGCAAACCGCTTGGATTAAAGGCCACGTTGTAAAGCGGCGGCGTGTCGTCCAGAAAAACGACTATACATTTTGTCATACTGGCGAGCTCACCGGAGCGGATCCGCGCCAGTGCTTGCTCGAGGCATTGCTCCGGCGTGAGCTCCGCCGTTCCGCCGGCTCCATCGTCGGGACGTATCATTTCTTTTTGGCGGTTTTCTTCGCGGGTGCGGTTTTCTTTTTGGCCTTGGGCGGGCCGCCGGGCTCCGGCTCGTCGGGGATTTCCGGCGGGTTGCCTTGGATGGGATTTCCCTCCGCGTCGAAACCGGAAACGGGCGGCAATGCCGGGTTGGCCGCGATGGCCTCAAGCTCCGCCTCCATGTCGTGCCCCTCCGGATACATTTCTCCCTTTTCCATGAGTTTAAAAAACGTATCGAATGACATAGCGCCTTGCTGCCATGCTCCCACGTAGGCCGTGAGCTCCTGGGGCGTGAGCTTGGCGGAAACGAAATCCTTGTTTAGCTCAACGTATGCCTTGTTGAGAAAGACGGTGCGCTCCGCCTCAAATCCGTTCCACCATTCTACCCATTGCATTATCTCGGATAGTCCCTCGCTCGTCAGTAGGCCGATGCGGGCGAGCGTTGAAGTTTCGGCCGATGCTTTGAGCCGGACGGTTTCCTCCGCCTCCGCGTCCTTTTTCGGTGCCTCAATGGCTCGAGCTCCAAGCGCGGCCATTTGCCTTTCCTTTTCCTCCAGGGACTTCTCGAGCGACGGCAGGCCGTTCCCGCTTGGCTCCAAATATCCGCACGTTGCGCCGACATTCGCCGTTACCCATGCCTGAGTTGTGCCAAGGACAAGTTTGTCGTCGGCCTCATAGCCGGCGGCCCACGGCGTCGGCATCGCGCACATAAACCGCGCGTTTTGGAGCTCCGCGGAGGCGTTGTAATGGTGAATGTTGAGCGTCGCAATATCCCCAAGCGGCGGCGTTTGCGGATCCGGTCCCGGTGCCTCCGAATTGTGAAACACGAAAGGAATTTCCATGAGCGGAATTCCCCGGCGATGGACGACAACGGGCGGGGATTCCCTGGCACCGGGGGGATTTTTGGCGCTCGCCGGCTTTGTCGGATCCTGTGCGGCCGTCGAAACCCATTCCTGACGTGTGACGCCGGCACCCGTGAGGCGGAGCACAATCCAACGTTGTTTGGACGCGGCCGCGAATTCGTCGGCGGCGGGATCCGTTACCCACTCGCGGAGGACAAGGAGCGTAAGGCACATGCGGCCTCCGATGCGGCCAACGGCCCAATTGGTTATGTCCAACGCGTCGTAAAATGACAGGTAGGGCCGCGGCTTTTCGTCGCTTCCCTCCGGCGGGGTAAAGTAATCAATGAGCGTCCCGCCGCGGCCGTGGCCGCATGCGGCCGTGGTGACTTTCCGGCAATACCCTTCCAACGTCGTCCCCCGCATGTCGCAATCCTCCGTAAAGAGCGCCTCCATGGAGGTTTCCACCGTCGGAGGCTTGCGGAAAATAAAGCCGGTCATGGCCTCGCGCGTGCGGCGAGTCGCTCCGAAAAAGCAGGCGCGGGATTTATAGGCCGCGTAGGCCGTTGGCGTTTGCTTGGACGAGATTTTCGGGAGGTAGGTGTCGGCGGCCTCCTTTACCGCGTCCTCCCCGTCGATAACGTCCTGGATCCGCTGCCATTGCGGGCGGAATTTGTCGTAAAGCGGATGGGTGTCGGAGACGGGCATTGCCCCGTTTAGCGGAGGCAGGGGCGGGTTTCAATCTCTTTCCTGTCCCCTACTCTTTGAATCCCGGCGGGAGCATGTGACGGACCGGGGCCATGCGGCGCGCCATTTCCTCGCGGTCCTGTCGTATGTCCACGGGCGGGCCAGTGAGTGCGGCCTCGTCGGCCGACAAGCGGCGCTTGAGGTGATAGGCGCCGCGCGAGCCTGTCCATTCCTCCCATTGTCCCGCGGCCGCATCCCCGACGCCGGCGAGGACACGAAAGGCGATGGCGCGGCATGTGTCCCGGTCCGTTTTTGCAACGCTCGCGTGCCACACGGGCCCGCCGTATCCCTCGCGAATTCATTCGTATCCGACATTTACCGTAACAATAACGGACGTCCCCGCCGGCCCACGGTGCCGGAAAAAGGGCCGCATCGTTTCCGCTCCAAGCCGGCAGAAATTCTCAATAGCAACACGTTGATGCGGTTTCATGGTTTCAGCAGGTAGAGAGCATGCCAAGTGAGCAACACGGCGACAACGAGGACAACGGCGGCCCGGCCTTTCTCGTCGGCCTCGTCGGGATTGAGGAGCGCCTCAAGATTTATCACGGCGACGCATAGCCAAAGCAGGGCCCACGCAAAAAGGATGGTTTGCATAAATTATTCGTCGTCGTCGTCCGGCTTGGGTTTGCGTCGGCTCCGCCGGCGGGTTTCGGCCGGGCTGTCCCGGAGCGATGGGAGCGGGAACCACTCGCATACGCCGTCGGGCCGCTCGCATAGCACGCGGTTCATGGAGAGCACGCGCGCGGACAGGGACGGCGTCCCCCAACAAAGCTCGCTCCCGATATGCACCCATGCCCAAAATCCTCCGGGCTGGCTTGGGCAGGTAAAGCAGGCGTAAAACGTGTCGAAATCCTGGCATATGCCGCGGTATGTGAGCGGCTCGAAATCGCGGAAATCCAGGGACTCGAAAAAGGCCGATGTTTTAGAGGATCCCATGTAAAAGAATTTCGTCCCGACTGGCCACTCCCGGCGCCCGGCCGGCGCGGTGCGGTCCGGAGTGAATACCAACGGAACGCGGTCAATGGGAGCCTCTCCCGGGAGCCATAGGCCAACGTTGGTATGCGTGACGGTGAAAAGAAAGCCCGGCGTCTCCATGACGGTTGTCCTCCGGATCCGGGCCGGCCGTTCTGTCGTCGGTTTCATTGCATGCCCCCAAGGAATTTTTCGACGTCCTCGCCATCGATGACGCGGTCCCCGGTGTTGAGTTGATACACGCGGAGCATTATTCCGCCCAAGTCGAGCATGCCGCTATGTGTGGCATACGGCAGGTCGCCGGGTTTCCATTCCTCGCGCGGCTCGCCGTTTTCGGTTGGAGTCCATTCCACTTTATCAAGGAGTGCGTCTATTGGTTTTTGTGCCATAATGTTTTTAACGTTCAAATTCCAATACCCAAACGGCCGGGTTGGCCGTCCATGAGGCGGGGCCGTGGATGGCGGCCCAAAGTGCGACGAATGCCCCGCGGGCCGTCGTCCATGTGATTTTGCCGTATTGGCTTTCGTGCGGGGCCATTCCGTCAAGGTGCCCCAGGTGGAAATCCTTTGGCGATAGCGCGACGAGCTCGTCCTTTGTCATTTTCTTGTCCAAAGGATATTGCGAAAGGATCCCGGCGAGGGCGGCGAGCGGCTTGTCGAATTTGTCGTCGGTGCTGATTCCCTCCGCCCATGCGTCCCGGTCCGTGATTTCCTGGACGAGTTCCGCGCGGACTTCCGCGAGGTCCCGGCGGATCCGTGAGAGGCTCCGATACATGAAGCGGCCCGGCGTCGGCCTGTCGATGGCAGTTTTCCGGCTCATGAGCTTTGCCCACTCCTCCGGCGTGAGCGTGCAAACGGCGTGCATGCCGTCGGCAAGGTAAGTGCAATAAACCTCCCGCGTCGGAGCGCGGAGGATTTCGAGCGAGTAATTTTCCTGGATCCATACGACGTCGCCGGCCATGCCGTGAGGGCACCGGACAAGGCCGGAGTTGCCGGGCTTGCGGAGCACGTCCAGGCCGACGGCGAGCATGTCGGGCGGGCAATGCTTTTTCGTGAACGCGGGGACAGGTCCCTTGCCGGTGCCAAAGTCGTGCATTTCGAGCGCGGGCGTTATGATGCGGCGGGTTTGCCACTTCCGGCCGGCGAGCATGGCGCGGACGTTTCCGGCCGTCATGAGGAGCGGCCGCTCTTTCCAAGGGAGGCGGGGGAGCGTGCTCATGGTAGTTGGACGTTCAAAGGATCCATAAAACGGGGCAGTTTTCCGCCGGCCGGGATCATGAGCGCGGCGGGGTTGATGTTGATACGGCTGGCGAATTCCCGGCCGCAATTCCTCACCATCATTTCGGACAGGCGGATCCGGAGACGCGCGGCCCGGCGTTGCCACTTGAGCGCGGCGGGGTGCGGCGCGATGGCGTCGGCCAGGGCAAAGGCTCGAGCCAGTCGCCGCGTGAGGCGGGACAGGGGCGAGCGGCGGAGCGGCGGCGGCATAAGTGCCAGGGGCGGCGGGCCGTATGGGGCGTGAATGGGGCGGCTGTCGAGCAACGTATCCCATCGGCGAGGGAGTCCCGGGGCCGCGTGCCGGTCGCAATTGCCGTCGCCGTCCGTGTCACGTTCACAGCATCGGATGGGATCCGGTGAAAACGTCCGGTTTGTGATGAGAGGCTTTTTCATGATTCGGCGAGGGTTTCGGCGGCCGTTTGGGCCTCATGTAGTTTCAAAAGGACGACGTCGCGGAAATCCTCCCATGTGCGGACCGGTATTTTGTTGGCAATTTCCGCGGTGCGTGCCTCGTCGGCAATCTCCGCGGCCAATGCGGCGAGCTCGTCGGCCGCCGCTCCCGGGTTGAATTCCCTCGCGCTCATAACGTCGGCCATGAGCGCGGCCTCCGCGCGGCGGGTGCAATGGACGCACGGGCAATACGGCCGGTGCCCGGTGACGGGATCCAAATGGCATGCGGCCATTTTCTCAAACGGCGGGAGCTCCATGGGCCAGTCGATAATTCGGGAAACTAAATCCCAAAACGGCCGACCTTCCCCCGACTCCTCCCAATTGAAAGCGGCCCAAAGTGCCACGCCGGGCCCCGGTGCCTCCGTGTCGATTTTGGAGCGCTCCGGCGTGAGCATGGCCACGGCGGCCGCGTTGGCGAGGGCGCGCTCCCGGTAGCCGGCCGGGAGGGCGGTGAGATAGCGGCGAATGGTCATTTGGACGCGGCTCCTTTCGTGTAGCCGGCGGCAAAAACGAGCGTGAGGAGCTTTACAAATTGCCCTTCGAAATCCTCGCGCTTCATTCCGGCGCGCTCGAAAGCCCGGCGGGCGGTTGAGTTGAAATCAATATTGCGGACGTCGCACCCGAAAGGACCGTCGCCGGCGTCAGGTGTCCCGGTTTCGGATCCCGGAGCGGCGGGGAACGCGGTGCCGTCGCATGCCGCATCATAAACGTCCTGCCAAAACTTAATGCCTTCCGGCGTTTCCTTCCAGTGAATGCCGGAATGGAGGGCGTCGGGCAAGTCGTCGGCCGCCGTGTCGATAACGGCCTCCCCGTGCTGGCGGGTGCAATTGGCGATGGCCAGGAGTCCGATCGGGGCCGGCAGGGTCAAGAAATATTCGCGAGTTGTCATGGGATGGATGGTCAAAGGATTAGTTGGCGAGCACGACGAAACCGTCGCAAGAATGGACGTCGTCCCAGGTTTCCGGGGTAACTTCGAAATGCATTCCGAATTCGGCGAAAGGCTCCGCGAAACGCATCATGCGTTTCCCCGACGGGTAAACGATGAGTTGCGGGACGCGGTTTTGCTGGACGGCGCGGCCGGCGGCGATAGTGGCCTCCGCGGCCCATTGGGAAGTTTTGGCGGAGAGTAGTCGGGCAAGTGTGCTCATGTGTGATTTGTGATGGTGATAAGGACACTATGCGCGGGCCGTTGCGCCCGTCAACGTATTTTCCTGTTTTTTCTCCTTCCCTATGCGCGGCGTAGGGGTTTGCCGGAGGATTTCGGAAATTTGTAAAATTACAAATTCACGTTTGAACCGGGAAACTCCGAATTGTCCGAAAAAAGAATTATTCGGCCGCGGCTTTTGCGGCCGCTTTCCATGCCAGAAATACGGCAATCCGATTCTGCCAAATCGACGCAGCATGAGGCGGGCCGCCGGCGGGCACCATTGACGACGTGAGGAAACCGGCCCGCATCCACTTTGGCAGGCTCCTTGAGCATCGGCCGCAACAAATCAGGGACGACGCCGGCTTTCCGGAGTGCTTTTTCCCGGCACCGCATCCAACGCATTTTGTGTCGTCGTCCAGGCGGGGCACGGCTTTCATTCCGATTAGGGTTTCAAATTTCATCGGGTTTTGATGGGCGGCCGCGCGTAGGCCGCGGCGGGTGGCATACTGCGCAGACTGTCGTTTTTCCGCTCACGCGCGAGGGGTGCGAGGCATCCACGGGGCAGACAAAGGTTTTCGGGCGGCCGCGGGTTTTCGGACCGGCGGCAGCACGCTTGGCGGCCGCCCATATGGCTTGTCTGGACAGGGGCGTCGGATCCGGAGCGGCGGGAAGTTTGCGGACTTCTTTTTTTCTTGGGCTCATGTGACGGGGAGGGATTGAAAATGGGCGATGATGGCGGCCTTGCAGGCGTCGAGCGTCGCGGGGGTTTGGCAGGTGTTGACATATACGCCGCCGGCCCGGGAATACCAAAACCAAAGGCCGGTTTCCCGGATTTCCTGAATTTTGCCGACTTCGGAGCCGGAGCGGGAGACTATTACGGTTTTCGGCCGGCTTTCCCGTCCTCGCCGGAACGTGACGCGGGGTGTTTTTGCGGGTGTGCTCATGGGGTCAAAATGGGATTTCGTAACAGGAATTGCATTGCCCGTGCGCGTGCTCCGGCGTGAGCTCGTCGAATTTGATTCCGCACGTTTCGCAACACGTCGGATCCGGCGGCGATGGGACAAGCACGGCCGCGGGCTTGAGCGCCTCCGGCATGTCGGCCGTAAAGGCCGCGTTGAATCCGACGTCGGCAAGGGAACGCAATATTAGCGGGGTGCCTTTGGAAACTTCATAACGCCACGGGACAGGCACCGCGCCGGGGCACTCTCCGCGGGGATGGGAGCGCAAGTCGTCAGGAATCGCCGCGGCGAGCCGCTCGCACTCGCCGGCAATATGGAGCAAGCCGTCCAGCCATTCCGTCGTTTGCCAAAATCCGACGGGCTCGCGCGGCGGCGGGGCGTCGTTGTCGAAAACGAAACGGCCGGCCCGGCGTTGGGTGCGGAGATAGCCGGCGATTTTGAGGAATGCCTCGCGGGTGTCGTCGGGGAGTTGAATTGTGTCTAGGTAACTGCTCATATGTGTGATGGTGGAAAAGGTTTCCCCGCCGGCCGTGGTTCCGTTCGGCCAAGCGGGGGCGGGCCGGTTTAGAGTAACTCCGCGGGCAATTCGTATCCGTAGGCTTGGAGGAGTGACAGGCGGCCGACGACGTGCGGATCCGTCATGTGTCGCGCGTAAAATTCCACGGACGACTGCGAAAGGCCGTGCTTGAGCTCATACCCGATAGAAAAAGCGGCATCCCATGGGGAGTCGCCGTAAGTGTCAGGCCAGGAAAATCCTCCTACGTCCTCAGTAAAGGCGATGAGGCTTTCCCGGGTTGGGAACGCTGCTTTCCATGCGGCCGCGGGTGTCGTGTGGCGGAGACGGGTTGCGGCGGCGTAGTTGCGGAGGGCTTGGGTTTTTGTCATGGCTGATATGTGATGGTGATTCCCCATCATGCCACGGCACCGGCGGGCCGTCAACGTATTTTCCTGTTTTTCCAACAAGGAGCGGAGCAACGCCGGAAGTTTAGGGGAGGTTTTCCCGGCGGCGGCGGCCGCGCGCCCCGGTAGGGCTCCCTTTATCGGGCCCGGCGTTGCTCACGGCCGCAACTTGCGCAAATCGGCTTTTTTGTCAAACTGTCCCTTTATGCTTGGCTGTCCCCGGTTTGGGGACGCGGAAATAGGCTTTTAACCTAAAAGCCTAATTGCATCCTTTTCCGGCGTTAGCGCAATGCGTTAGCCTCCCGGAGCGGGGCCGGGAAAATACAAGTCGCGGAAAACTTCGACGCCGGCGGAAATCGGCGCGGCCATCGAATTTCCGGCCGGGATCCTGTGCCAGTGCTTAGGCGTGCGATTACGTCACGTCGTGCATGACGGTCTTGGAGCTCGTCCATTGCAGCAAGTAGCGGAGGGCGTCGAGCGCGTGGTCGTCCGGGTCCTTTATGTCGTCCGGGTCCTTGTCGTCGCGGAGCGCGGCGCCAATGGTGCGAATGAGATTCGTGCAAGTATCAAAAATGACGAGTCCCGGCAGGCCGTCGGGGCACCGGGGGTTTGTGTCGAGCTTGGCGGCAATGTCGGCCCATCCGGCTTGTCGGCATCCTGTCCACTTCCGGCACCGTCTCCAGCGTGTGCCTAGTGCGTTCATTTGGTCCCCGCGCGTTACCTTGGCGATGGCGGGGCCGCGGATCCCGGTGACTCCGTTGTCCGAAAAGGCCGCGCTGTCGATAATGCCGGCGACGGTTTGCCCGTTCTCATACGTCCGGTTGTTTTCGTCAAATCGGCGAATTGCCTTGTCTCGAGCCGTTATCATCGGGGCGAGGACTTCGGGCGTCAGGCCGGTTCCGTAAATTTCCCCGATGACATAGATTGTCCCCGTGTCGCGGTCCTGAGTTCCCCAAAGGGTGCAATGGGCACAATTGAAACCGTCGTCGGCCCCTCGCCATATTTGCCAGTCGGCCGGGATGCCAAGCGGGAACGGCCGGCACACGTGGCGGCGTATATTGTAAATTTCCCCAAACATTGAGCCGGCAACAATCGTCCAGTCGCCGTCAAGCATGGCGCGGATTTTGAGCTTGTCCCCCAGGCCTTTTAGCGTGTGCTTATACTCCCGGGGATTGAGTGAGGGATTGTCGCGGAGCTTCCCGGGGATAAATTGCCGCATGCGGGGGACGTATGCCTCGCCGGCGTCGTCCTCGTCGTCGTCGTCCGGCTCGTCCGGCTCGGAATGCTCGGTCATTTCGCCGAAATCTACCCAATGCTTTTTTACGAAATGGTGCCCGATGCCTCCGGGGTTGGAGCCGCAAAGGATCCGCGGGAAAAGCGGCCGGAGCTCCGGCGGGATAAATTGTTGTTTAAATTCCTCCGGGATCCGCACCCGGCTTTGCAGCATTCTATACATGCGTTCCGTAAAGAGCGTGAGCTCGTCAATTAGGAGGACGTGGAATTCGGCTCCGCGGTAATCGTCGGCGTCGGCTTCATGCTGGCAGTGCCGGAGGTAAATGGAGCTTCCATTCGTAAAGTGGATTTCCCCGCGGATTATTTTGCAGTGACGGGAGCGGACGAGCGGAGCCAATAGCACGCGGTAGCTTTGCGGGCCGATCATGTGATTTTTCTTCAAGTCGTCCCAGGTGCGGCGGAAAAGGAACGTTTGCAGGCCGGGGATTTGCATACTCCAAATGATGCTGGCGGCCCGCATGAGAAACGATTTCCCGGCGCCGGCGGCCCCCCCGTATAGGACTTCTGTCGCGCGGGTTTGGAGTGCCAAGCCCTGGCGGTAATGGAGGGACAAGTCGAGCCGCGGCGGGCCCGGCAGGGGCGCAAGGCGAGCGTGTGAGACGTCGAAACCGGCCGGGAGTATCTCGAGCGGTGCCGGCGGGGCCGGGACGAGTATTTCCGATTCAGGCGCTTTGACAAAGGGAGCGGTGAGAGCGGCGGCGATGGATCCCAAAACGGAGCGGCGGGTTGTATTCATGGTTTGGCCTCCGGAGGCGGGGCAATGGTAACGGTCACTATCGGCGCAACGGCCGTGCCCACGGGAAGCGCTCCGCCGTCGTGCCCGGCATGCTGGACGCGTTGCGGCGCAATCCATCCGCACAAGGCGGCCCGGTGCCGGCGAATGCTCATAATTTGCGCCATAATGGCAGGATCCCCGTATGAGTCGGAGCTTTCGACGGTTTGCACGGTGTCCTTGGTTCCAATGAATCCGCCGTCGGCACCGGTGCGGCCGCTGTTGACGTTCTTTCGGCGGATTTGGGCGGTTTTGCTTTTCTCCCAAGCCTCCAGGAGCTCCGCCTCGTCAATGTCGAGCTTGGCGAGCTCCCCGTCGCGTAGCGTGGTGACGTCCTTTTCCCGCGCGTCCCTCCATGCCTGGTCAACTAGCTTCAAATCCTCGTAAACCTGCGTTTTGGAGAGCTTCCGGCCGGCGGGTTGTAGGTGTAGGTTTATCCGTTCGTGTAGCGTGTCGAGCGGCTCGCCGCGGCTCCTCCACTTCGCGAGGAATGCCAAGTCGGCCGTTTTCTGCATGGCCGTCCGGCTATTGGCGTATTTGCGGCGGCCGGGGCGTTGGGTCGCTCGCTCCGCGCGTTTGTCGCGGGGCTTCCGGTTCAGGCTTGATACTCCTTTTGCTGTGCGGGCGGATGGCATGCGTTGTCGCCGTTAAGCGGCGGCGGTGTTGGCCTCGTCGGCCGCTTGGGGGGCGGTTTCCTTTTTCTTCCGGCCGCGGGCTTTCGGGGCCGGCGTTTCGGCGGGTGGCGTTTCAACGTCGGTTTGCGGCTCCTTGTAAAGCTCGCCGTCTCCGGCCTTTACTCCGGATCCGTCCTCGTCCTCGTCGGTCATATTGAGCTCCGGCGTCTCGTCGGCCGGCTTTTGCCGTTTGCCGCGGCGGGGCACGGTGCGGAGTTGCTCGCCGGGGGCGGGATCGTCCAGGAATGGGAAAAGGATTTGCCCGTCTTGCTCCCAAATGGAGCGGGCTTGCATGACTTCGATGGAGTTCTCTTTGTGGCGCTCCGCGATTTCGATAAACCATCCGACTTCGACGTCGTGCTGTCTCATGCGGAGCATGGGCCGGCCGGCGGTGTCTAGTTTGACGTTGTCGTTATCCTTGGGGTTTCGCCTTACGCATAAATGGTAAAGCTCATGGTCCATCAGGGCCGCGCGTTGCGGCTCGTCCAGGTTTTCCCAATTGTCGGCATCGATGGTAATTTTTGCATCCTTGGCGCCGGCGGCCCTGTCGGCGAGTGATATAATTTTCACGATGGCCTGGCATGGGTGCCCGCGTAGGGAAAGCGGGGTGCCGTTGTCGTCCCATACGTTTTGGAATTCGATAGTTACGCCGGCCTGTTTCAAGTCCGGGTAATGCTTTTCGATGAGGCTGTCGGCGAGCTCCGCGACGTCGTCGGGAGAGGTTTCGTATTTCTTTGGCATGGGATTTAGTTTGGTTGGCGGTTATTCGGCGAAATCGAAAAGCGGGACACGGTCCCTGTCGGCCGGGAAGGATGGCGGTTGGCCTTTGCAAAGGCGGGGAGGGGCATCGGCCGGGTATCTGTCGTCAATCCAAACGCGGTGCCCTTTGTAAATCCGGTGCCGTGGAAATCCATTTATGCCCGGCATAGTGTCGATTTCGTTTACGAGTCGCGCCTCCGTTGCTGAGTGCATCACGACATACCCGTCGGGGAAGGGCGGGGCCGGGATGGCGGCCGTTGGCGGGCCGGGGGGCGGGAATGGGGCGGCGGGCGGCGGGGGGCCGGTGTATCTGCCGCGCCATGCGGAGGCGGCGGTATGCCATTCGACGCTTTGCTTTGTCCAGTCTCCGCCGGAGACGTTGGCAATAATGCCCCAGGCGGTTTCGATCATATCACACGCGGCGGTGTGCGCTTTGTCCAATCGCTCGAGCCGCTCGAGGATCCTGTCGTCGCCGGTAGCGGTGACGATTTCACTGTAAAACCTGCGGAGCTTGTCCAATTCGTGCCGGACGTCGGCGAGGTCCTCAACGACTCCGCGGCGGGCGGCGGATCCACGGCGGCCGGTGGCGGCCTCATACATGGCGGCGATAGTTTTACAGGAGTTTTCGTAATTCTGCTTTGCCTCCGCGAGCTCGTCACGGTTCCCGCATGCGGGGCACGGTTCCATGTGGCCTGGGGGCCGCGTTGGGCATACGGGGCAGGCCGGGGGCGGGGCGGCGGCATTTGCGGAGGTTTCCGGCGGTTGTTTTCCTGCCTCCGCGGCAAAGGCGGCCCGGTGAATTCCGGGGCGGCGCTGCATTTGTAAACTTCCGACGGCGGCGGCAATATGGACGGCGGCCTCAAATTCCATAACGACTCGCGCGGGCTCGCGCGTGCCGGCAATTTGGAATGTGATGGAGGAAACGCCGGCGACGGGTTCACCGTTGAGTCGGATTTCCGTGTCGTGATGCGGCGGGCCGTTGGGGCATTTGATTTCGATTTTGTTCATGGGATGGGATGGGAGAGAGTTAAAGGAGCACGGCGCCGGCGGCCTTGTGCTGGTTCCACCATGGGCGCGTTTCCTTCGTGACGTATTGGAGAAACCGGAGCTTGTTGTCCGGTATGTGCGAGGCGTGGCCAAGGAACGTGCGGCGGCTGTATTCCTCCCATGCCTGTTTATCGGTGGAAACGTCCTCTATGGCGAGGGCGGAGGCGGGAAAGCCGGCCGCGTTTAGCGCGTCCCGGGTGCGGGTCATGGACTCGCCGCGGACGTTGATGCACTCCGCCCATACGTGCTCACACTTTTCCGGCCGGATGGCGGCGGCCAGTTGCCGGCACATTTCGTTATATTCGTTCTGTCCCCCGTCGGGGATGGGGAGTGAGGGACAGAGCATGCCATACGTGCGGAGTCCCCTGTCCTGGAGTTCGTGCAGGGATTTGATGCGCATGGAG